>Ga0335074_10017863_pt1 | contig 10010 bp, 9 predicted proteins | sample Lox_Sample_23_FD_206715 | JGI IMG/M metagenome (GOLD analysis project Ga0335074, IMG submission 206715) | Soil microbial communities from Loxahatchee National Wildlife Refuge, Florida, United States - Lox_Sample_2.3 | ecosystem: Environmental > Terrestrial > Soil > Wetlands | place: USA: Florida...
ATGAGCGTCACCCCTGCGAGCGCGAGCGCGGGGGCGACGGCGACCACCGGATCGATCCCTAGCGAGCCCGTCGCCGGGTGCGCGACCGCCGAGTAGCCGCGCAGTTCCCATACCGCGACCGCGGCGAGTGCGACCAGGGCCAGGTCGCCGCCTGCCCAGGCGATTCCAGCCAGCCAGGCTTGCCGGCCGCGGCGGCGCCTGGCCGTATCGGGGGTCATGGCGCGCAGCGCCGGCCAGGCCAGCACCGCGACGCACACCACCAGCATGGCGAGGGCCGACACCCAGGCAAGCGAGGGAATGCCTGGATAGCTCTCAAACCGCAGGCTGCCCAGGCCGGCCAGCGCGCCGGTCAGCCGGGTGCCGGCCAGCACGCCCGCCAGGCTGGCCGCGGCGCCGATCACCGCCGCCTCAGCCAGCCCGGGCCGCGCTATCTGCCACCTGGTGGCGCCGCGCGCGCGCAGCAGTGCGGACTCCTCCTCGCGCAGGCTGGCGAGCAGCCGTGCGGCAAGCACCAGAGCCGCCCCGGCGACCAGCAGCAGTTCCAGTGCTCCGATCGTGAACAGCGACCGGGTCAGCACGATGGTGCTGGCGATGCCGGACAGGAGCTGCGGCAGGCCCGAGGTCACCTGCAGCCCGTAAGGGAGGATCGAGACGGCCAGCTGCGAAACCGCCGCGCTGGTGCTCGCGGCCAGTGCGGCGACGTTTCCGCTGGCCATCGAGGGCGCCTGTGGCAGCACCAGCCACGAGGCCTGGTTCACGGCGAGCGCGCCGCCGAACGCGGCCGGGTTCACCACCGCGGGCCCGTAGGTGATGACGGAACCCACGGTGCTGATCCCCGCGTAGTTGATGAGGCCCTGGCTGGCTGAGAAGTTCTGGCTGCCGCTCCCTGAGATAGGCAGCAGGTCAAGCGACCAGTACGGCGACGCCGGGTTCGTGGCGACGAACAGGCCGGCAACCTTCAGCGTGGTTGTCGTCCCGTCGGACTGGGGAGCGCCCGTCAGCTCCGAGCCCACTTTCAGGTGCAGCTGGCTGGCCACCGGGGCCGGCAGCGCCACCGGCACCGGACCGCCGCGGCGCGGCGGACCAGGCCATGTCCCGGCGGTCAGCGTCGCCTGGGCGCTGATCCCGTCCAGCGAAGCGGGCCGGATCTGCACGGTGGTCTCGGTGGTGACCGAGGGCGAGGTCGGCGTCGCTGGCGTGTTGCTGACTGTCGACTGGAGCTGGATCGGGGCCGCCCACAGGGCGCTTTCCATCTGGTAACCGATCCCGGGCCATGCCTCGCGCAACGTGGTACGGATGACCTGCGCGTCGGAGGCAGCCTGGCCGGAATCGGCCAGCCCGTTGATCGCGACCACCCGGCTCTGGGGGTTGGCCAGGCCGCTCAGCGCCCCGGCCGGGACCGCTGCGGCGGCGAAGGTCCAGAGCACGGCCGCGAGCCCGGTGGCAAGCAGGACCGTGACCGCGACGCAGGCCAGCAGCAGCCAGGAGGACCTGGCCCGGCGGACGAGGAAGGTCAGCCCCAGACCACCCATGGGGCGCCCTACCTGCTCTCGATGCTGGCGACTGACCCGTCCTCAAGCGCGATGACCTTGTCGGCCAAGTCGATGAGCGCCTCGTCATGGGTGGCGACCAGCGCGGTGATCCCCTCCGAGTGCACCACGCTGAGCAGCAGCTCCATGATCTGCCTGCCGGTCTCCAGGTCGAGCTGGCTGGTTGGCTCGTCCGCGATCAGCAGGCCAGGCCGGGCCGCAAGCGCGCGGGCGATGGCCACCCGCTGCTGCTGGCCGCCGGAGAGCTCGTCCGGGCGGTGGGCGGCGTGGCTGGACATCCCGGTCAGCGCCAGCATGGCCGCGACCCGCTCCCGGCGCTCGCTGGGTCGCACGCCCGCGATGCGCAGCGGGATCCCGACGTTCTCCGCCGCGGTCAGCATCGGCACCAGCCCGAAGGACTGGAAGATGAAGGCGATCCTGTCCCGCCGCAGCGCCAGCCGTTCCCGCTCGGGCATCCGGCTCACCTCGCGGCCGTCCACCCACACGCGGCCCGCCGTTGGGTGGTCCAGGCCGCCGATGATGTTCAGCAGCGTGGTCTTGCCTGAGCCGGAACGCCCGCGCAGCACGACCAGCTGACCGCGGTCAACCGTGAACGAGACGCCGCGCAGCGCGTGAACGGCGGTATGTCCGCTGCCGAAGGTCCGGCAGATGCCGTCCGCCGCCACCATGACCTGTGGCGGCGGGCCGGCGTCCTCGATGCCGCGTTCCGAAAGTGCCTGGCCGGTGTTCATTCCCATCCTTAAGGGGGTGACTACTCGCCCGGCGCTGTGTCCGGGGTACGCGATCTAGGGACAGGCTGATCTCATTGTGACCGGAGCCGCCACCGCCGTTAAGTGGCAAGCAGCGGAATAAGGACCTGCGCGTCTGGGCTCCCCCAGCCGGTCGCCGCGCTCCATCCGGGACCGGCCTGGTAGCCGGCCGTGCCGCCCGGGTACGGCACGGTCTGTATGTTGTTTCCTGTTGTGACGTCGTGGAAGGCCAGGTGGTAGCTGGAGCCGCGGGCGATGCGGTAGATGGCGGGGTTGACGAAGCCAAGGTCGTGATGGGCGTACTGGTCGGCGAGCGCGACGAGTCCCGCCCATAGCGACGCGGCGGCCGCGGTGCCCTGGGTCCCGGCGATCGTTGTCCGGCCGCTGAAGTCGGTAGCCGTCGCGATACCGCCCTGCTGATCAGCGTCGCCGGCCACGTCGGGAACGCCCCGCATACCCGAGATCCCGTGGACGCCAGCCTGATAGGAGGGGCGGGTGTACAGGTGGCTGAAGCCGCCACCCGATGCTCCCATGGTCTCGGAGAATCCGCCCTGGCCGTTCCAGACGGTCTCGCTCACGTAGCCGCCCGCGGGGGTCACGGTGAGCTCGGTGCCGCCGACGGAAAGCACGAGCGGGTCGGAGGCCGGAAGGCTGACCTCCTTGACCGCCGTGCCGCCGTACGGGGTGCCGCTGAACCCGCCGTTGTCGCCGGAGCCGGCGACCACCGTGACGTGGTGTGCCTCCGCGCCGAGCAGGACGGAGTTCAGCTGGGCCGCCTGCGCCTTGGTGAAGAAGTGTTCCCCCAGGCTCGGGTCGATCAAGGTGACGTCGGTGCCTGAGACGGCCAGCCGCAGCCCGGCGAGCAGGTCGGCGGCCGCGTCGGCGGCGCTGTCCTGGGCGCTGGAAGACGACAGGACCACCCGGATCGCGGCGGCGGGCGCGATCGCGTGCACGACCTCGACGTCCGTGATCTCCTGAGGGGTCGCCAGCCAGGGCGAGGCCGCGCCGGCGAGGCTGGTCACGATCTGGATCCGGGGAGCGGGCAGCGCGAATTCGCGGTCGAATGCCGCCACATCCGTGCGGAGGTCGTTGGCGAAGACGGGAAGCGGACCTGTGGGGTTAACTATCGGGGTGCTTGGAGGCGGGCCGGCGCCGGGCGGCGGGGCGGTGACAAGCACCGTGACCGTCTCGCCGCTGCCGTCGATTCCCTTGGCCAGCAAGGGCTCGATGCCGTATGCGACCTGGACTACGCGCGGGGCGTAGCAGGTGGCCGGGGGTTCGAGGCAGCCGAGACTCACGCTGGCCGGGGTAGCGGTGGCATGCGACGTCGGCGCGGCCGAGCCGGGCGAGCCGCCCGTGCATCCAGCCAGGGCCACGCCCAGCAGCAGTGCGGCGGCGAACAGGTGCGCTCGCCACGAGCGGGTCAGCCGCGCCGGATGGGTGCCGTCTGGCAAGCGCACGCGGTCCAGCCGGTACTCACGCGTACGCACGGCCAGCACCACCGCGAGCGGCCAGCCGCAGAAGGCGGCCGAGCGCACCTGATCCAAGCGCGCGCCTGGCTCGCCTGAGCGCTGCCTGGGTGCCGTAGCCGGCGGCCACCGCCAGGCAGCCGGCGACGAGGGCACCCGATACGAGGGGAGCGGCCGAGACGGTGCCCTGCGAGACCGGGGTCAGCCAGGACACGGTCTCCGCCGGAGCGATTAGCAGCGCCGGGCGGTGCACGATGAGCGCGAACAGCGGCGCCGATGCGAGCAGGAAGTAGCTCGTCGTTATCCCGCGGGACAGCGGCCCGCGGCCGGCGGCGCCGCGCCGGGCCACCCGGCGAGCGGCCAGCAGAACCAGGCCGCCCGCCGCCATGGCGGCGTAGACGGTCAGCACCGTCAGGGCCGGTCCCGGATCGGGCCTGCCCACGGCTCTACCGCTCCAGTTGCACGCGAACGAGCAGGGCGTGCCGGCCGGTGCCGGCGGGAGGGCCGGGGCGGATCGCAGCACGAACCCGAAGATCCACAGCAGCGCCGCCGCCAGCAGGAAGCAACTCGCCGCAACCCACGGGGGCAGCGGATCCCGGCCGGCGGTGCCGCGCCTGGCCAGGCGCCGGGCCGCCAGCAGAACCACACCGCCCGCGGCTATGGCCGCGTAGACGCCAGACACCGGCGGCAGGGGGCCTGTGCCGCCCGGGGAGGAGCGCAGCAGGTAGGCGAAGATCCCGATCCCGGCGAGGCCGCCGGCGCCGACGGTTGTCGCGAGCAGCGCGACAAGCTTCCACGCGGCCATGGCCGCTTCGCCCGCCGTGACCAGCCTCCGGCGGTACGACCTGACCACGGCCCGGGCCGGGCCGAAGCTGGAGATGGCGGCCCGCTGGGCCTCCAGTTCGGCCATCCCGGTCGCCCGCCTGGCCGCGGTCGTCTCCCGCAGGTGGTCTTCGGCCTCGGCCAGGATCAGGTCCGCCTCGGCCGCCGGGACCCGCAGCCGGGCGTACAACTCCGCCAGGTACCCGTCGATAAGGTCGGTTGCCGCCGTCCTCATGCCGACCACCCAGGCTCGGCCTGTGCCGCCCAGCCCAGCACCGCGTGGACCCCGCCGGCGAACCTGCCCCACTCCGTCCGCTGGGCGGCCAGCGCGGCCGCCCCCTGGTCGGTCAGCCCGTAGACGCGGCGGCGGCGGCCCTCGGCCTGCTCCCAGGTGCTGATGAGCAGGCCAGAGTCCTCCAGCCGGTGCAACGCGGGGTAGATGGTCCCCTCGGGCAGGTCGAATGCGCCCCCGCTCCGGTCACGCAGCGCCGAGATGATCGCGTACCCGTGCGCCGGGCCGGACGACAGCACCGACAGCAACAGCAGGTCCAGGTTTCCCTTAAGCCGTTCACGATCCATGCCCAGTAACGCTATGCCTAGCATTACGAGGTGTCAACGGCGTCGCCGCGATCGTGAACGTTGCGCTCCCGCAGATGCGCGATGCCCTCGGGCTGACCATCACCGCGCAGCAGCGGGTGGCCAACGCCTACGCGCTGACCTTCGCCGGCTTCCTCACGCTCGGCGGCCGCGCCGCCGAGCTGTTCGGCTGGCTGCTACCGGCGCTCTAGCTTCAGCACCGGGATCTTGCGGATGCCCTTGGCCTTCTCCTGGTACTCGCCGAAGCCTGGCATGCGCTTCACCTGCTCGGCGTAGACCCGGTCGCGTTCGTCGCCGCCGAGTTCGGTGACAGTGACCGGGTAAGTGCTTGTCCCCACCTCGACGGTGGCCTGCCCCGCCGCGACGAGGTTCCCGTACCACTCGGGGTTGGCCGGAGCGCCGCCCTTGGAGGCGAAGATGTAGAACGAGTCGTCGCCGTCGGGCAGGTACACCAGCGGGGTGACGTAGTCCTTGCCGCTCTTGCGGCCGACGTGGTGCAGCAGGACCATGGGCGCACCCTGGAAGCCGCCGCCGACACGGCCCTCGTTGGCGCGGAACTCCGCGATAACGCGCTGGTTCCAGTCGTTGAAATCGGGCATCGCTATCCCATCCTGTGTTCGCGATAGCTGGTGGATGATGTGCAGCACAGAGGTTATCGGGTGCCGCCGAAGCCGGCCGCACCTGGCGTCCGTTCTTTCCCCATGATATCTAGCGAAATAATCGACAAAGCTCCGCCGTTAGCCAAGGGCGGACAACAGCAGCGCCGGCATCCGAAACGGAGTTCACCGTGGCCCCCGCACCGCACACCCCGACAGGCGCCCTGCACCTGGCTGTCGCGCTCGATGGCGCCGGCTGGCACCCGGCCGCGTGGCGCGAGCCCGACGCCAGGCCCGACGACCTCTTCACCGCGGCGTACTGGACCGACCTGGCACAGCGGGCCGAGCACGGCCTGCTCGATTTCGTCACCATCGAGGACGGGCTCGACCTGCAATCGGATGACCGCTTCGGCCGCGACGAGCGCACGGACCGGGTCCGCGGCCGCCTCGACGCCGTGCTGATCGCGGCCAGGGCCGCGCCGGCCACCCGCCATCTCGGCTTCGTCCCGACGGCGGTCACCACGCATACCGAGCCGTTCCACACCTCCAAAGCGATCGCTACGCTCGACTACGTTAGCGCGGGCCGCGCGGGCGTGCGGGTGCAGATCGCCGCCCGCGCGGACACGGCGGCGCACTTCGGCCGGCGCGAGATCCCGGCGCTGAGCGCGGACCGGCTCACCGATCCCGGCGTGCGGCGCTTGGTCGCGGACCACTTCGACGAGGCGGCCGACTACGTCGAGGTGCTGCGGCGGCTGTGGGACAGCTGGGAGGACGACGCGGAAATCCGTGACGTGGCCACCGGGCGGTTCATCGACCGGGACAAGCTCCATTACATCGACTTCGAAGGCCGCTGGTTCGCGGTCCGCGGCCCGTCGATCACACCCCGGCCACCGCAGGGCCAGCCGGTCGTGGCCGCGCTCGGCCACGCCACCGTGCCGTACCGGCTGATCGCCCGGTCCGCCGACCTCGGCTTCGTCACCCCGCGCGACCGGCCCGGCGCCGCCCAGATCGTCGCCGAGATCCGCGCCGAGCAGGCGCTGGCGGGGCGCACGGACCAGACGCTGCACGTCTTCGGCGACCTGGTCGTGTTCCTCGACGACGCGGCCGGTGCCGCCGAGAGCCGCCGGGTCCGGCTTGACGAGCGGGCCGGGGCGGCGTATTCGAGCGACGCTCACATCTTCGCCGGCACCGCAGCCCAGCTGGCTGACCTCCTGCTCGACTGGCGGGAAGCGGGGCTGACCGGGTTCCGGCTGCGTCCCGCCGCGCTGCCGCACGACCTGGACCAGATCACCGCCGCCCTCGTGCCGGAACTGCAGCGCCGCGGCGCGTTCCGCACGGCCTACCCGGACGCCGGCTGGGCGGGCACACTGCGCGGCATGCTCGGGCTGCCCCGCCCCGCCAACCGGTACGCGACCGTCTAGGTAACGAAGGCAGGACACCAGCCATGACAAAGCAGATCCACCTGGCCGCGCACTTTCCCGGCGTGAACAACACCACAGTGTGGAGCGATCCGGCCGCCGGCAGCCACATCGAGTTCGACTCGTTCGTCCGCTTCGCCCAGACCGCGGAGCGGGGCAAGTTCGACTTCATGTTCCTCGCCGAGGGGCTGCGCCTGCGGGAGCAGAACGGGCTGATCTACGACCTGGACGTGGTCGGCCGCCCCGACACCTTCACTATCCTGGCCGCGCTCGCCGCCGTCACCAGCTACCTCGGCCTCACCGGAACCATCAACTCGACGTTCAACGAGCCGTACGAGGTCGCCCGCCAGTTCGCCACCCTCGACCACCTGTCCGGCGGCCGCGCCGCCTGGAACGTCGTGACCAGCTGGGATGCCTTCACTGGTGAGAACTTCCGGCGGGCCGGCTACCTGGCCCAGGGCGACCGATACGAGCGGGCCCGCACGTTCCTTGGGACCGCGGCTGAGCTGTGGGACTCCTGGCACGGCGACGAGATCATCGCCGACAAGCGGAGCGGGCAGTTCCTCGCGGCGCCCGCCGCGGGCGCGTTCCGGCACAAGGACGCGTTCTTCGACATCGAGGGACAGTTCAACGTCCCGCGCAGCCCGCAGGGCCGGCCGGTGATCTTCCAGGCCGGCGACTCCGACGAGGGCCGTGACTTCGCCGCTTCCTCGGCCGACGCGATCTTCTCCCGGCACTCCACCCTGCAGGCGGGGCAGGCGTTCTACGCCGACGTGAAGGGCCGTATGCCGAAGTTCGGCCGCACCAGGGACCAGCTGCTGATCCTGCCGGCCGCGACGTTCGTGCTCGGTGACACCGACGCCGAGGCGGCCGACCTCGCCCGCGAGGTACGCCGGGCCCAGGTCTCGCCGCAGACCGCGCTGCGCTTCATTGAGCAGCTGTGGAACACCGAACTGCCCGGCTTCGACGTCGACGGGCCGCTGCCCGCCTTCGACCCGGTGGTCAGCGACACCCTGATCTCCGAGGGCCGGGCGAGCGTCCGGCAGTTCGCCAAGGACCCGCTTGCCCTCGCCGGCGAGTGGCGGGCGCGGGCCGCCAGCGGCAAGCTCTCGGCCCGCGAGGTAGTCATCGAGGTCACCGGCCGCCAGTCGTTCATCGGTTCGCCCGCCACCGTCGCCACGGCGATCAACGACCTCGTGCAGGCGGACGCAGCCGACGGTTACATCCTGGTCCCGCACATCACACCGGACGGCCTGGCGCCGTTCGTCGACGAGGTGGTGCCGCTGCTGCAGGAGCGCGGCGTCTTCCGTGCCGATTACACCGGCACCACCCTGCGCGACCACCTTGGCCTCGCCCCGCTTGAGTCGCTCGGGCCAGTCGGGCTGACGGTCGACGGGGGACAGCAGGGCGGGCACGGGGGCGTGTCCCCGGTCGCCGCCACCGGTTGACAAGGAGTACTCGCATGACAAGCACCCCGTTGAGCGTCCTTGACCTGGTCCCGGTCTCCTCCGGCTCGACCGCCAGCCAGGCGCTGCGCAACACCATCGACCTCGCCAAGCAGGCCGAGCGCCTCGGCTATGCCCGCTACTGGTTCGCGGAGCACCATCTCAACCCCGGCGTCGCAGGCACCTCGCCCGCGGTCGTGCTTGCGCTCACCGCGGGTGCCACGTCCACCATCAGGCTCGGCTCGGGCGCGGTGCAGATGGGGCACCGTACCGCGCTGTCCACCGTGGAGGAGTTCGGACTGCTCGACGCGGCCTACCCGGGCAGGTTCGACCTCGGCCTTGGCCGGTCCGGCGGGGGCCCGCGCGAGTCCAGGGCACCCGCACTGGCCGGCGGGGGCGCGGCGGCCACCGTGGTCGACGGGCGCACCCCGAACGGACTGCTGATCCCGCCGCGGTTCTCGGTCAAGCGGCTCCTTGGCTCGCCCCGGTTCGCGCTGCAGAAGACCCTGCTCCAGCTGCCGCACGCGGAATCGCAGAACTACACCGAGCAGGTCGGTGATGTGCTGGCGCTGATCGCCGGCACCTACCGCTCTCCTGAGGGGGAGGAAGCGCACGTCGTGCCCGGTGAGGGCGCCGCGGTGCAGGTGTGGATTCTCGGCAGCAGCGGCGGCGAGAGCGCAGAAGTGGCCGGCCAGCGGGGCCTGCGGTTCGCCGCGAACTACCACGTCAGCCCGGGCACGGTACTGGAAGCGGTCGACGGGTACCGGGCCGCGTTCAAGCCATCCGCCGAGCTTGAGCGCCCCCACGTCAGCGTGTCGGCCGACGTGGTCGTCGCCGGCACCGAAGCCGAGGCCCGGGAGCTGGCCACCGGCTACGGCCTGTGGGTGCGCAGCATCCGCACCGCCGAGGGCGCCATCCCGTTCCCGACTCCCGAGCAGGCCCGCGGGTACCAGTGGACCGACGACGACCGCGCCCTGGTCACCGACCGGACCGATACCCAGTTCGTCGGCAGTCCCGGCCAGGTCGCGGACAAGCTCGAGCAGCTGCGCGATGCCACCGAGGCCGACGAGCTGATCGTCACCACGATCACCCACGATCACGCCGACCGGGTGCGCTCCTACCGGCTGCTCGCCGAGGAATGGGCGAGGCGGTAACGCGAAGCTACCGCAGACGGCATCCCGGGACTCGACTGCGGAGCCGGCGACTCAGGGGACGAGAACGGCGGCGCCGTCGAAGCGTCCGGCCTTGAGGTCGGCCAGGGCGTGGTCGGCGGCGTCCAGCGGATACGGGTGCGTGGTGACCGACAGCTTGTGCTCCCCGGCGAATGCGAGGAACTCGTGGGCGTCTTCCCGCGTATTCGAGGT
>Ga0335074_10017864_pt1 | contig 10010 bp, 7 predicted proteins | sample Lox_Sample_23_FD_206715 | JGI IMG/M metagenome (GOLD analysis project Ga0335074, IMG submission 206715) | Soil microbial communities from Loxahatchee National Wildlife Refuge, Florida, United States - Lox_Sample_2.3 | ecosystem: Environmental > Terrestrial > Soil > Wetlands | place: USA: Florida...
CGCGCTGCGGTGAGGCAAGAGGAATCGGGGACTTGAGGTGCCAGCGGGACAGCGTGGCGTCCAGCTTGCCGGCACCGTACCGGCGGGCCAGGCCGCCGCAGGGCGTGACCGGCAGGCACTAAGATTCGTAGACGTGGCAGATGACGAGAAACGGCCGAAGGCACGGGACCTGAACGAGCTCATCAGGTACACGATGTGGGCGGTGTTCAAGGTGCGGGACCGGGCGTTCGACCGTGAGCAGGCGGCGGCCGAACTCGGCGAGGTCCTCGACCAGGCCGCGGGGAAGGGCATCGTCACCCGCGGCTGCTACGACCTGCAGGGTATGCGCGCCGACGCCGACTACATGCTGTGGTGGGTGGCGCCGACCTCCGATGAGCTGCAGGAGATGTACGTCAGGTTCCGGCGGACGAAGCTGGGTCAGGCGAGCGACCCCGTCTGGTCGGTGATGGCACTGCACCGGCCCGCCGAGTTCAACAAGGGTCATATCCCGGCGTTCCTCGCCGAGGAGGAGCCCAGGAACTACGTGAGCGTCTACCCCTTCGTCCGGTCCTACGAGTGGTACCTGCTCGACCCCGCCGAGCGCAGGAGGATGCTCGCCGAGCACGGCATGATGGCGCGCGAGTACCCCGACGTGCGGGCGAACACCGTCTCCTGCTTCGCGCTCAACGACTACGAGTGGATGCTCGCGTTCGAGGCCGACGAACTGCACAGGATCGTCGACCTGATGCGGCACCTGCGCGGCGCGGACGCCCGGCGGCACACCCGGGTCGAGATCCCGTTCTTCACCGGGCGCCGCAAGCCGGTCGCGGAACTCGTCGCCGACCTGGCATAACCCGGCCGGATCCGCAGCCAATGGACCGGGGCAGGCTCGAAGCGTTCAGCGACGGCGTGTTCGCGGTCGCGATCACGCTGCTCGCGCTCAACCTCACGGTCGCCGGCCCGGGGCACGGCACGCTCGCGCACCTGCTCGGGCACCAGTGGCCCGGCTACGCGGCCTACCTGATCAGCTTCTTCACGATCGGCATCATCTGGGTCAACCACCACATTCTCGTGTCCAACGTGGTTCAGGTCACCCGGACGCTGCTGTTCCTCAACCTGGTGCTGCTGCTGTTCGTCGTGCTGATCCCGGTCGCGACCGGAACCGTGGCCGACTACCTCGGGCGGGGCGGCTTCGATGCCAAGCTCGCCGTCGCCGTGTACGGGATCGTGCTCGCGGGGATGTCGGCCGGTTTCGCCGGCATCGCGGAGTGGTCGATGGGGGAGGGGCGGACACGGACGCCGGTGCCGGCGGACAAGCGGTGGGTGGCCAGGCTCCGGTTCATGTCCGGCGGCCTGGTGTACCTGCTGGTCATCGGCTGCGCGTTCCTCAGCGCCCCGGTGGCGCTCGGCCTGTCCGGCCTGGTCGCCGTGTACTACGTGTTCGAGCGGACCCCCGCGGCCGGCCGGGCCGCCGGCGACGCCGCCAGTGCGGACACCCCCGGCGCTGCCGGCCGGGCCGCCGGCGACGCCGGCGGTCGGGACGCCTAACCCCCGGCGCTGTCGGCGCCGCTCGCCTGCCCGGCGCCGCCGGCGCGGCCGCGGGCGATGAGCCAGCGGCGGACCCGGTAGGCGGCGAAGCCGAGCACCGCGACGACCGCGGCGAACGGCGCGACGGCGCCGATGATGGCCAGCAGCCAGGACACCGCCACGCGGAACGCGTGCCAGCCGCCGGAAAGGCCGGCGGCCAGCCCGGGCGGTGGCTTCGGCTTCTGCTTGGGTTTCGCCGCGGCCGCGGGCCCGGTGATCGTGATCGTCACCGTCGCGAACGCGGTCTCGTGGTTCAGCGCGCTCTGTTCCGCCTGCATGGCTTCCAGGCTGGACTCTTCCGCGTCGATCTGGTCCTGCACACTGAGCAGGTCACCGACGTTGCCGGCCCGGGAGAGCAGCGCGCGCAGCTGGCTGATCGCGGCCTCGTCGGAGGCCACCTGGCTGTTGACGTCGGCGACCTGCTCGGTCACGTCCTGCGCCTGCTGCTGGAGGGACAGCTGCGTGCCGAGCGCGCCGCCGGACAGCTGGGCCAGCGTGGCGGCGTAGACCGCCACCGGAATCTTGACCGCGACGGTCGCGGTCGACTGGCTGGGGTGGCCGGGGTCGGTGGTGGCGTGTTCCGATGAGACGTACCCGCCGGCCGCCGCCGCGATGGAGGTGGCCCGGGAGACGGCCGCGCCGACGTCAGGCGCGCGGACGGTGAGCTGGGCGGTGTAGATGAGCTGCTGGCCGGTCGGCGCGAGCCGGGTGGCCGAGGTGTCCTGCCCGGCGCCGCCGCCGCTGGCGCCGCTGAAGGCGCTGGGCGCGCTCTTGGCGCCGGCCGCGGCCGCGGCGGTCGGGACGGCGGCAGGCTCGGCGACCGCGCCGCTGGCGGCGGCCGGGCCGTTCGCCCCTGTGTGGGCGCCGGCCACGCCGGCCGAGGAGCTGGCGCCGCTGGCCGAACAGCCGGCCAGCGCCGCCATCGCGATCAGGGTCAGTCCCGCCGAGGACGCCACGAGAAGCCGGGGGCGGGCAAGCCGGGGGCGGGCAAGCCGGCCACGGGCAAGCCGGGGGCGGGCAAGCCGGGCGCGGGCAAGCCGGGCAGGCACGGGGGCCGCGTTGCATGTACGTCGCATGCCCCTTGGACGGCGGCCCGGGCCGGGCCGGTTGCGCCGTCAGGTCACGATTCGGATGATCTCGCCGGGCCGGGCAAGCTAGAGGTATGGCGGACGATCTGCGCGTGAACAGCTGGCTGGTGATCCCGGGCGGCGAACTGCGGGAGCGGTTCTCCCGCTCGTCAGGTCCAGGCGGCCAGTCCGTCAACACGACCGACAGCCGGGTCGAGCTGTCGTTCGACGTGCGCCAGTCGCCCAGCCTGCCCGAACGTGAGCGGAACCGCGCTGTCGCGCGGCTCGCGGGCCGCCTGGTGGACGGCGTGGTCACCGTCACGGCGGAGCGCGAGCGCAGCCAGCTGATGAACAGGGACGCGGCCCGCGCCCGGCTGGCCTCGCTGCTGCGCGAGGCGATCGCCCCGCCCGCGCCGCCGCGGGTCGCCACCAAGCCCACCCGCGGATCCCGCGAGCGCCGCCTGGAGTCCAAGCGGCGCCGCGCCCAGGTCAAGCGCAACCGCCGTTATGAGCCCGGCGGCGAATAGCGGAGTACCGCTGACGCGCCCGCCGTTGCCGTCCGGCCGCGAAGGTGAGACAGTACCCGACAGCACGGCCGATCCCGAGCAGGGAGCAGCAGGGAGCAGCAGGGAGCAGCAGGGCACAGCAGGGAGCAGGGTCATGGGATACCAGCTGTATGTCGACCCCGAGGTCGAGTCATGGCTCACCGCCCTCCGCAACCAGAGCAAGGCCGACGCCCGCCGGGTCGACAAGGCCCTGGACACGCTGCGGAACGACGGTGCGGCCCTCGGCCCGCCGCTGGTGGTTCCCGTCGAGTACACGCCGCCAGCCGGCGGGGACATGGTGCGCGAGCTCGACTACTGCTACCAGCTCCAGCTCAAGGCCATGGCGCGGGTGCGGGCGGAAGTGGCCGACGCGGCGTCGCTGCGCGCCACCCTGGAACTGCACCTGGAGCAGCCGATGAGCGACGAGCAGCGCGCGCGGCTGCGCACCGCGTACGAGGGGATCAAGGCGCAGGAGGACAAGGTCACCAGGGCCGCGATCGAGCTGCAGCGCGAGGTGCAGGCGTTCCGGGCGCGCCGCGACGCGCTGCGGGGCGAGTGCTTCGCGGCCCTGACCGACGGGATAGCGCGGCTGTTCAGCGCGGGCCTGGCGATCGGCGCCGACGCCGACATCCTCGGCGAGCCGCCCCGCATCAGCGAGCTGCGCCCCGGCGCGCCGGGCCGGATCGTGGCCCGCCTGCTGTTCACCGTGAGCTCCGGGCGCACCGCCGAGGTCTTCGCCGCGGCGACCGCGGCGGAGGCGCTGAGCGGCTGGTACGACCGCGCGATACCGGCCGCTTACCCCGAGTTCGGCCTGCGGGTCCGCGAAGTCAGCGGCGCCGTCGCGGACCCGCCGGAGCCTAGGACTCCGCCGGCTCCAGCGTCAGCGAAATCGAGTTGATGCACCACCGCTCGTCGGTGGGCGTCGAGTACCCCTCGCCGGTGAACACGTGCCCGAGGTGTGAGTCGCACCGCGCGCACCTGGCCTCCACCCGGATCATTCCGTGCGACCGGTCCTCGAGCAGCGTGACGGCATCGGAGGACTTCGGCTCGTAGAACGACGGCCACCCGCAGTGGGACTCGAACTTCGCATCAGAACGGAAAAGTTCCGCCCCGCACGCCCGGCACCGGTACACCCCGACGGTCTTGTCGTCGGTGTACTCGCCGGTGAATGGCGCTTCGGTCCCCGCCTGGCGCAGCACCCGGTATTCCTCGGGCGTGAGCAGCTCGCGCCACTGCGCCTCGGTCCTGCTGACCTTCTCCATACCTGCGAGGTTAATTGATTCGGAGGTGTTACGCCGCACCTGAGATAATGGACGACATGGCATCACTGGTGGGCCGCGCGGCCGAATTGGCCCGGCTGGCACACCTGCTCGACGAGGCGGCCGCGGGCCGGGCGGTCGCCGCGCTGGTCAGCGGCGACGCCGGCGTCGGGAAGTCGCGCCTGGTCGCCGAGGTGGCGGACATGGCGGCGAGCAGGGGTTTCACCGTGCTGACCGGGCAGTGCGCCGAGATCGGCGACAGCGTGCCGTACCTCCCGTTCGCCGACGCGCTGCGCGGCGCGCCGGCGGACCTCGAGGCCGCGGTCAAGGCGCGCCCGGTGCTCGCCAGGCTGCTGCCCGACGACGGCGGCGGCCGGGACCGGGAGCCCGACTGGTCCGGGCTGACGAAGCAGCAGATGTTCGGCGCGATGCTTGGCCTGCTCGCCGAGCTGTCGGCGGACACCCCCGTGCTGCTCATCCTCGAGGACCTGCACTGGGCCGACGCCACCACCCGCGACCTGGTCACGTTCCTGCTGCGCATGCTGCACCGCGAGCGCGTCGCCACGATCGGCACCTACCGGACCGACGATCTGCACCGCCGCCACCCGCTGCGCCCCGTGCTCGCCGACTGGCAGCGCCTCCCGTCGGTGGTGCAGGTAGAGCTGGGCCCGCTGCCGCCCTCCGCGCTGGCTGAGCATTTGTCTTCTATCCCGAACGGACGCAGCCGGCTCCCCGCCGCCGCGCTCAACCTCATCGTCGAGCGGGCCGAGGGCAACGCGTACTACGCCGAGGAACTGCTCGCCGCCACCGCCGCGTCCGGCCCCTCGGGCGCCCTGCCCTCCGGGCTCGCCGCGCTGCTGATGTCCCGGGTGGAGCGGGTGTCGGACGCGGCCCAGCGGGTGCTCCGCGCGGCGGCGGTGGCCGGCCGCCGGGCATCCGACGACCTGGTCCGCGCCGCGGCCGCGCTGCCCGAGGCCGACTACGACGAGGCGGTCCGCGAGGCCGTCGCGCACCAGTTGCTCGTCCCGGACGGCGCGGACGGCTACGCCTTCAGGCACGCGCTGCTGCGCGAGGCGGTCTACAACGACCTGCTGCCGGGGGAGCGGACCCGGCTGCACGCGCGGCTCGCCGCGCTGCTTTCCGGCGTGCCCGGTGCGGCCGCCGAGCTCGCCCACCACAGCCTGGCCAGCCATGACGTGCCCGGCGCGTTCACCGCGTCGATCCGCGCCGGCGAGGAGGCCGAACGGCTCGGCGCTCCCACCGAAGCGCACCAGCACTACGACCAGGCGCTCGCGCTGTGGGACCGGGTGGACGACGCCGAGCGGCTGGCCGGGATGAGCCGCGGCAGGCTCGGCCTCAAGTCCGCGCTGGCCGCGGCGGCCAGCGGTGACGTGCCGCGCGCGGTGCACCTGCTGCGCCGGATCCGCGGCCTGCTGGCGGCCCCGGGAGCCGACGGCGGCGACCCCAGCCTGCGCAGCCGCGTCGGGGAACGGCTGGCTTATTACCTGCTGCAGGGCGAGGACATGGAGTGGTTCGCCGAGGCGATCAAGGTCGCCAGGGACACGGTGCGCGCGACGCCGGACGACCCGCCGACCTGGTACCTGGCGCGGGCGATGGCCACCTACGCGATCGCGCTCATGATCGAGGGCGGCGAGGGCGTGGCGCTTGACTGGGCGCGCAAGGCCCGCCAGGTGGCGCGCCAGTCCGGCGCGCCGTCCGTGGAGGCCGACGCGCTCGTCACGATCGGCCAGCTCAGCAGCCGGGCGGGCAACACCGACGAGGCGATCGGCATGTTCACCGAGGCGTTCGAGCAGGCGGCCGCGGCCCGGGTGCTCGGCGTGGAACTGCGCGCCGCGTACAACCTGGCCGTCGAGCACCTGGTGCGCGGCCACCTCGCCGAGGCTGCCACGATCGCGCACCAGGGGGTACGGCGGGCGGACGACGAAGGTCTCGGCCTCGCGCCGTTCGGCTACGACCTGCAGCACGTGCACTTCCAGGCGCACTACGCCGGCGGCGAGTGGGACCACGCGCAGGAGCTGGCCGACGGCTTCACCGTCCGGGTGACCAGGCAGCCGGAGGCGGTACTGGCCGCGATGGCCCTGTTCATCGACGTGGCCAGGGGGAACCCCGCGGTCGGCGAGCGGCGGACCTGGCTCGAGCCGTTCTGGACGGACTCGTTCGTCGCTTATCTCGCCCGCGGGCTGCTCGCCGAGCAGGCGCTGTGGCGCGGCGACACGGACACCGCCCTGGCCGAAGCCGAGGCCGCGATCAGCGCCGACGCGTCGCCGTCGCACACCCCCGCGGTCATCCGGGTGGCCGCGGTGGCGCTGAGCGCCCGAGCCGACCGGGCCGCGGCCGCGCGGGCGGCCGGCGATCTCGATGCCGCCGCGGCCGAGGTCGCCGCCGCGGCGGCCCTGCTCGACGTGGCCCGCGAGGGCGCCAGGTTCCCCCGGCGCCCCAGGGCCGTGCTCGGCGTGGAAGGCCGCGGCTGGCTGGCCCGGTGCCACGCCGAATGCGAACGCGCCCGCGGCGCCAACTCGCCGGACGCCTGGGAGGCCGTGCTCGACGCGTTCGGCCCGGGATACGTGTACGAGACCGCCCGGACGCAATGGCGGCTGGCCGAGGCCCTGGCGGAATCCGGGCGCCGCGAGGACGCCGCGGCCGTGTGGCGGTCCGCGGCGGCGACCGCCGCCCAGCTGCGCGCCGCCCCGCTGGCGGCCGCGCTGGCCGGGCTGGCCCGCCGCGCCCGCCTCGACACCGGCGCCAACGGCGACGGGCACAGCCCGGACGGGGTGCTGGCGGCGCTGACCGACCGCGAGCGCGAGGTCCTCCGCCTGCTGGCTCGCGGCCTGTCCAACCGCGAGATCGGCGCGGAGCTGTTCATCACCCCGAAGACCGCCAGCGTGCACGTCTCCAACATCCTGGCCAAGCTGGGCGCCGCCAGCCGCACGGAAGCCGCCGCGATCGCCCACCGCGAAGGCGCCTAACCTCCGCGATCCGCCCGGCGCGAGGGCCTCGATGATCTCCGCGGCCCGCAAGACGGCGGCCCCTTCGGCCGCGGACGGGTTCCCCACCGCCGGGTCAAAGTTCAGGTCGTAGAACACCTCGGTGACCCCGCAGCTGTCCAGCCACGCGACGTCCTCGCGGATCTGCGCGTAACTTCCGGACAGCAGCACCCGCTGCCCCGCGTCCGACCGCTTCTCCCTCCCGGCCCGCACCACGCCCCGGCAGACGATCCGCACCGGGCCGCGCCCGGCCGCCGCCGCGGTCTCCTGGACCACCTTCGCGGCCTCCGCGATCCTCGACAGGTCGGCGGTGCTGGCGGTGACCCAGCCGTCGGCGAGTCGTCCGGCCCGCTCCATCGCCGCCCGCGACATGCCGCCGAGCAGGATCGGCGGTCCCGGCCGCTGCACGGGCGGCGGGTCCTGCCGCCCGGCGGGGATGGTGTAGTACTCGCCGGCGAACCCGCCGTCACCGGTCCACAGGGCGCGCAGGGCCGCGAGGTACTCCTCGGTCCGCGCGCCCCGCCGCGCCATCGGCGCCCCGGATCCGGTGAACTCCTCGCGCACCCAGCCGATGCCGACACCCAGGTCGAGCCGGCCGCCGGACAGCACATCCACGCTCGCCGCCTGCTTGGCGAGCAGCAAGGGCGACATGAACGGGTGGTTGACCACCGCGACGGCGAGCCGGATCGACGACGTCGCCGCGGCCAGGAAGCCGAGGGAGACCATCGGGTCGAGCACGCTCTGGTAGACCGGCGCCATCGGCGACCCCGACGGCACGAGCAGCCGCTGAAACGTCCACAGCGACCGGTAGCCGAGCCGCTCCGCCCGCCGCCCGAACTCCGTCAGGTTCCGCGGCGTCGCCCACACGCCGGCGACCGGCGCGCCGAACCCGATGTCCATGCCCCAACCCTAGTGACCGGGCTCATTCCGCTCGCAGCGCGGCGGCCGGACGGGTACGCGCGGCGGCGACCGCCGGCCCGACCGCGATGAGGTTCGCGGTCAACACGGTGCCTGCCGCCAGCGCGGCCAGCCCCCACGCCACGACGACCGGAACCGCCACGAACCCGATGTAGCCGGCGAACAGGTTCCAGCCGAGCCGCCCGGCGGCGATCCCGAGCGGTATCCCGACCACGAGGCCGACCACGGCGACGGTGGTGGTCTGCCACGACATCGCGAACGCCGCCTGGCGGCGGATGAACCCCAGCACCTTGAGCAGGCCGGTCTCCCGGCGGCGCCTGCCGACGCTCACGACCAGGGCGTGCACCAGCGTGGCCGCGCCGAACACCGCGACCGCCAGCCCGAACAGCAGCGGGAAGTTCACCTCACCGAAGTTGACCAGGCTGGTCGGGGGATAGGGAAAACTGATCTCGGCCGGATAGGCGCGGGCGAGCCTGGCCAGGTCGGCCTGGCCGCGCGGCCCGGGCACGGCGGTGACCAGGACGTGCCCGGCCACGCTGAAGACGGTGGGCAGCTGGCACGCGGTCTGGCTGGGGCCGGCCGCCAGCCGCCCGCACTGCGGGGTCAGCAGGCCGTCGAGGGTGAACATCGCCCCCGTGCCGAGCCCCCCGGTGCCGTCGCTGGGCGCGAACACCGCGGTCCCCGTCACGACGTACCAGGATGTGTGGCTGCCGCCCGTGGGCCGCTGCACCGTCACCCGCACGCGCGACCCGATATGCGCGCCGAGCTGGCGCAGGGTCGTCGCGCCCAGCACGACCTCGGAGGCCGCGCGCGGCAGCCGCCCGGCGGACGCCACGAGCGGGAGCGGACCACGGATCGACGCGCCCGCCAGCGCGTTGACGACCCGCCCGTCGATCATGACGTCACCGCTGCCGCCGATGGCGATACCCGCGAGGTCAGGGTCACGCTCCAGTGTGGCAACGAGCTGGGAGAACCGGGCCGCGCTGGCCGCGTTCTCCGCGCCGCTCGGTGAGAACCACGCGTCGTACGGCTGCCCGTACAGGGCGGGCGTGCTGGTCAGGTGCCCGAGGCTGGTGCCGAACACCACCGCCGCCGACAGTGCCGTCACGGCGAGCACCGACCCGAGCAGCGCGGTCCGCGCGGGAACGGCGGCCCACCCGCGCCCGCGTTCCAGGGCGTTCCTGACCCCGATGACCGCGCTCGGCGGCGCTCCCGCGCCGGCTAGCAGCACCGCGGTCCGCGACGGCCGCACCGCGCGCGCCTCCCCGGCGGCGCCACCGTCGCGCCTGGCACGCCGGGCGGTCCTGACCGCCGGCCAGACGCCTAGGGCGAGGACGGCGAGGACGGCGACGCCGGCCCCGGGGACCAGCACGGCGGTGTCGAAAGTGAACCCGGCCGACAGCTCGGCGGTCCGCGCCAGGCCCACCGGGGTCAGCGGCGACAGCAGGAAGGCCAGCGCCGTCCCGATGCCCGCGCCCGCCACCGCGACGAGCAGCGTGGCGATCATCCCGGCCGCGGCGAGTTGCCGCCAGGTCGCGCCCAGGGCGCGGTAGGTGCCGTACGGCTCGGCGTCGGCCGCGGCCTGCCGGGCGAGCGCCTGCGCCAGCACCACCATCCCCGCCAGCGCGGTCAGCCCGGCCAGCAGCCACC
>Ga0335074_10017865_pt1 | contig 10010 bp, 9 predicted proteins | sample Lox_Sample_23_FD_206715 | JGI IMG/M metagenome (GOLD analysis project Ga0335074, IMG submission 206715) | Soil microbial communities from Loxahatchee National Wildlife Refuge, Florida, United States - Lox_Sample_2.3 | ecosystem: Environmental > Terrestrial > Soil > Wetlands | place: USA: Florida...
CCGGGACCAGCCGGCGCCGTTGCTCCCGCGTCCCGGTCACCTCGATGACCTCATCGACCAGCTCCGGCGGGAACGCCCTGGTCAGAACCCCCACCGAGATCCGGTCCGGCAGCCAGCCATCCGGCGAGAGCCCCTCAGAACCATCATGAGCCACAAAACGGTCACAACATCACATCAGACTCTAAAGCAAGGCCATTGGGCCGAATGGCCGTCAGTCCGGTCTCAGGTATTCGCGTCCGTTGACTGCCACGCCGCCGTCGCGCTGGCCTCCCCGAAAGCTGCACGTCCGGTTCGCGGGCGTGACTTACCGGCTGCCGGGTAGCCAAGGCAGCTATCAGTTCCCGGCAGAGTCTGTCCGTCTCCAAGCGGATGACCAGGCAGGAGGATCGACAGATGACTGGCACAGGAGGCCGTATGAGGAACACGTTGCGATCCTGGGGCGACACGATGGGAGCTGCCGCCGGGCAGCGGTTGCGCGCGCTGATGCCGCCAACAACGCCCAGGGTGATCTTCCGCGCGCTCCTCGGGGTCCTCCTTTTCTTCTGCGGCATCGTTTTCGGCGTCTGGCTCATTATTCGTTACCGGCGGCATATTCAAGAAAGCAGACCTTGAATGCATAAGTGATTGCGCGACACGATCATCCCGCCTGGCCCGGCTTCGTCTTGCTGGCGAACGGGGGGTCATCTGCGCGATGCCTGCCAGTCATCCGGCTTCGTCAGGAAGGAGTTAAGCGCATGGCGGAATGCGGCGGGCTGCTCCACCCATGGCATGTGGCCGCAGTGCTCGATCACGGCGGCGTGGCCGTCCGGGAACAGGTCGGCTACTGCGACGACAGGACCGGAGCCCGCGATCGCATCCTGCGCTCCGGCGATGACCAGGACCGGTGCGCGCACGTCGCGGAGTCGGCCTGCCAGGTCAGGGGGTGGGCCGTCGTCGAGAAAGGCGCGGGCGGCGGCGAGGGCGTACCGGCCGGTGGGCGCGTGGGCCTGCGCTGTTTCGTTCCACGCGGCGTAGCACAGCGGCGCGATGGCCTGCTGCCAGGCGTTGAACGTCTCGTCGCTGCCGGTGTCAGGCCCGGCGTCCTGGGCGGCGATCGCGGCGGCGAACGGCGGCTCCGCCATGCGGGCGGCCCTCAGCGCCGGAGCGTCAGGGGGCACGTCGGTGAGGTATGACGCGGGCGGGGTGATCAGTACAAGCGCGGCGAGGCGGCCGGGGAACTGGGCGGCGTAGGCGATCGCCAGGCGGGTGCCGGCCGAGTGTGCGACCAACGCACACTGGTTCAGGCCCAAGCTGGTGCGCAGCCGGTCGATATCGCCTGCCTGGCGCCACCACGACCCCATGCCGCTGAGGTCGGCGGCGCTGGAGCGGCCGACTCCGCGCAGGTGCGGAATGACCAGCTGGCGATGCTCGCTGAGTCCGGCGAGGTCGCCGAGGTACTCGGGATCCCGTGCCGCCCCGCCAGCCAGCACGATCAGCGGTGACGTAGTCGTCCGGCCGAGCACGTCGTAGTGCAGCAGCGCCCCGTCTTCACCCTGATAGGTCGGCATGCAGCGCACAGTAGCAAGCGCCTCGGACACGTCAACTGAAATAGGACAATGAACTACAACTGTCGTACGACGGAGGTCTGGGGGCGTTCCCCGAACAGCAGCGAGTCCAGTCCTCTGCGCACGCCCACCGCATCGGCCACGTGACGGACGGCCAGCAAGGTCCCGGCCACGTAGGGGGCGGGGGTCAGCCCTGGGTCATGGCGCATGACGAGCCGCTCGCCCGGTCCGCCGAACACGACCTCGGTGCTGACCACGAAGCTGGGAAGGCGCACCGAGTGGATCTGAGTACCGGCGACCCGGGCGCCGCGTGCCTCAACCGGCCCGTCCAAGTCTGCGAGCGCCACCGTGACAGCAGGCTCGCGGATCTGGCCCAGAGTCTCGGCGAGTTCCCGCGAGGTACCGCTTGGCACGTCGGGTTTGTCGTCGCTGGCATAGTCGATGATCTCCCAGCGGTCCAGGTGTCGCGCGGCCATCGAGGCGGCACGACGCAGCACGGCGGCCATGACGGAGAAATTGCCGGCCGCGATCACGCCTACGCCCCGGTCACGGGCGAGGCGGTCAAGCTCCTCATAGTCCTGCGAGGTCAGTCCACTGGAGCCGATCACCGCGTGAACCCCAGCCCCGACCGCGGTCCATACGTTGTTCTTGACAGCGGTGGCGCTTGTGTAGTCGATGAGAACGTCTACCTGCTCGGACTCCACCGCCTCGGCCACGCTGCCATACACAGGACCGTGGCTGGCCGAACCAGCGGCCGTAGCCAGGCTCTGTCCTGCTGCGGACCGGGACACGCCCGACGACAGGCTCAGGTCATCGGCTTCGTCGATCGCGGCGACGATCGCGGGCGCGGTCCACCCGGTGACACCGGCGAAGCAGACACTGACCATGGGCCGACTCTATTGCCCTGACCGCCATCCCGGTCGGTGAGCGGGAAAGCAAGCGGCGCCCGGAGCGGGCCCGGGCGGGCTGCGACTTGACATCCGGCAGAATAGCCGCTATTCAATGGCTAACCGTTAGATAGTCTATCGCCTACAAGGATCGTGCGGGGAGGCTGGGCCATGGGCCGGATCTTGCTCGTTAGCCGGCTTGCTGTCAGGGATCTGGGCCGGCGGCGCGCCGAGGCTGCGCTGATGATCATCATCATCGCGGCCGCAACGGCCACGCTTGCCCTCGGGCTGGTGCTGGGTGGCGTGACCGGCGATCCGTACGCGCATACCAGGGCGCTGACGGCCGGGCCTGACGTCACCGCGCAGTCCGGCGCGTCCGGGAAGGTCGCCGGTCCTCCCGCTAGCTTGACCGCGCTGGAGCACGCGCCAGGTGTCATCGGCTACAGCGGGCCGTATCCGGTTGCCTCGCCCTCGCTGCAGGCCAATGGGCACACGGTGGCGTCCGCCGTGGCAGGCTTCGCGGCCGAAGGCCGAGACCAGGCACCGGCATCGGTTGACCAGCCGAAGGTGATACAGGGAACCTGGGTGCGCACGGACGCAGTCGTGATCGAGGCCACCTACGCCGCCGAGCTTGGCGTCCGTACCGGTCAGATGATCAGTTTGAACGGTCGGCGATTCCGGGTCGCCGGACTGGCGGTCAGCGCCGCCTGGCCGTCGGTGAACGCCCCGGGGCTGCTGTGGCTCACCAAGGCTGATGCCCGGAGCTTGGCCACGGCCGCGGAACCGCTGTCCTACCTGCTGAACCTCAAGCTCGCAAATCCGGGGATCGCGACCGCGTTCGCGGATGACCACAGTACCGATAGCTTGTTCCTGTCGTCGTGGCAGCAGATCAGCTACCAGGACGGCAGAGAAGTGCAACTCGAGCAGGAAGCCCTAGTCGTGGGCAGCTGGCTGCTCAGCATGCTCGCGATAGCCAGCGTGGCAGTGCTAGTCGGCGGCCGGATGGCGGAACAGGCGCGGCGGGTCGGGCTGCTTAAGGCGGTCGGCGGCACCCCGGGTCTTATCGCTGCCGTGCTGCTGGCCGAGCACCTCGCGCTGGCGCTGATCGCTGCCGCGGCTGGGCTGGCGTGCGGATGGCTGGCCGCTCCGCTGCTCAGCAGCCCCGTTGACGGGCTGATCGGTACACCTGGTGCGCCGTCGCTTACCGTCGTCAAAGCCGGGGTGGTGGCAGCGGTGGCGCTGGCGGTGGCGGCGCTGGCGACGTTCGTCCCCGCTATCCGCGCCGCCCGCACCAGCACCGTCGCTGCACTGGCCGACCCGGCTCGTGCACCAAGGCGCCGTGGCCTGGTTGCCGCCGTATCGAGGTGGCTGCCGGTACCACTGCTGCTCGGGCTGCGGCTGGCCGCCCGCCGGCCGCGGCGCCTGGTGCTCAGCGCGGCCAGCATCGCCATCACGGCCGCCGCGATCGTCGGCGTACTGGTGATATGGCAGCGCGAGCACGCACCCGGCGTGCCCGGCGGGCTGACCAATCCCGTGGCCAGCGGGGTCAGCCGGGTGCTGCTGGTCATCACGGTCGTGCTCGTCCTCCTGGCCGCGGTCAACGCGATCTTCGTCACCTGGGCAACCGTGGCCGACGCCCGGCGCCCGCTGGCCGTGGCTCGCTCGCTCGGCGCCACACCCCAACAGGTCAGCGCCGGGGTTTCGGCAAGTCAGCTGGTACCTGCGCTGCCCGGTGCCATCCTGGGCATCCCGGCCGGAATCGGGCTGGCCGCAGCCGCCGGTCATGGCGGGTCACTAACCATCCCGCCGGCCTGGTCGCTACTCGGCGTGATCCTGGGCACAGCCCTCGTGGTCGCCGGGCTCACGACGATCCCCGCCCGCATCGGCGCCCGCCGCCCCGTGGCCGAGATCCTCCGATCCGAGACGGCCTGAACTACCGTCGATCTATCCGATTGCCCGGCGGGTCACGTCGTGTGAGCGTGGCCCCGGGCATACGATCACGGCGTGTCTGATGCGATCTTTGCCGACCCTCGCCTTGCGCGCATCTACGACGCCTTCGACGCAGAGCGCGATGACCTGACCGCCTACCTCAACATCGCTGGGGAACTGGGCGCGGACCGGGTGCTCGACATCGGTTGCGGGACAGGATCACTGGCAATCTTGCTGGCCGAGAACGGCCGAACGGTCATGGGTGTCGACCCGGCCCAGGCATCGCTTGACGTGGCGAAGTCGAAAGACAAGACCGGAACAATCACCTGGGTCCATGGCGATGCGGCGAAGGCGCCGGCGTTCAATGCCGATCTTGCCGTGATGACCGGGAATGTGGCGCAGGTTTTCCTCACCGATGACGACTGGAAACAGGCTGTTGGCGCCATCCACGCCGCACTTCGCCGACGTGGATACCTCGCCTTCGAGACAAGGCGTCCCGAGCGCCGGGCATGGGAGGAATGGGCTGCCGACACTGGTCCGGTCATCCTCGATATCCCGGGAAGCGGGCCAGTGGAGCAGCGTCGTGAGGTCACCAGCGTGAGCCTTCCGTTTGTCTCCTTCCGCTACACATACACGTTTTTGACCGACGGAGCGATCGTCACATCGGACTCCACCCTGCGGTTCCGAAGCCGCGACGAGGTGGAATCGAGCCTGGCCGCGTCTGGCTTCAGGGTGCTTGATGTGCGAGAGGCCCCTGATCGCCCGGGCCGCGAGTTCGTGTTCATCGCCGAACGCACGACCTGAACTAACCGACGGTTCCCCGCTTATCGTCCGGTGAACACTGGCGGCCGCTTCTCGGCAAACGCGCGCTGGCCCTCCCGATAGTCCTCGGAATGGAAGCAGGCCTCGACCATCGTCTCGACCTGGGTGAGGTCATGCGGCTGCGGCGGCCTGGTCGCCGCGCGGATCGCGGCCTTGGCTGCCGCGACGGTCAGCGGGGCGTTGGCGGCGATGCTCGCCGCGAGACTCATGACCTCCTCGCGCAGGTCATCGGGGGGGACGACGCGGTTGACCAGACCCGTCTGCAATGCCTCGGCCGCCGTGAAACGACGTGCGGAAAACAAGATCTCCGCCGCCGAGGCCGGGGTGACCAGGCTCAGCAGGGTGGTCACCCCGCCGAACCCGTAGCCGAGCCCGAGCCGCGCCGCCGGAATGCCGAACTGGCTGTCGTCTGAGGCGATGCGGATGTCGGCCTGCAGCGCGGTCAGCAGGCCTCCGCCCATGCAGAACCCGCGGATCATGGCGATGACCGGCTTGCCGACGCTCGCCCATGCCGCGGTCAGCTCGGCCTGACCACGGTCATAGTCCGCCCTGGCGGCGGGCGTGGTGCGCAGCTCGCCGAACTCGGAGATGTCGGCGCCAGAGGCGAACGCCTTGTCGCCGGCGCCGGTGACCACCAGCACACGGACGTCCGGGTCGGCGTCCAGCGCCGAAAGCACGCCGGGCAGTGCCCCGCGGATCTCGCGCGACAGCGCGTTCCGCTTGTCCGGGTTGTTGATGGTCACCACGGCGATCTTGCCGGACACCTCGACGAGCAGCTTGTCGGTGCCCGTCGCACGCCGCGCGGGCGAAGTCGATGCAGTCATGCCAGTCCTCTCCGGTCGCCGGTGCTTCGTGCTTGGCCCGGGCTAAGATCACCCCGTTGGCGCGGAACCGGGCGATCTCCGCGGGGGTGTAGCCAAGCTCGCCGAGCACGTCGCCGGTGTGGTCGCCCGGGTCGGGACTCGGCGCCCGGACGGTTGGCGGCGTGCCGGTCATCTGGACGGCGTTCCGGACGATGTCCAGCCGGCCCAGCGCCGGATGCTCCACCGGCTCCGTCATCGCCAGGTGACGCACTTGCGGATCGGCGAACACCTCGTCCATCTTGTAGACCGGCCCGCATGGCACCCCGGCCTGGTTGAACGCTTCGACCCACGCGGCAGTGGGCCGGGTCGCCAGCCGCTCGGAAAGCATCGCGTTGAGTTCGGCGCGGTTCCGCGATCGCTTGGCCGGCGTGTCGAACCGCGGGTCGGCGGGCAGCCACGGCAAGCCGGCGACCTGGCACAGGCTCTGCAGCAATCGCCCGTCAGCGCCGCCGATGTTGACGTAGCCGTCGGCGGTGGCAAAGCACCCCATCGGCACGCTCACCGGGTGGTGGTTCCCGGCGGGCGCTGGCACGTCCTGGTCGATCGTCCAGCGCGCGGCCTGAAAGTCCATCATCGCGATCATCGATTCAAGCAGCGAGGTCTGGACCCACCTTCCGGTCCCGGTCCGCTCCCGGTCGTGCAGCGCGACCAGCACGCCGATCGACAGGTACAGGCCGGCGGACAGGTCAGACACCGGGATCCCGGCCCGGGTCGGCTCGCTGCCAGGCAGCCCGGTTACGCTCATCAAGCCGCCCATCCCCTGCGCAACCTGATCCAAGCCGCCCCTGGCCGCGTACGGGCCGTCCTGGCCGAAGCCGGAGATCGAGCCGTAGACCAAGCGCGGGTTCCGTGCGTGCACGGTTTCGAAGTCGAAGCCCAGCCGGTACTTGACCGGCGGGCGCATGTTCTCGATCAGTACATCGCTGACGTCGACCAGGCGCATCAAGACCTCGCGCCCCGCCGGGGCCTTGAGGTTCAGCGACAGCGACCGCTTATTGCGGTGCAGATGCTGGAAGTCGGCGCCATGACGGCTTCCAGTCAAGCCCGACGCGGCCGGGTCCGCGGGCCACTCAACGCGGACGACATCGGCCCCCCAGTCCGCGAATTGCCGGACACACGTCGGGCCGGCCCTCGCAACTGTCAGATCGATGACGCGGATGTCGTCAAGCGGAAGTTTCGCGCTCATGTCGTAATACATCCTTACCCTTCCGGAGGCCGCCCAACTCCCAACATCACGCTTGTCCCGGGCCATGCTCGCTCACGGAGCCTCGGCCTGCGTACTCGTGGCAAAGCATCCTTGTGTGGCTACCCGACGTGGTGCCGGTGTGGCGCCAGGCGCCTCCCGGTGCAGGCGAGGCCCTGGGGCCGCTGACCCGAACGGGGTGAACCCCGGGGTCCACCCCGCTCTAGCGCCCGCAGCAGGGCTTGACTCCTGGTCGTGTCAGGCGCATCATCCTACTTATGGTAGAAGTACCTATCAGAGATAGGAAAGCCGAACGGCGTGAGGCAACGAAGGCGGAGATCCTCGACACGGCCCGGGACCTGGTACGCGAGCAGGGCCTGGGCGGGCTGAACCTGCGGGACCTCGCGGCGCGGATCGGCATGCGTGCCCCGTCCCTGTATGAGTACTTCGCGTCCAAGCACGCCATCTACGACGCCATGTTCGCCCAGGGGTACCGCCAGTTCGCGGCGGTCCTCGCCGAGACCGAGGAATTGCCCGGCGAAGACGGGCTGCGGGCCGGGGCCCACCGCGCGGTGGCGTTCATGGTCGGGGATCCCGCGCGGTACCAGTTGCTGTTCCACCGGACCATTCCCGGGTTCACGCCCAGCCCGGACTCGTACGCGGTGTCGGTCCGGCAGATGGACCGCACCCGGGCGTGGTTCGACCGCAACGGCTTTGCCGCCCCGGCGGCACTGGACCTGTTCACCTCGCTGATGGGCGGGCTGGCCGGCCAGCAGATCGCCAACGACCCAGGCGGCGACCACTGGGTCGGCCTGGTAGACGACGCCGTCGACATGTTCCTCACCTATATCAAGAGGGATCACCATGCAGACCAGGATTGACCAGATAAGCGACCGCATCTACCGGATCTCCACCTGCGTCGCCGAGGCCGCGCCTGGCGGGTTCACCTTCAACCAGTTCCTGGTCGACGCCGACGAGCCGCTGCTGTACCACACCGGGATGCGGGCGCTGTTCCCGGCCGTCCGCGCGGCGGTCGAGACGGTGATGCCGGTGTCACGGCTGCGCTGGATCGCGTTCGCCCACCTGGAAGCCGACGAGTGCGGCGCGGTGAACGAGTTCCTGGCCGCCGCCCCGCAGGCCCAGGTCGCGCACGGCGCGCTTGGCTGCCTGGTGTCCCTGGACGACCAGTGCCTGCGGCCGCCGCGCCCGATGCAGGACGGCGAGGTCCTCCAGCTCGGCGGCGCCGCGCTGGCCCGCCAGGTCATCGAGATCGCCACCCCGCACGTACCGCACAACTGGGAATCGCACATGTTCTTCGAGCAGCAGACCGGCACGCTGTTCTGCGGCGACCTGCTCACCCAGCTCGGCGACGGCCCGCCGGTCACCAGCGAGGACATCCTGGGCGCCGCGATCGCAGCGGAGCAGGCTTTCCACCAGACCTCGCTCGGCCCCGCCGTGCCCGCCACCTACCGCCGACTCGCCGACCTGGGGCCACGCCAGCTCGCCATCATGCACGGCTCGGCCTACGCCGGCGACTGCCCCGCACTGCTGCGCGCGATGGCCGACGTCTACGAGCAGCAATTCGGGTGCGGCGCCACAGCCTCGCCCGCGCAGCCGCTGCCCGGCCACGACGCAACGGCCGGGACCCGGCCGTAACCCTCCGCGCCCACGCCCGTCATCGGGACCGCGAGGCCTGATGCCTCTTCAGGTGCCGGAGGCCCCGCAAGCCCAACACGCCGGCGGCGGCAAGGATCACGCCGGCCAGAAGCAGGGCGAGCTCGAAGCCCCGGAGGAACGACGCAACCGCCGGGTGGAGCGCGTTATGCCCGACGGACGCGGCGACCCGGTGGACCTGGCCGCCCGCGACGTCGGCGCCGAGCTGCGCCGCCGGCTGCCGTTCGGCCGGCGGCAGCGATCCAGCGCGCCGGTGCCAGTCGGCCAAGATCGCACTGCCGGCGATGGAGCCCAAGATCGCCAGCCCCATTGCGGTGCCGACCTGGCGGCAGGAGTTGAACAGGGCGGAGCCGATCCCGGAAGATCCCGCGGGAACCTCGGCCATGGCCGCGGCCGAACCCGCCGGGACCATCAGGCCGAAGCCCGCTCCCACCACGATGTAGCACGCCGCGGGCCAGGCAAACGGTGTCGTCGTATTCAGCTGGCTCATCCCGAGCATGCCCGCTGCGGCGGCGAAACAGCCCGACCCCACCGCCCAGGCTACCGGCAGCCATCGTGCGAGCCGCTTTCCGAGCTGGGCCACGACGAAGTACGGGATACAGAAGAACAGCCAGGACAGGCCGGTGCGGAGCGCGGACCACTGCTGGATGTTCTGGAAGAACAGCGTCACGTAGTAGATGAATCCCGAGAAGGCCAGGTAGGCCGCGAGGTACACCGCGCAGGCCCGGCCAAAGCCCGGGGTTCGCAGCAACGCGGGTGGCACCATCGGGGCCGCGGCCCTGCGCTCCCACGCGGTGAAGACGGCCAGGACCGCGAGGCCGCCGGCCACGCCGACAGCCACCACCGCAGAATGCCAGCCGACGTCAGCGGAGTCGACGAACCCGAAGGTCAGCAGCAGCAGGCCGAAAGCACTCAGCGCCACGCCCGCCACGTCGAAGGAGCGGGGGACCGGCTCCCGGGACTCCGTGACCGCCACCAGGCAGATGGCCACGGTGACAACCCCGACCGGCACGTTGACCCAGAAGATCGATGACCAGGGAAACACGCTGAGCAGCACGCCGCCGAGCACGCTGCCGCCCGCGACGGCCAGGCCGCTTACCGCGGCCCA
>Ga0335074_10017867_pt1 | contig 10010 bp, 10 predicted proteins | sample Lox_Sample_23_FD_206715 | JGI IMG/M metagenome (GOLD analysis project Ga0335074, IMG submission 206715) | Soil microbial communities from Loxahatchee National Wildlife Refuge, Florida, United States - Lox_Sample_2.3 | ecosystem: Environmental > Terrestrial > Soil > Wetlands | place: USA...
GGCCTGGAGGAGGGCGTCACGGTCGGCCCGCTGATCGACGAGGGCGCGCTGGCCAAGATGGACGAGCACGTGACCGACGCGGTCGGCAAGGGAGCCCGCCTCGTCCTCGGCGGCGAGCGGCTGACCGGCGAGCGGTACGACGCCGGCACGTTCTTCGCGCCGACCGTGCTGACCGACGTCACGCCCGAGATGCTGATATACCGGGACGAGACGTTCGGCCCGATCGCCCCCGTCATCTTGTTCGATGACGAGGACGAGGTCATCAAGATGGCCAACGACACCGAATACGGCCTGGCCTCCTACGTGTACACCAAGGACCTGTCTCGCGCGCTGCGGGTCAGCGAGGCGCTCCGCTTCGCCATCGTCGGCATCAACGACATCAACCCGACCTCCGCCGCGGCACCGTTCGGCGGCATGAAGGAAAGCGGCCTCGGCCGCGAAGGTGGCCAGGAGGGCATCGTCGAGTACCTGGAGACCAAGCTCATCGGCATCAGCGTAGGACGGGACCTCCGCGTTCGGGGCTGGTGGCCCCCCGGCCCCGATAGACAGGGCTTGTGGCCCCCGCGCCCCAATCCGAACGCGCCTGGGAATGAACCCGTGACACACAGGCCCCTCACCAGGAACACAAGCGCCCTGTGGCCACCCGAAAGCTGGGCCGTGGACAAGCGGGCCGCCGGCAGCGGCCTGTCTCACAGGCCGGCTGCCTGCGCCATGACGACATCGGCGAAACGGTGCATGGCCGCGATGGCGTCGTCGATGACCGGGCTGGACCGGATGCCGAAGTCCACGGATACCGATGTCGCGCCGACGGCGGCGAGCCGCTCGAGCCGCCGCAGCAGGTCCCCGGCAGCTGGAGCGGTCTGGTCGACGTGGCCCAGGCTCAGCTCGAGCTCGATCTGATCGTCGCGGCCTTCCTCGTCGAGCAGCTTGCGCAGCGTCGGCAGCGCCGCGGCCACTTCGTCGGCCGACAGCCCGATCGGCGTCCAGCCCTGCCCGAACCGCGCGATCCGCCGTAGCGACGCCCGCCCGGCGCCGCTGCCGATATAGACGGGAATGGGCCGCTGCACCGGCTTCGGCTCGAAGGTCAGCGGGGGAAAGGACAGGTAACTGCCGGCGAACCCGCCGCCTCCTTCAGACACGTCGCCTTCGAACAGGAGCCGCATGGCGGCCAGGTATTCATCCACGATGGCGCCGCGGCGGCCGAACGGGATCCCGGCGATGTCGTATTCGTCCTTCATCCAGCCCACCCCGACCTCCAGGGTCAGCCGGCCGCCGGACAGGTAGTCAAGCGTCGCTACCGCCTTCGCCGTGCTGAACGGCGAGCGGAGGGCAAGCAGCAGGACGCTCGGCTGGAACCGGAGCGTGCTCGTCTGGCCCGCCAGGAATGCGAACGTGGTCAGCATCTCCAGCCGCTGCCCAGACGGAGCCGGCGGCATCCGTCCGTCCGCCGTGTAAGGATACGGGGCGTTGATCACGGCCGGATAGACCAGGTGCTCACCCATCTTCACGTGGTCGAGACCGAGCGCCTCGGCCGTGGTGGCGAAGGTTCGGAGGTTGTCTGCCGTGCCGGCCGGCCCGGCCCACGGGAGTGCTGTCGAGAATTTCACGGTCGAACCTCGGGCGGGCGGTCTATAGTTTGATTATCTCATAACTATATATGAGCTTACTGCTATCCGGGAGTACAGGTGGACAGCTCCAAGGTGCCGCTGGGCGAGCCGTCGGGACCGTTCGTCAATTACTGCGATCCTGGCGAGATCGCGGCCTTCGCGCTGGCCATCAACGACGACAACCCGCTGTACCGCGACGGGCGCGCGGTGCCGCCCACCTACCCGGTCGTCCCCGTGTTCGACGCCATGCGCAGCCTGGGCCAGCTGCCGCCGGAAGCGATGGCCGGAGGGCGTGGCGGCGGGCACGGCGAACACGACCTGTACATCCGCCGCCCGATCTCGCCCGGGATGGCCCTGCACACAACCGCCGACAGGTACGCGGTCGTGGTCAGCAAGGCCGGGATGAATGTGTTCACCCGGCTGATGAGCGTCGACGACGACGGGCAGCTTGTCATCGAGCAGTACTGGTCCTCGATCATGGTCGGCCAGGCCACCGGCGGGAACCAGGGGCCGGATATGCCTGACCACACCTTCCCCGAGCAGGCCAGGGCCCAGAAGATCGGCACGATGAGCCTGCCCACCACCCATGACCAGACTTTCCGCTACGCCGGGGCCTCAGGGGACCGGTCGATCATCCACGTCAGCGACCATGCGGCCGGCCGCGGCGGCCAGCCGCGCAAGTTCAACCAGGGCGCCCTCAGCCTGGGCCTCGCCAGCCGCGCCCTGGTAGCGCTGGCGGCAGGCGGCGAGCCTGGCCGGATCAAGCGCATCGCGGTCCGCTTCAGCCGGTACGCCTACCCCGGTGACGACATTGACGTGTCCGTCTACGACGCCGGGCCGACCGCGGACGGCCTGCGCGCCTATGCCTTCGAGGCGGCCTCGGCCGGCCAGACGGTCCTGAGAAACGGCTGGGTCGAGGTAACCCCTGCTGCCTGATGGCCGCGACGGCCGCCCCGGCGGACCTTGATTCAAGAGATTTAGATTTATAAAATATTCAGAACGGACCCTGGTTCGTGCGGCCGCACAACCATCGGAGGTGGCCATGGCCGACCTTGGCATCGGCAAGCTGTTCCACGTCATCCACATGGGCGAGACGCTCAAGCCGCTCGATGACTGGTACGACGACTTCTACAGCCCTCGCCGCGGGATGATGGACGGCAGCTACTCCGCGCTGGAGAAGCGCGACGCGTCGCTGGTCGTGATCGCCGACGCGATCATCGAGCCGATGGCCCCGAGCAAGAACGTCGAGGGCTGGGACGTCATGCCGGTGGGCCGGTTCTGGAAGAAGTTCGGCTCCCATTGGCACTCGCTGGCCTTCTACTGCGACGAGACCGGCGCCATCTGGGATCGGCTGGGCCCGCTCGGCGTGCGGATGGTGACCGACGGCGGCAACCCGATCGTCGGCCGGCCGACCGGCGAGCGCAGCGAGACCTCCCACGGCTCGTTGTTCACGCACCCCAAGGACACCGGCACGCAGCTGGAGTTCTACCCGCACATTATGCCGGCCGACCCGCGTTACGAGGCTGGCTGGGACCCCAGGTGGTCGGCCAGGCACCCGCTCGGCATCGACCGGCTCGCATACGTCACCCTGGCCGTTCGTGACATGGACAAGATGACCCAGATGTACGTCGAGGGCCTCGGCGGCACGGTGCTGCACGAGGGACAGTCGGACCTGACGGGCACCCGCAACCTCTACGTGCTGCTCGGCGATACCATAGTCGAGCTTGCCGCGCCGATCACCGGCGATTCCCTGGCGGCCGGGGACGTGGCCGCGTTCGGCGATACCCTGCACGCGGTGGCGTGGCGCGTGCCCAGCCTGGATGTCGCCGGGCAATACCTGGCCGCCAAGGGCGTCCCGGTCATCGGTCGCGATGACAACACGATCCTGGCCGACCCGGCGCATACGTTCGGCGGCCCGCTACGGTTCACTACGTGGGACGTGCCCGGAGATCCGCGCATCTGATCTGATATGGCCTGGCCCGGCACCTGGCATCCGTCACGGGCCCGGCTACAAGGCAGCTGACCGAAGGAAGGAACTGCAGTGGCGAAGACAGTCATCTCCGATGACATGCGCAAGGTGATCGGCGGCGAACTGGGCCGCTCCGTTTCGTTCCCGATCACCGACTCCGACATCAGGCGGTGGGCGGTGGCCGTGTACTACCCGGAGGACCCGCCGAAGTTGTTCTGGGACGCCGAGTACGCGGCCGGTACCGTCCACGGGGGCATCGTGGCCCCGGAGGAGTTCAACCCCTTCGCGTGGATGTCATCGGAGGGACCGCAGCGGCGGGCCGCGGGGCATGACCCCGACATGACGGAGAAGACCCTGGGCATCGAGGGACCCGGCCTGAAGTTCCAGCTGAACGGCGGCATGGATGTGGAGTACGGAGTCCGCATGCGGCCCGGCGACGTGATCACCTCGGTACGTCGGCTGGCCGAGTACCGGGAGCGGGAGGGCCGGCTCGGCCTCATGCTGTTCACGGTCAGCGAGGATGTCTGGACCAACCAGAAGGATGAGCTGGTGAAGACCTCGCGGAGCACGCTCATCCGCTACTGACTCCGCGGCCGACGCCGGCGCAGGTGTCGCGGCGGGCCCCGGCTCCCGCTCCCGCCGCGAGGGCCGGGGCGTCTATGCCGCGGCCTGCTTGGCCTCTCGCTTCCGGCTCACCAGCACCTTCGACCCGGGGTAGGTCGGCCGCGGCAGCCCGAGCACGTGCTGGGCGATGATCCCGCGGAAGACCTCGACCGTCCCGCCATAGGTGGCCGTGCCCTGGGCGAAGCGGTGCGCGTAGTCGATGGCGCCGGTGACCTCGGCGTCCGGGCTGCCTTCCGACAGCAGCGAGAGCGGCCCGACCAGGTCCATGAGCTGGGCCGCGCCGTGCACGAGCGCTTCGGAGCCCTTCACCCGCGCCATCGGGCCCTGCGTGGCGAAGCCGGCCTCCATGTGCATGGCCACCAGGCCAAGCCGGTACCGCACCATCCGGTCGTCGATCGGCCGGCTGCCGTCGCCGCGAGGCGTGGTGGCCCAGGCCAGGGCGCCGTCGAGGGCGTGGGCCAGGGTCTGCAGGAAGGACGAGCCCATGGACGTGTCGCCGATCTGGGCCGCGCCGTTCCGGCCGTAGCCGTGCTCCTCGTCAAGCGGCCCGCGCAGCACGGTCCAGCCGTCGTTCACGCCGCCGAGCCGGTACCTGTCGGGAAGCCGCACGTCGCTGTAGTACACGATGTTGGTGCGCTCGCCGCCGTAGGTCCTGATGGCCTGGATCTCGACTCCCTTGCTGGCCAGCGGGACAAGGAACATGGTCAGCCCCCGGTGCTTGGGCAGCTCCGGGTCGGTGCGGGTGATGAGGAAGGTGTACTGGCAGTTCTGCGCGCCGGTGGTGAAGATCTTCGACCCGTTGATCACCCACTCCTCCCCGTCCCGGACCGCACGCGTCTTCGCGGCGGCGATGTCCGAACCGCCGTCCGGCTCGGTGTAGCCGAGGCAGAACCGGACCGTCCCGGCGGCGACGGCGGGCAGCAGTTCGGCCACCAGGTCGGGCTGGCCGTGCTTCTCGACCGCCTTGACCACGAGGTTGGTCGTGCTGGCCGTGACCGAGGGCACCCTGGCCCGGCGCATCTCGAGCTCGAGGATCCGCGCCCGTACCGGGTCCAGGCCGGCGCCGCCGCGCTCGGCGGGCCAGGTGGGCATCAGCCAGCCCTTCGCGCCGAGCGCGAGGTGTACCCCCTGGTTGAAGCCGCTGCCGGTCCGCCGTTCCTCCTCGAGGACCTCCTCGGTGACGTGTTCGGCCAGGAACGACCGCACCTCGTCGAGAAACTCCTGCTGCCCGGCGTCCAGCCGCACACGGCTGAAGTCCATCGTCGGCCTCCCTCGTCTCCGCGCTTACCTGCCGTCGTCCGCCGCGAGTCCGTCCGCCGCGAGTCCGTCCGCCGCGAGCCCGTCCGCCGCGAGCGCCTCCGCCGCGAGTGCCTGCGCCGCCAGCGCGTCCGCGACGGCGATGACGTCCTCGGCCGGGTCGCCCGCCAGCACGCTCCAGCCCTTGGCACGCAGGAAGTACAGGCTGGCGTCGGCCTCGATCGTGAAGCCGAGGCCGCCCTGCATGTGCGCCGAGGTGGTCGCGCCCCCGGTGGCCACCTCGGCGGCGTAGGCGAACGCCGCCGGCACCAGGTGCCGCGACTGCCCGGGCTCGTGCTCCAGCATCCAGGCCGCCCGCCGCGCCAGGTTCCGCGCGCCGGAGATGCCGATGGCCACGTCGGCCAGCGGGAAGGAGACGCCCTGCAGCGATCCGATCGGCACGCCCATCGTCTCGCGCGTCTTGGCGAACTCGACGGCGATGCCGAGGGCCCGCTCGGTGAGCCCGACCAGCGCGGCCGCGGTCAGCAGCTTCCACTCGGCCCGCGCGCGCCGGTAGAGCGTCACGGCACCGGGTCCCTCGGCTATCTCGTCGCGGCTGCCGCCCGCCAGGTCCCACCACGCCAGCGGCGTGCTGCCCTGGTTGGGCACGAGCGGCGGCGGCGAGTCGGCGTGCACCACGACCAGCGTGTCCCCGGTCAGCGCCAGCACGTCCCGCGCGACCGCGCCGCCGGGCACGAGCTGGCGGGCCTGGCCGTCGGCCGGCCGCATGGCCAGGGCCAGGAGCCGCCGCCCGGTGGCCGCGTCGGCCAGCAGCCCGGCCGGTGCTCCGGGCGCCTCCGCCAGCGCGCGTGATGCGGCGGCGTGCTCGATGAAGGGCACAGGCGCCGCGGCGCCGCCAAGCTCCTCCGCCACAAGGAGCAGGTCAACGAGTGACGCGCCGTCGCCCCCGGCCTGCTCCGGCAGTCCCATCGAGGCCGCGCCCATGTCGGTCAGCTGCCGCCAGAGCGTCTCGTCATAGCCCAGCGGCTCTGCCTTGCGCACGCGCTCGGCCGGGCACTGCTTGGCGAAGAAGTCTGCGAAGGCGTCGCGCACCGCCTCCTGGTCGCCGCTCAGCGAGTAGTCGGCGTAGCGGAACTCCGACTCGTTCATAAGACGCCTAAATATGTTCGAACATTGGCAAAATATCTATATCAGGACCGGTCTGTCCGTCAACCCGGCCGGGCCGCGGACAGACATGCGGAGCACGAGGGAGGACGGTCATGCCCGTCATTGCCATCGTCGGTGCTGGCCCGGGCCTCGGGCTGTCGATCGCGCGCCAGTTCGGCCGCGCGGGCTTCACGGTCGCGCTGATCTCGCGTACCCAGGCCAAGCTCGACGACCTGGCCGCCGAACTGGCCTCAAGCGGAATCCAGGCGGCCGGTTTCGCCGGTGACGTACTCGACCGCCCCTCACTCACGGCCGCGCTGTCGGCGGCTGAGGAGCGGTTCGGCCAGGTCGATGTCCTTGAGTACTCCCCGGCCGGGCACGGGGCGCCGCAAGGTCTCGGCCTGGTCGACGTCCTGGCCGTCACCGCCGAGGACGTCCAGCCGCAGATCGAGTTCTACGTCTACGGCGCCATCACCGCCGTCCGGGCCGTCCTGCCCGGCATGCTGAAGCGCGGCCGCGGCACGCTCCTGTTCACCACCGGCGCGTCGTCGGCGGTGACCATGCCGCCGATGGGCAACGTCGGCATTGCCGGCGCAGCCCTGCGCAACTACGCGCTCGCGCTCAACGCCGCGCTGGCCGATCGCGGCGTCTACGCCGCACACGTGCCGATAGCGGTCTACATAGGTTCCGGCGGCCAGGAAACCCAGCCCGACACGATCGCCGGTCTTTACTGGGACCTCTACGTGTCCCGCACCCAGCCCGAGCGCCTGTACACCGCGCCGTGATCCGCTTCCTGCTGCACGACCCGGTGCCGGGACGGGCGGGTTGACCCGGCGGGTGTGAGCGCCTCGGCCAACAGGGCGTGCCGGGGCCGGTGGCCGTCGCCGCCATCCTCGGCCAGCCAGCAGTCAAGGAGCCCATCTGCCAATGCGACTTGTGTCCCCTAGCCCATACCTTCCGGGGCCGGGTGTGCCACGTGCTCCCGTACCCATACCTGGTCCCGCCCCACTGGAGCCTCGAACCCCATGCGCCCCATTTGCGCAGGGCAGGCCGTGCGATCACACGCTCACCGTGGCCTCGAAGGCCAGCCGGCGGGCAGGCCGGATGGTGGCAGAGTCGGCACGCTCCGCACTATCGGGGCCGGTGTGCCGCATAGGGCCGGGTCCTGGAAATGACAGTGGGCATCAGCCGATCGGTGGATCGGCTCAGCTGGGTAGCGGAGACGGTTATTCAGCCGCCCGCCCGCCAGATCGGGCGATGTGCGAGGGGGCGTGCTGTTGCCACCCTTGAACCCATCGGAACTCCGCGCCGAAGGGGCACGAACCATGCAAACCGCCGTCCGCGACTATCCGCAAGGCGACCTCCGCGCATCGGACGCCGACCGCGACCGGGCACTCGGCGAGTTGAGCGAGGCCTTCCAGGCCGGCCGGATCACCGCCGACGAATTCGACCAGCGATCCGGGCAGGTGCTGCGCAGCCGCACCGGGAGCGAACTGACCGCCGTGCTCGCCGACCTGCCGAAAGACCGCCCGCCGGCGGCGCGCGCTCCCGGCCTGCGGCTGCCTGACGTCGCCAGGATCCGCGTCGGCGCACTCGCAGCCGCCGGTGCCACCGCCCTCTCCGCCCTGGCCGTGGCCAACGCCCTGCCCAGCCGCGTCAGCGGGCCCAGCGCCGCCGAGATCGGTCTGAAGCGCCAGCTGGCGCAAGAAATCCTGGCCCGCGAGGGCCTGAAGGTCCAGATCCCGCGGGGGCTCATCGCCAACCCGGCCAACCCGGGCTTCGACTGGGTCGGCACGCTGATGCCAGCAGCATTCGCCGTACTGCTCGTTGTGCTGATCATCTTCCTGTGGAAGACCCGCGCCGACCGCCCCTAGACCGCCGGCCGCCCCTGGACCCGCGCCGACCGCGCCTAGACCGCCGGCCGCCCCTGGACCGAGCACATCCCCAGGGCCAACGCCACGGCCTCGAGCTTGGCCGGATGCCAGGGCCGCGGTGTGGACACAACGATCCGCTGCACGCCGATCTCGGCGAACCCCGCGACAGCCTCGGCCAAATCGCCGGGCACCGCACCAGCCGTGAGCGCGGCCGAGACCATGACGCTGGTCTCGACCTGGCCCTCGCGCCCGTGGACGGCCTCACGCTCGCGCAGCAACGCGATGCGCTGGGCCAGCACCGCAACGTCTCCGGTGCCGTTCCATCCGGTAGCCCAGCGCGCGGCGGCCTCGACGGACTTCCGTGACCCGCCGCCGATAAGGATGGGCGCGGGCCGCCGCACCGGCGGCGGCCGCAGCCAGGCTCCGTTGAGCGGGTAGCGCCCGCCCAGGCTGACCGGCCCCGCAGCGTCCCACAGGACCGCGATGGTCTCGGCGGCGGCCTCCAGCATCGCCAGCCGCTCGCCCGGCGGCGGGAACCCGAACCCGAAGACGTGGTGCTCCTCGGCGTTCCACCCCGCGCCCACGCCGATCTCCGCCCGGCCGCCGGTGATGACGTCAAGGGTCTGCAGGGCCCGGGCCAGCATCACCGGGTGCCGCATCGTAATGGGCGAGACCATGCAGCCGAGCCGGATGCGCTCGGTGAGCGGGCCGAGCGCCACCGCCACCGACAGCGCATCGAGCGCGCCAAGTTCCGGCCGGAACCCGGCCACGCCCATGAGATGGTCGGTGGCGTAGAAGGCATCGAACCCAAGCCGCTCGGCAGTGCGGGCCACATCGAGCACCTCGGGCCAGGTCAGCGTCAGCGTCCCGGCCAGGCTGTACCTCAGGGCTCAGTTCCGCTCTTCCCGCCAGCCGGCCCGGAACGCCGGGAGTGACTCCTCAGAGAAACCCCAGGGTGAACGGGTCGTCGCCCCGCCGTCCACGACGAGGGTCTGCCCGGTCACCCGGGCCGCCAGCGACGACGAAAGGAACAGCGCGCCGTTCGCGATGTCCATCGGCCGCGGCGGGGCCAGGGAGTTTACGACGTCCTGGCCGAACGGGACGTCCGGCTTGTCCCACACGCCGCCGCCCACGTTGCCGGGAGCGACGCAGTTGACCCGGATGCCGTACTTGCCGAACTCATCGGAATACGTCTTCGCCAGCGAGATGAGCCCGGCCTTGGCCGCCCCGTAGGCGACGTGGAACTTCGATGAGGAGAACCCGTCGACCGAGGTGACCGCGGTGATCGCCCCGCCGGTGCCCTGCTCGATCATGTGCGGGACGACCGCCTTGCAGACGAAGAAGAACTGCTTGAGGTTCTTCGTCATCTGGTAGTCCCAATCCTCCTCGGTCTGCTCGTGGGACGGGGCGAAGATCGCTTCCCCGACCACGTCGACCAGCACGTCGATGCCGCCGAGCCCGGCCGCCGCCTCGTCGATGATTCGCTTGGCCTCGGCCTCGGTGCGGACGTCCCCGACCGCTGCGAACGCCTTG
>Ga0335074_10017869_pt1 | contig 10009 bp, 12 predicted proteins | sample Lox_Sample_23_FD_206715 | JGI IMG/M metagenome (GOLD analysis project Ga0335074, IMG submission 206715) | Soil microbial communities from Loxahatchee National Wildlife Refuge, Florida, United States - Lox_Sample_2.3 | ecosystem: Environmental > Terrestrial > Soil > Wetlands | place: USA...
ACCGACACCGCCGCGATCAGGCATATCGCTGCCGCGGCCCCAGCTACCGGTAGCCATCGCCGCGGCGGCGCAGTTAGCCGCCGCCCGCGGGTATGGCCGGCTTCAGGTGGCAGCTCAAGCGGGCGGATCGTGAGTGGCTGGACTTCATCGGCGGTCTCGCGCAGCGCGGCGCGTAGCTGATCGACGTTCATGACAGCTCCCTCAGGACACGGCCGAGGGCGGCGAGGCCGCGTGAGGCCGTTGACCGGACAGTGCTCTGCCTGATGTTCAGCGCCGCCGCGATCTGGCGGTCCGGCAGGTCGAGATAGAACCGCAGCGCCAGGACCTCGCGCTGGCGGCTAGGCAGCAAGCGAAGCGCGGCGATGATCTGCCCGCGTTGCTCGGCCGTGAGAACTGCGGATTCGGCCGAGCTGGCTTGCGTCCGCTGCGCACTGGTTTCCTGCGCCGGGCTCGGATGCGAGTTCCGGCTGCTACGCAGCGCGGATCTGCAGCCATTGAGCACCGCGGAGCGGACGTACTGGAGCGCCTTCGCCTGATCATCGAGGTGCGACCAGCGCCGGTACAGGCCGAGGAACGCCTCCTGCACGACGTCTTCGGCGGCCTGCTGGCTGCCCAGCATGATGTGCGCAAGCCGGACGAGGCCGAGCACGTGTTCGGCGTAGAGGGCGCTGACTGCCGCAGCCGGGTCCAGCTTCGGCGGGCTGAGATCCGCCGGGCTGACCCGGCTCGGGCTCGCAAGCTGGTGCCGCCGCGATCCGGGGTTCGCCGCCGTCACATCGCATTCCATAGCTCAGAGACGCAGGCGCGACCGTTTTGCTGCTCGCCGGATTGGCGCAATTCGCTCTGGCGGTCTATCTGCGGGATGCCTGCGGGCGGCAGGCTATGCGTGGCCACGCCGCAAGCATGACCGGCCCGTCCGGTTTGCGGCTCAAAACGGGCTAGTGGTCGTGTTAAATCGCGGTCGGCCAGTACCGCTGGTAGGCGCCGTACCCGTCGGTGCCGTTGTCTGTCGGCCGCTCAGTTCTGGCTGCTAGATGTCGCCGCCGCCCTGCATGCCGTGGCCGTTGCCAGTCGTCGGGATCCGGTGACCGTTGCCCGATGGCATCTGGCCGTCGGCGGACGCGTTCCGGTGCCGCAGGCCATGGATGTGCCCGGCAACCGTGTGCGCGGCACTCTGCGCCATCGTCGGCACCTTGTCGTGCAACTGGCTGCCGAACTTCTGAGCCGCCGTGCTCGCCAGCGAGCTTGCCTGAGCCTGGATCGTCCCAGCAGCCTGCTGCACCGTCGGGTTCTCGGCGGCAGCCTTGGCCATCTTCACCATCTGGTCGTACTTCTCGCGTCCGGCTCGCGTTCCGGCGACGAACCCGGCAGCGAAACCTGCGACGAAGCTAATTCGATAGAGCCGCATCTGGACCTCTCCCCTGAAGCATGCAGGCGATGCCACCCTGACTTCCCCGTTTAGCCCCCATCATGCGCGCGCGAGGGCGCCCGCGCGGGCGGAGCGCTGGTATGCAGCGTCATGCCCAGCAGAGCGCCGGATATGCCCAGCTGGCAGGCTGGTTACACATTGGCCCGGTCCGCGCTGCTCCGCCTGCCGCGCCGGTACGCTACCCTTATGCGCGCGGCGTTGATCTGCCGGCTAGGCGGCCGGGAGCAGCGCCAGGCGGTCCCGCGTAGCTCAATTGGCAGAGCATTCGGCTGTTAACCGAAGGGTTATAGGTTCGAGTCCTATCGCGGGAGCTCGTGCCCTTATGGGCGGTTCATTAGTTTTGTGGTGTATGCGGTAAATGGCCCGGCCGGCTGAGGCGTTCCTCAGCCAGCCAGGCCACTGCGCTGCGGGTTGGTCACCGGGCTAAGCCGGCCACGTTCCCGGTAGTAGTTATCCCATCATCGGCGGCTGGACGCCCTCCAGGTCCCTCCTGGTGACCCGGATCATGATCAGCGTGATGACAAGCGCGAGGACCATCACGCCAGCCGAGACCTCGAAGCCGCGGGAGAACCCGACCGCCAGCGAGTGGTCGGTGACGGCCTTCTCGAACGCGGCCGTCTGGCTTGCGGAGGCATGGACTACCTGGCCCGCGGCAGCTGCCTTGGCCGCTGTCGCCTTAGCCACCGCAACGGAGTGCCGCGCGGTACTGGCAACGACGGTCCAGGCGACCGTGCCCAGGATGGCCAGGCCGATCGAGCCGCCGACCTGCTGGCCGGTGTTGACCAGGCTGGAAGCCACGCCCGCGTCGCGCTCGCTTACCCTCGACAGCGCGACCAGCATGAGCGGCATGAACAGCATGCCCAGGCCGGCCGCAGTGACCAGCATCGGCCCGAGCAGGCCGCCGACGTAGGTGCTGTGCTCGGTGATCCGCGACAGCCAGAACATGCCGCCGGCCGCGACCACCGAGCCGGCGATCAAGATCGGCCGGGCGCCGATCCGGCCGACGAGCTGGGAGCTGACGCCTGCCATCGCCATGATTGCCCCGACCATCGGCAGGTACGCGACGCCGGTCTTCATCGGGCTATAGGCCCAGACGGTCTGCACGAAGATCGTGAGGAAGAAGAACAAGCCGAACATCGCGGTGCCGACGCACAGCAGGATCAGGTTCGCGCCGGAGCGGTCGCGGTTTTCGAAGATCCGCAGCGGAAGTAGCGCGTGCTCGCTGCGGGACTCGATGATCACGAACGAGGCCAGCAGGACGACTGCCGCCGCCAGCGAGGCAAGCACCTTGGTGTCGCCCCAGTGCGACACTCCGTTGCTGGAGGCGGCTGCGCTGGACAGGCCGTAGACGAGCGCAGCGAGGCCAGCGGTCCCGGTGATCGCCCCGGGCAGGTCAAAGCGGCCGGTGCGGCGCTCCGACTCGGCTAGCACACGCGGCGCCAGCAGAGCTGCCACGATCGCGATCGGGACGTTCACGAAGAAGACCCAGCGCCAGGACGCGTAGGTGGTCAGGATGCCGCCGGCCAGCAGCCCGACGGCGGCACCGCCGATGCTCATCGCGGCATAGACGCCCATGGCCCTGTTCCGCCGCGGGCCTTCCGGGAAGGTCGTGGTGACCAGGGACAGTGCGGTCGGCGCGACGATTGCGGCACCGACGCCCTGGATTGCGCGGGCGGTCAGCAGCCAGGCCTGGCCGTTAGCGAGACCGCCGAGGAGAGAGGCGAGCGCGAACAGCAGGATGCCGCCGATGAAGACGCGGCGCCGGCCGAGAAGGTCGCCAGCCCGGCCGCCCAGCAGCAGGAAGCCGCCGAAGGTCAGGGCGTAGGCGTTGACGACCCACTCCAGGCCGTTGTCAGAGAAGCCGAGCGCGGCCCGGATGGTCGGCAGCGCGACGTTCACGATGGTGGCATCGAGGACGACCATCAACTGGGCCGCGGCGATGACCACGAGCGCCAGGCCGAGGTGGCGGGGAGCCGGGGCGTGGGCCGCCTGGCCGGCTGTTCCGGCCGCGACGGCGGTGCTGCCCGGCTGCTGGGCCAGGCCCGGAGATTTGGCAGACATGATTGGCGTGACTCCTTGATTACAGTCCGTGTTGATAACGGGCATGGCTGATCAGTCCGGCGACGGTGCTCGTTTGCTGAGTCGGTTTCAGGCCGTGCGAAACTCAGGTCAGGTGCCTGTGGGGGCGCCGATCGGGTCCCGTTCTGGTTCCCGCATCCGGCGTGATCGCGGCGTGAGCTGCCGCGTGGCGGGGACCCGGTCTCAGCTGGCCGAGGTCTGGCTCACGTCGTCTGTCACCTCCCCGTGGCAGCCGGGGAGCTAGTCGGACTGGCCTCCTGCGCGCTGCCAGGCGCCATGCTTTCCTGGAGCGCGCTGGCAAAGAGGCCGTGCAGGGTTTCCTTGGCGGACGCCCCGGCGTCCGCGCTGTTGTCATCAGCGCGAAGCATCTTGCGGATCAAGGCAAGCAGTTGCCCGCGCTCGGAGTCATTCAGTGCTCGGTTCCACGGCATCCGGGCCGTGATCTCGGCCTCGACCCGGTGCTTGAGCTCTTCGCCCTCGCTGGTGAGGACGAGGTTCTTGACCCTGCGGTCGGCCGGGTGCGGCTCCCGCCTGGCCAGCCCGCGCTTCTCCAGCATGTCGGCCACGAGGGTGACGAAGGACGGGTCGCAATGCATGCGCTTGCCGAGCTCCTTCATGGCCATCGGGCAGTCGAGAGTGTGCAGGACTTTGAGGAACGGTGCCGGGATACCCATCCGGTGAGCGAGCTGCTCGGCCTGCCCGACGATGTTCCCGATCAGCTCGAAGAAACAGTCAGCGACCTCCGAGGTCTGCTGGTCTGCGCTGGTGTCGGGCCCGGTCGTCACGTGCAGCTGCTCCGCATCAAAGATGAGTGGCTAAATAGTTGAGCAGCTCAAACGTTACTCGGATCAATTGAGGCTGTCAATCTTTGTGGAACTCAAGTATCGCCGCCCTGGTCGCCCCTCCGTACGCGGGCCCGGCCTAACCGTCAGTAGCCGCGCAAGCCTTTGACGAAGGCAGCTTGCCCGGCGTGCTCGAGGTCGTCGACCAGCACGCTGACGAGGCGGACTGCCATGGTCACCGGCGGATCCCAGCGCGGGTCGACGACCGTGTCCATGTCGGCCTCGGTCAGTCCGCTGATGAACGCGACGGTCTGCTCGTAAGTCGCGTCGTGATAGCCGGCCAGCAGGCCGGCGCTCAGCTTGACTACGGCTACTTGATCGGAGGTGTGGCCGTAACCGATGTCGGCCGCATCCAGCGGCAGGCCGCACCGTTTCTCCCAGCCATGTGCCAGCCACACTTGCTCGAGCCCGCCTGCCCCGGCGATGTGGTCGTCCTGGACCCTCGTCAGATGCCAGATCAGCCAGCCGATGGAGTTGGCCGACGGCCCGGCTCGGAAGTCGAGATCGTCCTGAGTAAGTTCGTCGAGCACGTCATGCACGATCTCGCGGATCCGGCCGAAGCCGTCGATGAGCAGTTCGTTACCAGACACGCGCGCTCCTTCGAATCAGATGACTGGCGCGATATTGACGCTAGTACTCCGCCGCCGGAGTCAAGCGGTTGCCATCAGCTTGCGTTGGCCGGCGCGCGCGGCTAGCTGCCGATCAGTGCGCGTGCAGCAAAGCGTCCCAGCCGGCCAGCAGGAGAATCACGCCGATCGCGAAGACCCAGACTCCGCTGCGCCATCTGGTCTTCCGCCCGCCCCGGAGTCTGTTCTTCGCGACCTTGATATCGCCGTGTGCCGCATACGTCGTATGGCCGTGCCAGCCCAGTACGGACCCGACGACGAGGAAGATGACGACTACGCCGATCACTACCGTGGACATTGCCAGGTCTTTCTGCCTGCGGCTCCCCCTGCCTGAACCGATGATTCCTTATTACCGAAGGTGACTCCAGCGGAAACGCCGAGAGCCCGTCCTGGCAGGATGTAGTGCCGGAGACAGACGACTGCGAAGGAGCAATCACCTCCGATGAGCGAGGAACTAACGGCCCAGACCATCCGGATCTCCGGGTTCGATGGCGACGAGATCGAGGCATACCTGGCCGTTCCCGACGATGGTGCGGCGTCGCGAGGCAGCGTGGTTGTCATCCACCACATGCCTGGCTACGACACCTCTTCCAAGGAAATCGTCAGGAAGTTCGCGGCGAACGGTTATGCCGCGCTGATGCCGAACCTCTACTTCCGGGAGGCACCGGGCGCCAGTCCGGATGACGCGGCCGCCACGGCGCGGGCTAACGGCGGCGTGCCAGACGGGCGGCTGGTCGGCGACGTCGGGGGAGCCGCGGATTTCCTGCGCGCGCTGCAGGGCTCGAACGGCAAGGTCGGCGTCATCGGCTACTGCTCCGGAGGCCGCCAGTCGTTCCTGGCCGCCTGCAGTCTGCAACTTGACGCCGCCGTCGATTGCTACGGCGCGTGCATCGTGAATCCGCCGCCGGAGGGCATGCCGCTCAAGGTCAGTCCCATCGTGGGCCTCGCACCGGACCTGTCCTGCCCGCTGCTCGGCTTGTTCGGTGCTGACGACAAGTACCCGACGCCGGAGGAGACCGCGAAGCTGGCCGACGCGCTGGACGAGTACGGGAAGGCGCACGAGTTCCACACCTACGAAGGTGCCGGGCATGCGTTCTTTGCCGTGGACAGGCCCGCGTACCGGCCGGAAGCCGCGAACGACGGCTGGCAGAAGATCTGGGATTTCTACGGCCGCTACCTGGCAAGCTGAGGAGTTCGCATGTGCACTTACAACACCGAGAAGATAGCGATCACCGGCAGCGGCAAAGGCGCGAACGGCTGGTTCTCGCTCAGCGACGCGACGGTGTACTTCGACCATCCAGTGCATGCGATGGCGGAGCACACACTCAACATTGACTTCCGCAACCCGGCAAGCGGGCCGTCCGCGCGAGTCGCGGTGGAGTTGACGGCTGAATCAGCGCGCGCGCTCGCGGCTGCCATCGAGGCTGCGCTCGCCGCCGTGCCCGCGCAGTTGGTGTCCTGACGACGCGGGTTTTGTTGCGTTGCCGGCTGCCGTAAGCCGGCAGCGGTTCCGACATCCTCGGTTCGAACTGTCGGCAGCGCGTGCCACGATCGAAGGCCTAGCGCGGGGTCGGGTCGGAGGTTGCGATGAAGTTCAGGGTCGAACGTGAAGTGCTGGGCGAAGCCGTGTCGTGGGTGGCACGTGCACTGCCGACAAGACCGGTCGTGCCAGTGCTGTCGGGATTACTGCTTGAAGCCGATGGCGACGAGCTGATCCTGTCCTGCTTCGACTACGAAGTCTCCGCGCGGGTCCGGATCGCTGCCGCGGTTGGCGAGCCTGGTGTTGCGCTCGTTCCCGGCCGGCTGCTAGCGGAAATCACCAAGAGCCTGCCCGCGGCTGACGTCGAGGTCGCGAGCGTTGCAGAGATGCTGATGCTGACGTGCGGCAGCGCCGAGTTCGCGCTGGTCTCGCTGCCACTGGAGGACTATCCGAAGCTGCCCGAGCTGCCGGCCGCGGTGGGCACCGTCGACGGTGGCGAGCTAGCTAGAGCGGCAGCACAGGTCGCGCCATCGGCCAGCCGCGACGACACGTTGCCGATGCTGACCGGTGTCTGCATGACGTTCGACGGTTCCGAGCTCACGCTGGCTGCGACCGACCGGTACCGGCTTGCTGTCCGTCGGCTGAGCTGGCAGCCCGCGGATCTGTCGCTGCTGGCAACCGCACTTGTGCCGGCGAGAACGCTTGCCGACGTGGCCAGAACGATGGGCACCGGACGGCCGGTGACCATCGCCTTCGGCCGGCCCGACCCGGACGCAGGACGGCCAGCCGACGGTCTGATCAGTTTCGAGGGCGACGGTCGACGGCTCACCGCCAGACTGATCGGTGCCGAGTTCATCAAGTACGCGTCGCGGTTCCCGCAGAGCTTTGAGGCCAGCGCCGAGTTGCCTGCAGCCGTGTTCGCTGAGGCGGTCCGGAGGGTCTCGCTGGTGGCTGACCGTACGTCACCGGTGCAGCTGGCGTTCCGCCGCGACGTTGTGGTGATCGAGGCGCAATCCGATGGCCGGGCGCGCGCGGTGGAGTCAGTGCCGGTCGGTTTCGCTGGCGCTGACCGGGTGATCTCCTTCAATCCGCACTATCTGCTCGACGGGCTCGCGGCCGCCATGCTCGCCGGCCAGGGCGAGGCTGGGGCCGGCGGTGAAGACCCGGCTACTGCAGGCCATATCAGGCTGCAGTTCACCAGTCCCGCGAAGCCAGCGCTGATCACCTGGGCCGAAGGCGTTGTCCAGGCAAGCGACTCCGAGTCTGACCACCCCGGGAGCGCGGCCGTACCGCGATCACCCGACGGTGACGTGGTTCACCCGGCGGCGTTCCGGTACCTCGTCGTTCCTCTCCGGTCGCCGTCAGGCTGATGACATGAGCTGTCGCCGGACCGCTGCGGCTAGGGGCCCGATGGTGGCGGGCGCGCGAGGGGGCGAGTCGCGTTCGGTTACCGAGGCCAGCGCGGGAAACGGAAGATGCGCCGGAGCAGCCCGCGGATGATCGTGTAGATCGCGATCAGCAGGCCAACTCGGCCCGGCCACTGGAAGTGCAGCGCGGGCTGGAACACGTCGTACACCAGGAGCCAGCTCCCGAGCGCTGCGAGCAAGGTGGCAAGCGCGGCAAAGCCGCCGCGCCGGTGATGGCGAGCTGACCAGTTGCCGGACCAGCCGTAGCCCGACGAGCCGTCGCCCGGCCAGGTGGCGGCAGACCAGCTACCACGGGACATCCGGCCGTCTGCGCCAACCGCGGCTGCCGATGTACTGACCGGCCACCCGCTACGGTCGGTGGCCCGGCCAGACGGCGACGGTCCGCTAGCGAGACTTGCCGACCGGCCGGCGCCCGAGCTTGGCAACGGCGAGCCGCCGGATCGGATATGCGGCAGGTCGGCGGTAATGCGGCTGAGATCAGCCTGCGTCTTCGCGCCGAATACGGCGTCCAGGCGCTGGTTGAACTCCTCGAGAGTCAGTCGGCCGTGTGCGTAGTGCTCGCGCAGCTCTGCCGCGACGGCGTCGCGCTCCCGGTCCCCGATGCGCAAGCTCGGCTGAGTCGCCATCTGCCCTCCGTGCCCTAGCGCGCAGCTTGATTGCTGAAACGATATATCGCGAGAAGCCCGCGCTGCAACCCGCTAGTTCAGGAAGTAGCTGGCGCCGCCAGACTCCGGATTGGTCACCATGGCGGCGACCGAGAATGCCCCGAGATGGGCGAACACGAGAGTCAGCGTGATCTCGGTGCCGGCGCGCATGGGACCCGCGTCTGTGACAAGCAGATGCGATGCGTTCGGATCGAGTCCGACGAAGCTCTTGGCCGGGATGGTGATAGACGACACCGAGCGCATCTCGACTTTGCCCGCATGAACCGGCGAGCGCAGCGTCACTCGTCCGCCGACGCTGAGCCTGGCCGCGACGAGCTTGGTCTGCGGACCGTTGTTCTGCACATCGACGTAGACGTCGGTGATGCCAGTGGGGCCGGGCTCTGTGACCTGCGCGGAACTCAGCTTGATCGTCGGGCCGGCCTGCGCAGGAACCGCACAGCCCGCCGCCAGGCAGGTGCCAAGGATCGCGAGCAGGCCGGCAGCTGTCTTGCGGACCGGCCAGGAGTTGCGGCGCCGTGACGCAACGACGTCGGCTGATCGCATCACAGCGGACTTCGGCGTCCGCGGCGACGAGAGCGTTCGCGGCATGATGACTGACCTTACCTATGCGGCCCTATGCGGCCAGCAGCAATGGTCTCACGCCAGGCAGCTCAGGCACCGCTCGGGGACACGCTGGGTGAGGTGGCTCGCATGCTGCTGAAGGTGCCGCTGGTACTGGTCAACGTCCGATCGCCAGGGTGATGATAAGGCTCCGGGCGCTAGGACGCGCTGCCAGCGCCGGCCGCGGCAGCGGTCACGGTCAGAATCGGGTTAGCGGGATTCGCGCAGGTCTGCGCGTTGTACTGGACGTAGAGACTGCCGTAGTCGCCAGGCGGGTAGATCCGCAGCCAGTCCGCGTCGGTCAGCTTGCAATCGGGGAAAGCACCTGCGTCGTGGATGGCGAGCAGCACATTGGCTTTGCCGCCGGGCACCAGTGTCAGCAGAGCCGGGGCGACGGCACGGTCCCTGGCCGCAGGTGCGCCGACCTCAGCTCCGCCCACTCCAGTGACAAACGACACGCCCGGATACCCGTACAGCGTACAGCTGGCCGCTGACGTGTTCGTCAGCACTATGACCTGGTAGATCGTTCCGGCAGTGCCCTGGCCCGCGCCGAGCTGAGCCTGCAGGCCAGAAGCCAGGCAGCCGGCCGGCCCGGCCTGCGCGGCCGGCTGGCTGGTCGCAGTCGGGCTGGCGGACGGCGAGGCAGTACCCGATGTGCTGGTAGTCGTGCTGGCAGCGGAGGCCGGCGCGCTGGTCACGGCCTTCGCCGGAGGCGCGCCCTGGGCCGGCGCCGGCGTGCTCCCGCACGCAGCAATCAGCCCGCAGGCTGCGATCGTCCCGCATGCGCTGGCCAGCCCAGCGGCGGCGCGCTTGCGCGCCGCAGAGGTCAAAGAGGGGATCATGCCAATTTTCCTTTAGCGA
>Ga0335074_10017870_pt1 | contig 10009 bp, 8 predicted proteins | sample Lox_Sample_23_FD_206715 | JGI IMG/M metagenome (GOLD analysis project Ga0335074, IMG submission 206715) | Soil microbial communities from Loxahatchee National Wildlife Refuge, Florida, United States - Lox_Sample_2.3 | ecosystem: Environmental > Terrestrial > Soil > Wetlands | place: USA: Florida...
GTTACAAACTGGGCTGGCATTGCGCTGGAACCTGCTCGACCGGGAAAAAGTGGTGGGTTGCGGCATTAGGCCGCACGGTCGACCTTTCGAGCGGCGGCATTCCGTTCGAGGCCGGTCTCAGCCTGCCAGTTGGCCTCAAAGTCTGCCTGGCAATTTCGCGGCCCGTCCTGTTGCAGGAAATCACCCTGGTGCCGTGGATTATGCAAGGGCGTGGATCGTCCGATCCACCGCCGCAGCCCGGCGAGGTGGCCGGACCGATCCGGGTCCTATTGCCTTTCCGGACCACCGAATCGACTGTCCGGACCTTCAACTGAGCCGGTCGCCATCGGTTTCCGCTCCCGGCCCGGTCGTCCCTTGGCCATCCCGAATTCGTCCGCCGTTGCGCCTCGCCCTCCCGCTCACGTAGGCTTACATTCAGGATGCTGCACCAAACCCGATTGCCATGGAAGCGCGTCGTCTTCGCCCTGCTCCTGTTCGGCGCCGCCTTCGGCTATCTGGAGGCCGCCGTGGTCAGTTACCTGCGCCTGCTCCACGAGCCGGCCCGGCTGCAGTTCTATCCGCACCGGCCCTCCGGCGATCTCTTCCCTGTCTTAACCCTGGAACAACTGCGCGCGGCCGGCGGCGATCAGCCGCGCATCCTGGCCACTGAAATCGGGCGCGAAGCGGCGACCCTTATCATGCTCGCCGCCGTCGCCCTCGCGGTTGCCGCCAACGCCGGTCAATGGGCCGCCGGTTTTGTCATCGCCTTCGGCGCGTGGGACATCACCTTCTACATTTTCCTGAAGGTGCTGTTAGGCTGGCCCGCTTCCGTCTTCACCTGGGACATTCTTTTCCTGATTCCCGTCCCGTGGGCCGGACCCGTGCTGGCGCCGCTGCTCGTCTCCGCCACCATGATTGCCGCCGGCGTATGGCACCTGCGCCGGGAAGCGCGGTCGGAGCCGGTCCGCATCGGCCGGGCGCAGTGGGCCGGCCTGCTCGCCGGAGCCGCCATCATCATCGTTTCGTTTGCCGAAGACTACGGCAACATCATGGCCGGCGGGATGCCGCGCCCCTTCGACTGGAGCCTGTTCACCTTCGGAATGGCCACCGCCGCCGCGAGCTATACCTGGGCCGCCTGGCATTCGCTGCGACCCGCGCAGAACATCGCACCCTCCCTGCCCAGGGCGGAAGCCTGAACCCGCCCGCGGTCCTTCCCGGATTCCGCGCCGCCAGCCCCCGCGCCCTAATGAAACGGCACCGCCCCCCGCACCGATTCGACCAGCTTCGCCGGGTCGTACCCCACGCCGTCCTTAAACACCAGCTTCACCTTGCGGATGTCCGCCATGCGCGCAGCCGGATTCCCGTCGATCACCACCAGGTCGGCTTGCTTTCCCACCGCGACCGTTCCGATGCGGTCCTCCTCTCCCAGAAACCGGGCCCCGTTGGACGTGGCCACGCGGATGGCCTCCAGCGGCGTGAATCCGCCATCCACCAGCAGTTCCAGATTGCGCTGGTCGGCGAACCCGGCCATGGCGCCGCCGTTGCCCGTCGGGTCCGCCCCGAACATCAGCAGTCCGCCGGCTTTCACAAACGCCAACTCGAACTCCACCTCTTTCTTCAACAGCCCCGGGTACATCGACTCCGCGCCCCCTCGCGCCCGCGCCCGTGCCGCCAGGTAGCTCACCGCCCCCTGCGGCGAAAGCACGTCCAGGAAGCGCTGCTCCAGCGGCGGCCGGCTCCCGTCGAACGCCTCGAATACCGCCAGCGTCGAGGTGACGGCCACGTGGTGCGCCACCAGGCTGGCAATCGTCGCCTTGACCGGCTCGGACGAAATATCCAGCCGCGCCATCTCTGCCCGCGTCGCCGCCTGCGCCGGGCATTGGTCCGGCTGCTTGCCGGGATGAAACTCCGTATCCACCAGCAGCCCGTGCTCCAGGTTGTCGATCCCGATCTCCGCCGCCTCGCGAAACCCGATCGAGCACAAATGCCCCGTCACTTTGATTCCGTGCCGGTGCGCCGCGTCCACCGCCGCCTTCAATTCGGCGCGCGTGATGTTCATGTAGGCCTTGAACGAGGTGACCCCCTCGGCGGCCCAATAGTCCACCGTCCGCACGGCGTCTTCCGGCCCGGTCAGCTCGTGCATCTGCGCCGTAAACGCCCCCGCCCCCTCCAGGTACGGCCCGGTGATGTGCATCTTCGGCCCCGGCATGCGCCCCGCATCGATCAGCCGCTTGATGTTGAGGTCGGTGTACGGCTCTAAACTTCCCGCCGTTCGCGCCGTGGTCACGCCGCTCGCCAGGTACAGCCGCGGGAAGCTGAACGCCTCCTCGCTGTAAATCGGAATGCTCTCGCCCGAGGGGTAGAAGAGGTGCTCGTGCATCCCCACCATCCCCGGAATCACGGTGTGCCCCGAGAGGTCCACCCGCCGCGCGCCCAAGGGCACCGAAGCGGCGGCGGCCGGGCCCATCGCCGCGATCTTCCCTCCCGCGATCACGATCATCCGGTCCTCCAGCGGCGGGGCGCCCGTGCCGTCAATCACCCGCACATGCTCCAGCGCCACCGTGCCCGCATCCACCGTCACAAACGGCCGTACTCCGGGCGTGAACCGGTTCTGCCCGAAGGCAGCGGCCGCCAAAATCAACCAGAACAGCAGTTGGAATCTCACAGGCATCAATTATAGGTCCGCCATCAACTGTAAAAGTTTCGGTTCCAGGCGTGCCGTTTCAAAACCGCCAGCACTTCCGCCGGCAGCGGACCCTGGTCCGACAGGGCCAGATTCGATTCCACATGCCGCACGCCCCGCATTCCGGGAATCACCGACGATACCGCCGAATTGGAGATGCAGAAGCGCAGCGCAGTCTCCGGGAGGCTGACTCCCTCGCCCAGGTCGCGCAAAAGCGCCGCCACCCGTTCGGCCACCTGATTCTTGCGATCGCCGCGGAAATACCATTCGCGGAAATCGCCCGCCGGAAAGGTGGTGTCCGGCTGGATGTGCCCGGTGAGCGAACCCTCATCCAGCGGCACCCGCGCCAGCACTCCCACATTCTCCCGGTGGCAGAGCGGGAAGAGGTTGGTCTCGGGCGTCTGATCGAATATGTTGTAGATCACCTGAACCGTATCGATGAGGCCCGAGCGTACCAGTTCGAGGGCCGAATCCGGATCGTGGTCGTTGATCGACACCCCTACCGCCCGAACCTTCCCCGCCCGCTTGAGGTCGCGAAACGCCCGCCGCCATTCGTCGCGATGGATCCACTCCGGGTTCCACACGTGCAACTGGAGCAGGTCGATCGTCTCGGTCCCGAGGTTGCGCAGGCTCTGCTCGGCGCACTCGACAATATAGTGGAACGGAAACACCTCCTCAATGCCGACTCCCACCCGCGCCGGCCACAGCCGGTTCTTGGGCGGTACTTTGGTGGCCACATAGATCTTGTGGCCCGTCTGGCGGACCACCTGTCCCACCAGACGCTCGCTGTGGCCATCGCCGTAGGCCAGTGCGGTGTCGATGAAATTGAGGCCCAGCTCGATCGCCCGGTGGAGGGCGCGCAACGATTCCGTATCTTCGCCGCCCAGCCACTGCTTTCCGCCGATGCCCCAAGCCCCGTACCCGATGTCGCTCACCGAGTACCCGGTCCTGCCAAGTTTGCGGTAAACCATGTCAAACGCTATAGTAACGTGGAGCCAGCCGCCTGGGCACAGGCAATCGCTACCCGTCCCCAGATCCCGCCTCCGTTTCGCGTTGTCTCCCTTTCAAACTGTTCTGCCCGTCTTCCTCCGCGCTGCCGCGTCACCCCCACGCCACGGTCAGGCCGAGGCCGCTTGCGCCCGGACGAACGGAACCACCTTCGCCGGCCCGCGGCACTCCACCTCCAGCAATCGCGGAGCGGCCGTCTCGATATTTCCCGCCCTGAGTGCCGCTTTAATCGCCCGTCCGGCCAACTCCTCCAGCCGGCCCAGCGGCACCCGGTTCCAGCGGGCATCGTGCGGCGAAATATCCACTGCGCCCGGCGCCAGTTCCTGCAATTCCGCTTGTCCGCGCGGCGTAAGCTGGTGGACCGTCGTGTACAGCTCCAGCCGCACCGTCCCGTAGCGCGAGTACCGCGAGCAGCGTTCCAACCACACCACCGGCAGCCGCAAGCGCCAGCACCACAAGCTGAAGGCCATCAGCAGTTCGGCCGCACCGCCGCCTGTCGCGCCGCAGCGCGCGTCCAGGTAGCCGTTTTCGCGCGCCTGGCGCAATTTTCTTCTCTGGCGCCCATTCAGATTGGCTTCGCTCAATCTACTTCTTCTCTTCGCGTTCATCGTTCCATCCCGGGCACCCGGCGCGCGGGCTTGGGCCGTCACCCACAAGCCAGTCGCCGGGCCAGTTCCCGGCCTCACCGGGCATCTGGGTATCTATCGGCCGCCGGCGCTCAAAACTTTATATCCAGGCTCGCATCCAGGCTTGCCGATTGCCTTCCGCGGCTCACCGGCGCCAGACCGCCACTCACCGGCAGCCGGTTGAAAACCACCCCGCTAACCTGCGTAAACTCTAAGGTATGCTTCGCTATCTTCCGTTGATCGTGAAGAACTGCTGGCGCAACCGCCGCAGGACCATCCTGACCGTCGCTTCCATCGGTATCTCGATGTGCCTGCTGGGCGTAATGATTTCCATGTACCACGCCTTCTACCTCAGCGACCCGACCCCCGACCAGGCCCTCCGCCTCGTCACCCAAAACCGGGTTTCGCTCACCGTGGTCATTCCGCTGGCTTATCAGTCGCGCATCCAACAGGTGCCCGGCGTCCGCGAAGTTATGATTTACGACTGGTACGGCGGCACTTACAAAGATAACCGCGACCCCAAGAACCAGTTCGCCCGCTTCGCCGTCGAGCCCCCGAAACTCTTCAAAATCTTCGGCGAATACCGCATCCCCGACGACCAGAAGAAGGCTTTCGAACACGACCGCGCCGGCTGCGTCATCGGCCGCGACCTCGCCAATACTTTCGGTTTCAAGCTGGGCGACCGCATCAACCTCACCGGCGACATCTACCCCGGCTCGCTGGAGTTGACCGTGCGCGGTATTTTCGACTCCCCCACCGCCAGCGCCCTGCTCTACTTCGATAAGGAGTATCTGGAGCAGTCGCTGCCGGAGCGCCGCCGCGGCAACGTCGACATGTTTGAAATCCTGATCGACAACCCGTCCCACGCCGCCCGCATCGCTCAGACGGTGGACGCCATGTTCCACAACTCCACCTCCCAGACCAAGACCGAGTCCGAGCAGGCTTTCTTTGTAGGCTTTCTTTCGCTCCTCGGCAACGTCAAAATGTTCCTGGTGGCCATCGCCGGCGCGGTCATGTTCACGGTCCTGCTGGTTTCAGCCAACACCATGGCCATGTCCGTGCGTGAGCGCGTCCGCGAAGTGGGCGTGCTCAAGACCCTCGGCTTCACGCCCGGCGCCGTGTTGGGCCTCATCCTCGGCGAAGCCTGCGCCATCTCCGTATTGGGCGGCGCCGTCGGCTTTGCCATCTCCACGCTCCTCATGCATGCGGTGGAAAAGAGTCCCTTCGGCGGTTTCCTGCCGGCGCTGCCTCTTATTGAGCCGGGCGTCGCCGCCGCCTGCCTGGTCACCGCCGGCATCATCGGCGTGCTCAGCTCGCTGGTGCCGGCGTTGGGCGCCTCCCGCACGCCCATCGTGCAGGCCCTCCGGAGCACGGATTAATTCCATGGCTATTCCTATTGCTTATAATTTGCGCAATCTGGTGGTCCGCAAAACCACCACCCTCATGACTGCGCTCGGAATCGCCCTCACGGTCGCGGTGCTGCTCGCCATTCTGGCGCTGGTCAACGGCCTGCGCGTGACCCTGGGAACCTCCGGCGACCCGCTCCACGTCATGGTGCTGCGCAAGGGCTCCGATTCCGAAGTGGTCAGCAATTTCACCCGCACCCAGTTTCAGGACCTCAAATTCAAGCCCGGCATCGCCACCGGCAGCGATGGCCAGCCGCTGGCTTCGCTGGAAGTGGTCACTTCCGTCAGCCTCGCCAACGTCGACAATCCCGATGGCGTCAACGTCACCGTGCGCGGGCTGCCCCCGGCCGGCATTCAGATGCGCCACAACGTGCACATCGCCGGCGGCCGGTGGTTTCATTTCGGCCAGCGCGAAGTCGTCGTGGGCCAATCCGTGGCCAAGCGCTTCCCCGCCGCCCACCTCGGCGGCACAATCCAGTTTGGCCGCGGCGCCTGGTCCATCGTCGGAATCATGGATGCCCAACGCGGCGCCCAGGATAGCGAAATCTGGGGCGACCTCGACCAGATCGCCCCTGACCTCCAGCGCCAGGAAGTGCTTTCCTCCGCCCTTGTCGAGGCCGCCGATCCCGTCACTGCCGCGGCGCTGGTCAACGCCTTAAATGCCGATCAGCGCCTCGACGTCCACGCCATGTCGGAGCGCGAATATTACGAGCTGCAAACCACTCAGGCCGCCCCCATCGAATACACCGGCGTGTTCGTCGCGCTGATTATGGCCGTGGGCAGTTGCTTCGCCGCCATGAACACCATGTATGCCGCCGTCTCGCGCCGCGCGCGCGAAATCGGCACCCTCCGCGTCCTCGGTTTTTCGCGCTCCAGCATTCTCTTCAGCTTCTTTCTGGAGTCGCTGCTGCTGGCGGCCCTCGGCGGCCTGCTGGGGTGCCTGCTGGTCGCGCCGCTCAATGGTTTGACTACCGCCGTGGGAAACACCAACTTCGCCGAGATGGCCTTCGACTTCCGTATTACCCCGCAAATTATGGCCGAGGGCGTCCTGTTCGCCCTGGTGATGGGAACCTTGGGAGGCGTCTTTCCGGCTCACTCGGCGTCGAAAAAAGAAATCCTCGCGGCCCTGCGGGAGATCTGATCGCCATGGATGCCGAACTGAAGAATTTGCGCATCGACCGCACGGCGCGCCGCCCGCGCGGGCCTTCCCGCTGGGCCACCCGCTGGATCGTGGCGGGCGTCACGGTGCTGGTGGCGCTGGGCGCCTGGCGCACCGTTTCGGCCCGTCTGGATGCCGCCACCGAGGTGCAAACCGAGCGCGTCCAGGCCATCAGCGCCGCCAGTGCGCCCGAAGGCGTGGTGCTCAACGCTACCGGCTACATCGTAGCCGCGCATCGCATCGAAGTGGCCGCCAAAGTGGTCGGCAAGGTCAAGTGGATTGGCGTGGACAAGGGCGACCATGTCCACGAGGGCGATGTCATGGTGCGCCTCGAAGACGACGAATACCAGGCCCAGATGGAGGAAGCCCGCGGCCAGCTCGCCACCTTACAGGCCAAGCTGGATGAAGCCCTGCACGGCTCCCGGCCTGAGGAAATCGCCGAGGCGCTGGCCAACCTCGATTCGGCCAAGGCCGATCTCGATAACGCCAAAGTCAGTCTGGACCGCATCAAGAGCCAGATCGGCGAGGGCCTGGTGGCGCACCAATCCCTGGACGATGCGCAGGCCCGTTACGATGGCGCCGTCCACAAAGTGAACTCGCTCCAGAAAGCCTACGAGCTGGTAAAGCTCGGGCCGCGCAAGGAGGAAATCGATTCGCTGCGCGGCCAGGTGGAACAGGCCAAGGGCACCGTGGCCTACGCCGAAACCAACCTGGCCAACACCGTCATTCGCGCGCCCGTCACCGGCACCATTCTGGAGCGCGCCGTCGAGCGCGGCGAATTCGTCACCACCAGTTTCGTGGGCGATCGCGGCGCCAAAGGCTACGTCGTGTCGCTCGCCGATTTGAACGATCTCGAAGTGGAGCTCGACATCAGCCAGAACGATTTCGCCAAGCTGCATTCGGGCCAGCATGGAGTGGTCACCACCGATGCGTTCCCCGATCGTAAGTACGACGGCTTTATCAAGGAGATTTCGCCCGAGGCCAATCGCCAGAAGGCCACCGTGCAGATCAAGGTCAAGGTGGTCAAGCCGGACGAGTACCTGCGGCCGGAAATGAACGCCAGCGTCGCGTTCCTGGCCGATCCGCAGCCGATGACTAAATCCGCGGCCCCGGCCCGGCCGGTGGTCATCGTGCCCGCCACCGCCGTCCGCGATGGAGCCGTGTTCGTGATGCTCGATGGCCGGGCCGTACGGCGCGGGGTCAAGACCGGCCCTACCAGCGGCACCGGCGTCCGCATCGAAGAAGGACTGGTGGGCGGCGAGGACCTCATTATCAGCCCGCCCGCCGGATTAAAGGATGGCGTCCGGGTGCGCCCGAAGGTTTAAGACATTTATGAGTGAAACCCTCATCGAAACACGCAATCTGACCAAGGAATTTGTCCGCGACGAGTTCCACGTGGTGGCTCTCAAGGACGTCAGCCTGACCGTCGAGAAGGGAGAGTTCGTCGCCCTCATGGGCCCATCGGGTTCGGGCAAATCCACCCTCCTCCACCTGATCGCCGCCATGGACCGGCCCACCGGCGGCGAAATCCGCGTGCTGGGCCACAACCTGCGCGAACTCAACGACCGCGAAATCGCCCACTGGCGCAATGAGCACGTGGGGTTCGTCTTCCAGCAGTTCAACCTCATCCCGGTGCTCACCGCCCTCGAAAACGTGGAACTGCCGCTCAAGCTCACCCACCTGAAGAAGGCCCAGCGCATTGAGCACGCCACCACCGCTCTGAAGCTGGTCGGCCTGGGCGACCGCCTGGGCCATTTTCCGCGCCAGCTTTCCGGAGGCCAGGAGCAGCGCGTGGCCATTGCGCGGGCCATCGTCACCGACCCGGCCCTGATCCTCGCCGACGAGCCCACCGGCAACCTCGACGCCGCCTCGGCGCTCGAAATTCTCACCATCCTCTCCAAGCTGAATCGCGATTACGGTAAGACCGTGGTCATGGTCACCCACGACCCCCATGCCGCGCAGTACGCCACGCGCGTCCATCACCTGGAGAAGGGTGAGCTGGTAGGGCCGGCCGAACAGGCCGCCTCGGCCGCCGGGGGGCCGCTGATTTAGATCGCAAACGACACCAGAAACATGATCAGCGAGGCGCCCGGAATCACCAGCAGAGCCTTCTTCAACCCCTTGGGGTCGTCCCCCGCGATGCCGCCGATAATGGGTGAGCTGACGGCCAGTCCGAACCAGCCGAAGGTCACCGCGATCCCGATGGCCGTGGCCCCCACCCCGCTCTTGAAATCGTTGCCGACGACTCCGAGGACGGTGGGGAAGACCGGCGCCATGGCCAGGCCGGCGATGAACACCATCACCCACGCCATCGCAGGGCCGGCGCTGCGCAGCATCAGGTAGCTGGTGATGGCCATCAGGAGGGCGGCCACGGACAATACGGTCTTCGGATTCACCGATTCAAGAATCTGAGAGGCGCCGATGCGCCCCACCAGCAGCCCCAGTGCGAAGCCCAGCGAAAGGATCGTCAGGGCCTTCGATTCGGGGACGCCTTGCGCAATCAAATGGCGCACCAGCCAGTTCCACACACCCACTTCGCACGTCACATAAAGGAAGAGCATGGCCGAGAGCGCCAGCAAATGGGGATTCGCAAGCAGGCCACCCACGGCGGAGAATTGAAACGCGACTTGCCCGCTGGGCGGTTTGAAGGGGGCCGCGATGCTGACCAGCAGACCGAGAATCGCGAGGGTCGCGGCAAACAGCGTGAGCGACCGCGGCTTCTGCTGGAAAAGCTTGGCGCTGACGAGCGGTGTAACCAGGCCCCCGAGGCCGAAGAAGAGGTTGAGCAGGTTGCTGAGCGCCGCCGGGTTGTCGGGGCGGATATCGGGATTCAAGCTGTTCGCCGCGGTGACCACAATGCCGCCGCCGATGCCGAGCAGCGTCATCGCCGCCACCACCGGCTGATAGCCGCCCGCCCCGCGCAACAGGAACAGCGCCACCGCCACCAACCCCAGACCCAGCAGCATCCCCACCTGCTTCCCCTCCACGTCCATCAGGGGCCCCACGAAGAACGACCCGATCATCAGGCCCACCGCCTGGAACAGAGCGATGTTGCCGTTCTGCTTCGGCGTCAGGGAAAAGCGCTGGGAAATATCGGGCAGGATCGTCCCCAGCATGGCGGCGATCATTCCGTAGACAAAGATCGCCA
>Ga0335074_10017871_pt1 | contig 10009 bp, 7 predicted proteins | sample Lox_Sample_23_FD_206715 | JGI IMG/M metagenome (GOLD analysis project Ga0335074, IMG submission 206715) | Soil microbial communities from Loxahatchee National Wildlife Refuge, Florida, United States - Lox_Sample_2.3 | ecosystem: Environmental > Terrestrial > Soil > Wetlands | place: USA: Florida...
GCGCGACCGGCGACCAGGTCAGCGAGGCACTCTGGCCCGGCGCACCGCCCGGCCACGGCACCGCACAGCGCAACATCGCCGTGCGCAAGCTTCGCGAAATGCTGCGCACCGCGACCGGGCTGCACGAAGCCATGTTCATCACGCTGACCGCCGACCGGTACCGGCTCGACCCGGCCATGTTCGACATCGACATCTGGCGGTTCCAGCGGGCGCTGCTCGCAGCCCGCAATGCTCAAGGCGAAGATGCGCAGCTGGCTGCGTGCCGGCAAGCGGTCGCCGCCTACCAGGGCCCCTTCGTCGACGGAACGGGGTACGACTGGGCCGAGCCCTACGCCGAGCAGGCCCGCCGCCGCGCCCTCGACGCGTGGACCCGGATCGCCGAGATCACCGCTCCGCGCGACCCGGAGCAGGCCCTCGCAGCCCTGGAGACCGCACTCGGCCACGACCCGTACAACGAGTTCGTCTACCAGAAGATCATGCGGCTGCAGGCCGCCGCCGGACGTTCCGACGGCGTCCGCCGCACCCTCACCCTGCTCGAGACTCGGCTCGCCGAACTCGGCGTCACCCCCGGCCCGCAAACCCGCAATCTAGCCGCGTCCCTCCTCGGCGCGCCATTTTCGCCGCTGCCACCACAAAGTAGGCTCCGAGGATCAGTCGACAATTCCGGGGGATCCTGATCATTGGAAAAGCAGAATCACGAAGTTCATGAGCGGATTCACGCAGGCGAGGGCGTCGCCTGACCAGCGCACGCGGCTGACCAGAATTAGACATTCCCGCGAAGCGCTGCGGGCTCTCCGATGCCCACGGGTTTGTCTATGGTCCCGTTGACGCGGTCGGCTACTCAACGTCATCCTCTGAGGCCTCGACCAGAAGCCGTCGGATGGGCGGCAGCCACAGGTCCTTGAGCGCACCGCCGAAGGACATGAAGATTTCGCCTGCCTGCTCGTAGGCGGGATCCTTCTTGATCTCCTCGATGAGCTCGTTCGATGCGAGCTCTGCGTCGCCAGCGAGCTCTGAACGAGCCAGTGCTTGCCAGTGCTCTCTGAACACCTCCACGACGTGGCGCGTCTCATCCCTGGCAGCGAGGTCTCGCAGCATCGCGATGGTTGCGTCGACCTCATCCCCACAGCCCAGTCGCCGCAGCGCAACATCGAGCTCCATAAGCAGCCGACCAACTTGCCACGCCAGGCGTGGTCCCAGCAACATCATGGACAACTCGCCATCTGTAAGGCCTTCGTCTGCCATCCGCCTCACTGACGACTCAACCCACGCACGGTATGGACTGAGCAGGAATCGGACGTCGGCGTGTGCCTTGGCCAGCATCTCGTCGGGAATCCTCTGGATCACCGTCATCCGCCGCGGCGCAGACCAGTAGTCCTGGACGAGTATGGCGAGGCTTCGAATGCGGTCCGCAGACAGCATCGGGCCAATCTCAGCTCCAGCACCACTGACAAGCTTCGGGACGTCGCTGGTGAGGATTGCGGCGACGAGCTCGATTGGCAGCTGCGTCTTTGCATCGAAGTTGGGGTCGATGCCCATGCGCGAGATGACTTCGACGAAATCGTCTGAGTAGCCGTCCTTTTTCTTATGTTGCTTGTCTCGCTCTCCCCGTACGAGGCTGTCGACGGCGTCCCGAACCGAGCCCTCCTCGCCAGCTAGCGCCCACTGGAGGGTCCTCTCCCACGGGAGGGATTCGAAGGCGACCCACAGGTTGCGAATGTCGCTGCGCGGGACGTCGAAGCCGTTGAACCAGGCAAGGACGCTGGCCGTCTCCATTCGGCCCCGGAGCTCGAGCAGGCTGAGAACCGTGAAGACCTGGGCGATGATCTCCGTGTCCAGCCACTCATAATGCGCACCTCGTCCGGTCCCGGCCGGGCGCTCTTGCCGGCGGACATCTGGGATCCACCCCTTGGATCGCCAGTCAGTAAGGCGCCGCTCCGTCAGCTGGTACCCCGCGCTGGCGAACAGCTCGGTCAGCTCTCGCGGACTGATGCTCACGAAGTTTCAGCTTACATTTCTCGCCAATATCGCAGCCCGCCGTCGCGATGTGACACTGCTTGCGGTGCCGTCGAGGACGGCGGCACAAGACCGATCTGATCCAAGGAGGTGGTGCCTAGAAGGCAACCCAAGGGAGGTAAGCGACCCGGGCGGGCTTGACCCCCGCCCGGGGTCGCATCACTGCACCGAATCCGGAATCGAGTCGGCCCAGTTCACGGGCACATCGTAGCCACTCGGCTCCGGGATAACCATCGACCAGTTCTGGAGTCAACGCATGGCTATGAAGCCTGAAGATGGCCGGGATGCGTGCGAAGTTCGCACCGACGCCGAGCCGGCCCACGTCATTATCCCTCGCGTCACCTTTGACGCTCCCGAGCGCGCGGAGACCTTCGCCGAGATCCCGGAAGAGCCCGACGGACCGGTTGTTATTGGGCAAGATCACTGGGGCCGGGGCTCCGAAACCATTCGGAGGCTGTCCTACCCCACGGATACCGTTGGACTCATGCCGGAGCGGTGGACGCCACAAAGTGGAGCTGGGCGGATCCCCAGCCAGGAAGAGCTGTCTGCCTTCCTTGCCGACGCCGCCGAGCTGAATTCTCTCGATCCCCGACGCCGGCCGTTGCCCGCAGTCCTTGACACCGACTTCATCCGCACCGGCCTCCACGCTCAGCTCAGCAAGGGTGTGCCGCCGAGGTCGGTGCAGAGTGCCCAGGATGGCGCGCTGCGCCTCTTCATGGAATACGACACCCTGATCGAGACGGACGAGAAGCTGCCCAAGTTCGCGGACCACCTCGGCGTAACGGTCCCCGAGCTGCGGCGCATCCTCAACCAGGACTGGCTACCGCACATCGACGTGGTCCAGCTTCCAGCAGGCCTGCGCGAGCTGGACCCCAGAGCACTGCGCGTCCGGGACGGCGATGGTGTCCGCCAAGGGGACGAGGACGATTTCCCCGCGGCCGCGCTGGCGTCTCTCCTGTCGCCGTGCCTGCTGTTGACGCACAACTACAAGCACTTCACCGCCCTGGGCATCCGGACTCGCACTCAGAGTGTGGACGGAGTTATGGCGGTACTGGCCATCAACATCGGGCAGGTCCAGCTGCAGGCCGTCATCTGGCTTCCCGAGTTCCCACTCCGCGTCGCGGGCGCCACCATGGAATGGGCCACGGAGAAGATTGGCGGATGGGCCTGGGTGATCCTGGCTGTCGTGGTCGGGGGCGGCATCTACTGGTATTGCAAGCAACCGCCCGAACGCCGCGACAAGATCAAGACCGTCGCCGGGCAGATCGGCTCGCACGTCATCGAGGAATACAGCAAGGCTGCGGACGGCGTGCAGCAGGCTCGCCTGCAGCTCCGTGCGTCTATGGTGCCCAAGCCGGAGCACAGGACGCCCACGTCGGCGATCCTGCGCGAGCTGGCCCTGTCGCCGGAGTCGCTCTCTGCAGCTCAGCTTGCGGAGTTGCTTGACCCGTCCGTGCGGCCATCGGTTGCCGAGATTCGCGACTTCCTGAGAGCCAACGACGAGGCTGTGTTCAACCAGGTGCGCCGCGGCGGCTATGCGCTGGGCAGACACTACCAGCTAAGGGACTGAGGCCGGGCCTCGGCTGCCGGGTGGGGGCCTCACCGCTACCACTCGGGATGCCCGCGACGCTACTCGGGCAAAGCGTCGCGACCTGGGAGATCGATGCGGCCCGCTTCAGGACGTGAGCGACGAATTCGCTCTTGGCGTTCATGTAGGCGTTCCGGTTTCTTGCGGTACCGGCGGCCGAGCTGTTTCTTCATCCCGGCGTAGTCGGCGCGAAGCCCCGGCTCGGCTCGCCGCTTGTCCCTGAAGGCGATCAGCGCGCAGGCGTGCAGCTCGTCGTGCTCGACCACTTGCAGGTGGTGGGTGCGCGCCTCGGGCCGAGGCCGTAGGAACCACAGGCGGTAATGGCGGCATTAGTCGTCCGGCCAGAACAGCCATTCCGTCCTCGGTCAACGGCGCGATGGCGTCCTGGGCATCAGCCAGGGATCGCACTGGAGCTCCGCGACGCGTTTGCGGCCTGACCGCCACGTTGCGTGCACCAGACTGGTGAGCGTGGTTCCTAGACAGAGCGAAGTCGAGCAGATCCTGAGGCGCCTGCAGGCCCTCTGCCGACGCAGGCCCTCCGATCAGCGCACCGTCCGGACTGGTCGAGTGCCGGATGACCTGGCGACAGATGACCTCCGCATGCTGGCTCTATATGAGGATGAGGACGACCTATACCGCGCGGCGAAGCTGGCATTGTCAGAGGATCTGGGCTTCGAATACCTCGCGGACAAGGAGGCTGAAGACGCGCTCTGGCGCTTCGTGTGCCTCTGCCACGTCCACCGGGGCGGTGACCAGGTCCAGCCATTCGTCGCCGCACACGCCCGCGATCCCATGGACGTGGTCTGCTACCTGCCCGTCGAGCACCTCAAGGTCGTCGGCGAGACAGACATGCTCGGCGTGCGGTTCCTCCCATGCGACAGCGACGAGGTCCCCAAGCCCAACCGCCACTTTTCCTTCGAGCCGCCCGTAGGTACGGTCATTGCTGTTCCTGTCCAGGGAACCAGCTACGCCCAGATGGCGGAACGAGCTCGTGAGCAGGCCGAGCACGTCCTGCGCGTGCTCCGTGTGGCGCTCCGCGCCCACTTCGGGATCGTGGAGCGGCAGCTTCGCTTCGGCCTTGGCGAGGGCTATGCCTTCGACGATCGGCTCTCGGGCTGGCAGAGCCGGCCGACCACAGCGTATGAGCTGCCATTTGAAGGCAGCTTGCCGGAGCTGGTCGGCCAGTCGCCGGTCGCGGCGTTGCCACTGGTTCCTCGCAACCAGCTGGAACGAAAGGCGGATCTCGCCCTGCGGTGGCTGGAGCGGGCCTTGCTGGCAACCGATCCGCTGGTGAAGCTGCTCTATCTCTTTTTCGCCCTGGAGGCGCTGCTGGGCGACAAGGCCGAGGGACTCAAAGCCCCTGTGCTCGCTTACAGGCGGGCGATGCTTGGCCATGCCGTCGAGCAGGGCTTCACGCATCCGAGCGTGACCTTCTTCCTATACGAGGAGGTCCGGTCCGCAGCAGTACATGGTGGAGAAGCTCCCGACGTCAGCGACGAGGACGTGAGCAGGTTCGAGGCCGACGTGCGCACAGCGCTGACCGAGTATCTGACTTACGGCGCGGCTCAGAACTTCATCAAGCAGAGCCAGCTTGTACGGGCATTGGATAGCCACCCTGAGCGTGACCAGATGATCGATTGGCTGCGCGCCCACGGTGGCGACATGTGGACCGCATACCTCGACCGCGTCGCCCCCAGCCTGGTCGGCGAACTTCGCTCCCTGCTCAAAACCACGATCACCAAGGCACGACAGGTAGCCAGCGCCGAAGGATCCTGGGATACACCGGCGACGGACAGCCACGTCGGCAAGGAGCTGGCGGCGGAGGAGGCCCGCCGTCCAGAGCCCGCCACAGGCTCCTGGCCGTGGCTGCTTGCTCCGATGATCGCGAGGTGGAGTCTTCAGGGTGCAATTGAGGAGGCCAGAGGGTTCTCGTCGGTGCTTGCGCCGGACGGACCGTCGAACGCGGCCGACGTGCTTTGCCGCGGTGTCCTCGAGGCCTCGTCGTTGGCGTGGTGGCTTCTTGATCCCGAGATCGACGGTGAGACGCGCCTAGCCCGGTCGCTCGTGTACCGGCTTCACAGTGGGGCGCAGACGGAACGCGCCATCCAGGCTCTCGGGCTCGAACCGGAGGACAAGCCGTCGGAGTACGGTGAGCTGCTCGAGGCCGTCGAGCGGGACATCGCCAGCGTAGGGCTGACCTCGGAACGACGAAACGGGGTTCTGTTCTGCGGCCAAGAGGCGTTGCCGAGCTACACCAAGCGTGCTGGGAGCTTGGTGGCCAAGATCTGGCCCCAGGAGAAGCTTCCTTACTCGGTGCTGTCTGCAGTCGCGCATGCCGAATTGCTTGGTCTGCAGCGCAACCTCGTCGAGTCATGCAAGAACTCAGGGAGCTTGCAGATCCGGCCTGGGCCGGCCACTGGGATGTGGCTCTGGCAAGACACCTACCTGGTGATCGGCGCGCTGATCTTCACCGCAGAGCGCGCCGCCGCCCTTCTTGGCCTTGATGCTCAGGTCACTGCACTACAGGCGTGGATGCAGGAAAGCCAGCGCCGTCTCGTCGACCTACGCCCGTCCAGCTAGCAACCCGCACTAATCAGCGGCCGCAGCCCCGACGTTGGCCGTCCAAAACTCGCGGTACCGCTCACGTGTAGCTTCAACGTACGGCCGCCGCTGCATGATCAACAATCCCAGCAACTGTCCAAGATCCTTGACACAGCTCAGAACTCGTCGGGCGTCCGCTTGTCGAAAATGCAGCCCTCGCTTCTCCGCCAGGTCGAAGTTCATTGAGAGCCAGCACGCACCCATCCATCCTTCCCCGTACGCTGTCGACTCAGCACGACGCGGCCCACCCGCGCCGGATAGCCGCCTCCAGGCCACTGACGCAGGTCATCCAATAAGTGCCGGTTAGCGCTCGCGTTGCCGTGCGTCCGTCAGCCCCGCCTCCAGGTCGGCTAGACACCGGCTAGCAGCTTCCGGACGATCCCCGATCTGGCAGGAACGGCGGTGTGGATGTTCCAGACGGGTTGCTGCGGCCGGTTCGCCGTCACAAAGGCCGTGCAGATCGAGCTGTTCGGCGGCTGACGTGCCCAGGCCAGTGATATCAGCGAGTTCGTGAACGGCATCGTCGCGACTGTCATCGGCGCCCTCGCGGCCGCTGCCGTTGGGGCCGCCTGGGCTGAAGTGGGGCAAGGTCCCTATCCCGGCTATCGCACGGCGTATTCGTCCCCTATCTGCGGAACCCGCAGCTGTGAAGCGTCGCAGCGGAAGCGCGCTAGGTGGGGGCTCGGCGGTCAGGCCGGTTCGGCGGACGAGGTGAGGTGTGAGGGGCGCCGGCGGGCGCAGACGGGGTTGCCTCTGTCGTCGGTCAGGCGGACCCGGGCGACGAGGCGGTTGCCGGGGCGCATGGCATCGGTGATGAGGCCGGGCGGCACGTCGACGAGGCGGAGCTTGGCGCCGCGGAACAGTTGCAGCGAGCCGTCGCCGGGCACGTCTCCCCAGACCAGGCCGAGGTGCCGGTCGGTCCGGTCGCCGCCGACGGACGGGCCGGTGAAGTCGTAGCCGTCGTCGGCGCTGCCGCGGACCGTCACGGCGACTTCCCAGCGAGCCTGTTTGGCGTCGCCGGGGAAGGGGTCTGTGGCCAGCCCGGGTTTGAGGGGGACGGTCAGCCAGGGCTGGCCGTCGGCGATCCCTTTGGCTGTGGTGGCCAGGGCGACGTGGATGTTGCGGTGCACGGTGCCGTCGGGTTCGGGCTGGCAGGTGAGGCCGGGGAGTTCGGTTCCCTCGATGACGACCGCCATCGTGCCGAGGACGGGCTTGGGCCTGGCCGGCGGGCGCGGTTTCCCGGTTGGCGGCGCGGTGTTCTCGTCGTATGCCTTAGTGAGCCAGGCCCGGACTTCGTCGTCTACCTCGCCAGGTGTGGTGAGCGGGATCCGGACGGTGGCCTGGCCGAGGTCCCTTGCTGGCTGGATCCGCCCCTCGGGCGTTGTCGTGTCGAGTCGCAAGCCGAGATCGACGCGGGACTTGGTCGTCGGCTTGAGCACGGCGAACGTGCGCCGCGGCGAGACCAGCGAGACCAGCGTGCCGCGCGCCTGGACGGTGACCGGCCCGGGAAGTGCGGGCAGGGATGCGATCACCGCGTCGAAGACTGGCCGCAGTTGCGGGCGGTCGGCGTATTGCCTGTCAATGAGTTCTTCGGCGTCGGCGACAAGGAATCCTGGGTAGCCGAAGGTCTCCCACACCAGCAGCGCCTGGGCGTAGCCGGTGACGCCCTCGGCGGACAGCCACTTGCGCAGGGCTGACTCGTCGGCTCGGTTCGCCGGGGTAACGGCGGCGATCCGCTCGTTCCACTCGGCTACGCCCTGGCCGGTGCGCGCCTGGAGCAGGCGGGCGCACCACTCGCGCATCTCCTGCCAGGACCTAGGAGCCGATCCGGCGGCGGGCGCGGTTTCGGGACTGGCTGCGGTCTCAGCGCCGGCGTCAGGCTCGGTACCGGCCTGGCGGCGGAGAACCTCCGCGCGCAGCTTCGGCCAGCTCGGATAGCCGTACTCGCGGGCGATGGCAAGCTGGGCGGCGGACAGAGTCTGCTGCTGCGACACCACGCGGATGCGGCGCAGCGCACGTTCGTCGCCGGCCGCGGCTGCGCGCAGAAGCTCACGGGCCTGGCGGCGCAGTTGGTCAAGATCGGGACGGCCGGGAAGCGCGGACATGACTCGTCTCCTTGTCCAGCCGGGGTCCGCGTCAGGCTGCGAGACGATCACGGGGCTTGGTGTGGCCACGTCTGCCGTGTGCTGGTGGAGGTGGACTCAGTCCTTCACGCGGACCCGGAGGCGCCCTCGAACGCCACGGTCACGGTAGCGCGCCCCCGACGTTGTGGTCCAGCCAGACCGCGCTGATACGTGCGCGGGAGAATGCCTTGCGGGTACCCGTGCCAAATCAGCGATGCGCAGATATTCGTGCTGCTGTCATATAGCGCACAATCGCGAAGCTGAATGATCATCCATACAGATCCCAGCACCCGATTCATATTCCAGTCCGCTTGCCAGTGTGATTTCCATTCCGGATACCTGCTGAGATCGGAATACCCAACGCCGGTGAACATGCAGGACGTGGCCGCTGCGGGTATTCCGATGGCATCCCAGACTGATACAGCACTGAAGCTGTAAGACGATTCACCCGGCTGGCGCGGGAAGCGCGTCGGTGTATCTGGGCGGGCAGGCGGCTGTGGCGATGCAGGCAGTCCTGCCAGGCGAGCAACCGTGCCGTGAGGATGTCCGCAGGTCAGGCACGCAGGCGAGGAGCGCCGCACTGCGGCGCCGCGGTAAGGCGCGCGCGGCTGCGCGCTGTGCGCGCCTCCTGGCTGCGCCCCGGGATATTCAGGGCGCGCCGCCGCCTGCCGCATTCAGCGGGCAATGGAATCCGAGGCGGCGGCGCATTCCCGCCGCGGAATCCGAGGCCGGCGCCTGAAAACGCGGCGAATAGTGGCCGCAGGAATACGGGAATTCTCCTGGTTCCGGAGGCCTGAATCCGTTGAAAGAGCCCGGTAGCAGAGCTAGCGTCGTCCTGACCCGAGAACGGCACCGGAAAAACACCGCGAAAAGCGCAGCTATTAGCCAGGCGAATGCCCGCCCATGGAGGCCCGAAATGACCACCGAACCCCCCGCACCGCCCGGCGCGCCAGCGCCGCGCCTCACCCCGGCCGGCCGGCTCGGCCAGGGCGAGCTCCGACGGCAGGTCGCCGCGCACCTGGCGGCCGGCCCCGCCGCTGCGCACACGCCGGTCGCCATCGCCAGGGCGCTGAACCGGTCCGCCGGGGCGACCGGCAACGCCCTGGCCACCCTGGCCGCGCGGGGCGAGGCCGAGCGCATCCCCGGCAAGCCAGCCCGCTACCGCGCCACCCCCGCCACCGCCGCCGCGGCGACCGCAACCGCGCCGGCCTCCCGCCGGCCAGCGGCCGCCATGCCGCGCCTTCGGCCCGCGCCGCCTGCCGTGGCCCCGCCCTCGCCGCCGGCCGGGCCGCCGGTCGCGGCGCGGCCCGGCAAGCCCGCCTACCGGCCCAGGACGCTGGCCGACATGCCGGACGTGGCGGCGCTGCAGGCGCTGCGTGCAGCCGGCATCCCCGCGCTACTGTACGGGCCGCCCGGCACCGGCAAGACCTCGCTGGTCGAGGCCGCGTTCCCGGACGTCATCACGGTCGCCGGCGACGGCGACACCACGGTCGCCGACTTCGTCGGCGAGTACACCCAGCGGCCCGACGGCAGCTACGAGTTCGTGCACGGGCCGCTGATCCGCGCGATGACCGACGGCGCGGTGCTGCTGATCGACGACGCGACGCTGATCTCCCCGCAGGTGCTGGCAGTGGCGTACCCGGCGATGGACGGCCGCCGTCAGGTCGTCGTCAAGGCCCAC
>Ga0335074_10017872_pt1 | contig 10008 bp, 12 predicted proteins | sample Lox_Sample_23_FD_206715 | JGI IMG/M metagenome (GOLD analysis project Ga0335074, IMG submission 206715) | Soil microbial communities from Loxahatchee National Wildlife Refuge, Florida, United States - Lox_Sample_2.3 | ecosystem: Environmental > Terrestrial > Soil > Wetlands | place: USA...
TGACCGACGTTCATGGTCTGTCCACGAAAACGCGGTTTAGCGTACAAACCTTGAGGTGCTCCCCAGCCTCGTCGTTTCGGCTCCAGCGCCGGCCAGCCGCTGACGCGCCGGGACGGCCTACTCAAGGTCACCGGCCGTGCGACCTACGCCGCGGACAATCATCCCGAGGGTATGCTCTACGCCGTGACGACCGTCAGCAACATCGCGCGCGGCAAGGTTAAAGCGCTCGACGTCGCGGCGGCGAAGTCGCATCCGGGAGTCGTGGAGGTCGTGACGCCGGCCAATCGACCGCCGCTCGCCCACGACCCGGAGGAGAAGATCCCGCCGTTCGGCTTCCGTGTCGAAGTCCTGCAGGACGACTCCGTGCGGTACGCGCAACAGCCCATCGCGCTGGTGATAGCCGAAACGCTGGAAGCGGCGACAGAGGGCGCGGCCCCACTGAGGCCGCAATACGAGACGGAGCCTGTCCGGGCGACCATGGAGAGCGGCGTTCCCTTCGAACCCGGCGCCGTCGGGGTCGGCTCGCCGCCGCGCACCGTCTTCGGCGACATCGAAGCTGGGTTCGCGGCGGCCTCGCACGTCACCGAGTCCGATTACGCGACGCCGGCGCAATATCACAACGCCATGGAACCGCACGCTGTCGTCGCCCAGTGGGACGGCGACCGGCTAACGTTGGACATGCCCAACCAAGCCATGGCGCTGAGCCGCGCGTCTTACGGCGCCTTTTTCGGCGTGCCGGCCGAGAACGTGCTGATCCGATCGCCCTTTCTCGGCGGTGGCTTCGGCTCGAAGGCGATTCTGAACGGTCCGCAGATCCTTGCGATTCTCGCCGCGCGGATGGTGAAGCGGCCGGTGAAGCTCGTCCTGACCCGCGCGCAGATGTACGGCCCGGTCGGGCATCGCGGGGAGACGCGGCAGAGGTTGCGCCTTGGGGCGGACGCGCAGGGACGACTCACCGCGATTCACCATCGCGCCGTTTGCGCGACCTCGAGTTTCGACGAGTTTCTCGAGCCGGCGGCGAATGCTTCGCTGCCGTTGTACGCCAGTTCCGCGATTTTGGTCGAGCATCAGGCAGTGCGGCTCGACACGGGGACGCCCGGTCCGATGCGCGCGCCGGGCGAAGCCTCTGGCTCGGCCGCGCTCGAGGCGGCGATCGACGAGGCCGCCGAGGCCTGCGGCATGGACCCGCTCGAATTCCGCCTTGTGAACTACGCCGAAACCGAGCCGGTCACGGGCAAGCCGTTCTCCTCCAAGGCGCTGCGCGAATGTTACGCCGAGGGGGCGAAGCGCTTCGGCTGGTCGGGAAGGCCGCTCGCGCCGCGTCGGCTGCGCGACGACGACGGCTTTCTGGTCGGCTGGGGCATGGGCACAGCGGTCTTTCCTTGCCCGCATTTCCCGGCCGCCGCCCGCGCCACGCTCCGCGCCGACGGAACCGCGCTCGTCGAAACCGCGGGCGCTGACATGGGGCAAGGCGCGTGGACGGCGCTGCCGCAGATCGCCGCGGAGGCCCTCGGTCTGCATATCGATCACATCGATTTCCGCTCCGGCGCCTCGCATCTTCCGGATGGCGGCGTCGCCGGAGGCTCGGGGCATACCGCAAGCGCCGGGCTCGCGCTGCGCAACGCCAGCGAGCACGCGCTGGCGCAGCTCGCCGAACTCGCGGCCGCCGATCCTGCCTCGCCCCTCTTCGGCGCTGGAAACGCCGGATTTACGTCGCGCGACGGGCGATTGCATCATCGCGACGATGAAAGCCGCAGCCAAAGCTTCGCGGACATTCTTGCACGGTCCGGCCGCGCCGAGGTGACGGGATCTGCGAAGGCGGCGCGCCATCCCTCCGTCGCGGAATCCCGCGCGCTCTATTCGCACGGCGCGGTCTTCGCAGAAGTAAAGGTCGATCCCGATCTCGGTCAGATCCGCGTGACTCGCCTCGTCGGCGCTTTCGCCGCCGGCCGCATCATCAATCCTCACCTGGCGCGCAGCCAATATCTTGGCGGAATGATCTGGGGTCTGTCCTTCGCCTTGCAGGAGGAAGCGATCACTGACTGCAGGACCGGTCGCATCATGAACACCGACCTCGCGGAATATCATGTGCCGGTGAACGCCGACGCGCCATCAGTGGAGGCGATCCTCATCCACGAAGACGATCCCCACATCAACGCGCTTGGCGTGAAGGGCGTCGGCGAGATCGGCGTCACCGGTACAGTCGGTGCGATCGCCAACGCGGTTTGGCACGCCACCGGCGTGCGCGTCAGGCGTTACCCCATCCGCATCGAGGACATCGCGATGGTAGTGTAGCCGATCGCGAAATGAGCGAGGCCAGATACGATGTGCGCTATCCGGTGTTAGGGCAAGAAGCCGCACGTGAGAATATGGCCCGGACCGTCGACGGACCTCGGATTGATGGCGGGCGGAACTCTCGTTAGTCTAGTCAGGGGCACACGTCGTCCCAGATGCCCGTAAAGGTCGAACGCGGGGAACTCACTTCCCTGCCTTGAAGCGTTCGCGTCGGGTGGTCTCGAAACCATTCGTTTTTGAGAAACAAGACTGGTTTGTAAGAACTGTCTGGGCGTGGGTTGCGCGGAGGCGATATGCGCCTATACTAGGGGCATATCGCCACAGGAGGTCCCTTGAGTCACTCCCGCCCCTTACGAGCCGACGAGATCTCCGGAATTCGTGGGCAAACCCGCCGCGGGGTGATCGAAGCCACCCGACAGGGTCTCCCCGTCTCTGGCATAGAGGAATTACTGAAGTCTGGCCGCCTGACGCTCGCCGAAGTCGATCGCATCGTCCTACCGCGAAAGACCTTGAGCCACAGGCGCAAGATTGGCCGTCTTACGCCTGAGCAGTCTGACCGGCTGGTCCGAGTGGTTCGGGTTCTTGCCGCCGCCGAGGAAACCTTCGGATCGCAGGACAAGGCGTCTCGCTGGCTTCGGCGCCCGACGAAGGTGCTGGAGGGCGAAGCGCCGCTTGAATTGCTCGACACCACCGAAGGCGCGAGGGAGGTGGAAGACCTCCTTCACCGGATCGATCATGGCCTGGCCGTGTGACGACGGTCTGGCGGATTTGTCGACGACCTTTCGCGGATCTCTCGGGTGAAGGCGCGCGCCTCTATGGCGGCCGGTGGAACGCACCCGGGCGACCGCTGATCTATGCCGCGGAGGCTGCGGCGCTCGCCGTGCTTGAGGTCCGCGTCCACCTGGATCTCGACTGGGACATGCTGCCGGATGACTACGTGCTCGTCGCGATCGATACAGCCGCGATCGTCACGGAAACGATCCACGAGTTTCCCGACGATCCGCGAGCGGTCGGCGACGCATGGATTGAATCGCGGCGATCCGCACTTCTGCGCGTCCCTTCTTGGATCGTGCCCGAATCAAGCAATGTCCTGATCAACCCAGCTCACCCGGACGCTCCATCGATCCAAATCGGCCCTATCCGGCCGTTTCGGTTCGACCCGCGGCTGTGGACGCCACGCTGAACCTTCGAAAGCGCGCCAATTGAGATTGCCCGCCAGATGCCGCAACCTCAGTCGCCCGGCAGTGGCGGCCCGAGATTCCCATGACCCTTGCATTCCTTCGGTCTCCCGTCCGATTTGCTTTTGGCCTTCTCGCCGGCCTGCTTCTGGCCGCCCTCGTTGGTCTCGCCAAAGCCCAGACGCCCACGCGCCTCGACGCGATTGTGGGAGCCGGAGCTCTTCGCGTCGGCCTGACCGAGGACTATCGGCCGTTCTCGTTCGCTGACGCTTCCGGCAAGGTCGAAAGGCATCGACGTCGACATGGCGATGAGCCTTGCGCAGTCGCTCGGCGTCAGGCTGGAAATTGTGAAGACGAGTTGGCCGACGCTCAAGTCCGATCTGGAGGCGAACAGTTTCGACATCGCGATGGGTGGGATCACCATCACCCTCGACCGCCAAAGGGTGGGATTGTTCTCCAATCCGGTCTTCTCGAGCGGCAAGACGCCGATCACGCATTGCGGCGACGAATTGAAATACGGAACGATCGCGGCGATCGATCAGCCCGGCGTGCACGTGATCGTCAATCCAGGAGGAACCAACGAGCGCTTCGACCGCGCTCATCTGCAGAAAGCGACGATCGTCCCGTGGAGCGACAACGCCACGATCTTCGATGCGCTGGTGGAGGGCAAAGCGGATCTGATGATCACCGACGCCGTCGAAACAAGAGTGCAGGCGAAACTGCATCCCGGCGTCCTGTGCCCCGTCCATCCGAACGCGCCGTTCGACCATTCCGAACTCGCCTACTGGATGCCGCGCGATCCGATCTTCGCGGCTTACGTCAATCAATGGCTGAACCTGATCGATCTCTCGGGCGAGCGCCAGGCGATCCTCGCCCGATGGATGCCTTGAGGCGGTTGCGACAGGCTTCATAAGGGGCGCGGCGGCCGGCTCTTCGCGCAAGAACCTCGACCGACCAATTTACGACGACCCGGCGGCAGTCGACTCCCTATTCGATGGCGACAAACTCGATTTCGTGGCCATCCATCTCCACGGCCTCACCGACCCGCTTTCCGATAAGCAGGCGGGCAAGCGGGGACACATATGCGATCGATCCGGCGCGGGGATCCGCCTCGTCCTCGCCGACGATCCGGAACGTCTGGCGGCGGCCGTCGTCCCGCAGGATCGTGACCGAGGAGCCGAACACAACGACGACCGTGTCTGCAGGCTCAGGCTGCGGAACCGCGCTCGCAACGCGTTCCGCGAAATAGCGCGCATCCCGCGCGGCGAGCTCCAGAGCGCGACGGCGCTCGTTGGTGTCCTCTATCGCCTGAGCGGCTTTGAGCGCCTGCTGGCTGTCGGCGAGGGCCCGCTCGAGCGCACGAAGACCGGATTGGGTCACGAGGTTGGGGTGCGCGGAAATCGCCCGCGGAGGCAGGCTCACATCCTGTTCGGCTGCTGCGCTCTCTTCCCGGACGAAAGCAACGCTCATTGTCGGCCCTCCTTGAGGAGAGGACACATAGGACACAATCGCGCAATCGCGACCACGAGGCGCCCTTAGGGCGAACCCGAAAGCGGGCCCGGCTTAGGAACCCGCCGCCGTCTTCAGCTTCGACAGTGCACGGATCTTGACCCGGACGCTGGCGGGCTTGGCGGCGGCCTTGACCATTTCGCCGGTCGCCGGATTGCGAACAAGCGTGCCCGCACGTCGCGCCGGGACCTTGCGCAGTCCGACCTTGAGAAGGCCGGGCAGGACGAATTCGCCAACGCCGCGCGGATGGACGGAGCCGAGGAACAGGTTCTCCAGCGTCGCGTAGACGCCGACGACGGTCTTCCGCGGGATTTCGTTCTCTTCCGCGATGAGATTGATCAGCGCCGATTTGGTGAGGGTTTGCTTGACCGGCTTGATCGCCGGCGAAGAAGGCTTCGGAGCCTTGCTGACTGTAGCTTTCCGAGCAACCTTCGCCATCAGAACCTTCCCATCATCGTGAGCCTTGAATGTGTTCTCGCACCAGCGATTCGCGCCTCCCTATGGGATGCGGGCGCGATTCGCAACGAACCGCGGCCAATTCCTTCACATCGCGTCATGAAAAATGACGCCGCGCGGGTGACGCTGACCAGACCGCACGCGGCTGACGCCCTGCGCAGACTCACGCGATCGGGGTCGCGTGATCGCTCGCCTAGTGTCCTGCCGGGCAGGCGAGGCAATATCTGTCCTTTATCATTTATAGAGCTTTGCGAGATTGGACATGGTGCAGCTCGTCGAATTAATCCCCGATCCTGATTTCGTGATCGCCCTTGAGCCAGAGGAGTTGGGCTTGAGGACGTTACCTGTGCTGGCAACCTGGCCGAGATTTCAGGAGTTGCAGCTTGAACTCTTGCTCGATTACTTAATCGGAAACTCGCGCGGCCCGAACCCATCTGGTCAATATCCGCAAAACCGACGGATCGAGATCGCCGTCGCGGTTTCGGAAGCATGGGCTTGGCTAGAAAACGCCACGCTCCTCATCGAGCATCCGCCGTACGCTCCATCGCAACCCTCAACGCGAATACTCAGCCGCCGAGCACAGCAACTTGCCAAGGAGTCTGAACCGCATCGTGCATTCAGCGCGCGACGAATCCCGAAGGAGGCCTTGCATTCGACGATCCGCGAGGATGTTTGGGCGCTTTACCACCGAGGCAAATACGATACCGCCGTGTTCGAAGCCATGAAAGCCGTCGAAGTCGCCGTTCGTGAAGCGTCCGGCTTAGCGGCCAAGGACATAGGCGCGCCACTCATGAGGAGAGCATTCGATGTCAACGGCGGTCCCCTAACGGATGCGACGGCGGAGCCTGCTGAGCGTCAGGCCCTCAGCGATCTTTTTGCCGGAGCGATTGGCGCCTACAAAAATGCTCAGTCGCACCGAAAGGTCGGACTCGACGATCCGGACGAGGCGGCCGAAATCGTTATGCTCGCAAACCACCTTCTCACAATCGTGGACGGCCGACGCCCGACCGGAGGCGCGTCATGAATCAGCTCGCCATCATCACCGCCGCCAATGCCCCTGCCCTTGTCGTCGCTGCCGGTTCGCGCGCCTCCTATCGCTTCCTCGAATTCTTCACCGCGCAGATCAGGAACCCGCACACGCGCCGCGCCTATGCGCGCGCCGCGGCAGAGTTCTTCGATTGGCTTGCGGCGAAGGACGTCGTGCGACTCGAGGCGATCGAGAGCGTGCACGTTGCGACTCACATCGAGGAGCTGCAGCGCGCGCGATCCGAGCCGACCGCGAAACTGCGCCTAGCAGCCCTGCGGCACCTGTTCGATTGGATGGTGATCGGCCAGATCATGGCGACCAATCCGGCCCTGGCGGTGCGCGGCCCGCGCCACGTCGTGCGCCGCGGCAAGACGCCGGTGCTCGACCCGGCCGAGGCTCGCCAGCTCATCGACGCGATCGACACCACGACCGTCATTGGTCTTCGCGACCGCGCCTTGATTGGCCTCATGGTCTATTCGTTCGCGCGCATCGGCGCGGCGATCGGCATGCGCCTCGAGGACGTGTACACGCAGAACCGCCGCCTATGGGTGCGTTTGCACGAGAAGGGCGGCAGGCAGCACGCCATGCCTTGCCACCACAACCTCGAAACCTACCTGCACGAGTATATCGACGGCGCGGCGCTCGCGAGCGACCCGAAGGCGCTGTTGTTTCAGAGCTACAGCCGCGCGACGGGCCAGCTCACCGGCAACCCCCTGCCCCAGGCAAATGCCTATGCGATGATCCAGAGACGCGCGCGGGCGGCCGGGATCACGACCAAAATCGGCAACCACACGTTTCGGGCAACAGGCGTCACCGCCTATCTGAAGAACGGCGGCACGCTCGAGAGGGCCGCAGCGATGGCAAACCACGCTTCGACTCGCACGACGCAGCTCTACGATCGGCGGTCCGACGAGGTGAGCCTCGACGAAGTCGAGCGGGTGGCGATTTGAGCGCTAACTAATGGCTATGCCGGGCCGACGATCGGGTCCATTCTCCACGAGTGGGTTCTCCAACCGCAGTACCTCACCGCATGGTTGCAGGCGCTCGCCGCGATCGTCGCCCTAGGAATCGGCGCGCGGGCAGTGTTGCGGCAGGGAGCCATGGAGAGGCGACGTTTTGCACGAATCACAGCAACATAGCGTCCTTTATGTTGCGCTAATTGTCTCGGATGACGGCCCGTTTATCCGCCATCGAATCTGCGGATAAAGTATGATAAAGTATGCACAACTGGACGGAGGAATTATGTTCGAGATCGAACGCATGACCGTCACCATGCCGGCCGAGATGGCCGCCGCGGTCAAGAGCGCCGTGGACGCCGGCGACTACGCATCGACGAGCGAGGTCGTTCGCGCCGCGCTGCGCGACTGGAAAATGAAGCGCGCCCTTCAGATCGAAGAGCTGGCGGCGCTCAAGGCCGATATCGACGCCGGTCTTGCCGATGTCGCCGCCGGCCGGGTCAAAGACTTTGACGCGGCCCGCATCGTCGAGCGCGGGAGGAAGCTATTAGCCGACCGCTCACCCTCCGCCTGACCGAAGCGGCGGAAGCCGGCCTTGCCGAAATCTGGTTCTACGCCGCCGTCGAAGCCTCAGAGGCGACAGCGGCGCGCCTCATCGACAAGATCAAGCACGATTGCGACCGCATGCTTCACTTCCCGCTTGCAGCGCCGGCGCGGGAAAACGTTGCGCGTCGGTTTCTCCGGCAACTACGCCATCTACTACCGGCACAATGAGCATGAGCTTGTGATCGTCAGAGTTTTGCATGGCGCCCGCGATGCGGCCGCCCTGGCCGAGCACGGCGGTTTCAAGGAAGGCTGAGCGCAAAGAGGCGAACCGCGAACACCTCGCGTCTCGGTGGAAACCTAGCCGACAGCGTTCAGAAGTTCACGCGCGGTCATGAACCTGACGCCGTAGGTCGAAGTCAGCCAGGTCCGATTGCTCTTGTCGAGAACCGAGACGCCGGCGTTGCGGCCGCGGTCATCGGTGCAAAGGACTTCGCTATGATGGCAATGTGTGCCGAACCATTTCCGCGTCCGCCCATTCCGCACAGGCGGCACTTAGCTGTTGGGCCTCGGTTGGGCTGCGATCCTTGACCTCCACCCGTCCGCCGCGTCGAAGGCAAGCCTCGCCCACACCCGCTGCTCGATCTGAGATCACCCACTCGCCCGTTGGTTAGTCTTTCCAGGGCTTCAAACCCGACCAGCTGCGCCCGGCCGATTCGGTAACAAGCACCCAGGGAGTGGGCTTCGGCTTGACAGATTTCGCAGCCTCCTCGGCCCGATCCCGCACCTGCGAACGGTTCAGCGAGGAGCTTGACAAGTTGTACTCAGCCGTCGGCAGCTGGTACTTGTTGCCGTCTTTGTCTTTGATCCAGCGCAAGAAACCCCTCTCTGCCATCGCGGCGTGTAGGTCTTCGTAATCGTCATCGTCGGCGTCATGGAGTTCGACGCGCACGGTATAGCTGGTCACAGTTGTTCATCCCCGCTCAGCATGGATGTGGCGGCGTGACGCCGCAGGTGCTAAGCAGGTTTAAGTGGGCTGGCCAACGAAAGTCGGCTGTGATTCCGTTCTTTGATCTGATTCGGAGGACGGGGCATGGCGGGCAGATCTCCGGTGGCGGCGAGGGAAGATCAACGGGCGGCGCTTAAGGCTATGGCCGGCGGCGCCGATCGCGCCGAGGCGGACCGAGCGCGGGCGATCTTGTTGACCCTGGTCGGCTGGACCAGCGCGCGGATCGCCGAAGCTTTCGGGGTGCGCGAAGATACAGTGCGGCTATGGCGCAGCGATTTCATGCGCGGCGGGGTCGAGGCGCTCAAGGCGAGCGTCGCGCCCGGCCCGGCGCCGGTGAAGGCGCAAGCCGCGCTTCGCATCGCCGCGCCGCTTTTATCCGCGCCGGTTGCGGATCGGCGCAATTGGACCCTGGCCCGCCTGGCCGAGGAAATCGTCAGCCGCGAAGGCGTGACGATCTCGAGATCGCAGCTCTCCAAGGTTCTGCGGCAAAAAGGGGGTTTCGCTTCCGTCGGCCGCGCCACACCCTGAAAGGACGTCAGGACAAAGACGCCGTCGATCGCATCGGCTTGCGGCTCAAGCTGCGCAAGGCGCAGGCCGAGGCCGGCGACGTCGTCCTGTTGTTCGCCGACGAGAGCGAAGCTCTCACCCATCCCTATCTGGCTCGCGCCTGGGCCAAGCGCGGCGCGGACCTGCGCGTGCCGGCCCCCGGCCAAGCCAAGAAGGTCGCCATGATGGGCTCGTTCGACTCCGCAAAGCGCAAGCTCATCGTCACCACCTCCCGCACCAAGCGCAGCGCCGATTTCATCGCCCATCTGCAACTCCTTGACCGCCTCTACGGCCCGAAGCCGGGCGCGCCGCCGAAGCCGGTCGTCCTGGGGCTCGACAACGGTCCGATCCACGTGAGCAAGGCGACGCTGGCCGCGCTCGCCGAGCGCGCCCATTGGCTCACCGTCGAGTGGCTGCCGAAATACGCGCCCGAACTCAACGACATCGAAGTCGTCTGGGGCGATCTCAAAGCCCGCCATCTGGCTCATC
>Ga0335074_10017874_pt1 | contig 10008 bp, 4 predicted proteins | sample Lox_Sample_23_FD_206715 | JGI IMG/M metagenome (GOLD analysis project Ga0335074, IMG submission 206715) | Soil microbial communities from Loxahatchee National Wildlife Refuge, Florida, United States - Lox_Sample_2.3 | ecosystem: Environmental > Terrestrial > Soil > Wetlands | place: USA: Florida...
AGGGACGCGATTTCCCGGCGATAGCGCTCGACGTCGCGCACCTGATCCAAACTGCGTATTGATCAGACCTGACATGACTACGGTGACCAACTCCGTCAGGGCTCGCGCCAGTTGCGCCGGTCATTGACCTGGTAGTCGGCGCGGATCAGTTCACGTAACTCTTCGGCGCTCTCCGCGATGAGCACTGCGGTGGGCTCGGTCAAGGGTGACGCGCTCCAGGTCTCGCCGTCATAAGCGATGTTGTACGCGGTGTCCCAGTGCCAGTTCAGGTCATTGAGCGCCGTCTGATCTTCTCGGCTGATCGGCTGGTTGGGTACCGTCATGGCCAGGTCTCCGCTCGGTTCGGAGGCTCAGGCCCCGGACAACCGGTGTTACCGCACCGGCCGGGGCCGCCTTGCGCTGTTAGTAAGCAGGATAGTTCTTGCGATTCATACGATACAAGAAGTTCAGACGATAGAGATGGAGGCCGCCAGATCGCGGTTGCGATCATGAAGGCGTGACACGGGGACCAGAGCGGCCTGGTGAGCGCGTCGAGCGTGACCTGCGCGAGCGCATCGCCGCTGGCGAGTGGCAGCCCGGCGAGGCGCTGCCAACGGTCGCCGCGCTCACCCAGCACTACGGCGTGAGTCCTGGCGTGGTTCAGCGAGTGCTCAGGCGGCTCGCTGCCGACGGCCTCGTGAACGTGGTGCCTCGGTGGGGGACGTTCCGCGCCTGAAGATCCCGGCAGGCATACCTCATCGCTGACCGGGAGGGAAAGGTGCCAGTGGCTGCTCGGCGCAGGAAACCGATGGCTGCTCAGACCACCCCGACGAACTCCTCAGATCAGACAGATACGCCGAAACTACAGCCGGGACACACTGCAGGGGAGGTGCAGCACGTAACGGCGTAAGCGCCGCTGGCTCGCGAAACGCCGCAACACGTGGCCTTTCGCCCGCCAGGCACGGCTGCCTGGCGGGCGCTGCGGATTGGATACCGTGCGGAAGCTCTCAGGACGCTCAGCCAGTGTGTGCCAAGGTCAGCAGGCTGCCAACCGGCGACCCGAGGTAGCGAGCCGCATGAGGCCGCGGACCTGATCTCGTATTCCATACATTGCCCCGCTGGACTCGGGCAGCAGGATGCTGCCCGAGTCAATCTGATGGAGGATGGCCCCGAACCCGGTCATGATTACCTTCGATCCCAGGTTGGCTTACTGCGCATTGCGCCGCCATACGCGATAGATCAGAGCTGTGAGACAGGGATCACCTCGTCAGCCCGTCGAGCTTTGCCGAGATGCCGGTTCTCAGTGATCACTGATCCTCGAATCCGTAGGTCTCGAATTTGAGGGTTCGCGCGTTCTCGGTGACGTTCCTGACCTTGTCCTCGCTGAAGCCATCAGGTTTGCGGGCGGAGATCTCCACTCGGATCTCCAGTTCGACCCCTTCGGATGCTGCCAGGTGCTGGATGATCTCCTGCGACAGGCGCGTCAGATCACGCGCGTAGCGTTCAGGGCTCACCGTGGCAACGCCAAAGAACCGGACGTTCTTCGGCCCCGGCGGCTGTGGCTGCGGGGCAGGCACGACTGCGGTCGTCGGCAGGTTGCCGGGCTGGTTCGAACCTGCCGTGGCCGCCTCCGGGGTGACGGTGCCGCTTGCTGCTGCCGCCGCGGCGCGCTCGGCGGTCTCGGCTTGCCGCTGGGCCAGAGCTAGGTCGGGGCGGACCAGCAATGTCTGGTCGCTGATCTGGCCGATGACGTCCTGATGAGGGATCGTCAGGCCAAGGTAGCGGTCGGCAGCCTCGTCGAAGCCGGATGCCAGGGCGAACGCCTCGATGTCCCAGGTGAGGAGGCTATCGACGGCGCGGATACCGTCGTCGAGTACCTGCCGGTCACGCAGCCGGTGCAGGTAGGGGTAGCGGCAGTAGTACTCCCAGAGCGCACCCACGGCGATGTGCCCGCGCTCCCAGACACTGGCCAGCTCGCTGTCCAGGTCGTAGCGGATGTTGCGAGCATCGTGCACGACGCGCAGCAGGTCGGACTGGCGGAGCTTGTCGCTGGCGCGCTCGGCCAGCCGGTCTTTCGAACCGTCCGCCTTGTGTGCTTCGAGAGCGACCGGCCGCCCTGGGTCGCGCTGCACCGGTACCAGCAGCCAGTGGTAGGCGTCGGTAATCCGCAGGTCGACGGTGCGGTTTGCGTCCGTCAGCCTCTTGCGGGCCTGGCCTGCCTGCTGCGGGGTCAGGTCGAGTTCCCGGATTCGTTCCTCGCTGCCTGCGATCGACTGCCAGGCCAGGTAGTCGCGCGCAGCGTCCTCAAGCTCCTCCATGCGCTTGGCGTCCGCAGCGAGGAACACGAGCATGTTGCGGTCCACGCGTTGCGCGCTGCCTCGGGTGTCAGTGGCGCGACGCGCGAATGCCATCGCCGCGGAGTCGTCATCGCCACGCGTGTGGCGCAGGCTCGGGTGCAGCATGACCAGCCGGGCCGCGGGCTCGTCGGGAATGTCAGCTGTATCCTCCGAGCCCACCTGGACTCGGGCGAAGTCGCCGCGGGACCGGGCCTCGTTCCGGCTGAGCCGGTCGGCGATCTCGGCCCAGACGTCGTCGGGCCGCTCGCGCAGGCGGTCAGCGTGGTCGCGGGCGAGCTTGGCGACCGACGCCTGGGTGTCGTACCAGTACCGGTCGCCGTCGGCGTACAGGTAGGTGGCGCGGTCGGACAGCAACTGCAGCGCGGAGCCGAAGTTGCCAACAGTATCGCCAGGAACCGCGACCCCCAGCCAAACCGATGGCCGTTCGATTCCCTTGTGTGCGGCACGCAGCGTGGCGGCCGATCCAAGGAAGATCGACCGGGCGATCCGCCGAGTTACGCGGCGCTGCCCGAGCGTCGCGGCGCGGCTCGCGTCGACCGCCGCCGGAGTCGAGCCGTCGCCGTCAATGTCGGTGTCGATAACCGGCTTGAAGTTGTCCTCCAGGTACTGCGTTAGCTCACCCTGCACCCGGTCGGCGTCAAGTGGCAGCCCGCCGGGCATGATCAGTGGTGCCGCGTCGGCGGAGCGCCACAGCTCATGGATCACCGAGCTCATCAGACGCAGCACCCCGCGGGTGCGCTGAAACTTGGCCAGCGTCGACCAGTCCTGGTACAGGCGGTCGAACAGCTCCGGGTGGATCGGGTACGCGGCCCGGATCCGGTCCTCGTACGCGCGCTCGGCAACCCCGGAGGGAAACTCGCCCTTGTGCCGCGCGTAGAACTCGGTGAACGCGCGGGCCACTACGTCGATCTCCCGCCGGGCCTGAGCGTCCCGGTCCTCGAACAGGCGACGGCGCACGATCTCGAACGACTCATCGGAGGTCGCGGGGCGCCACGGGTCGGCGACCCGCCGGATCACCTGCTGCAGGCGGGCCAGGGCCTCCTGGCCGTTGCGGCCGCCAACCTCGATGTCCGTCCCACCGCGTTCCTGTTCCTCGTCTGACGGCTTGTCGGAGGACGCGGGGATCGACACCACGAGCATCGCACCCGGCACCTGGGCGACGGCCTCGGTCAGCGTCTGCGCGAACGTGAACTGGGTGTCGAAGCTTCCGCCGTCCAGATCGTCACGGCCATACAACTGCCGCGCGTAGGCCACCCACTCATCGATCAGAATCAGGCATGGGGCATGTGCGGTGATCAGCCGGTGCAATGCAGCGCCGGGATTACTGCGAGTGGCATCCGCATCCGCAACGATCGCGAATGCGTCTCGCGCCCCGCCCTCGCCGCCTCGTGCCGCGCCCAGCTGCCAGGCCAGCTCACCCCAGATGGTCTTCACATGCGTGCCGTCAGGTTTAGTGCTGCCCTTGCCGGCCGGGATGTGGTTGCCGACCAGCGCCACCCTGGCGGACTTCTGCCCGAGCGCGGCGACATCGCGGCCAGCCAGCAACTCCTGCAGGTCCTGCGGGTACTCCGATAGCTCGTGACCGGACAGCAAATGCCACAGCGTCAGCATCGAGTGGGTCTTGCCGCCGCCGAAGTTGGTCTGCAAGTTAACCACTGGCGAGGCGTTCATATCGCCGCCTATCCGCCGGGCGGCTCGCGACAAGAGATCCTTCAGGCCCTCGGTCAGATAGGTCCGCCGGAAGAACTCAACCGGGTCGACGTACTCCTCACTGCCCTCGCCGATCGACACGAAGTACAGGTCGGCGGCGAACTCGCTGGCATTGAAGTCGCCAGACGCCACGTCCCTGTGCGGGCTCACCACCTCTCGCCACGGCTTCAGCCCCATGCCTTCGACACCGGCGGCGGAACGGACCGCGCGCCTGGTCTCGGTTTCAAACGCCGCCCGCTGAGACTCGAGCCGCAGCTTGCGAACCGCTGCGGCCTGGTCGGCCGCGTCCATAGCGGTCAGCAGCCGCTCCATCGTGTCGAGCGCGCGGTAGGCATCGTCAGCGGAGAACGCATCGCCATGAGCCCATCTGTTGCCGGTATCCCTCAGCTCACTGGCAAAGCTCTGCTCGGCCCGCGAAAGCTGATCCTTAAACGCCCGCCACTCCTCGGTAATCACCCGGAGCAGGAACCGCGCATCGGATCGGGAATACTGCATATCCTTGCCGTACTTCGCAGCATCTCTCGCCGCTAGCATCTCCACCCAGTCACGGCCCGCTGGCGCGGCCGCGGACATGCGCGCGTCCACAAACGGAGCCAGGCCCGCCGCAAGCTGCTCCAGCCCGCGTCCGACCAGTTCCCGGTTACTTGCCGCCATCGACCCGCTCACTCCTCGCCCGTTTCAAGGTCAAGCTCACCCTGCACAATCGCCGCAGCGGCACCTGGCCTGCCTGCCGCCTCGGCCAGATCCGACCACGATGTGCCCAGCCCGTTGAAGAGCAAGGCGATATCCGCCCACCCCTTCTTCTCGGCGATCGAATACAGCAAGTAAGCCAGTTCTCGCACCGCATCAAGGTCAACCACCGAACGGGCGGCGGCCATGAAGCGCGCGGCCTCGTCCGCACCCTGCTCGCGCAACTGCTTAGCCAGGTGGAGGACGATCTCCCACTCAGACACCCGCTCGTCTGCAGAGGGGTCATAATTAGCAGAGAGATCATCAATGGAACGGAGTCTGACCTTCCCAGATCGAGACGTCAGCACGCCAGCGCGCTCCAGTCCGTCCACTGAGGTGTTCTTGGCTTTTGACAGTGTTTCTGCGACACCAAAGGGCCCGGATTCAAACCCATAGGACTTGAACCACTCCAGGCACCATCGGGTGTCGGCGCCAAAGTCACCCTCCTGCTGCGACAGCACCTCATCCAGTACCTGGTTGATGAGCGCCAGCGCAGGTCGAACCCGCATCGCTGACCCATCCGGCTCGTTTACTCGCGCGTATCGCGAGAACACAGCCATCCCCGGCCCAATCGCCGCCTGCGGCAAATCAACAGGCGCTACGCCACCTTGCTGGAGCCTCCGCAGCGCATCCGGTAGCTCATTCCGCAATGCGGAGATTAGCCCTCGCCGGTCTGTCACCTTAGCTTCAGTATGCCTGGGCCTACATGCCAGTACAATAGATGATGCGAGAGCGTTGCTTTCCTGACCGCGAAGGCGAGATGCGTTTTCTGTTCGAATTGGCCATGTACCCGTCACTACCCACCTGGCCTGAATCAGCGCCTGAAGCAAAGTCTCCCAGCCAGTTGAGGCCTGACTTGCCAGCTCAACATCCGATTCCGCTTGCTTAAATGCGTAGAACAGAGTGATCGGGTAGTTACCATGAGATGTGGCGGAGATACTTGAGAATACTTTTTCGAATCCACTCTCGAAAAACTTCCGGGCCCCACTTACGCCTCCACGACGAAACGGATCAGCGACAAGCTCGTCAGCCTTCGGAGTGAGCACTGTGGCCATAAGTTCGGGGTACATGTCACCGATCGAACGCCTTAGCCATATGTAGAAAAAGTCAGATAGATCCGCATATCCAACATTGTCATAATACGGAGGGTCAGTCGAAACCAGGGCGACTGAGTAATCGACAGCTCCGGCATTACCTTGTATGGCTGACGCAGACGCACTTCGCGAGAAGTCAAAACCAACGTTCAGCATCCCACGCTCGGCGCCATCAATGAGCACGCTGAATGCTCCTGACGACGAGCTAAGGGGATTCGCTTCCGCATAGTCCCAAACCATCGAGATGGTCTGTCGCCCGAAGAGCTGGCGTGGGCATTCTGCTACAGGCTCCCAACGGCAGAGTCCGTTACCGAGATCCGCTAGACGGTCATTAGTCATGCTGAGGTAGGTGGCGATTGCAATCGCGTAGTTGGCATCTCCGCTGTCGGCGAAAACACGCGAGCGGACTTCGGCGATAAGATCGCTAAAGGTCGCCATTGAGTTGAGCTGGCGATTAGTGAATAGGTCAGCCCACGTGCGGAAACCGTATCCCTGCACGCGGAACCCTAGCGCTTGAGCAGGGAGCTCTGCGTCGGTGATGTCAGTCCGTCGGCTAAGGGTCGCGGCCTGCTCGTGCTCCGTGTCGGGAGGAAGGTAGTAGCGTTGGCGTTTGCCTTCGGCGGCGATCGCCATGAGTTGAGAGCCCAATCGGCCTGCCATGCCCTCGGAGCGTATGTAAGACAGTGGCACTGGTGCACCGCAGAGCAAACAGGTCGCACCGGTACGCCCGACAGTCCCTTCTCGCGGAGCGCCGCCGGGACCCCGTATCTCGAAGCGTACGCGCTTGCCATCGACGATAGGCTCGGCCCAGCGCTCCTTGCCCTTCTTCTTTCCCAGCCAGAATGACCTGACCAGCGGCATCGTCCCCGCACAGCCCGGGTTCGGACACCTGACGGTGCGCGCCCAAATCCAGGCGATCACTGTCGCTGCCGTGCCATCCGGCAATTTGGCCTTGGGATACAGCTGGCTCATCCGCTTCTCAGCCTCGACGCGAACCCACAAGCCATACCGGCGGACATCTTCAGCAAGCCCAGTGACGCCTGGCCAGGAGAGCCGGGAGCCGCTGATGCCAGGAAAAACTGGGGGCTGTCCAGCAAATTTCCGCGGAATCTCAATCAGTGCCTTGTTGATCAGAACGGCCACTGGGTTGAGGTCTGACGCAAATACCTCCAAGCCGAGCCGCTGCGCTTCGAGCGGGATGGAGCCCCCGCCAGCGAACGGGTCAAGGATTGGTGGTGGGTTTCCGTCGCAGGATTTGAAGATTTCCTCGCGGGCTTCCTTCAGTAGACCCTCGTCGTTGATGTTGTCCCAGACGACAAGTCTCTTGATGATGCCGTGCAGTCGTTGGCGCTCAACCTGCTGGGCTTCCTCTGTCGGAAAGCGCTCTGGATTCGCCGAGGGATCGTCGACAAGCTGGGCGAAGAGCACAGCTCGGCAGGCGGCCAGTGGCCGGCGCGCCCACCACAGGTGCAGGGTGAATGGGTGGCCGTGGCGGATCGACTTCTCGCGCGCTGACTCGCGGTTGATGTCTTCTAGCGGGATAGAGACCTCGATCAGTTTAGGCTTGTACCACCGCTGCGGTTCACTCATTCTGGGTCTCCTCCCCGTGCCCACATCTTGTCCCAGTCGCCGATAACGCCGGTGGCGGCGAAGTCGCCGAAGTCCATGTCACGGAACGGGTCGACCAGGTATCGGACCTGGTCAAACTCCGCGCCATCCGGATGCACGCTCACGAGTGCCAGCCGGAATCCGGCTGCGGCGTTCTTGCCGGTAAGAGCCTCGGTCTTCGTCACCCAGAATTCTTCCGCCCCCGCGACTCGGCCCTTCACCTCGATGAAGATCAGGTGACCGTCCTCGGTTTGGGACTGGATGTCGTAGCCGGGGTTGTTGTGCGGCATCTCGCTTGGCTCTCGTCCGAGGCGTCGCTCCGCGGCCAGCACGGCGTCGACGGCGCGGCGCTCGGATAGCGTTGTGTCCCGCGCCGTCTGCGGGATCGCCTCGGCGTGGCCGATGACCCTGTCGAGAAGACCCTGTGGGATGACCAGTGCCCCGGCCGCGACGGTCGGCGGTTTGGCGGTGAGGTCTTCGTCTTTCGCCAGATCGCTGAGCCGCCGGTCGAGGCGCCCTTCAAGGTCGCGCGCCCGGCGGAAGGCCGTCTCGGGCCTGATCTTCAGAGGCCGCCCGGCGGCTTCGGCTTCGAGCAGCTCGGCGTGCCTGGTGTCCCAGTGGTTGATTTCCTGCGTCAGCCGCTGCTTCACGAGCCGGCGCGTCTGATCCGCCCGGCTCGACACCTGTTCGTGGGTCCGCGCCAGGAGCGCGGGCATGCCGTGCTCGACGGCCCAATCCACTGCGAGCTGATCCGCCCCGGTGGACAGCCACGGCTCGGACAACAGGTACCTGGCAGCTTCCCGTTCCCTGTCTTCGGCGGGTTCGTAGTCCAGGTAGCGTGCCTCCGCCGTGGCCCTGGCCCCGTCGGCGCCTATCTCGACGAAGTCGAACCGCTTGGCCACCGTGCGGGCCGGGTCGTGCCCGTCGGTGATCTCCTGCGTGACCGCCGTCAGCAGCCGTGGCTGCTCGCTCTGGTCGTGCCGGTTCACCAGCATGGTGCCGTGCTTGAGAAGCCTGCCATACCGCTCGATGACCAGGTCGGTGACCGCGTCCAGCAGCGGATGTCCCGGGGCGAGGAGCTCGGCATGCGGGCCGCCGTGCGGGCCGGTCAGCTCCCGGTCGAAGGTGACTCGCTCGTACCGGCGCAGCACCGGCGCGCCGATGCCGATCTGCCGGTCGCGGGCGCGGATGTCGGCCGGGACGTGCCGGATCTCGTACCGCCCGGCCTCGCGCTCGGAGATCGCCCCGCCGAGCAACTTGAATGCGGCAAGGAAGAACGCGCGGACATAGTGCGGCTGCAGGCGACGTGCGCGGGCCTCGTCCATCATGGCCCGCCAGTGTTCCAGGTCGGCGCGGGCGAGCACGTCGTGGTCGGCCGCGCGCTCGGCGAGAAGCTTGTCCAGCCCCTCGCCAACGGTGGCGTCGATGACCTGGTCCAGCCTGGCGCGCACCTCGGGACGCTCGCCGTAGCGGATCGCCTGCAGCAGCAGATCGCGCAGCGGCTGGCCTTCGAAGGCCTGGCCGAGCACGTCGAAAACCTTGCCCTTATAGGTCTCGCGCTGCTGCTCCAGCTTCTCGAGCAGTCGCTGGAAGACCATGCCCTCGCGGGTGTTCTCGGCGACCAGGTTCCACAGGTGGCACACCTCGGTCTGGCCGATACGGTGGATCCGGCCGAACCGCTGCTCGATCCGGTTCGGGTTCCACGGCAGGTCGTAGTTGACCATCAGGTGCGCGCGCTGGAGGTTGAGGCCCTCGCCTGCCGCGTCGGTAGCGACCAGCACCCGGACCTCTGGGTCCTGGGCGAACATCTCCATGACCTTGCGTCGTTCCTCGCGGCGCACTCCGCCATGGATGACTGCCACTGCATCCAGTCGGCCGAGATGGCCGCGGATTCGCTCGGCCAGGTAGTCGAGGGTGTCGCGGTGCTCGGTGAAGATGATGATCTTGCGGAGGTTCCCCGCCTCGTCGCGGATTAGCGCGTTCTCGCCCAGCAGGTCGCGCAGCTCGGTCCACTTCCGGTCGGTGCCGGAGTTGCGGACCCGGCGGGCGAGTTCCTCCAGGCTGGCCAGCAGCATGATCTCGGTCTGCAGCTCGGCCGCGGTCTGCGCCGCGGTCGCAGCGTCGGCGACCTCCGATTCGAGCTCCTCGACCTCGCCGCTGGCCAGGTCCTCCAGGTCATCCAGGTCGTCGGGCAGCTCCCGCCCCAGCAGCCCGGCGAGCCGCTGACGCAGCGTCTGTTCCATTGCCGACTCACCGGTACCTCCGGCGGAGAGCATTTGCTGGCGGCGGCGCTCCAGCCGTCGGCGGCGGCGTTCCAGCGACCTGAGGATTGCCTCCGGGCTGGACGCCAGACGGCGCTGCAGCACCGTCAGCGCGAACCCGACCGTCTGTCCGCGGCGGTCGCCTTCCTGCTTGAGCCGGTCGGCGCGGTTCATCTCCTCCCGCACGTACTGCGTGACCGCCTCGTACAGGTCCTGCTCGGGCTGCGACAGCGGGTACGGGACGGTGTAAGCACGGCGCTCGGGGAACAG
>Ga0335074_10017875_pt1 | contig 10008 bp, 9 predicted proteins | sample Lox_Sample_23_FD_206715 | JGI IMG/M metagenome (GOLD analysis project Ga0335074, IMG submission 206715) | Soil microbial communities from Loxahatchee National Wildlife Refuge, Florida, United States - Lox_Sample_2.3 | ecosystem: Environmental > Terrestrial > Soil > Wetlands | place: USA: Florida...
GAAGCCCTTCATCTCGCCGTAGAGCTGCGCCGCCAGCGTCTTGTTCGGCGCCAGGATCAGCGTCGGCTTCTGCACCGCCTCGATCACCTTGGCCATGGTGAAGGTCTTGCCCGAGCCGGTGACGCCAAGCAGCACCTGGTCGCGCTCGGCCTGCTCGACGCCGCCCACCAGGTCGCGGATGGCGGTCGGCTGGTCGCCGTTCGGCTCGTATTCGGAGACGACGCGCAGCCGGCGGGTCGCCGGCTTCGGCGGCTGGCGCACCGGCTGGAACAGGACGGGCGGCGGGCTCGACGCGCGCGGGCGGCGCGCCGCGGTCCGGGTGACGGTTTGGGACATGGGCAGGACTCCTGGCCTGCAGAGAGATGGCGGCGGTCACACCCGGCGTCGAGGGGGTGGCGCGGCTGCCGGCCTGGGCGCCGGGCAGCGCCACTCAGCTGTGACCCAAGCCATACGGCAGCGCATCGTTTCGTGGTTCCTGCGCGCTGCCGCGATCGAGATCGCGGCAGGAGGCGATCATGCAGACCATCTTGCGAGCCGTTTTCGGGGCCCTGGCGTTCACTGCCTGCGCGGCGGTGGCGGCACCTCCGCCGGCCGCGGTGCCGCAGAAGGCGGCGGCCAGCGAGGATCACCAGCCGGAGTCGCCGCCGCCCGCCAATGCAGCGCGACCGTCCTCGGACTCGGTGCATCCCGGGTTCGGCATCGGTGCCCTCCAGGTTTCGGCGCCGTCGTTTGCGGCCGCCATCCCGGCGACGCCGACGGCGGTCGGCTGAGACGGATCGTCAGGACAACAATCTGTGCACGCCATGTCTCTCCTCACCCGCCAGATGATCGGTGCCCGGGAGCCGGCACTTTCCTTCGCCTCTGCCAAACACGTGGTCCAGCCTGCCGCGCGCTGCGGCATCGCGTTCTGGCGGCGGATTGCGGAGTGGACGCGCCGCGATGCCGCTCCGCCGCTTGCGGCGTTGAGTGATCATTTGCTGGCCGATATCGGTGCCAGGCGGTCGGAGACCCCGCCGCGGATCAGCTTCGACCAGTTCTGACCGCCGCAACAATCTGGTCTGGACCGGCACGCCGGCGGCCGGGTCGATGGCGAAGCCGTCGCGGCGCCGACACGCCCTGCCGGCAGCGTTCGTCCATCGCCCTGATGTGACTGGGCACTTCCCCCACCGCGCTCCTATTGCTCACAGCAGGGAACGGTGACCCACACCGACCGGCCCGCGACAGAGGCCGGCCGCCGATCAGGTCGGCCTGTCGCGGGGCGTGCGCGCCCGTGGGCGTGCGACAAGAGATCTGGGTCGCCGATGGGAGCCGATGACACCGGCACCGGAGGAAGAGCGGGACGGCGTGTCGCAGCGTTGGGCAAGGCTGCGCCAGCGCCAGGCGGATTCGACCGCATCCGCGCCGTTGGAACGGCGTCGGAACGACGAGGTGTTGTCGGACGGCTCGCGGAATGACGCCATACGCCGGGCGGGCGACGCTGCCTCCAACTGGGACAGCCGGAGAGTGCTGCTGGTCGCGACGCTGCTGCCGCTGTTTCTGCTGATCGCGGCGGGCTGGTACGATCTGCGTATATTGCGGCGCGAGGCACGGACCGATCTGGCCTCGACCGCCGATGCGTTGGCCGGACAGGCGCAGGCGGTGCTGGAAAGTGCCAGCCTGGCGCTGACGCTGGAGCTGGAGCGGGTCGACGGGCTCGACTGGCCGATGATCCGGACGTCTCGCGCGCTGTACGATTTCCTGGTCGGCCTGCACCGCGCGCTGCCGCAGCTCGAGTCGCTGTTCCTGGTCGATCCGGACGGATTCGATGCGGCCAGCAGCCGGGCGTTTCCGATGCCACCCTACGACCTGCGCGGGCGCGACTATTACCGCATGGCAAGAAGACAGGCGACGCGGCCGGCCACGGAGGGGCTGGGGCAGGATTACATCAGCGACCCGTTCCGGGGGATTAAGGCCGGCACGATCGCCTTCACCGTCTCTCGCCCCCGGATCGTCGACGGGCATTTCGACGGGCTGGTGGCGGTTACGATCTCGCCCGGTTTCTTCGAGGGCTTCTACGGCAGCGCACTCGGGCCTGGCGGTGCCGCGGCACTGGTGCGAAGCGACGGTGCGGTGCTGGCGAGCTATCCGCCGGTGGCGATGCAGATCGATATGCTGCCGCATGGCGATCCGCTGCTTCGGCGTCTCGCGGCAGGGGCCGTGAGCGGCCTGCTGCGCGCCCGGGACGGGCCGCAGGGTCGCGCGCGCCTGGCTGCGTTCCGCAAGCTGCGCGGCTACCCGGCGGCGGTCGTGGTCTGGCTCGACGTCAGCGCCTATCGCGGTCTGTGGCACACGCATCTGCTCATCTTCGCGGGCTTTGCGCTGGTGGCCGGGCTGGTGTTGTTCCTGTCCATGCAACTGGCGTTGCAGCGCGGACGGCGCGAGCGCGCCAGCCTGCGCCTGCTGCTGGCCGAGACGGAACGGCGGCAGCGCGCGGAGCAGGCGCTGCTGCACGGGCAGAAGATGGAGGCGCTGGGCCGACTGAGCGGCGGCGTCGCGCATGATTTCAACAATCTGCTGACCGCGATCCTGGGGGGGCTGGAGCTTGCCGCGCGGCGGGTGAGCGACGAGCGGGTGCGGGCCTTGCTGGACGTCGCCGCCGATGCCGCGCGGCGCGGTGCGCGGCTGACCCGGCAGATGCTGGCCTTTGCCGACAACGCCCCGATCACGCCGGAGCCCGTCGATATCAATGCGCTGATCGGGCAGATGGAGCTGGTGCTGGAACCGGCGGCCGGGCCGGGCGTGCAGCTGCGGCAGGAACTCGCGGAGGGGCTCTGGCCGGCCCTGACCGATCCGTTCCAGCTCGAGGTTGCCCTGCTCAATCTGGTGAGCAATGCGCGCAGCGCGATGCCCGAGGGCGGTACCGTCACGCTCGCGACGCGCAACGTGCCGCGCGGAGCCGCCTCGCTGCCGGCGGGGTTCGAGGGCGCCGATCACGTCTGCATTGCCGCCACGGACACCGGGGCAGGGATGCCGCCGGACGTGGCGACGCGGGCGTTCGAGCCGTTCTTCACCACGCGGGAGGTGGGCAAGGGCAGCGGCCTCGGGCTGTCGGTGGTCTATGGGCTGGCCCGGCAATCGGGCGGCACCGCGACGATCCGGAGCGCGCCGGGCGAGGGCACGACGGTCGCGCTGTTCCTGCCGCGGGCGGCGGCGGTGCCGGCGGCGCGGCCGATTCCGGCGGACGGCGCCGGGTCGGTGGCCGGGCGGCGTCTGCTGCTGCTCGATGACGATGCGATGGTGCGATCGCTGACCGAGGAGATGCTGCGGGAGATCGGGCATGAGGTGGTGACGGTGGGAAGCGGCGAGGCGGCGCTGGCGCAGCTCGCGCGGAGCCGCTTCGACCTGCTGCTGCTCGACTACACAATGCCGGGGATGGATGGCGGCGAGGTTGCGGGCCGTGTTGCCACGACCTGGCCGGATCTGCCGATTCTGTTCGTCACCGGCTTCGCCGACAGCGCCGGGCTCGGTCCGTGGGCCCGGCGCGGCTATCCGGTGCTGCGCAAGCCGTTCCGCGCCGGCGATCTGAAGGCGGCGGTGGAGGCGGGGCTGCGGCGCGGCCGCGCCGACGGCCGGGTCGTCGCGCTGCGCGGCGGCTAGACCGGGATCGCGCAGCCCGGGCCGAGCGCCCGGGTCCGGCCTTTTGACTTCAGCCCGTATTTCGTGCGTCCGGCAATCGAACGCCCGGCGTTCATGGCGGCGTCGGGGCCGTGCCGGGCCGGCCAGGGCCGTTCCTGGCCCGGAATTTGCTCGTTCTCCGTGCGACGACTGTCGGCCCCGCCGCTTACGCACGCGTTTGCAACGATGCTGAGCAGGTGGTGCGCGTTTCTTGTGCCGTACGCACGGAGGGGAGCCATGCCGAGCGTGACTGCCGAGCCGTACGGGTTCGAACTCGAGCCGGCGCACACCGCGCTGGTGATCATCGACATGCAGCGGGATTTCCTGGAGCCGGGCGGGTTTGGTGCGGCGCTGGGCAATGACGTGTCGCTGTTGCGACGGGCGGTGGAGCCGACCCGGCGGGTGCTGGAGGCGGCGCGGGCGGCGGGCATGATGGTGGTGCACACGCGCGAGGGGCATCGGCCGGACTTGTCCGATCTGGCGCCGGCGAAGCGGGTTCGCGGGCGGTTCGCGACCGGCATCGGCGATCCCGGTCCGATGGGTCGCATTCTGGTGCGGGGCGAGCCGGGGCACGACATCGTGCCCGAACTTGCGCCGCTTCCCGGCGAGCCGGTGATCGACAAGCCCGGCAAGGGTGCGTTCTACGCGACCGACCTGGAAGCGATTTTGCACAGCCGCGGCGTGACGCGGCTGGTGGTTTGTGGCGTCACCACGGAGGTGTGCGTCAACACCACGGTGCGTGAAGCCAATGATCGCGGTTTCGACTGTCTGGTACTGGAGGATTGTGTCGGATCCTATTTCCCCGAGTTCCAGGAAATGGGTCTGCGAATGATCAAGGCGCAGGGCGGCATTTTCGGCTGGGTCGCGCCGTCTTCGGCATTGCTATCGGCACTTGGGTAGTGGGGGTCCGGGGCCTCAGGCCCCGGCGGGGTTCGGGGCGGAGCCCCGACCTTTTCTTTTCCTGAAAGGGGCAGAGCCATGACCGCGATGCGCGCGACCCGTCCTGCCTTCTGGGTCCCCGGCGATTGGAACGGCTTCTTCGGCCTGTTCACCAATGTCGTGCTGAACGTGATTGTGCTGACCGGCCTCTGCCTCGGCGTCGTGCGGCTGCCCGACGGCATCGTGTTCGGTCGCATTCTGCCGGCTTTGGGTGTCGCGCTGCCGATCGGCAATCTGTTCTATGCCTGGCTCGCCTGGAAGCTCGCGCGGCGCGAGGGGCGCGATGACGTGACGGCGATGCCGTACGGCCCGAGCGTGCCGCACATGTTCCTGGTCGTGTTCGTGATCATGCTGCCGACGTATCTCAAGACGCATGATCCGGTGCTGGCCTGGGAGGCGGGGCTCGCCTGGGCGTTCGTGATCGGCGTGATCGTGCTGCTCGGTGCGTTCGTCGGCCCCACGGTGCGGAAATACACGCCGCGGGCGGCGATGCTGGGTGCGCTGGCGGGGATCTCGATCGCCTTCATTTCGATGCGCCCGGCGTTTCAGAGCTGGCAGATACCATGGCTGGCATTTCTGTCGCTCGGCATCATCCTCGTCAGCTGGTGCGCGCGGGTGCGGCTGCCCTGGGGGCTGCCCGGCGGGTTGGTTGCCGTCGTGGTGGGCACGGTGCTGGCGTGGATCGCGACCTTCACCGGGATCAGCCCGGTGATGGATCCGGCGGCGGTCGCGGCGTCGTTCCAGAAATTCGGGCTGCATCTGCCGGTACCGTCGGCGCACGTGCTGCACGGGCTATCCAACATCATTCCGCTGCTGGTCACGGCGGTACCACTCGGCATCTACAATTTCACCGAGGGGATGAACAACGTCGAGAGCGCCTCGGCGGCGGGCGACGACTACAACCTGCGTTACATCCTGCTGGCGGATGGGATCGGGGCGATCTGCGGTGCCATTCTCGGCAGCCCGTTCCCGCCCGCGGTGTATATCGGCCATCCCGGCTGGAAGGCGGTGGGCGGGCGCATCGGCTATTCGCTGGCGACGGGCGTGGTGATTTCGCTGGTGTGCTTCCTCGGCCTGACGGCGCTGCTGCTTGCGGTGGTGCCGCTGGTCGCGATCCTACCGATCCTGCTCTATATCGGCCTGGTGATCGGCGCGCAGGCGTTCGAGGCGACGCCGGCGCGGCACGCGCCCGCCGTCATCCTGGCCCTGCTGCCGAATATCGCCAACTGGGCGCAGAGCCAGATCGACGGCGCGCTCTCCGCCGCCGGCACCACGGCGCAGCAGATCGGGCTGGACAAGCTCAACGCCAACGGCGTCGTTTATCACGGCATGCAGCTGTTCGGTGGTGGTGCCACCCTGGCGGGGCTGATCCTCGGTGCGATCGCCGCATTCATCATCGATCGCAAGTTCGACCGCGCCGCGATCTACGCCTTCATCGGCGCGGTGCTGGCGTTCTTCGGCTTCATCAACGGCACGGCGCTGGCGGTCGGGAATTCGGCGCCGGTGGCTCTCGGCTACGCCGTGCTGGGCGTGGTATGCCTCAGCCTCGGGCGCCGGGCAGAGGCGCCGGTGCTGGAGGATGCGATGCCGCTCGGAGTTGCCCCGGAATGACGGAGGACCTGCAGGGGTTCGTTGCCGCGACGGCGCCGCTGGTCGGGCTTGAGTTGAGCCCGGAGCAGCAGGCCGGCGTCGCGGCGGCGCTGCCGCTGCTGCTCGCCCAGGCCGGGCTGGTGCTGACTGCCGCGGTTCCGCCGGAGATCAAGGGGGCGCCGGTTTTCGTCCCGTGATCGACCCGATATCGGCGTCCGCCGCGGCGATCGCTGCCGCCGTGCGGTCCGGCGCGACCTCGGCCGTCGCCGTCACCCGTGCGCACCTGGACCACATCGAAGCGCGCGAGCCGGCGCTCAACTGCTTCACCACCGTGCTGGCCGAGCGGGCACTGGCGGTCGCGCGGACCGTCGATGCCGTGGTTGCGGCCGGGCGCGATCCGGGCCCGCTCGCCGGCGTGCCGTTCGCCGTGAAGGATCTGTTCGACATCGCGGGGGTTACGACGCTCGCGGGTTCGCGCATCCGCCGCGACGCGCCGCCGGCCGCGCAGGACGCGACGATCGTGGCGCGGCTCTCCGCCGCCGGGGCGGTCCTGCTCGGCGCCCAGGTGATGGACGAGTTCGCGTACGGCTTCACCACCGAGAACGCGCATTATGGCGCGACGCGGAATCCGCGCGACCCGGCGCATGTTGCCGGCGGCTCATCCGGCGGCTCCGCCGCGTCGGTGGCGGCGGGGATGGTGCCGCTGGCACTCGGTACCGACACCAACGGCTCGATCCGCGTGCCGGCTGCGTTCTGCGGCGTCTTCGGACTGAAGCCGACGTACGGACGGCTGTCGCGCAGCGGCGTGTTTCCGTTCGTCGACAGCCTCGATCATGCCGGCGCATTTGCGCGCAGCGTCCCCGACCTGGCGCTCGCATACGATGTGATGCAGGGCCCCGATCCGAGCGATCCGGTGCAGGTGGCGCGGCCGGTGGAGCCGGCGTCCGAGGCGCTCGCGTCCGGCATTGACGGGCTGCACATTGCTACCCTCGGCGGCTGGTTTCGCGAGGGCGCCGAGGCCGCCACGCTGGAGGCGGTCGATCGCGTCGCAGCGGCACTGGGTGCGCGGGACAGTGTCGAGCTGCCGGAGGCGGCGCGGGCACGTGCCGCGGCCTTTTGCATCACCGCGGCGGAAGGCGCGGCGCTGCATTTGCCGACGCTGCGCAGTCGCCCCGACGAGTACGACCCGGCGACGCGCGACCGGTTGCTGGCCGGGGCGCTGCTGCCCGGATCGGTGGTGGTGCAGGCGCAGCGGCTGCGCCGCTGGTTCCGCGAGCAGGCGGCACGGTTGTTCGCGCAGTACGACGTCTTGCTGGCGCCCGCCACGCCCGGGACGGCGCCGCTCATCGGGCAGGCGACCATGATGCTGGGCGACAGGGAGGTGCCGGTGCGGCCGAATCTCGGTCTCTACACCCAGCCGCTGAGCTTCATCGGCCTGCCGATCGTCTGTGTCCCGGTGGCGCGGCCGGGGGCGCTGCCGCTCGGCGTGCAGATCGTGGCCGCGCCTTGGGCCGAGGCGACGGCGCTGCGTGTGGCCGCCTGGCTCGAGCGCCGCGGCGTCGTTGCGGCTCCGGTGGCAGGCTGAGGCCGGCGGAATGCTGATCAACGACCCCGCGGTTGTCGCGGAAGTGACGGCTGCGTTCCGCCGCTACGAGGCGGCGTTGATGGACAACGACCTCGACGCGCTGGACGCGATGTTCTGGCACTCGGAGCACACGATCCGCTACGGCATCGGCGAGAGCCTGTACGGCATCGCGGCGATTGCCGCCTTCCGCCAGGCGCGGGTCGGCGGCTCGCCGCAGCGCGTGCTGCAGCGGACCGAGATCACCACCTTCGGCCGCGACTTTGCCACCGCCAACACCGAGTTCCGCCGCGTCGGCGGCGACCGGCTCGGTCGGCAAAGCCAGAGCTGGGTTCGCCTCCCGGAGGGCTGGCGCGTCGTTGCCGCGCATGTTTCGCTGGTGGCCGATGTTTCCTGACACTGCCTCCGGCGCAGCCGGCCTCAGCCTCGACCTGGCGGCGCTGGCCGAGGGTTACCGGACCGGCGCTCTCACGCCCGGCGCCGTGCTGCGCGAGGTGCTGCGGCGGATCGGGGCGGCGGGCGAGGACCATGTCTGGATCAGCCGCCGCCCGGATGCGGACATTCTGGCGGAGGCCGATGCGCTCTCCCGCGATCGGCAGACGGCGCTGCCGCTGTTCGGCGTGCCGTTCGCGGTCAAGGACAATATCGATGCGGCGCCGCTGCCGACCACCGCCGGATGTCCCGACTATGCCTTCCAGCCCGACCGGTCCGCGCCGGTGGTGGAGCGACTGGTCGCCGCCGGGGCGGTGCTGATCGGCAAGACGAATCTGGACCAGTTCGCGACCGGACTGGTGGGCACGCGCTCGCCCTACGGCGTTGCGCGCAATCCGTTCGATGCGTCGATGATCCCGGGCGGCTCGAGTTCCGGCTCCGCCGTCGCGGTCGCGGCAGGATTGGTCTCGTTTGCGCTCGGCACCGACACGGCCGGTTCCGGCCGGGTGCCGGCCGGGTTCAACAACATCGTCGGTGCCAAGCCGACGCGCGGCCTGCTCAGCACGCACGGGGTGGTTCCGGCCTGCCAGTCGCTCGACTGTGTCTCGGTGTTTGCGCTGACCGTCGCCGACGCCGTTGCCGTTCTGGAGGTCGCGCAGGGCTTCGAGGCCGCCGATCCCTACGCGCGCTCCGCGCCGCCCGGCTTCGCCCTGCGCACGTCGCGGCCCGCCCGCTTCCGCTTCGGCGTGCCGCAAGTGACGCAGCGTGAATTCGCCGGCAATCCGGAGGCGGCGGCGTTGTTCGAGACGGCAATCGCCCGCGCGTCCGCGCTCGGCGGCGAGGCGGTCACGCTCGATTTCGCCCCGTTCATCGAATGCGCCAGCCTGCTTTACGGGCCGTGGGTGGCGGAACGGGCCGCTGCCGTGGGCGATTTCCTGCGCGGTCATCCGGATTCCCTGCACCCGGTTACCGCCAAGGTGATCGGGGCGGGATTTGCGCCGGACGCGGTGTCACTGTTCGGTGCCCAGCACCGGCTGGCGGCGTTGGCGCAGATGACCCGGCCGGTGTGGCGCGATATCGACTTCCTGCTGGTTCCGACCGCACCGACGGCGTTCAGCATCGCCGAGATCGACGCCGACCCGATCGGGCGTAACGGCCTGCTCGGCTTCTACACCAATTTCGTGAATCTGCTTGATCTGGCGGCGATTGCCGTGCCCGCCGGGTTCACCGGCGCGGGCTTCCCTTCCGGCGTGACGCTGATCGGCCCGGCCTGGCATGACGGGCGGCTCGCTGCGTTTGCCGCCGACCTGCATGAAGCCGTCGGCAAGGAGACGCCGATCCGTATGGGCGCAACGGCGCACACCCTGCCGCGCGCCGGCACGGCACCGCCGCGACCGGGCAGCTTCCCGGATGTCGAGATTGCCGTGTTCGGCGCGCACCTGTCCGGCGAGCCGCTCAATCCCGATCTCGTTGCCCGTGGCGGCAGCTTCCGCCGCGCCTGCCGCACCAGCGCCGGCTACCGCATGCTGGCGCTGCCCGGGGCAGTGGAGCGGCCGGCCCTTTGCCGGGTCGCCTCGGGCGGGGCCGCGATCGAGGGCGAGGTCTGGGCGCTTCCGGCTGCGGCGCTCGCCGGATTCCTCGCCACGATCGCCCCGCCGCTCGGGCTTGGCACCGTCGAGCTGGATGGCGGCGAGGCCTGCATCGGATTCGTGTGCGACCCCGGCGGGGCGCAGGACGCGGCGGATATCACGCGGTTCGGCGGCTGGCGAAACTACCGAAGACGTTAGCTTATGTGACGGGTTTCCAAAGGG
>Ga0335074_10017878_pt1 | contig 10007 bp, 8 predicted proteins | sample Lox_Sample_23_FD_206715 | JGI IMG/M metagenome (GOLD analysis project Ga0335074, IMG submission 206715) | Soil microbial communities from Loxahatchee National Wildlife Refuge, Florida, United States - Lox_Sample_2.3 | ecosystem: Environmental > Terrestrial > Soil > Wetlands | place: USA: Florida...
TGGCTGTCGGTCCTGGCCGGTTCGATGACGCTGGCGCCAAGCGCGTCCCGATGGATGTCAAGGTCGGCGACGTAGTGCTGTACAGCAAGTACGGCGGCACCGAAGTGAAGTACCACGGCGAGGAGTACCTGGTGCTCTCAGCTCGTGACGTACTCGCCGTCATCGAGAAGTAACGAGAGTTCTGCGCGCGGGCCTGGCCCGCGCCGGGCCGGGCCTGCCTGACTGGCACTGCGCTGACTGGCACAGCGCCGACTGGCACCGCCCGGGCCTGGCACCGCCCCGGCTCGGCTCGCGGTTCGCGGAGTTCAACTCCGGCGGTCCGCGGCCCGGTCCGGGGCGGTGGCGTGATGGCGGTTCGCGCGCAGGCCGCACGGGTAGCCAGCACAGGGACCATCGCGGGCAGCAACGAAACACACCGACCCGCTGAGCAAAGACACTGGGGTACCAGATGGCCAAGAGCCTGGAATTCAATGAGGACGCGCGGCGCGCCCTTGAGCGTGGCGTCAACCGCCTCGCAGATGCCGTGAAGGTGACGCTCGGCCCGAAGGGCCGCAACGTCGTGATCGACAAGAAGTGGGGCGCGCCCACTATCACCAACGACGGCGTGACCGTCGCGCGCGAGATCGAGCTAGAAGACCCGACCGAGAACCTTGGCGCGCAGCTCGCCAAGGAGGTCGCGACCAAGACCAACGACGTCGCGGGCGACGGCACCACGACAGCCACCGTGCTCGCCCAGGCGATGGTCGCCGAGGGGCTGCGGAGCGTTGCCGCGGGCGCTAACCCGATTGCGCTCAAGCGCGGCATCGACGCCGCCGCGACCGCGGTCGCGGACGCGCTGCTGGAGTCGGCACGGGAGGTCGAGGAGCGGAGCGAGGTCGCCAACGTCGCGACGATCTCGGCGCAGGACGCCAAGATCGGCGAGGTGATCGCCGAGGCGTTCGACAAGGTCGGCAAGGACGGCGTGATCACCGTCGAGGAAGCCCCGACCATGGGCATCGAGCTTGAGTTCACCGAGGGCATGCAGTTCGACAAGGGCTACATCTCGGCGTACTTCGTCACCGACCCCGAGCGCATGGAGGCCGTATTCGAAGACGCCTACATCCTGCTCACCGGCGGCAAGATCTCCTCGATGACCGAGTTCCTGCCGCTGCTGGAGAAGGTGGCACAAACCAAGAAGCCGATGCTGGTGATCGCGGAGGACGTGGACGGCGAGGCGCTGTCCACCCTGGTCGTCAACAAGATCCGCGGACTGCTGAACGTCGTCGCGGTCAAGGCGCCGGGCTTCGGCGACCGCCGCAAGGCGATGCTCGAGGACATGGCCGTGCTGACCGGCGGTCAGGTGGTGAGCGAGGAGGTCGGTCTCAAGCTCGACCAGGTCAGCCTCGACGTCCTCGGCCGGGGTCGTCGCGTGGTGGTGACTAAGGACACCACGACGATCATTGACGGGGCCGGCGACCAGTCGGCAGTCGAGGACCGGATTCGCCAGCTGCGGACCGAGATCGACAACACCGATTCGGACTGGGACCGGGAGAAGCTGCAGGAGCGCGTGGCCAAGCTGGCCGGCGGCGTCGCGGTCCTGCGGGCCGGCGCGGCGACGGAAGTCGAGCTGAAGGAAAAGAAGCACCGGCTCGAGGACGCGATCTCGGCGACCAGGGCCGCGATCGAGGAAGGCATCATCGCGGGCGGCGGAAGCGCGCTGGTGCACGTCGCAGCCAAGCTCGGCGACCTCGGGAAGACCGGCGACGAGGCCACCGGAGTCCAGGTCGTCCGCCGTTCGCTGTCCGCGCCGGCGCGCTGGATCGCGGAGAACGCGGGTGCCGAGGGCGGCGTCGTCATCGGACGCATCGGCGAACTGCCGGAGGGACACGGCTACAACGCCGCGACTGGCGAGTTTGGTGACCTGATCGCCCAGGGCGTCATCGACCCGGTCAAGGTCACCCGGTCGGCGGTGCAGAACGCCGCGTCAATCGCCGGGATGCTGCTGACCACCGAAGTGCTGGTCAGCGAGAAGCCCGAGCCCGAGACCGAGGCGGCCAACGGTCACGGTCACGGCCACCAGCACTAGCCTGCTGGATTGTTTGAGCTGGCCCCGTCAGCAGCGCCGCAGGGCGCTGCCGGCGGGGCCAGTTTGTCTTGCCTGTGGTTCTTGGCAATCCTCGTAAACACTCTGCGTAATTGCTTGATCTCACTCAGTAGTCGGCTTTTCTTTTCCGCGGCTGCGCTGTCTTAATGTGACCTTTCTGTTGCCTATATTGATGTTGCCTTTACTCCCGGCATGGGGAATCACGACTTTGTCAGTAATGCAGTCGTGAGACCGCCGATGAGCCAGGGGGATCAGGTGGAATCGCAGCTAGATGGGTCCAGCCAGCACAATATGGGCGTCTTGGCCGAGCTCGCAGTACGCGGACAGCCCGCCGCAATTGACACATTGCTGAGGCAAATTAGGCCAATGGTCGTGCGCTATTGCCGGGCGCGGCTAAGTCACATTTCCGGGCATTACTATGCTGCTGATGATGTCGCGCAGGAGGTGTGCATAGCCGTTCTGACGGCCCTTCCGCGCTACCAGGACATGGGCAGGCCGTTTGCCTCATTCGTGTTTGGCATCGCCTCCCACAAAGTGGCCGACGCGATGCGCAGTGCTGCCCGGCTGGCGATTCCGACTCCGGACCTGCCCGACGGGCCGGACGACCGGCCCGGCCCGGAAGAGACCGCGGTCGCGTGCCTGGAGGCTGAGTACGCTCGTGCGCTGCTCGCCGAGCTCCCGGCGAACCAGCGCGAGCTCCTGGTGCTGCGCCTGTTGTCCGGATTGTCGGCGGAGGAGACCGGGCACGCGCTCGGCATGTCAGCTGGCGCGGTCCGGGTCGCGCAGCACCGGGCGCTGGCCCGGCTGCGTGCCATCGCGATGGCCGAGTCGGCCGTGGCGGAGTCCATCGCGTAGTCCGGCGAGGGCCACCGGGATCCCTGCTCCCCCGTGGCGGGGATCCCGGTGGCAGGATCCCGGCCAGGGAACCCGGCCCAGAGCGCGCCGGCGGCCGGTACCGGGTCTAGCTTCCGTGACTGGTTACTAGGATGAGGGGAATCCCTGAACCCGGACACGGAACGTGAGATGAGCGACGAGAAGTTCGGCCCGCCCGCCCTGACCTTCGACGACGTTCTGCTGCTTCCCGCGCATTCCGCGACATTGCCGAACGAAGCAGACACGACGACCCGGCTGACGCCACGGATAACGCTCCGCATGCCGCTGGTTTCGGCGGCCATGGACACTGTCACCGAGGCCAGGATGGCGATTGCCATGGCCCGGCAGGGCGGGGTCGGGGTGCTGCACCGCAACATGTCGGTCGAGGAGCAAGCCCAGCAGGTCGACATGGTGAAGCGGTCCGAGGCCGGGATGATCACCAACCCGGTGACCTGCGGACCGGATGCCACTGTGGCCGACGTCGAGGAACTGTGCGCGCGCTACCGGATCTCCGGGGTGCCGGTCACCGACGCCGACGGGATACTCATCGGTATCGTTACTAACCGGGACATCCGGTTCGAGTCCGACCACCGGCGCCGCGTTGCTGAAGTGATGACCCCGATGCCCCTGATTACTGCCCCCGTGGGGGTCAGCAGGCCGGAGGCACTGCGGCTGCTCAGCGGCCACAAGGTTGAGAAGCTGCCGCTGGTAGACGGATCCGGCCGGCTGCGCGGGCTGATCACCGTCAAGGACTTCACTAAGAGTGAACAATTTCCCACCGCGACCAAGGACGCCGAGGGCCGCCTGGTCGTAGGCGCCGCAGTGGGCGTGGGCGAGGACGCTAAGCGCAGGGCTCAGGCGCTGATCGAGGCGGGCGTGGATTTCCTCGTCGTCGACAGCTCGCATGGCCATGCGCAGGGCGTTATCGACATGGTGGCGCAGCTCAAAGCCAACTCGCAGGTCGAGGTCGTCGGCGGGAACGTTGCCACGACGGCAGGGGCGCAAGCGCTCATCGACGCTGGCGCAGACGCTGTCAAGGTGGGCGTCGGTCCCGGCGCGATCTGCACCACCAGAGTGGTCACCGGGGTCGGCGTTCCGCAGATCACCGCGATCTATCAGGCCTCGCTGGCAGCGGGGCCGGCCGGCGTCCCGGTGATCGGCGATGGCGGCATCCAGTATTCCGGCGATATTGCCAAGGCCATCGCCGCCGGCGCCGACACCGTCATGCTCGGCAAGCTGCTAGCCGGCTGCGAGGAAGGGCCCGGCGAGATGGTCTTCGTCAACGGCAAGCAGTTCAAGCTGTTCCGCGGGATGGGTTCGCTCGGCGCCATGCGCAATTCGGGCCGGGGCGGGTCCTTCTCCAAGGACCGCTACTTCCAGGACGACGTGCTGCGCGAGGACAAACTGGTACCGCAAGGCGTCGAGGCCCAGGTGCCCTACCGAGGTCCGCTGGATGCAGTGGCGCATCAACTCACCGGGGGTCTGCGGGCAGCGATGGGGTTCTGCGGCGCGCGGACGATAGCCGGGCTTCAGCGGGCACAGTTCACTCAGATCACTGGTGCCGGACTGGTGGAGAGCCACCCGCATGACATCGAGATGGTTGCCGAGGCGCCGAACTACGGCGGCCGGCGAGGCTAAGCCCTGGCACGCTAATCCTGGCTGCCGGGCCGGTTCGCGCACGCAGGAGCGCGAGAGCACCTGCAGGGGCGGGAGAGCAACGTGAGCGTGGTAGAGATCGGGCGGGGCAAGAGTGGCCGGCGGGCGTACGCGCTCGACGAGATCGGCATCGTCCCGTCCCGCCGGACCAGGCACCCGGAGGAGGTATCGATCGCCTGGCAGATCGACGCCTACCGGTTCGAGATGCCGCTGGTCGTGGCTCCGATGGACAGCGTCGTGTCACCGGCCACGGCGATCGCGATCGGCAGGCTCGGCGGACTGGCCGCACTGGACCTGGAGGGTTTGTGGACCAGGTTTGAAGACCCCGAGCCGCTGCTGGCCGAGGCGGCCGAACTCGACGCCGAGGCGGCCACCCGGCGGCTCCAGCAGATCTACGCCGAGCCGATCAAGGAAGAGCTGATCGGCACGCGGATCGAGGCGATCCGGGCCGCGGGCGTCACGGCGGCGGCCCGCCTGTCGCCGCAGCGCACCGTACGGCTCTACAAGGCCGTCATCGACGCCGGTGCGGACATCTTCGTGATCCGCGGCACAACCGTGTCAGCCGAGCACGTGTCCGGTCAGGCCGAGCCGCTCAACCTGAAGCAGTTCATCTACGAGCTTGACGTCCCGGTCATCGTGGGCGGCTGCGCCACTTACACCGCGGCGCTGCACCTCATGCGTACCGGCGCAGCAGGCGTGCTCGCCGGGTTCGGCGGCGGGTCGGGGCACACCACGGCTGCCGTCCTGGGCGTCGCGGTGCCGATGGCGACCGCGATCGCCGACGTCGCCGCGGCCCGTCGCGACTACCTCGACGAGTCCGGCGGGCGGTATGTGCATGTCATCGCCGACGGCGGGATGACCCGCAGCGGCGACATCGCCAAGGCCCTGGCGCTCGGCGCGGACGCGGTCATGGTCGGCTCCCCGTTCGCCCGTGCCAGTCAGGCCCCCGGCCGCGGCTACCACTGGGGCAGCGAGGCGCACCACCCCGACCTGCCCCGCGGTGCCAGGGTGAAGGTCGGCACGGTCGGCACGCTTGAGCAGATCCTGCACGGGCCGTCCACGGTTCCCGACGGGTCGATGAACCTCATGGGCGCGCTGCGCCGGACCATGGCCACGTCTGGCTACTCCGATCTCAAGGAGTTCCAGCGGGTGGAAGTTGTGGTGACGCCGAGTGCCACGCCGCGCTGACATCCGGGTCTGGCCGGGCCCCCGTCCGGGGGGCCAGCAGGCCACCAACGGGACCGGGCCGCACAGCGATCCCGCGCTAGCGACAACGCGCCTCGGCCCGGCCGAACGCACAGCCGCGCTTGAGGCGCTGGCCAGCAAAGAACTGCAGGTGCTGGTCGTCGGCGGCGGCGTGGTCGGCGCCGGAGTAGCACTCGACGCCGTCACCCGCGGGCTGACGACCGGGCTGGTCGAGGCCAGGGATTTCGGCTCCGGCACCTCGTCACGATCGAGCAAGCTCATCCACGGCGGCCTGCGCTATCTCGAGCAGCTCAACGTCGGGCTGGTGCGCGAGGCGCTCGGCGAGCGCTCACTGCTGCTACAGCGGCTCGCGCCGCACCTCGTGCACCCGGTCTCGTTCCTGTTCCCGTTCACTCACCATGGCTGGGAACGGGCCTACGTGGCCGCGGGCGTCACCGCCTACGACACGCTCGGCTTCTCGCTCGGCCAGACCCGTGGCCTGCCCGGTCATCGGCAGCTGACCAGGCGCGGTGCGCTGCGGCTGGCGCCGGCCCTGAAGCGCAGTGCGCTGACCGGCGCGCTGGTCTACTGGGATGCCCAGGTCGATGACGCCCGCTACGTCGTCACGCTGGTCCGTACCGCGGCCAGTTTCGGCGCCCATGCGGCATCTCGCACCCAGGTCACCGGATTCCTGCGCGAGGGCGAGCGCGTCACCGGCGTGCGTGCCACCGACCTTGAGACCGGGAACGAGGTGGAGATCCGGGCGCAGCAAGTCGTCAACGCCACCGGCGTGTGGACCGACGAGATCCAGGAAATGGTCGGCGGCCGGGGAACTATCAACGTCCGGGCGTCCAAGGGCGTCCACCTGGTGGTGCCTCGCGACCGCATCCACTCCACGACCGGGATCATCCTGCGCACGCCGGTGAGCGTGCTGTTCGTCATCCCGTGGGGCCGGCACTGGATAATCGGCACCACCGATACCGACTGGTCGCTGGACAAAGCGCATCCGGCTGCCAGCCGAGCCGACATCGACTACGTGCTTGGCCAGGTCAACAAGGTTCTGGCGGTGCCTCTCAGCCAGGACGACGTCGAGGGCGTGTACGCGGGCCTCCGGCCGTTGCTGGCCGGCGAGTCGGAGTCCACCTCAAAGCTGTCGCGCGAGCACACGGTGGCTCACCCGGTGCCAGGGCTAGTCATGATCGCTGGCGGCAAATACACGACCTACCGGATCATGGCCCGTGACGCTGTCGATGCCGTGGCGCACGGCCTGGACGGCAAGGTGGCGCCCTCCTGCACCGACAGCGTCCCGCTGGCGGGAGCGGACGGTTTCATCGCGCTGTGGAACGCCCGCCACTCGCTGGCCCGCTCCTCCGGCTTGCACGTCGCCAGGATCGAGCACTTGCTGCACCGGCACGGCTCCATGATCGGCGAAGTGCTGGCGCTGATCGCGGCCGATCCGAGTCTGGGCAAGCCGCTCACCGGGGCGGACGACTACCTCCGTGCGGAAATCGTGTACGCGGCATCGCACGAAGGCGCGCGCCACCTCGATGACGTGCTGGCGCGGCGCACCCACGCCTCGATTGAGACCTGGGACCGCGGCTTGTCCGCGGCGCAGGAAGCGGTCAGCCTGATGGCCGGACCGATGAAGTGGAAGTCCCGGCAGATCGCCAGGGAACTGGAGAACTACCAGGCTCGGGTCGCAGCCGAGCGGGCCTCTCAGGAAGCCGACACCGATCAGGACGCCGACGCGATCCGGCTCGGCGCACCCGACATCGTGCCGGTGCTGCAGGGGGACAGCGTCACGGCCTGAGGATGCGCGGGAGTGCCGACGATGGGAGGAGCATGGACCACAAGGAGCTCGTCCGGGCGGTAGCAGCGCGAACCAGCCTGTCGCGCGAGGAGTCGGCGGACGTCACCAGGGCAGTGCTCGAAGGGCTCGCCGTGCAGTTGAGCGACGGCGAGGCGAAGCGGCTGACCGCGGATCTACCCCAATCGCTGCTAGCGGGGGTGCAGATACCGCGGCGGCGCAGGAAAGAGGCGCATCCGGTCGGCGTAGACGACTTCGTCCGGCAGCTGAGCGAGCACGCAGGGCTCACGCAGGACGAAGCCCGTGCCGGTGCCGGAGCCGTCCTGGCCGCGCTGCGCGAGACGCTCAGCGCGGATGACTACGGGCACCTGGTCGGGCAGCTCCCGGCTGGCTACGCCGTACTCGAGGAGGCTCTCGGCTAACCGCCGCGCGGCCCCGGCTGGGCGATCAGCCCCGCACCCGCCGTAGGAGAGCGGAAGACGAAAGCGAGAGCAGTGCTCTTGACAGCGAGCTGCCAATGGAGTTCACTGATCCTAGACGAGATCAGTGCTCTCACTAGGCGAGGAGCTATCCGATGACCACCGCCCGCTATCTCAAGCCAACGAAGTCCACGAACATGTTCAACGAGTCGGTTGCTCACCTGACCAGGCTGGGCATCAGCGTCTGGGGCTCGCGCGTGCTCTACGTCCGCGGCCGCACGACCGGCGAACTGCGCAGCACTCCCGTCAACCTGCTGACCTATGCGGGCGACCGCTACCTGGTCGCGCCGCGCGGCACTACGCAGTGGGTCCGCAACCTGCGGGCCGCGAACGGCGAGGGGGAGCTGCGCGTCGGCCGCCGCGGCGAGCGCTTCCGCGCCGTCGAGCTGGCCGACGACGCCAAGCCGGAGGTGCTGCGCGCCTACCTCAGGCGCTGGAAGTTCGAGGTTGGCGTCTTCTTCGACGGCGTGAACGCCAAAGCACCGGACGAGACTTTGCGTCAGATAGCTCCCGGCTACCCCGTCTTCCGCATCGAGCGGGCCGAGTAAGGCCGCTGCGAGCGGCGCGCGGCGTGGTGGTGGAGGGCCTGGACGCCTCGGCGGCGATGGTGCAGCGGCTGCGCGCCAAGCCCGGCGGCGGGTCGATCAAAGTCGCCATCGCGGACATGGCCGACGTTCCGGCCGGCGGGCCGTTCCGGCTCGTCTACCTCGTGTTCAACACTCTGTTCGGCCTGCTTACCCAGGAGCGGCAGGCCAGCTGTTTCCGGACGGTGGCGCGTGTCCTCAGCCCGGACGGGGCTTTCGTCATCGAATGCTTCGTCCCCGACCTGACCCGGTTTGACCGGGGCCAGCGGGTGCAGGCGCTGGAGGTGACCGAGGATTCGACGTCCTTCGAGGTTTCCCGGCACGACGCGGCGCTCCAGCGCGTGACCACCCAGATCATCACGCTGAATGGCCAGGGGACGAGCATGCACCCCGTCACCATCCGCTACTGCTGGCCCAGTGAACTGGACCTGATGGCCGGGCAGGCCGGACTTCAGCTCACCGAACGCTACTCCGACTGGAGCCGGCGGCCGTTCGACTCCAGAAGCGGCAGCCACGTCTCGGTCTACCGTCCGGCCTGACGCTCTAGCGGCCCCGCACAATGGCGGCCGAATAGCTGCGCTCGCCACTTACGCTACGTTCGTTATACACACGTTATTTTCCGGCAGTTATCGGTGCTCAGCCGTTCCTGCTAGCTTCCCGCCTGTATGCCAGCGGCATTCCAGTGCCGGGCTTGAGGGTGAGGCAAGCATGGGAACACTCAGCAGGAGCGGCGGCAGCCGTGCGCACAGCAGGTTCCGGACCGTCTCGCTAGTCCTGGCGGCAGCCACAGTGCCTGCGCTCGTCGCAGGACAGTCGGCCGTCGCGGCCACGACCGGGGCAGCGGCTCCGGCGCGCGGCGCCGGCCAGGCCCCGTTGACCGCTGTGCAGGCCGCGCAGCTATCGAAGAACGTCAGCCAGCACGTGATCGTGATCATGAAGAGTCAGCTGCCGGCCGCCCACGTGGGCAGCCGGGCCGCAGCAATGCGCGCGGCGCGCACGGTCGCCGCGCAGCAACCGTTGCTGCGCGAGCTCCGGCTGGTGCACGCGACGCAGGTGAAGACCTACACGCTGGTAAACGCCCTCGCCGCGACGGTCTCCAAAGGCGAGGAAACGCGGCTGAGAGCCAACCCGGCGGTGCGCGAGGTCATCCCGGACGTAACAATCGACCTGGGCGGACAGGCAGCCGGCCCGGCTAAGCCCGCCGGGACCAGCACGGGGACCGCTACTGCGCACCAGGCAACGGACACTGCCAGCACCTCACTGACCCCGAATAACATTCCGGGTGCCTGCGGCAAGAATGGCGCCGTGCAGCTAGCCCCCGAAGGGCTGGCCCTTACCAA
>Ga0335074_10017880_pt1 | contig 10006 bp, 7 predicted proteins | sample Lox_Sample_23_FD_206715 | JGI IMG/M metagenome (GOLD analysis project Ga0335074, IMG submission 206715) | Soil microbial communities from Loxahatchee National Wildlife Refuge, Florida, United States - Lox_Sample_2.3 | ecosystem: Environmental > Terrestrial > Soil > Wetlands | place: USA: Florida...
TGAATGCCTCGGTCGCCTTGAAAACCAGCACGAAGCCAAGCGCGATCAGCGCATACATCATCCCGACCAGCAGGCCGTTCGCCACCAGCACAACAGTGAACGTCGAGTCAAACATGGGCTGGCACCTCGGTCGGAAGCGCTGACGGAATTGCATCGCCGGTGGGCCGGAGAGGCACCCCGAGGGCACGGAAGCGTCGCGCCAGGGTCGGCGTCAGCGGCTGGCCGCCAAGATGCACCCAGCGCAACCGGCCCAGGCCAAGCTGATCGCGCACCGGAGCGTGGACCACAAATTCCCCGACCATGCAGGCGATCCTGAGGCCGAGCGGCACGTCCTGGCCCATTTCGGATCGGTATTCCGCCTCGTCGGCCAAGTGAGTGAAGCGCGAATAGAGCCGCCGCTTCAGCGGGCTGGCCGCGGCCTCGCCTGTTTCGAGTCGAGCCGCCAGCAGTTCGAACAGCCGGGCCGGAGCGATCAGGATCGTCGGACCGATCTCGTGCAGGTCGCGCGGCACGGTATCCGGGCCTTCAGGGCAGTTGCTGGAGAAACCGACCTTGAGCGCCAACGTCTGTGTATAGACGGCGTCCTCGAGCGAGGCGAGCGGCAGGTAGGCGAATGCGCGATCGACCGGACGCACGTCCTCGGTCGCAATGATGCGGTCGGCGGCACCGAGCAAGTCCGCATGCGTCAGCGCCATCGGTCGCGGCAGCTTGTCCGGCTGCCACGGATAGAGGAGCAATGCCGGATCCTGCGATAGGCGCTGTGCGATGCCTGCATCGATCGATCTCGTCGGATGCGTGCCAGCGTCCGGCATTTGCGGAAGGTCGGACAGCGCCGTGACATGCGCCAGGTCCGGCAAGCGGTCGCGTGCCGCCAGCAGGATCTCGGCCTGGTCCGCTTCCTCGGTGATGGCGACCGAGGCACCGCAGTCACGCAGAATGTGTGTGATGCGCGCGCCCTCGGCGTCGGGATGCAGCGGCACGCCGGCGCCCCCCAATGTCTGCGCGGCGAGCATTGCGGCATAAAGCTGCGGCCGGTTCTCTCCCAGCACCGCGAGCCGGCCGCCCGGCGCGAAGCCCTGCGCGGCGAGCCAGGCGGCAATCGCGTGCACCATGTCGGCGTACGCGCACCACGTCAGCGGTTGCCAGATCCCGCGCCGTTTCTCGCGAAACGCCACACGCCGTGGCATCTGCCCGGCATTGCACAGCAGGTACTGCGGCAGGGTGGCGGGTTCGGTCATGCGGCCCGCGCCCGCCTCATCGTGCCGGTGCCGAGATACGCGCGGATCACGGCAGGCTCGTCCTGCACTTCGGCCGGCGTGCCCTCGGCGATCATGCGGCCGCGATCCAGCACCATCACCCGGTCAGAGATATCCATCACGACCGCCATGTCGTGCTCGATCAGGATCACGGTCGTGCCCCAGCGCTCGTTCACGTCGAGAATGAGACGGGCCATCTCCTCTTTTTCCTGCTGGTTCATCCCGCCCATCGGCTCGTCCAGCAGCAGCACGCGAGGCTCCAGCGCGAGCGCACGGGCGATTTCCACCCGCTTGCGCAGCCCATAGGGGAGTGATGCCGTCGGCTGCCGGCGCACGTCACCGAGGCGCAGGCGCTCGATCAGCTCTTCCACACGCGCGCGATGCGCGATCTCTTCCTTCTGCGCCAACCCCCAGTAGAGGATCGAGCCAAACACGCCCGACCGCATGTGCACGTGCCGCCCCAGCATGATGTTGTCGAGCACCGTCAGGCCGCGGAACAGCGCGATGTTCTGAAAGGTGCGGGCGACACCGAGTGCGGCGATGCGTGAGGGCCGGAGCCGCGTGATCGCGGTCGCTTCGAGCCGGATCGTGCCGCGGTTGGGCGCGTAGAAGCCGCTTATGACATTAAGCAACGAGGTCTTGCCGGCGCCGTTGGGACCGATGATGGAACGCAGTTCGCCAGAATGCACCGTGAGCGAGACGTTCTCGAGAGCGGTCACGCCGCCGAAACGGAGGCTGACGCCGTCAACCCTGAGCTGAGGCGACTTGGACGGGCCAGTGTTCGCGGCCACCGCGGCCATGTTGGTGCCCGGTGCCTCCCTGTATTCTCTATCGTTATGGAGACCAGTGCTAATGGAGCGTCCCGGCGATTGCAAGGAGACACCGGGCTCAGGCTCGGGCGAGCGCTTCCAGTTCCTCGGCACCCAGCTTGCCAGCGTGGAGCGCGGTGGCGACCAGCGCACCGGCGGCGCCCGCGCGTGCCGCCAGCCGCAGGTCCTGTGCGTCGCGGACGCCGCCGGCCGCATAGACCTGCCGCCCGGCGCCTTGCCGGGCGATCTGTTCGACGCGCGACAGATCCGGGCCGGCGCCGGAGCCCACCTGCGCCAAAGTCATGACGATGACTCGCGACGGCCAGAGAGCAGCGTCGGCCAGAATCCCCGGCGGGCCCTGGAAGACGTCGCCACGGAAATCGAGTGACAGCACAATGCGCGGGTTCATACGCAATGACTGGGCCAGCTCGGGGGAGTTCTGTGACTCGCTGCCGATCACCAGGCAGGCCGTGGTTTCGGCCAACCATGCGGCGGCGTGGTTTACTTCGGCGATACCGTTGTCGACCCAGAATTCCAACTCCGGCCACGCCTTGGCCAATTCTGCCAGCACCGAAGCGTGGTCGCCGACGCGCTGGATCGCATCGAGATCGGCGACATAAATCCGGTGGACCGGAAACAGTCGCAACAGGCCCGCCACTACGTCGGACGGTTTGCTTGTTGAGCTAAGGGGGGTTTCGATCGGGCGGTATCCGTCGCGGCGTCCGCCGCGCGCGTGCACAACCTCACCGCCCTTGAGATCGATGACGGGAACGACCTCCATGCGCGATAGTCGTCCGTGACGGTCCGCAAGGTCAAGGAAGCCGACATGCACAGCATCATCGGATGGGACGTGGGCGGCGCGCATCTGAAGGCAGCGCGCGCGGAGGGCGACAGGATCGTCGATGTGGTGCAGTCGCCTTGCCCGCTCTGGCTCGGGCTCGACCGCCTGACGGATGCGCTCGATGCCGTGACGGCGCGGCTGGGCGTGGCGAAGCGCCACGCTGCCACCATGACGGCGGAGCTTGCCGACATCTTTCCCGACCGGGCGGAAGGGGTGGCAACGCTTGCGTCCATGCTCGCGCGGCATCTGCACCCGGCCATCGTGCGCATCTATGGCGGTCGCGCCGGCTTTCTGCCCGTTGAGGCTACTTCGGCGCATGTCGATGACGTCGCCTCGGCCAATTGGCACGCGAGCGCATCGCTCGCCGCTCGGTTCGTCGGGGATGCGCTGTTCGTGGATATAGGCTCGACCACCACGGACATCGTGCCACTTGCGGGCGGCCGCGTGTGCGCCGACGCCTACACCGACGCAGAGCGACTGGCCTGCGGCGAGCTGGTCTATACCGGGCTGACCCGAAGCTTCGTCATGGCGCTGACGCCGCGCGCCCCGATGGCCGGCACGTGGACGACGCTGGCCTGTGAGTACTTCGCCAACACCGCCGACGTGTATCGCATTCTGGGCGAGCTGCCTGATGACGCCGACCAGTTGCCGACAGCGGATCATCGCGAGAAGACCGTGGCTGCGTCGATCGGCCGGCTCGCGCGCATGGTGGGCCGCGACGCAGCGTCCGCGGATCAGGCGGCGTGGCGCGAACTCGCCGCCTGGTTTGCGGAGGCGCAGCTTCGGCAGATCGCGGACGGAGCGCATCTTGTGCTGTCGCGCAGGCCGGTGCCGGGGGATGCGCCGGTGATCGCGGCCGGCGTGGGGCGGCACGTGGTGGCGCGGCTGGCAGCCCGGCTCGGCCGGCGATGTGTGGACTTCGCGGAATTGGTTTCAGCCGGTGCGGGTACTGGCGAGTGGGCGGGGTTCTGTGCGCCGGCGGTGGCGGTCGCATTGTTGGCTGAGAGGGACGCCGCTGCATCGTCGGCACGCGTCGATCACCGGTGACACGGTGCTTCTATTTTGGGGGGCTCTCGTGCCGTCTTTGGTGCCAGGTTCGATGGAAGCACGCTTTCCAATCGATACTCGAGGTCCCCGGCCTTCTCCACCGCGAAAGCGCCCAAAGTCTTCTTCGCGCCCTTCGTGAATCTTCGTGTCCTTCGTGTTGAATAGCCCTCGACGCATCTCCTGCCTGGCCCATATAGTCGCGAAACGTCCAGGCAAGGTGATGGGGTTCTCGCTGTGATCCCAAGCGCTGGCCGGACCAGCACCGAATCGAAGCGGCCCGCGTTGTTGACTTTGCGGACAACGCCGGGCAGCCCCGCGAGGCGAACGCAGTCCGCGCGCGCCAAACGGCGGACTCCGTTCGCCCTACGGCCCACTCGGTACTTCGTTCGCCGGCTCTTCCTCTTCGATCGCCTCGTCCGGATCGGACGGTCGTACCTGCCATGGCACGATGGCCACGGCCACCTGCGGGCCACCCTGCCGCAGCAGCTTGGCGCGCAGCCGCCGATCGCGATGGGTGTGCATCACGTACTGCCACCAGCTTGCCTCGACCAATTCCGGCAGCACCACAGCGACCAGACGGCCGGGACGGCGCCGCTCGGTCTCCTCGATCGCGCGCAGCACGGGAGCAAGCACGCTGCGGAACTCGGAGTGCACCAGCTTCAATGTCGGCGAACGCAACCGGGCGGCGGCTGCCGGACGCGTCACCAGTCTTTGCCACTCCTCGCGCAGCCGCCGCTGCTCGTCCTTGGCGTCCGGGCCTTCCAGATCGGTGATGTGCAACGCGGTCACGTCGGGCGACAGACGCAGGGCAAATTCAACCGCCTTGCGAGCCACCGAATCCCAGCGCTCGATCGGCACCAGCACCATCGGCGGGGTGTGGTCCCCGGGGTCGATCGTTCGTCGGCTGCCGCGCAGGACGAGCTGGTCGAGATCGTCGTAATAGCGCCGGACCTTGCGCAACAGCAGCACCACGACCGGAATGACGATCAATGTCAGCCAGGCGCCGGAGAGGAATTTGCCGGCCAGGATAATCGCCAGCGCCACGCCGGTGGCAAGCGCACCCAATCCATTGATCGCCAGTTTGGCGCGCGCCGCGTAGGCGGAACTGGCACCGCGGCAGCGGCCCCTGCGCAGAGCGTTGCGCCAGTGCACCGCCATCCCCGCCTGCGAGAGGGTGAAGGACAAGAAGGCCCCGACCGCGAAAAGCGGGATCAGGCGGTCGGTGATGCCGCCGAAGGCAACCAGCAGGGCGCCGGCACCGCCGGCGAGGAACACCACGCCGACGGAATAGACCAGCCGTCGTCCCGGTACAGCGAAAGGACGAGGCAGAAACCCATCCTGTGCCACGAGGTGGCACAGCCGGGGGAAGCCCACGAAGCTGGTGTTGGCAGAGAGGCAGAGCACAGCCAGGACGCTGCCGATCGTCAGGTAATAGAGCCAGCCGCGCCCATAGACAGCGCCGACAAGCTGCGACAGTACGGTTTGATAGCCCGGCCTGGTCTGGTCCATCGCCGTGACGCCGTAGCCATGGGCGAGATGAGCGACGCCCAGCAGCAGCAGCGCCAGCGTGCCGACGATGACCGCCAGCGTGCCGCGGGCGTGCCGGACCCGCTTCTCGCGAAAAGAGCCGACGCCGTTGCTGACCGCCTCCACGCCGGTCATGGCGGTGCAGCCGCTGGCGAAGGCCCGCAGCAGCAGCCAGAGCGAGAGAGCCTCGGTGGCGTGACTGGGCTTGGGCGGGGGTACGACCGGGTGCGGATGCCCGCCGGCGGTCAGACCCTTCCAGGTGCCCCAGACAAGGATCAAGCCGAGCGTAGCGACGAACAGGTAGGTCGGCACCGCCCAGGCAAGGCCCGCCTCCTTCGTGCCGCGCAGGTTCATCAATGTCAGCGCCGCCAGCACACCCAGGCAGAGCCATAGCGTGCCGGCATGCAACGCCGGGACGGCGGATGTCAGGGCGCCCACGCCAGCCGAGATACCGACCGAAACATTCAGCGTGTAGTCGATCATCAGCGCCGCCGCGGCGAGCAGGCCGGCGCCGGTGCCAAGATTGTGCTTGGCGACAATGTAGGAGCCTCCGTTGTTCGGATAGGCAGCGATGGTCTGCCAGTACGAGAGGGCCAAGATCACCAGTAGGGCGACGATCGCACCCGTGATCGGCACGATCTGGCCGAGCCCGGCGGCGCCGGCCGCCGCCAGGATGGCGAGCGCGGCTTCCGGTCCGTACGAGGCGGAGCTGAACGCATCCAGCCCGATTGCCGGCACCCCTGCCAGGATGCCCAGCTTCAGGCCTTCGGCCTCCCGGTTGCCAACCGGACGGCCGACTAGAACTCGTAGAAGCGACGGGCGCATCGAACGCAGATAACGCTGCTCGACCCGCCGCGATGCCGTCGCGTAACTCGCGGGGCTCTCGCCCGGTCCGCTTCGCGAACCGACCCCTCCGGCCGAGGGGGAGAAGTGTGGTCCTTTTCAAATCAACGCCGCGTGATCCGGCGCTGCGTATGGATTGTGCCTCCCCTAATTCCGAGCGGATTTCGGAGGAGAACCGGATGGCGCCGTCGTCGATGACAAGACGCGGCCTGCTGGGCGGAACCGCCGGCGGGTTCGCGTTGCTGCCGCTCGCCGGGCGTGCCGACCAGGGCGTACCGACGGCTGTTGAACCTGTGAACGCCCGGTCGGACCTCGACCCGCATCAGAAGATGGTGCTGCTGGTCAACGGCGAACAACTGGAATTGACTGTGGAACCGCGCACCTCGCTGCTCGACGCGCTGCGCGAGCAGCTTGGGCTGACCGGCACGAAGAAGGGCTGCGACCGCGGGTCGTGCGGCGCTTGCACCGTGCATCTGGACGGCCGACGCGTGGTGTCCTGCCTGACGCTGGCAGTGCGCTGCCAGGGGAAGGCGGTCACGACCATCGAGGGGTTGGCTGTGAACGGCGAGCTGCATCCGGTGCAGGCCGCGTTCCTGGCGCATGACGGCTTCCAGTGCGGCTACTGCACGCCGGGGCAGATCATGTCGGCGGCGGCGTTGATCGACGAAGGGCATACCGGTTCGCCGGCCGAGATCCGCGAGTGGATGAGCGGCAACATCTGTCGCTGCGGCGCCTATCCCAACATCGTTGACGCAATCCGCGACGCGGCGACCGCGATCGCGCAGGAGGGCTGAGCGATGCACGCCTTCACCCTGGCGCAGCCGGCGAGCATCGATGCCGCGCTGGCCGGTGCCGGAACCTCCGGTGCGAAATACATCGCCGGCGGCACCGACCTGATGCAGTTGATGAAGGACAATGTCGAGGCGCCGACGCATCTGATCGATCTGGAGCCTCTGCCGTTAACGGTGATCCGCGCCGACAGCAACGGATTGCGGCTGGAGGCGATGGCGCGGATGAGCGATGTGGCCGCGCATCCGGCCGTGCGTGAAGGCTGGCCGGTGATCAGCCAGGCGCTGTTGGCGTCCGCCTCGCCGCAGGTGCGCAACATGGGCACGATGGGCGGCAACCTGCTGCAGCGGACTCGCTGCGGCTATTTCCGCGATCCTGGTTTTGCGTGCAACAAACGCTTGCCCGGTTCCGGCTGTCCGGCGATTCGCGGGGAGAATCGGCTGTTGGCGATTCTCGGCGGCAGCGAGCACTGCATCGCTTCGCACCCGTCCGATCTGGCGGTCGCGCTGGTCGCGTTGGATGCGACTGTGGAGGTGCGCGCACCGAACGGGCGGACGCGTACCATGCCGGTGCGCGACTTCCACCACGTGCCGGGCGATACGCCGCACATCGAAACCAACTTGGCGTCCGGCGAGTTGATCACAGCTATCCTCGTGCCGGCGAACCCGGCGGCGCGCAGCTCCGCCTATGTCAAAGTGCGGGACCGCGCCAGCTTCGAATTCGCCCTCGCGTCCGCCGCGGTGGCGATGGAGGTGCGAGACGGCACGATCGGCGACGTCGGCGTCGCCGCCGGCGGCGTGGGCACCAAGCCGTGGCGGCTGCCGGAAGTCGAGGCGGCGCTGCGCGGCCGTCCCTTGTCCAACGACACGTTGCGCACAGCGGCGATGCAGGCGGGGCAAGGAGCGCGGCCGGCAAGTCAGAATGGCTTCAAGCTGCCCCTGCTCCGCAACACCGTGCTGCGTGCATTGCGCATCGTTTCTGCCTGAAGGATATCGGCAAGATGAGCATTCTGGGACAGCCGATCGACCGTATCGACGGACGGCAGAAGGTGACGGGCACCGCCCGCTATGCCGCGGAATTCTCCGTGCCGGGCGCGGTGCACGCGGTGCTGGTGGAAAGTACCATCGGGGCCGGCCAGATCATCGGCTTCGACCTAGCCGAGGCGCAGAAGATGCCCGGCGTGCTGGCGATTATTACGCCGCAGAACGCGATCCGCCTGCCGATGCAGAAGGGCAGCCCGCAGACGATGCACGCGCCGCTGCTGCAGGATATGACCGTTGTTTACAATGGCCAGCATGTCGGCGTGGTGGTCGCCGACACGCTGGACCGCGCAATCGCCGCGGCGGCGAAGGTTCGCGTGCAGTACCAGGCGGGGGAGCCGGTCACGCGCATGGAGGCGATGCTCGATCAGGCCTATGTGCCCAAGCACTTCCGCAACGGCACCCGCCCGCCCGATTCGCGGCGCGGCGATCCGGATGCCGCCTTCTCCGCCGGCGCGGCACGGCTGGAGGCGACTTATGTCACGCCGATCGAGAACCACAACCCAATGGAACCGCACGCAACCATCGCGCGCTGGGCGGGGCCTGCGGGTGAGGAGCGGCTGACTGTCTGGCATTCGACGCAGGGTATTACGGCGACGCAGACATCGCTGGCGGCGCTATTCGGCATCGATCCGGGCAGGGTGCGGGTGATCTGCCCATTCGTGGGGGGTGGTTTCGGGTGTAAGGGCGCCACCTGGCCGCCGGCAGTGCTCGCGGCGATGGCGGCCAAGACGGTCGGCCGGCCGGTCAAGCTGGTGATCACGCGGGCGCAGATGTTCACCTCCAACGGATACCGGCCGCAGACGGTGCAGAAGCTGCGCTTCGCCGCAGGGTCCGACGGCCGGTTGGTGTCGATGCGCCATGACGGGTTCACGCAGATGTCGATGCCCGTGCTCGGCGAATACAGCGAGCCGGTCGGGCTGCCGACGGAGATGCTGTACGCCTGTGACAACGTCGCGGTGACGCACCGGCTGGTGGCGACCAACGCAAGCCTGCCGACCTATATGCGCGCGCCGGGCGAGGCGCCCGGCGACTTCGCGCTGGAATCGGCGATGGACGAGCTCGCCGCGGCCCTCGGCATTGACCCGATTGAGTTCCGCCTGCGTAACTACGCCGAGAGCGATCCGCACGAGGGCAAGCCGTTTGCCAGCAAGGCACTGCGCGCCTGCTACGCGATAGGCGCCGAGGCGTTCGACTGGTCGCGGCGAACACCGGCACCCCGCTCGATGCGAGACGGGCGGTATCTGGTCGGGCTGGGGATGGCGACCAGCACGTATCCCACCAATCGCTCGCCGGCGGATGCGCGCGTGCGGGTTACGGACCGTGGCGCGACGCTGGTGTCGGTCGGTTCGCAGGACATCGGCACCGGCACCTATACGGTGATGGCGCAGACCGCTGCTTCGGTGCTCGGTGTGCCGGTCGGGTGGGTGCGGGTGCAGCTTGGGGACAGCACACTGCCGAAGGCGCCGGTTTCGGGCGGATCGCAGACCGTGGCGAGCGTCGGCCCGGCGGTGCTGGCCGCCGGGCAATCGGTGCGGGCGAAACTGTTCGACATGGCGCGCGCCGACCGGTGGCCTGGCGCGTCGGATTCGGAGTTGCGGCTGCAGAACGGCGTGGTGGTCGGTCCCGACGGACGCCTGCCGATCGCCGAGCTGATGGCGCGGCGCAACATCGATTCGGTGGAGGCGACGGAACATGCCGCGGCGGCGCCGGCAGACAGCCAATACTCGAAACACGCGTTCGGCGCGCAATTCGCCGAAGTGCGGGTCGATCCGGAGTTGGGCGAGGTGCGCGTGGTGCGCTATGTCGGCGCCTTCGATTGCGGTCACGTGCTGAATGCGAAGACCGGGCGCA
>Ga0335074_10017881_pt1 | contig 10006 bp, 9 predicted proteins | sample Lox_Sample_23_FD_206715 | JGI IMG/M metagenome (GOLD analysis project Ga0335074, IMG submission 206715) | Soil microbial communities from Loxahatchee National Wildlife Refuge, Florida, United States - Lox_Sample_2.3 | ecosystem: Environmental > Terrestrial > Soil > Wetlands | place: USA: Florida...
GCTCGGGGGTCAGCCCGCGCGACAAGACCATCTGCATCAGCCGTTCCCGGTCGGCCAGCGGATCGCCGATGCTGAACCGCAGGGTCAGTTCCCGCTCGAACATCAGGCCCGCGTTCAGCTTGTAGTCGGGCTCGAAATGGGCTCCCACCACCGAGACCGTGCCGCGGCCCCGGGCCAGTTGCAGCGCGGCGTCCAGCGCCCCGGCCGTGCCGGCTGCCTCAATGACGACGTCGGCGCCGAGCCCGCCGGTCCGGGCCAGCACCAGCTCCTCGGCTTCGGCCGGGGGGACGGCTGCGGCGCCGAACGCCGCGGCGAGTTCCCGCCGGGCCTCGATCGAGTCCACCGCGATCGCCCCGCCGCCCAGACCGGACAGGCAGAGCAGCGCCATCAGCCCGACCGGCCCGCAGCCCAGCACGACGACGGTGTCGGTGAGGCTGGCCCCCGAGCGCTGGACCGCGGCGTAGCCGGTCGGCAGGATGTCCGCGAGGAACAGGGCCTGCTCGTCGCTGACCGCGGACGGCAGCGGGAGCAGGCAGCGATCCGCCATCGGCACCCGGACGTACTCGGCCTGGCCGCCGTCCAGGCGGGGGTAGACCCCCGAGTACCCGAACAGCGCCCGGCTCGCGCATTGCGCCGGGCGTCCCGCGCGGCAGTGGGTACACGTCCCGTCGGACGTCATGCTCGAGGACACCACCCGCTGGCCGACCTCCAGCAGGTCAACCGCGTCCCCGACCTCGGTGATCACGCCCGCGAACTCGTGCCCCAGGACCGTGCCGGGGTCGAAGCCGGGCGTCATGCCGTGCAGCGGGAACAGGTCGGCGCCGCAGATCGCGGCGGCCGTCACCTTGACGATGGCGTCCTGCGGGTCCCGCAGCCGGGGTTCCGGTACGTCGGCGACCTGGGCGGTTCCGGGCTCGCTGACCTGCACTGCCTTCATGGTGACTCCTCGGGGTCAGGATCCAGCGCGGCCTGTAGCCGCCGGACGGGCACCCTGATGTGATCCGCGGTGAGCTGCGCCGCCTTATCGGCGTCGCGGAGCCGGACGGCGGCCAGGATGGCTCGGTGCTCGGACACCGAGCTGTCCAGGTTGCCGCGCAGGGCCAGCGTCCGGTCCTGGAACCGGCCGATCTCGCCCGCAAGGCGGTGGTGCGTCTCGCGCAGTTTGTCGTTGCCGCTCAGCTCGCACAGCGTCTCGTGGAACGCGACGTTGGCGGCGAAGAAGTCCGCGACGGCCTGGCGGCTGGCATGCCCGGCCATCTGGTCGATGAGGTTCTCCAGGCGGGTCAGGTCGGCCTCGGTGATACGCGGGATGGCCAGCCGCACGGCCATGACCTCGAGGGCCTCGCGGACCTGGTAGGCGTCGATGAGCTCACCGGTGGTCAGGAACCGGACCTCTGCGCGGCGCCGCGGCCGCATCGTGACCAGCCCTTCGGCGGCCAGGCGGCGCAGGGCCTCGCGGACCGGGCCGCGGCTTATCTCCAGTTCCCGGGAGAGCGCCACCTCGGACAGCTCGGTTCCGGGCGCGAGGCGGTCGGCCAGGATCTCCCCGCGGAGGTGTTTATAGACCTTCTGGGACAGGGTCAGGTTGTCGAACGCCACCGGCACGAGCACACCTCAAACTCTGCAAGCTGTTGACTAATGACTGTGATTTTTACCCGAACGGACCATGGTGCACCTGTCCGTCACGGTGCCTTCATTCCCATTCAGAACCCTTTGTAGCATAACGAGTCATCTGTTGACAGTTGGCAGATTGAGGATTACGGTGGGGCCGACCAGGACCAACACCACGCGCCGACGATGGGGGTTCGGGGTGCAATTCGGCGTCAACCTGAACAACCGTGAGCCGCTGATCACCTCCGACTACACGCTGAGCGACCTGCTGGATCTGGCCGAGCTCGCCGAGCAGCGGGGTTTCGGCTCGGTCTGGGTCGGGGACAGCCTGTTCTCCAAGCCGCGGTTCGAACCGCTCAGCCTGCTGTCGGCGATCTCGCAGCGGACCTCACGGGCCAGGCTCGGCACCGCGTGCCTGGTCACCTCGACCAGGAACCCGCTGTACCTGGCGCTGGAGTGGGCCACGCTCGACCAGCTCAGCGGCGGCCGGACGATACTCGGGGCCTGCATGGGCAATCCCGAGCAGGGCGTGCGCCGCGAGTTCGAGGCGCTCGGGCTGCCTTTCGGGCGCCGCGCCGCGGTCTTCGAGGAGGGCCTGGCGGTGCTCCGCTCGCTGTGGACCACCGGGTCGGTTACGCACGACGGCGAGTACTACCACCTCGACGACGTCTCGTTCTACTCAGGGACCGAGAGGGGGCCGCTGATGCCGGTCCAGCAGCCCCCGCCGACCTGGGTCGTCTCTAACATCCGGCTGACCGGCGAGCTCGCCCCCGAGGTGGCGAAACGGCGGATGCGCGACGCCTGCGCGCGGGTGATCTCCTACGGCGACGGCTGGATGACCTGCTGCCGGGCCACGCACCCCGAGGAGGTCACGGAGCAGATCGCCCAGCTGCGTAAGGCAGCCGCCGACCTCGGCGAGGACTTCGGCAGGTACACCGTCTCCTACCAGGTCACGATGAACATCGGCGACTCGTCCGAGCAGGCCGAGCGCGCCTTCGGCGAGTACATCACCAGCTACTACCCCGAGCTCAGCAAGTCGGTGGACCTGTCCAACTGGGGACCCACCGGCACCCCGGACACCGTCGCGGACTGGTTCCGGGAGTTCAGCGCGGCCGGCGTGGATCACTTCATCTGCCGGTTCGGCGCCCTCGACCAGTTCGGCCAGGTCGAGCGGTTCGCCTCCGACGTGCTCCCCGCCCTCGAACAGAAAGGCGACGCCCCATGACCGAAGAATCCCGCACCGAGGCGCAGCTGCGGCAGTCGGCCGAACTCGTGGTGGATGTCTGTTTCGAGGTGAAGGAGGGCGACGTCGTCACGATCATCACCGACGACCGGCGCAAGCCCGAGGCGGAGATGGTGGCCACCGTGGTGGCCGAGCGCGGCGGCCTGCCCATCGTGGCCAACAACGAGGCCCAGATCCGCCGGGCGCTAGCCGACACCCTGTTCCCCATGGTGCCGCCCCGCAACCTGCACCAGGCCATGGTCACCTCGGACCAGATCATCATCATGACCAACCTGGAATGGGCCAACCGGTTCGCGCACGTGCCCGCGGTCAAGGAGTCGGTGGCGAACCTGGCCCGCATCGGGTCCATCGAGGAGGGGTTCGGCCGCTGGCCGATCTCGGTCGCCGACATTCAGGCCACCATCGGCAACGCCAAGGCGGCCATCGCCAGGCTCGAGGGAAAGAAGCGGGTCCGGGTCACCTCGCCGGCCGGCACCGACGTGGTGGTCAGCATCGAGCGGCGGCCCGCGCTCGAGGTGGTCCCGGTGAAGCAGCCCGGCGCGATGATGGGACCGGCGCCGCTGTGGGGCGAGGTCGCCTACGCCGCGGTGGAGGACCAGACCAACGGGACGATCGTGATCGACGGAAACATGCTCGGCATCGGCATACCCCGGCACGTGGAGAATCCGATCACCTGGCACATCGAGGACGGCACGTACCGGGCCATCGAGGGCGGCGCGGAGGCCAGGCGGCTGCTCGACGTGATCACCGGGGTGCCCGGTACCGAGACCGTCGCCGAGTTCGCGTTCGGCACCAGCGACTTTGCGCCGGTGGGCGATCCCTCGGAGAAGGGCCGCAAGGGCACCGTGCACTTTGCCCTGGGTGACAACCAGAACTGCTACCCCGGCGGCCAGAACCGCAGCGTCCTGCACCTGGACGGGGTGTGCCACAACGTGACACTGCAGATCCTTGACACCGGCGAGTACATCGTCAAGGACGGAATCTGGCAGCTTTCGCTATGACCGACGTCACCGTGGTGACCCTGACCGATGTCGCACCGGTCGAGCTGCCCGGTGGTAGCTGGTCGCGGGTGCTGGTGGCCGAGCAGACCGTGGGCGGGAACGTCTCGGCGCTGGGTTACTCGGTGTTCAAGCCCGGCACGTCCACCGCCGACCTGTCGCATTCGGTCGAGGAGCTCGCCTACATCGTCGGCGGGCGCGGCGTGATCAGGCTGGAAACCGGCGACGTGCCGGTCTCCGCCGGGCAGGCGCTGTACGTCCCGGCCAAGGTCTGGCACACGGTCCTGAATCCGGGCGAGGAGGACCTGGTCATGGTGTTCTCCTTCCCCGCCCCGGGTTACCCGCCCACCGAGCGCCGCGAGCCGGCCCGGTGACGGTGCCCAGCGGGCGGCCGCCGGCCAGCGTGGCCGATGCGGTCGCGCAGGTCGCGCTGGCCTGTCAGATCATCGCCCGGTTCGGCCAGGAGGATCTCACCCTCGGCCATGCCAGCGTCCGCGGGCCGGACGGCCGCACCGTCTACATCAAGCGCAAGGGCAAGGCGCTCCGCGACGTACGGGCCGGGGACGTCATCGGCATCGCGCTGGACGACCCGGACGGCTACCTGACGCCGGGCGCGCACCTCGAGACGGTCATGCACCTGGAGACGTACCGGGCCCGGCCGGACGTCGGCGCGGTGATCCACACCCATCCGATGTACTCGATCGCGCTCGGCGCGACCAGGGGCGGGCTCGAGCTGCTCTCCCACGACGGCCTGCTGTTCCCGGACGGCGTGCCCGTCTTCGACGGCACCGCCGGGCTGGTGACCACGCCGGAGGACGGCCGGGGCGTGGCCCGGGCACTGGCCACCGGGCGGGCCGTGCTGCTGCGCAACCACGGCATCCTGACGGCCGGGGAGGACATCAGCTGGGCGGTGCTGACCGCGCTCACGCTCGAGCGCGCGGCCAGGATCCAGTTCATCGCCCACGTGCTCGGGGACCCGGTGCCGATCCCGCGGGGGGTGGCCAGGGACCTGTCCGCCAGCAAGTACCAGGAGGAGTTCGCCGAGGAGTACTGGCAGGACTGGTGCCGCATGCTGGGCGGCCCGCCGTGACCGAGCGGGTTTCCGCGACGGTCAATGGCGTGTCCTTCGCTGGTGACGTCGCCGCCGAGGAGTTGCTGCTCGATTTCCTCCGGGACCGGCTCGGCCTGACCGGCGCCAAGCAGTCCTGCGAGGTCCAGGTGTGCGGGGTATGCACGGTCCTGGTCGACGGGGACCCGGTCAGCTCGTGCTGCTTCCTCGCCGTCGACATCGACGGCCGCCAGGTGGAGACGATCGAAGGGCTGGCAGGCTCGGACTTCCACCGGCGCGCGGTCGAGGCCTTCATGCGGCACGCGGCCGTGCAGTGCGGCTTCTGTACCGCCGGCATGCTGCTGACGGCCAAGGCGCTGGCGGCCCGCGGCATCGGCGCGGACCGCACCGAGATCGCCGCGGCCATGAACGGCAACCTATGCCGGTGCACCGGCTACCGGTCCATCCTGGACTCGCTCGCCGAGATCCTCAGCGGATCCACCGACGGTGCCTGATGAGCGCGGTCGGCCCGGGCGCGAGCGCGGTCGGACAGAGCGTGGAACGCGCGGACGGCCGGCTGAAGCTGGCCGGCCAGGCCGAGTTCACCGGGGATATCCGGCTTCCCGGCATGCTCTACGGCGCGGTCCTGCACAGCCCGGTGGCGCACGCCAGGATCGTGTCCGTCGATACCGCCGAGGCCGAAAGGCTCGGCGGCGTCGTCGCCATCCTGACCGCGGACGACCTGTCCGACCTGGATCCCTATTACGGTCACGCGCTGCGCGACCGCCCGATCGTGGCCATCGGCAAGGTCCGTTTCGTCGGCGAGCCGGTCGCCGTGGTGGCGGCGGAGTCCCAGGCCGCCGCCGACACCGCAGCCACGCGGATCAACGTCGAGTACGACGAACTGCCGGTCGCGGCCAGCCTCGGCGAGGCCCTGGCGCCAGACGCCCCGCTGATCCATGAGGAGCCCGCGCGACCGGGCAGCGCCCACGGCCTGGGGAAGCTCCCCGGCCGGGACGGCAACGTCTGCTACCGCTACGCGTTCCGCCGCGGCGACACCGAGCGCGCCTTCGCCGAGGCGGCGGTCGTGGTGGAGGGCGAGTACACCTTCCCGTCCGTCTACCAGTACTCGATGGAAACGCACACCACGATCGCGCACTGGCACGGCGGGGAACTGACCCTGTGGTCGTCCTGCCAGCACCCGTTCCTGGTCCGGCAGGAGATCGCCGCGCTGTTCGGGCTGCCGCTGGACTCGGTCCGGTTGATCGTGCCGTTCCTGGGCGGCGGCTTCGGCGGCAAGTCCTACACCAAGATGGAACCCCTCACCGCGGCCATCGCGCGCAAGGCCGGCCGTCCGGTCCGCATCCTCAATGGGGTGCACGAGTCGATGATCACCACGCGCCGGCACAACATGACCTGCCGGATGCGCACCGGGGCCGCCGCGGACGGCACCCTGCTCGGCCGCACGGCGGAGGCCTGGCTTGACACGGGTGCCTACGCGGATAACGGTCCCCGGGTCACCGCCACGGCCGGCGACGCCGCTCCGGGCCCGTACCGCTGGCGGGCCGTCGAGGTCGAGGCGCACTGCGTGTACACCAACACAGGACCGGCCGGCTCCTACCGCGCGTTCGGCGCCACCCACCTGCAGTGGATCGGAGAGTCGCAGGTGGACGAGGTGGCCCGCCGGCTGTCCATGGACCGGCTGGAGATCCGCCGCCGCAACCTGCTCCGGCCCGGGGAGGAGGTCAGGCCCGGCGGCAAGCCGCTCGACGCGGACCTGGTCGGCGACGTGGTGAAGGCCGCGGCCGGCGTGGGGTGGTCGGAGGGGTCTGGGGGGGAAGATTCTCCCCCAGGATCGGGGGGATCCCGGGGGGTCGTCCCCCCGGGGAGATACCGCCGCGGCCGCGGAGTGTCGGTCGGGCTGCTGGCGGCCGGGGCGCACCCGGTCTCGATGGCCACCGTCCGGATGGGCCCGGACGGCGCGGTCACCGTCCTGGTCGGCACCACCGAAATCGGCCAGGGAGCCCGCACGGTCATGGCCCAGATCGCGGCCGGCGTGCTGCATGCCCCGCTCGACCGGGTCGTTGTCCGCGGCACCGACACCAGGTATACCCCCTACGACCGGTCCACCGGCGCCAGCCGTTCCACCACGGTGGCGGGCCTGGCCGTCCAGCGGGCCGCGCAGGAGGTCCTGGACGCGCTGATCGAGACCGCTTCGGCCAGGCTCGAAGCCCCGCCTGAGCTGCTCACGCCCGTCCCCGGCGCCATCGAAGGCCCAGGTGACCGCGGCCTGACCCATGCCGAGCTGGTCCGGGCCCGCTTCGGCTTCGACGGCGGCGAGCTCATCGGGCACGGCCGGGTCCAGCCCGAAGGCGGCAGTGGCTCCTACGCCGAGGGCCCCGTGTTCTGGGAGGTATGCGTAGCCGGGGCCGAGGTGGAGGTGGATACCGAGACCGGGGTGATTACCGTGCTGCGCACCTCGACCGTGGCCGACGTCGGCCGGGCGATCAACCCGCAGCTGGTCACCCGCCAGGACGAGGGCGCCACCCTGCAGGGCATCGGGAACGCGCTGTTCGAGGAGATGCGCTTCGCGCCGGACGGGATGCTGCTGAACGACACACTGCTCGGCTACCGGATCCCGGCCTTCCCCGACGTCCCGGCCGCGATGACGTGCTCGATCGTGGAGAACGGTGACGGCCCGGGGCCGTTCGGCGCCAAGGGGTGCGGCGAGGGGGCGCTGGCCGCCATCCCGGCCGCCATCGTCAACGCGCTGGCCGACGCCGGCGTGCCGATGAACACACTGCCGCTCACCCCCGAACGGGTGTGGCGGCGGATACAGGAGGTGGGCATATGAGCGTCCCGAAGGTCGCGTCGGTCATCGGTGCCGGGACGATGGGGCCCGGCATGGCGGCGGTGCTGGCCCGCGCCGGGACCGAAGTCCGGCTGTACGACATCAGCGACGAGGTGCTGGAACGGGCCAAGGGCTCCTACCAGCTGGCGGCCCAGGCCCTGGACCGAGTCGAGGCGGCGAGCGCGCCCGGCGGCTCGGTCGCGTACCACGCTGACCTGGACGGGGCCCTCGCCGGCGCGGAGCTGATCCTCGAGGCCATCCCGGAGAAGCTCGAGCTCAAGCAGCAGGTCACCGCCTCACTTGAGCAGCGCGTGGCCGACGACGCGATCATCGCCACCAACACCTCGGGCATCCCGGTCACCAAGATCGCCGCGGTGCTGCGGCACCCGGCCCGCTACGTGGGCATGCACTGGTCCAACCCACCGCACCTGATCCCGATGATCGAGGTGATCCCGGGCGAGCAGACCGCGCCCGAGACCACGCACCGCATCACCGGCATCATCGAGGCCTTCGGCTACCAGGCGGTCACCGAGAAGGAGGTGCCCGGCTTCGTCGAGAACCGCATCCTCTACGCGATTCTGCGCGAGTGCCTGTCCCTGGTGGAGCGCGGCATCGTCTCCGAGGCCGACATGGACACCTGCGTCAAATGGGGGATCGGGTACAAGCTCGCGGTGATCGGCCCGATGCGCCTGCTCGACATGGCTGGGCTAGACATCTACTCCAGCGTGGCGTCCTACCTCAACCCCGACCTATCCGCCGCAACCGAGGTCCCGGCGATGATCAGGGAACGGGCCGAGGCCGGCCAGCTCGGCATGAAGACGCTCGGCGGCATCTACCCCTACACCGCCGAGCAGGTCACCGAGCGGCGGGCGGAAATCGCCAGGGGCCTGATCGCTGTGCGCCAGACGCTGTCGGCGCTGGCGGCCTCTCCAGAATGAAGCTGCCGCCATTTTCGCTGCATCGCCCGGGCTCGGTCGCAGCGGCCTCGCGCCTGCTGGCCGACCTGGGCGATGACGCGGCGGCGTACTGCGGCGGCACGGAACTGCTGCTGGCGATGAAGCTCGGCCTGGCCAGCTACGAGCACCTGGTCGACCTGAAGCGCGTCGACGGCCTGCGCGGCATCACCACGGGTCGGGACGGCACGCTGCGGATCGGCGCGGCCGCGACCCACCACCAGATCGAGACCTCGGCCGCCGTGCGGGCCTGCTACCCGGAACTGTCGGCGATGCTCTCACGGGTGGCGAACCTGCGCGTGCGCAGCGTCGGCACGCTGGGCGGCAACCTGTGCTTCGCCGACCCGCACTCCGACCCGGCCCCGTTCCTGATCGCGGCCGGCGCCACGATGACCTGTCAGCGCGGACAGGTCACCCGCCGGATACCGGCCGACCGGTGGCTGGCCGGCCCCTACCAGACCGTGCTAGATCCCGGCGAGCTGCTGACTTCGGTCGAGCTCCCGCCCCGCCCGCCGGGCGCCGGGCTCGCCCACCTGCGGATGAAGCTCACCGAGCGCCCGGTGGTCAGCGTGACCGCCCTCGTCACCCGCAGCGGCGCCGAGGTGCGCAGTGCGCGCCTGGTGATCGGCTCGGTCGGCGGTGTCCCGTTCACCGCCGCCACCAACAGCCTGATCGGCGCCGGGCCGCAGGACTTCGCCGCCCGAACCGAAGCGTGCGCCCGCCAGGCGGCGGCGGAGTGCGCGCCGCAGCCCGACGGCGAGGCCTCCCCCGACTACCTGCGCCAGCTTGTCTTCGTCCAGGCCCGCCAGGCCCTCAGCCAGGCGTTCGCCGCCGCGGCCCGGGAATTAACGGAGGCACCAGCGTGCCAGGTAGCGAACAGGGCTGCCTCACCGTTCTCCGCAGTCCCCGCGGATCAGCCGGCGGACTAGCATCACACGGCAGGGATCACTCCCTCCACCACGCTCGCAAGGGTGATGACACAGGCCCATGGTCATGGCTACCGATCTACTGCGATGAGGCTCGCGGAGCACGAGGCGCGGGCCAGGCTTGCGTCGTACGACCACGGGATCCTGTGCACCGTTCACGCCGAGCGGGGCGTGGACGCCGTGCCCGTCGCGTACGCGGTGGACGGCGCCTACGTGGGCGTGCCCGTCGACCTGGTGAAGCCGAAGGCGTCGCTGCGACTACAGCGGGAACGGAACCTGGAGGCGGATCCGCGGGCCACGCTGCTGGTGGAGCACTGGGACCGAAGTGACTGGTCACGGCTGTGGTGGGTGCGAGCCGAGCTGCGCTGGGCGGGCG
>Ga0335074_10017882_pt1 | contig 10006 bp, 10 predicted proteins | sample Lox_Sample_23_FD_206715 | JGI IMG/M metagenome (GOLD analysis project Ga0335074, IMG submission 206715) | Soil microbial communities from Loxahatchee National Wildlife Refuge, Florida, United States - Lox_Sample_2.3 | ecosystem: Environmental > Terrestrial > Soil > Wetlands | place: USA...
TTGTGCTTCGGCGCGTCGGGATTCGTCCGCGCGACGAGCATGCACCACTTCGCGTGGTGCGCGATCGTGGTCCAGACCTTCTGGCCGGTGACCACCCACTCGTCGCCGTCACGGACCGCGCGCGTCTTCAGCGAGGCGAGATCGGATCCCGAGTCCGGCTCCGAGAATCCCTGGCACCAGATCTCCTCGGCCGACAGGATCGGCGGCAGATAGCGCTTGCGTTGCTCCTCGGTGCCGTGGGCGATCACGGTCGGACCGCCCATCGCCAGCGCGAGCACGTTTGCGGCCTGCGGGGTACGCGATCGCACGGTCTCTTCGTTGAAGATCGCCTGCTCGATCAAAGTCGCGCCGCGCCCGCCGTATTCGGCCGGCCAGGAGATGCCGGCCAGGCCCTCGTCGTTCAGCTTCCGCTGCCACGCGCGCCGGAACTCGAACCCGGCATCGTCGCCCTCGGGGCCCGGTCCGGGGTCGTTGGCCTCGAGCCATGCCCGCAGCTCGTCGCGAAATGCCTCTTCGGACGGTGAAAGGGTCAGGTCCATGCGCGCGGGATCGTATCTTGCGCACAGTGGACGACACCCGCTCGCTGATGGCGTTCGATCGGATGGTCCGGATCGGCGGCGCGACAAGCGTCACCGAGATCCCGGCCGGCCTCGTCATCCGCCACTCCGGACTGCCGACGCTCCACCACCTGAACGCACTCCTGCTCGACGCGCCGCTCGCCCCGGAGCTGAGAGATCCGCTCGCGCTCACAAGCCTCGCCGACGAGGCACTCGCGGGGCTCGGGCACCGCCACGTCGTGCTCGACGACGCCGACGCCGCCGAGGAGATCGCGGCCGCGCTCGCGCTCAACGGCTGGGCGCAGCAGCGCGTGCTCCTGATGCTGCGGGTTCGCGAGCCCGACCGCACGCCGCAGCCCGGGCTCGCGAGGCGGCTGACCGCCGAGGAGGCGCACGCCCTGCAGCTCGAGATCACGGCTGCGGAGGCGCCCGGTTCAAAGGGAGCGGTCGCCGACGCGCTCGTGCGCATGCTCGTCAGAGGACAGGAGGCGCTCCGCGCCGGCACCCGCTCGCTCGTCTTCGGCTCCGCACTCGAAAGCGGGCCGACCGCGAGCATGTGCACGCTGTTCGCGGGCGACGGGGTCGCGATGATCGAGGAGGTCGGGACGCTCGAGCGCTTCCGCGGACACGGGCTCGCACGTGCGGTCGTCTCGGCGGCAGTCGACGCCGCGCTGGAGCTCGGCTGCGAGCGGATCTTCGTGCCCGCGGACGCGGACGACTGGCCGCAGCTGCTCTACCTGAAGCTCGGCTTCGAACCGGTCGCGCGGCAGGTGTCGTTCACGCTCAGAGCGCCCGGCGACGCTCGGCGCTAGCGTCCATCGGCGATGAGCGTCGGTCCTCAACCTGATGCCACGGAGGGCATACCTGGGAGCGCACTCCCTGGTCCCTTCCCGGTCGGCAGCTATGCCGCGCAGCTGCGGCGCCGCCTGCGCGAGTTCGCGCGCGTGCAGCTCGTCGGCGAGGTGTGGGGCTTCCGCTCGAGCGGCGGCGCGCGCGTGTATTTCGAGCTCCGTGACGCGTACGGGGCGATGCCCTGCTCGATGTGGCGCAACGAGTTCGAGCAGCTGGGCGTCTCGCTCGCGGACGGGCTGCGCGTGGTCGTCGGCGGCGGTTGCGACTTCTATCCGGGCAGCGCGAACGCGTCGCCGTCGTTCAGCTTCGATGTATCGGAGCTGCGAATCGCGGGCGAGGGCGACCTGCTCGTGCAGCTCGAGCGCCTTCGCCGTCGCCTCGCGGCCGACGGCCTGTTCGAGCCGCAGAAGCGCCTCATCAGGCCCGCGCTCCCGCGCACGATCGGAGTCGTCACCGGCGAGCGCGGCAAGGCGCGCGACGACGTACTCGCCGGGCTGCGCCGCCGAGGCTGGGCGGGTCGCCTCGTGTGGGCGTTCGCGCCCGTTCAGGACCGCCACGCGGCGCCGCGGATCGCCGCCGCGCTCCGGGAGCTGGCGGCGATCGAGGAGGTCGAGGTGGTGATCGTCGCCCGCGGCGGCGGCTCGCTTGCGGACCTGTTCGCGTTCTGCGACGAGGCGCTGTGCCGGACCGTCGCGCTCCTCCGCGTTCCCGTGATCTCCTCAGTCGGCCACCACACCGACCGGACTCTGATCGACGACGTCGCGGCGGTCGCCTGCTCCACCCCCACCCACGCCGCCGAGGCCGCCGTGCCGGTCGACGTCACCGAGGCCCGCCGCGCGACCACCGTCCACGCCAAGCGGCTTCACACTCACGCCCGCCGCGCGGTGCTGACGCGCGCACGCGAGCTGGCGCAGCTCTCCCGCGCGCCGGCCGAGCATGTCGCCCGCAACCGCCGGCGCCTGCACCAGCTGCTGCGCGAGCTGCGCGCGAGCGCGCGGCGCAAAGCGTTCGACGGACGCGAGCTGGCCGGGGTTCACCTGCTCGTGCTGAGTCGAGGCGCGGCGCGTGCGCAGAGCTCGGACACACCACGACGCCGGACCGAGCTCGAGCGTCTCGCGCTCGCTCTCGCTGCCCATGACCCCGAGCGCACGCTCGAGCGCGGCTACGCGCTGGTCGAGGACAAAGCGGGCGACCCGCTCACGAGCGCCGAGTCCGCGCGCGACGCGGTGCGACTGACCGTCCGCTTTCACGATGGCCGCGTGCCGGCGCAGGTGACCGAACTGTGAGCGCCGACGATCGAACATACGAGTCGGCGGTCGCCCGAGTCGAGGAGATCATCCGCCGGCTCGACTCCGGCGATGCGGGGCTCCGCGAGACGCTCGAGCTCGTCCGCGAGGGGCGCGAGCTGGTCGAGTACTGCGCCGCCGAGCTCGACGCCGTCAGCCGCGGGCTGGAGGAGCTGCGACTCGAGGAGCTCGTCGCACGGCTCGAGAGTGGTGGCGGCGAGCCCGTCAAATAAGCTCCCGGGGCCGTGTCGACCTTCGACCTGCTCGCCGATCTGCCCTTGACCGTCGAGCGGTACGAGCTGGAGGGGCTGCGTGCCGATGTCTCCAGCGGCTTTGAGCGGCTCTCGACCGTCGTACATTTGCACGGGGGCGGCCACGAGGGAGTCGGCGAGGACGTCGTCTACGACGCCGAGGACCACGTCGCGATGCAGGAGGCCGGACCGAACCAGCCGCTGGCGGGTAGCTACTCGCTCGCCGAGTTCTGCGAGCTGATCGACTCGCTTGACCTGTTCCCGGTTGAGCCCAAGCGCGACGTTTCTCGGCTCTACCGCCGGTGGACGTTCCACAGCGCGGCGCTAGATCTCGCGCTCCGCCAGGCCGGCAAGCCGCTGCACGAGGTGCTCGGCCGCGAGGCGCGCCCGGTCACGTTCGTCGTCTCGATCCGGCTGGGCGAGCCGCCGACGCTCGACCCGATCGAGAGCCGGCTCTCGAACTATCCGACGCTCCACTTCAAGCTCGACCCGACGAGCTCGTGGACGCCCGAGCTGATCGAGCAACTGGTCGCCACGGGCGCCGTCGACTCGGTCGATTTCAAGAGCCTCTACCACGGAACCGTCGTCGACCAGCCACCCGACCCCGAGCTCTACGGCCGTGTGGTCGAGGCGTTCCCGGACGCGTGGATCGAGGACCCCGATGTGGTCACGCCCGAAACCGCGGAGGTGCTCGCCTCAGCGCACAACCGGATCACGTGGGACGCGCCGATCCACTCGATCGACGACATCGAGTCGCTCCCCTTTCCCCCGCGGATGGTGAACCTCAAGCCCTCGCGGATCGGCGGCCTGAAGAAGCTCTCCGATACCTACGACTACTGCTCCGAGCGCGGGATCGGCGCCTACGGTGGCGGCCAGTTCGAGCTCGGCCCGGGCCGAGGCCAGGCCCAGTACCTCGCCTCCCTGTTCCATCCCGACACGCCGAACGACCTCGCGCCGTCGGGTTTCAATGCCGAGCACCCCGAGCCCGGGCTCCCGTCGAGCCCACTGCCACCCGAGCCCTCGGCGATTGGCTTTCGGTGGGAAGGGCGATACTGATCCGATGAGCGATTCTCTGAACGACACCGTCGCACTCGTCACCGGCGCCTCGAGCGGCATCGGCGAGGCGACCGCACTGACCCTGTCCTCCCTCGGAGCCAAGGTCGCGCTCGTCGCGCGCCGCGGCGAGCGCCTGAAGGACCTCGCGTCCCGCATCGGTGACGGCGTGCTCGTGATCGAGGCCGACGTCAGCGATCAATCCGCCGCGACGGCCGCGGTGCAGCGCACCGTCGACGAGTTCGGGCGCCTCGACACGCTGATCAACAACGCCGGAGTGATGCTGCTCGGCCCGGTCCAGGACGCCCCGCTCGAGGAGTGGGAGCGGATGCTCGCGGTCAACGTGCACGGGCTCCTGTACTGCGCGCACGCTGCGCTGCCGCACCTGCTGAAGGCCGCCGAGAGCTCGCCGCGCAACGTCGCCGATCTCGTCAACATCAGCTCGGTTGCCGGCCGCGTCCCGCGGCTTGGCTCGGGCGTCTACAACCTCACCAAGCACGGCGTCGGAGCGTTCAGCGAGTCGCTGCGCCAGGAGGTCACCGAGCGCCACGTCCGCGTGTCGCTGGTCGAGCCGGGTGCCGTCGACACCGAGCTCGCCGGCCACAACCGACCCGAGATCCAGGAGGTCATGGCGAAGCGCTTCGGTCAGATCGAGCGGATGCACGCCGATGACATCGCGGATGCGATCGCGTACATCGTCACGCGCCCGCGGCGGGTCGCGATCAACGAAGTCTTGATCCGGCCGACCGAGCAGCAGGGCTAGCCGGCCACCGGGCGGCACTCACCCCCGGGAAGCCGCCGACCGCGCAATTACCCTCCCGTCGCGATGCCGCTGTTCCTGATCGCGTCGCGCGTGCTCGGCACACTCAACCGGTATCGCATCCATGCCCTGATCGGGCTGGCGATCACGATCATGCTGGTCGGCGCGGCGGCGTTCTCGCTGACCCAGCACGTCAGCTACGGCATCGGCTTGTACTGGGCGATCACCACCGCCACAACCGTCGGCTACGGCGACGTCACACCGCACAACACCGCCGGGCGGATCGTCGCCTCGGCCGTGATGCTGACGACGATACCGATCGTCGGTGCCCTGTTCGCCCTCGTCGCGGGCGCATCGGCGCTCGCCCGGATCCGGAGGTTGCTCGGGATGGACAACAGCCTGCCCTCAGAGCCGTTCACGATCGTGTTCGGCACCCACGACATCATCGCCCGCGTACTCGAGGAGCTCGCACGCTCCGGTGACCCGGTCGTGCTCGTAGCGCCGGAGAGACCGGTCGGGCTGCGCGACGATGTCCACTTCGTCCACGGCGACCCGACCGACGAAGCGATCGTGCACAAGTGCGACCTCGATCGGGCCAACCGAGCGCTGATCGCCTGCCAGTCCGAAGCGGACACGCTCGTCATAGCCGTCGCGATCCACTCGGTCGCGCCAGACCTCGAGGTGTTCGCGCTCACGCAGTCGCGCGGAGTCTCCCGGGCGCTCCGGGAGCTCGGGGTCAAGCTGACGCTGGCCGCGAACGAACTCGTGGGGCACACGGTCGCGAAGAGCCTCGAAACGCCACAGGCTGGGAGCCTGCTGATGCAGCTGGTCGAGGACGCCAGCTACCGCCTCGAGGAGATCCCCGTCGACCCCTCGCTCGTCTCCCAGCCGCTGTCCAAGGCGCGGGCGAACTCAGACGGCCTGGTCCTCGGGATCTCGCGTGGGTTCCAGGTCGACCTCGGCGTGAAGGACGATCCGACGCTCGTCGCCGACGACCACCTGATCGTCCTCAACGCCGTGAAGTCAGGCTAGACCCGCTGGATCAGCGTCCCGGTACCGAGACCGCCGCCGCAACACATCGTCACGAGCCCAACCTCTTTGTCCGAGCGCTCCATCTCGTGCAGCAGCGTCGTGATCAGCCGCGCCCCGGTCGAGCCGAGCGGGTGGCCGAGCGCCATCGCGCCGCCGTTGACGTTGACGCGATCCATGTCCGGGTTGTGGACGCGGCGCCATGCGGCGACGACGGGCGCGAACGCCTCGTTGATCTCGACCAGGTCGATGTCGTCCATCGTGATGCCGTTCCGCTCGAGCAGCTTCTTGGTCGCGGGAATCGGCCCCTCGAGCATCTTCACCGGGTCGCAGCCGACGGTCGTCTGATCCATGATCCGCGCCCGCGGCGTGAGGCCGAGCTCGGCCGCCTTCTCGGCGCTCATCAGCAGCACGGCGGCGGCGCCGTCTGAGATCTGCGAGCTGTTGCTGGCGGTGATCACGCCGTCCTCCTTGAACACCGTCTTCAGCTGGCTCAGCGCCTCGAGGTTCGTGTCGGGCCGGATTCCCTGGTCGGTCACGTACGTGTCGCCGTTGACCTTCATCGGGATCATCTCCCGCTCGAACCGCCCCTCCTCGGTCGCGCGATGCGCGAGCTGGTGGGAGCGCAGCGCGAGCTCGTCGAGCTCATGGCGCGGGATCTCATATTCGGCCGCGATCATCTCGGCGCCCATCCCCTGGCCCTGGACATTGTGCTTCTCCAGCAGCTCGGGCGTGAACGCCATCCCGAACTCCTGCTGGGTCTTCATCGTCGCCGCGAACGGGAGCTTGCCCATGTGCTCGACGCCGGCGCCGATGACCACGTCGTGGACGCCGCTCGCGATCTGCGAGGCGGCGAGGTTCACGGCCTGCTGGGCCGAGCCGCACTGGAGATCGATCGTCGTCGCAGAGGTCTCGATCGGAAAGCCCTCCTGGAGCCACGCGTTGCGGCCCACGTGCAGCCCCTGGGGGCCGAACTGGGCTACACAGCCGGAGATCACGTTCTCCACCTGGTCGGGCTCGATCCCCGCGCGCTCGACCACGGCGCGGTAGGCGGCGCCGAGCAGCTCGTTCGGGTGTGTGTCCTTGTAGTAGCCCTTCTCGAGGTGTCCGCGCCCTATCGGGGTGCGCGCGGCTTCAACGATCACGACTTCCCGACCGGCGTCCATCGGCATGCTGGGTTCCTCTCTTTGCGGAGCGTGGTGCCGCCCCGGTGAACAGTTTCGTACTGTACTTCAGCGGGCAGGGCCGCCCCCACCCCAAATCAGGCTCAGAAACAGCTCAGAAACAGGAGGACAGGTGCTGGAACGACTCGGTATCGCAGGGTCGGGCGCAATCGCGTGTGGACTCGCCGTGACCGCCGCCGGACACGGAGATGTGGTGCTGTGGGCCCGCTCCGAGAGCTCGGAGGATCGGGCTCGACGGAACGTCGAGAAGATGTGCGCGAAGCTCGACGGCCACGAACACGACCGGATCCGGATCGTGCGCGACCTGGATGAACTCGCGCAGGAGACGTTCGTCGTCGAGGCCGTGGTCGAGGAGCACGAGCCGAAGGCGGCGATCCTTTCAGAGCTCGCCGGTCACACGGTCGACGACGCGATCCTCGCGACCACGACCTCCTCGCTCTCGATCGCCGCGCTCGCGGAGGCGACCGGACGCCCGCACACGTTCGTCGGACTGCACGTGTTCAACCCAGTGCCGCGGATGAAGCTCGTCGAGCTCGTGTTCCCGCCCGAGGCGGACGACGCGACGCGCGAGCGCTCGTACAAATTGTGCGAGACGCTCGGCAAGACCGCGGTCGAGGTCCCGGACATCCCGGGTTTTGTCGTCAACCGGCTGTTGTTCCCGTACCTGTTCAGCGCCGCCGAGTTGATGGCCGAGACCGGCCTCAGCGCCGAGGACGTCGACGCGTGCATGACGCTCGGCGCCGGCATGCCGATGGGACCGCTCGCGCTGCTCGACTTCGTCGGCCTCGACGTCTCGCAGGCGATCGGCGAGGCGATCGGGGCGCCCGTGCCCGAGGCGGTCTCAGAGCTCGTCGACGCCGGCACGCTCGGGCGCAAAACGGGCCAAGGCTTCTACAACTACGAGTGATCCTTTAAGGCTTATTCAGGTCCTAACACGAGACTACGCAGCGCGACGTACCTCATAGCAGCACCTCCTCCCCAGAAGCACGAGACCGGCCCGTCCCCAGCGGGCCGGTTTCTTTTTGCGCCCCAGCCGATACTGAAGCCGGCCCCAATCGAGAGGGCCGGCTTCATCTCTCCTCTCAACCGCCGGGGTCGCGCGCTGCCCCAGGCGCGCTCCGGCAATTGCTTGAAGTGCGGAATGTAACGAACTTGTTGCCGGCGTGCACCGTTAGGCGGAGGGCACGTGCGTTGTCGGCCCGCGCCGCCGGATCCGAACCGCCTCTATCCGGTTCTCGCGCACCGACTCGACCCTGATCGAGAAGCCGTTCGCGGCGACCTGGTCGCCCCGCTTCGGCAGCCGACCGAGCTCGGCGAACACGAACCCGCCGACGGAGTTGTACGCGTCGCTGTCGACCGGCAGCTCGAGGCCGTAATCCTCGAGGTCCGTCACCGCCACGTGCCCCCGCACGAACCAGTCGCCGTTCGCCAGCCGCCGCACCGCGCCACCGGCGGGGTCGGTCTCGTCCGAGATCTCCCCCACCACCTCCTCGATTATGTCCTCGATCGTGACGATTCCGGCGGTGCGGCCGTACTCGTCGATCACGATCGCGAGCTCGGTCCGTTCCCGCTGGAGATCGGCGAGCAAGTCGTCGAGCGGCTTGGTCTCGGGCACGATCGGGGCCTCGCGTACCAGCCCGGCGAAGTGAACGTCCCCCCCTTCTCGCATCTGCAGCTTGACGAGCTGGTTGACGTGCACGATCCCCTTGACGCGATCCTGGTTCTCGTCCTCGGTGACGACCAGGCGCGAGTGGCCGGTCGACACGCACAGCCGCAGCGCGTCGTTGACGGTCTGCGCGAGGTCGACCGTCACGACCGCGGGGATCGGCGTCATCACCTGGCGGGCCTCCTGCTCGTGCAGGTGGAAGACGCCCGTCAGCATGTTCGCCTCGCCCGCGTCGATGTGGCCGCCGGACTGGGACTGGTGGATGATCCGTTTGATGTCATCGGGCGTGCCGCCCTCGACCTCGGCGTCCGGATCGGTGCCGAGCGCTCGCAGCATCGAGCGCGAGGCCGCGTTCAACAGGAAGATGAACGGGGCGAAGATGACCCGGAAGAACCGCAGTGGCCGCGCGATCCGCCGTGCGACGCCCTCGGCGTGCTGGATCACGTACAGCTTCGGGACGATCTCTCCGACCGTCGACTGCGCGCTCGTGATCAAGAGGTAGGCGATGATCACCGCCAGCGCGACCGCAACCCCATGGCTCAGCGGGCCGCCGAGCGGCTTCTTCAGGACTTTCTCGATCGCCGGCTCGCCGAGCGCGCCGATCGCGATCGACGCCATCGTGATCCCGATCTGGCACGCCGAGATGTAGTCGCCGATGTCGTCCATCTGCTGGAGCGCAAGGCGTGCTCCGCGCTTACCCTCCTCGGCCAGCGCCTCGAGCCGCTCTCGGCGGGAGCGCACAAGCGCGTACTCGGCCATCACGAAGAACGCGTTCACGAGCACGAGTAGGCCCGTGAGGATGATGAACAGGGCCGTCACCGGGTAGCCGGCTCGCCCCTTGTCCCACGGGCCCCCATCATGGTCGCGCGGTACTTCGGGATGGATCGTCGTCATTCATGCAGCGACGGGCCGAACGGTAGCAGCCGGTACCCCAGACTCAGGGGACCGGCCGCTGCGCTCAGTCAGGTGCTCGCGGTCTTCGGGCGCGACGAGCGCCGCCACAGCCAGCTGGCGACGTATCCGAGCAAGATCGCGCCGACGATGTAGCCGATCGCCACACCGGTCTTGGCGCCACCTGCGGACGCCATCGCGTGAATCACTGCGTAAACGAGGAAAGCGCCGATCGCCACCAGCACGACCGCGACGATCTTGAGAAGTACCGACATCTATCTCCCCACTGCTGCCCAGTCCCTTCGGGCATCGAATTGAACTCACCCCAAGCCAGCGGAAAGGGTAAAGCAACATCTAGTGGTGTCAAGATCGCCGTTCAACCGGCCAGATCGTCGAATCGTCCGGCCATCTCGAAGTCGACGGCGGTCAGGCCCCCAGCCGAGTGGTTGGTGAGCGACAGCTTCACGTTGTTCCAGC
>Ga0335074_10017883_pt1 | contig 10006 bp, 6 predicted proteins | sample Lox_Sample_23_FD_206715 | JGI IMG/M metagenome (GOLD analysis project Ga0335074, IMG submission 206715) | Soil microbial communities from Loxahatchee National Wildlife Refuge, Florida, United States - Lox_Sample_2.3 | ecosystem: Environmental > Terrestrial > Soil > Wetlands | place: USA: Florida...
GTACTCGGCTACGCCTCGGCAAACTTCGACGTTTCCGTGGGAGAGTACTTCAACGCCCTGCTCACCGGCGCCCGGCTCTACCTGGCCACCGACACCGAGCGGCTGTCGATCCCGCGGCTGCAGGCGCTGATCGAGGACTCAGGCGTTACGGTTACCGACCTGCCGCCGACCGTGATGGCGCTGCTCGAGCCAGAGCGGTTCCCCGCACTGCGAATCGTCTTCGTCGGCGGCGAGGCATTTCCTGGTGAGCTGGTGAACCGGTGGAATCCAGGGCGGCGGTTCTTCAACGGCTACGGCCCGACGGAGTGCACGGTCACGATGATCGTGCACGAGTGCCAGGGAACGTGGGACAGCTCACCGCCGATCGGCCTGCCTATCGCGAACCACGTGGCGCACGTGCTCGACAGCAGGCTCGAGCCGGTGCCTTACGGGGTTCCAGGTGAGCTGGCGATCGGCGGCGAGGGCCTGGCGCGCGGCTACCTCAACTCCCCCGAGCTGACCGAGAAGAAGATCATCCCTGATCCGTTCGGCAGCACTGCCGATGGCCGCCTCTACCTGACCGGGGATCAGGTGCGCCGCCAGCGCGATGGCAGCCTGGTGTTCATTGGCCGGATCGACCAGCAAGTGAAGATCAGGGGCTTGCGGATCGAACTCGGCGACGTCGAGGCCGCCCTCGCGAGCTATCCGGGTGTGGGTCAGCTCGCCGTGCTGCCGTGGGCCGACGACGCAGGTGAACGCCACCTGGTCGGCTACGTCTCCAGGCGGCCAGGCGCGGACATCACCGCAGCCGGGCTGCGTGATCATCTCGGCCGGCTGCTGCCCGCGTACATGGTGCCCTCTTACTTCGTGGTGCTCGACTCGCTGCCGCTTACCGTGAGCGCCAAGGTCGACCACCGCAGGCTGCCGCCGCCGGATACCTCAAGCCGCACCGCCGCGTCAGGCACCCCGCCGGTCACCGCGACCGAGCGCGTGCTCGCCGGCGAGATCTTTCCCGAGGTGCTGCACCGCGAGCCGGAAGGGACCTCAGACGACTTCTTCGACCTTGGCGGCAACAGCCTGCGGGCTGCCCAGCTACTGGCGAGGATCGGCGAGCGGTTCGGTGTCGAGGTCGGCATCGGCGATTTCTTCCGGTCACCAACGGTCGCCTTCCTCGCCGCCAAGATCGACGAACTTCTGGCGGAGGCGCCAGGCAACGACGAACTGCTCACGCTGATCGAGCAGATGCCCGACGACGAGGCGGCCAGGCTGCTCGGTGACCTCGACCTCAGTGACCTCGACCTCAGTGACCTCGACGAGAGAACCGGAGGTACCTAGTGCGTTACCGACGTTTCGGCAGGCTCGGCTGGCAGGTAAGCGAAGTTGGTTACGGCATGTGGGGAATCGCCGGAGGCGAGGGCGGCTGGACCGGCGCTGATGACGAAACAGGTAACGCGGCCCTGCAGGAGGCGGCCGACCTCGGGTGCGACTTTTTCGACACGGCATGGATCTACGGGCGCGGGCACAGCGAGGAGTTGCTCGGCAAGCTGATCGCCGCCAATCCCGGCCGACGGCTCTATACCGCGACGAAAATACCACCAAAGGACCGCAACTGGCCATCTACCCGCCAATCCAGGCTCAGCGACGTCTACCCGGCCGACCACGTCATCGAGTACGTGCACCAGAGCCTGGCGAACCTCGGTGTCCCTGCCATCGACCTTCTGCAGTTCCACGTCTGGGAGGATTCCTGGGCCGATGACGAAGCCTGGCAGCGGCCGATCGCCAGCCTGAAAGAGCAAGGACTGATCGGCGGCGTCGGCATCAGCATCAACAGGTGGGAACCCTGGAACGTGCTGAAGACGCTGGACACCGGCCTCATCGACGCAGTGCAGGTGATCTATAACATCTTCGATCAGGCGCCTGAGGATGAGCTGTTCCCAGCCTGCCAGGCCAGGGACATCGCGGTGATCGCCAGGGTTCCCTTCGACGAAGGCACCCTGACTGGCACGCTGACCGCCGGCTCGAAGTGGCCGGAAGGCGACTGGCGCAATTCTTACTTTGTCGCGGAGAACCTGGCGCAGAGCGTGCCGCGCGCGGCGGCCGTCGGCGCGCTCGTGCCAGAGGGCATGACGCTTACGGACCTCGCGCTCCGGTTCATCCTGGCCAATCCGGCGGTCGCAACCGTGATCCCCGGCATGCGGACCGTTGAGCACGTCAGGGCGAACCTCGCGGTCAGCGACGGCAGGCCACTCGATCCCGCGCTGATGGCGAGGCTACGCGAGCACCGCTGGGATCGCGAGCCGACCTCGTGGTCACAGTAGCGAGCCCGCACCATCAAGGCTCTCCGTGTGCCACTGGTGCCCGCCGGTGCCGAAGCGGGTCTGGCGCCGCACGCCCGCCGTGGCGGACAGGCCGGTAATGGCGCGCGGGAGAACATTGCCTCGGTAAAGGTCTGCTTCGACGACGCCGCTTGCGGCGCTGGCGAGGACGTCAGCGGCAGCCCGAGCTGCTCTGGCGGCCTGGTCATGGGTGCGCGCGGCGTAGACAGCGCCGCCGAGCAGCGCGGACAAGTCGGCCATCAGCGTGGCGGCGGCCGGCTCGAGACTGGCCTGATAGATCAGCTCAAGGCAACTGCCGAGCACGTCGAGGCCGGGTGCCTCGTAGACGCCACGGCATTTGGTGCCGTTGGTGCGGTTCTCGATCACCGTACGCGGCGCCATTCCTGCCCGGCCGCCGGCGGCATTGGCCTGGCTGATGGCCTCAACCTCGCCGACCGCATGGCCGTTGACGGCGACGGGCTTTCCCGCCGCGAATTCGACCGTGAAGGCCTCAGGCTCGGCAGCCGCGTGCTGGGGCCAGGTGGTCATGAGCGGCCGAAGGTACTCGGTCGCCGGGCTCAGCAGCGACTCGAGATCCTGGCTCTCGTGCGAGCAGCCCCCTAGGTTGCCGTCCACCGAGTAGCCGTCGAGGCCGGCGATTTCGGCGGGGAAGCCGAGCGAGGCCAGGTAACCCGCCATAGCCGTCCGGTCGGGGAAGCGCTCGAGCATCCAGCCGGCCGTCCAAGGTGCGAAAATCCGGAGATCCGGGGCGAACTCGGCGGCGTAGCGCGCGAACCTGGTCTGGTCGTTGCCGCCACCGACGCACCCGTGCGCCATGACCGTACAGCCGTCGGCCGCGAGTCTTCCTGCCAGCCCGGCGACGAGAACCTCGCGTGAGGCGCCGGTCGTGTTCCAGTATCCGCCCTCGTAGCTGGCCCGATATCGCACCAAGCCGACGCAGGTCCGCGCCATTTCCTTGCGCAGATCGACCACGCATGCCCGAAGGCCGTGCAAGGTAAGCGACTCGGCAACCGCCGTCGCGGTCAGTTCGCCTGGCTGTCCGATGTCGGCCACGTAACAAAGCAGGTCGACATCGCAATCGGCCAGCCAGGCCGCTACCGCCACACTGGACAGGCCGCCAGACACCAGCAGCCCGACTCGCTCACCACGCAAAGCCGCACGGTCCATTTAGGTTCCCGCCTATCATGTTCGGCGCAACGTCCCGATATCATCGGGTAGCGGCAAAATACTCCAGCGCCGGAGGACGCCCTTTGTCGGATGAGCTTTCAGCCCGGCCGGCGAAAGGCATCGTCGGCCGGGCGGTTGAATATCCGAGGTCTCTGACCGTGCCAGGGCTGATCGAGGCGGTGGCGGCGGAGCGTCCTGCCGCGCCCGCGGTGACCTTCGGTGCCACGTCAATCACCTATGCCGAGCTCAACAGGGCGGCCGATCGGCTCGCCGATCAGATCGCGGCGCTGAGCGTCGGCCGCGGCGATTTCGTGCCGCTGGTCATGCGCAACGGCACCGAACTGCCCGTGGCCATGCTGGCTGCCATGAAGCTCGCCGCACCGTTCGTGCCGGTGGACGACGCGGCACCGCCGCATGTCAGGGACCGCATGATCAGCGCGCTCAGCCCGAAGCTCTTACTGTCGTCATTGCCGGGCGTGCCATCGGCCTCCGTGCCGTGCATCCGGGTTGACCTGGCCGCGCTGCTCTCCGATGACGCACAGGTCGCCGATGACGCACGGGCAGAAGGTTCTCACCGCCAGCGACGCGGACCTGACCTTGATGACCTCGTCTACGGCTTTTACACCACCGGTTCAACCGGAGCGCCAAAATGCGCGCTCAACCTGCACCGCGGGCTGCTCAACCGGTTCAGCTACATGAGCAGGCGATTCGGCAGCCAGGGAGACGAAGTTGTCCTGCAGAACAGCAGGCACGCATTCGACTCCTCGCTGTGGCAGTTGCTCTGGCCCCTCACCACCGGCGGGCAGGTCATCATTCCCGACCGGGCAGGCCTGCTCGACCTGCAGGTCACCGCCGACGTCATCGAGCGTTTCCGGGTGACGATGACCGATTTCGTGCCCTCGATCTTCAACACCCTGGTCGCGATGATGCTGACAAGGCCGGACCTGACCGCCCAGCTCACCTCGCTGCGACGCGTCCTCATCGGCGGCGAGGAAGCCACCGCCGACGCGGTAAGGCAGTTCCGCGCGCTGCTGCCGGAGGTCAGCGTCGTCAATACCTACGGGCCAACCGAGGCATCGATCGGCTCTGTTTTCCATGAGATCGCCGACGCCGACACGGGTGCCATCCCGATCGGCGCCCCTATCGACAACACCTACGTCGTGATCGTCGATGACCGGCTGCGGCCGGCCGGGCCTGGCCAGGTCGGAGAGATCCTGCTCGGCGGCGAATGCCTGGGACTCGGCTACGTCAACGACCCCGCAAGGACCGCCGGCGCCTTCATTGCTAATCCGTTCCCTGAGATCCCTGGATCGCGGCTGTACCGGACCGGCGACCTCGGCAGGTACCTGCCCGACGGGCTGCTCGGGTTCGCCGGGCGCACCGATCAGCAGGTCAAGATCGCCGGGGTTCGCGTCGAGTTGCCTGAGATCGAACTGGCGCTCCAGCGGCACCCCCTCGTGCATGAGGCCAAGGTCATCGTCCGCGACGGTGCCGGCGGCAAGTGGCTGGTGGCCTTCGTAACTGGCGCGAGCGCACTTGCAGTGGCCGACCTGCGCCTGCACGCGGGCCGCGAGCTGAGCCCCGCGCTGGTGCCGAAGGAATTCATCGTGCTCGACCGGATGCCGCTCAATGCCAACGGCAAGGCGGACCGCCTCGAGCTCGCTCGCCTCGCCGAGCGTGACCGGCTGGCGTCCGCCGACGTCGAACTCGCCGCCAACCAAGTGCTCACCGGCAAACAGCGCCTGATCTGGGAGGCGTGGCGGGATCTCCTGCCGGTTCCGCCTTCGTCGGTCACAGATGACTTCTTCGACCTCGGCGGGGACTCGCTGTCCGCGCAGCGGCTGGCGCTGCGGCTGACCCGCGGGCTTGGCGCCCCGGTCACCGTCGGCGACATCGCCGACCGGACGACGATCGCGGCCCAGGCGGCACTTGGCGACGGCGTGCCCGCAGCGCACCAGCCAAGTACCAGGATTGAGCTCGACGCCCGGCTTCCCGCTAACATCGGACCCGGCCCGGCCCGTCAAGGACCGCGCAGGCACGTGCTGCTTACCGGCGCGACCGGCTTCGTCGGCGCGCATCTCCTGCACGACCTGCTTTCGCTTGGCACCGCCAAGGTCACCTGCCTGGTCAGGGACGGCAGCAACGCCGGGGCGTCCGACCGGGTGCGGAGCAACCTGATCAGGTACCGGCTGTGGCGCGAAGAGTTCGCCGGGCGCGTTCGCACGGTGGCCGGCGATCTAGGGCAGCCAGGGCTCGGCCTCGACGCGGGGCAGTACCAGCGCCTTTGCCTGGACATCGATACCGTGGTGCACAACGCGGCCATGGTGAACCTGGTCAGCGGCTACGCGGCCCACCGGGCGGCCAACGTCTCAGGCACCATCGAGATCTTGCGTTTCGCCGCCGCAGGGCGCGGTAAGCCAGTGCACTACGTCTCGACGCTCGCGGCCATCGCTGAGGGGACAGGGACGCCGGCGGCCGAGGCTCCGGCATCCGCGCCGCCGCCTAGCGGCGGCTACCGGCAATCCAAGTGGGTCGCCGAGCGCCTGATGGACCAGGCAGCCGAGCGCGGTATGACGGTCGCCTGCTACCGGCTCGGAGAAATAATGCCGCACTCGCTCACCGGCGTTCCCAGCCGGAGGGGCCTGCCTGACCTGCTGGCGAAGGCCTGCCTGCGAGTCTCCCTTTGCTTTTCCAGTCAGGTGACCATGAACTACACGCCGGTCGACTATGCGAGCCGGCTCGTGGTCACAGCCGTTGCCCGCGGAGAGGCCGGCTACTTCCATGTCAGGCATCCTGACCCGGTGTCGTTCGACGACCTGCTGGATGTAGTCGCACGGGAATGCGACCTACCGCGGGCCTCATACGGGCAGTTCTGGAAGGCCCTGTGCGCTCAGGCCGACGCCGGAGCCGACGGGGAGGAGGTACTCGGCGTGCTGGCGCTTGTACCTCGCGCTGACGAAGGGGCTGAGGCAGAAGCGGGTGTCAGGCTCGCGGGCCTGTTCGGCGACGACCTCGCGCCGTGCTCGACGGACAGGACGGACCGGCTCATGGCCGAGACAGGCATGCGCTGGCCGCGGCTCGGCGACGAGATCTTCCTGCGCTATGCCAGCTACCTCCGCGCGAGCATGCCGAACTGGGGCACCGTGCGTTGAGCGATGAGCCGGCCAGGATACTCGCCTTGTGGAGCGTGCCGAGGGGCAGGTCAACGGCGTTCTTCCGCATGATGGCAGAACGCGCCGATGTGATCTGCCTGCACGAGCCGTTCGCCCAGGTAGCTGACTTCGGCTCCGCCTCGCTCTGTGACGAGCTTGTCAGCTCGGCATCTGAGACGATCGAGGCGATCAGGCGGCTGGCCGCGCGGCAACGGGTGTTCTTCAAGGACACGATGGACTTCAGGTATCCGCAGGTGCTTGCCGACAGGCAGTTCCTCGCCGAGACCGCCCACGCCCTGCTCATCAGGGAGCCCGGTGAGGTCATCGCCTCGCATTACGCGCTGAACCGCGAACTGCGCCTGGAAGACGTGGGTTTCACCAGGCTGCGCGAACTCTGGGAGGCGATCGTGGCGGCCGGGCAGGCTCCTGTCGTGCTCGACTCCGCCAGCCTGGTCGAGCGGCCGGAAGCCACCGTGCGCGCCTACTGCGAGCACATGGGGCTGCCGTTCCTGCCAGAGACCTTGACCTGGGCTCCTGGCCCGCTACCTGAATGGGGCAGGACACGGCGCTGGCATGCCGCGGCCAGCCGCAGCCAGGGCTTCGAGCGCCACGCCGTTAACAGTTATCAGGACACCATCGACAGCAACCCGCTGCTTGCCTCCTATTACCGTCATCACCTGCCCGCCTACGAGTACCTCTACCAGCGCAGGATGATCGCGTGAACACCAGCGGCGGAGGGGACCACGCGGCCTGGTCAGCGCGAGTGGAATCGCTGCCCCCAGCGAAGCGCGCGCTGCTCGACGAACTGAGGCGACGCCAGGTGCTCGCCGCCGGCAAGGCCGAGTTCGCCGATGTCGCCTGGCTGCGAAGGGACGGCCAGGACCAGCGCGATCCTGTCGTGCTCGCGCATCCAATCGGCGGCGGTTTGTTCTGCTACCGCGAACTGGTGCTTGCCCTGCCCGGAGCATTCCCGGTCGTGGGGGTAGGGGCCGGCCGTGCCCTGGCCGTACCAGCCGAGGTGACGATCGAGGACCTGGCCAGGCACGACGCGGTAAGGGTGGCCGAAGACCACGTGCGAAGGCCGGCCGTGATCGCGGGGTGGTCCTTCGGCGGCCTGCTCGCCTACGAACTGGCCAGGCACTGGCACCGCAGCAGCGGCCTGCGCCCGCCGGTCGTGCTGATCGATTCCGTCGTCGCGCCCCCTGGCGAGGCAGCGCCGGACGACGGCGCGACAACGCGGATGTTCGCCGAATACCTGCTCGGCCTCGCCGGCCTCACTAGCGCAGCCGCCTTCGACCAGGAAACGTGGCAGCTTCCCGTGGAAGAAGCGCTCGCGGCCACGGCAAGCCAGTTGCGCGGCCACGGTCTCGATCTCGGCCTGACCGCCGAGGAACTGCGGCGCCGCTACTGGATGTTCGCGAACGCCGCCCGCGCCATGAGCCGCTACCAGCCCGCCGGTTATCCGGGCCGGGTCGTGCTGATCAGGACCGAAGAAGCCGCCCAGACCGCCGGGCCGTGGCCCGCCGCCGGCAACATCACCACCATCGACGTCAGCGGCGACCATTACGGCGTGCTCAGGCCCCCCGTAGTCGCGCAAGTTGCCGACCTCATCGCGAGCAATACCGCTAGCTAGCCCACTGCCGCGTCAGTGTGTCCAGAAAGTGAACCCGTAAGGAGTCGGAGCCGACCTTTCATCCTGTACGGTTTCGCTACTCATAAAATGGCGTTAACCAGGCATAACGCCAATGTTACTGGCCGGTAAGCCGTACAGAGTCGCCGCAACCGCGCGACCCGGTACGGGTTCACTTTTCAGGCTAACTCAAAAGCTCAGATCACCCCTCGATCGTGGGCAGGAGCACCCTCCCTGGAGCCGACCTCAAGGACACGCACTCAGCTCACTGGCGAAGTAGCCTTGCGTGAGGACAGATTCGCTCTTATACTTTCGTTAAAGAAGCTAAACGAAGGCGTAAGGCGTGCGACGCGCTCATCCTTACTCACCGCAGACCCTCGATGCTGTGAGACTACTTGGCCTGGAGATAGCCCGGACCCGACGGGCCAGGCGCTGGACCGAGACTGCCCTAGCCGAGCGAGCCGGCATCTCGGCCGTCACGTTGCGGAACATTGAGCGCGGAGCGCCAACAGTCGGTATCGGCACGGTTTTCGAGGTCGCGACGATCCTCGGGCTCGAGTTGTTCGGCGCCGATCGTAACGGGCTGCGCGCGATGGCCCAGCAGAGCCATGACCGCCTGGCGCTGCTGCCTTCCCGCGTCCGCGAACCAACTAGGCCGGTGAACGATGACTTCTGAGCCGACCGAGGCATACGTGTGGGCGTGGCTACCCGGCAGCGTCGATCCGGTAGTCGCCGGGAGGCTTGAAAAGGCCGGCGAAGTTTTCTACTTCACTTATGGTCGCAGTTACCTGAACCGCGCCGATGCGATTCCTTTGTACACGCCCGAGCTTCCGTTGCGTCAAGGCCGGATCAGGCCGCTGGCCGGGCTGACTGTCGCCGGATGCATAAGCGATGCTGGACCTGACGCCTGGGGGCAGAGGGTCATTCTCGCGGAACATGCCGGGCATTTGCTGGCGGACAGCGACGCCAGCGATCTCGGCCTCCTTACTTACCTGCTCGAATCAGGTTCCGACCGCATAGGGGCACTCGATTTCCAGGCGAGCGCCACTGCCTATGAAGCGCGGGTGTCTGGTGCGTCCCTTGAAGAACTGGTGACTGCAGCTGAACTGCTCGAAGCAGGGCAGCCCTTGACGCCCGCGCTCGGGATTGCCCTGCTGCATGGCACTTCGGTCGGCGGCGCCCGGCCTAAAGTTCTCATTACCGAAGGAAAGCGCAGGTACATCGCCAAGCTATCGTCAAGCACTGACTCATATCCGGTTGTAAAGGCCGAGGCCGTCGCCATGGATCTAGCCCGACGGGTCGGCCTGGACGTCCCGAGGACCAGCATCATCAAGGTGCTCGGCCGCCATGTCCTCCTCGTCGACCGTTTCGACCGGCCAGATGGGGGCCGACATCGGCGGATAGTCGTCTCGGCCCTGACCATCCTCGGACTTGATGTCATGATGGCGCGCTACGCCACCTACTACGCCCTCGCCGACGCGATCCGGAGTGGTTTCACCGACCCCAAGCCAACGCTCCGCGAACTCTTCTCCCGCATCGTCTTCAACATCTGTGTCAGCAACACCGACGACCACGCTCGCAATCATGCAGCCTTTTGGGATGGGAAGGACCTGGCGCTCACTCCCGCGTATGACATTTGCCCGCAGCCCCGCGCTGGCGGCGAAGCGACACAGGCTATGGCTATACGCCGGGACGGCTACCGCTACAGCCAACTCGCTGGCTGCGTGCCGGCCGCAAGCGAC
>Ga0335074_10017885_pt1 | contig 10005 bp, 9 predicted proteins | sample Lox_Sample_23_FD_206715 | JGI IMG/M metagenome (GOLD analysis project Ga0335074, IMG submission 206715) | Soil microbial communities from Loxahatchee National Wildlife Refuge, Florida, United States - Lox_Sample_2.3 | ecosystem: Environmental > Terrestrial > Soil > Wetlands | place: USA: Florida...
TCACCGTGCCGTTCCTGGAAACGTTCGCCGCCGTCGCCCCGGGCGAGATCGTGGCGTTCACCGACAGCGCCGGGCTTATCTCCCTTGCGGTCAACGCGGGCGACGCCGCCCAGCAGCTAGGCCTCCCTCCGGGCGCCCACGTCCGGCTTTCGGTGGCCCGCCCGTCCTGACCCTGCCCTGATGTGCTCAGACCGTACGTAACGGGCGCGTAGGTGGCAGAATGCGGGTAACCACACGGAAGGAAAGGACGGCGTGCCGCTGAGGTTCCCCCGCCCGGTGATGGTGGTCGCAGCCATCAGCCTGGTCGCCGCCTGGTCCGCGCTGGCCAGCGTGCCGGCCCAGGCCGATCAGGTGCGTTCGAGCCAGTGGTGGCTGAACGCGCTGCAGGTCACGAAGGCGCAGCGCACGACCACGGGCTCGGGCGTGACGATCGCGCTGCTCGACACCGGCGTCGACCCGGCCCAGCCCGACCTCAAGGGTTCGGTGATCTCGGGACCCGACGAGACCCACTCGGGCGAGAAGCCGGGCAGCCAGTTCTACGGCGTGCACGGCACCGCGATGGCGAGCCTGATCGTGGGCCACGGGCACGGCGCGGGAAACTCGAGCGGCATCCTCGGCGTGGCCCCTGCCGCCCGGCTGCTCTCGGTCCGGGTCGGCCTGGACGCCGGCGACCCGCTGCTGACCGACTCGAGCGTCACATCCACGCTGCCGGCCGCGATCGCCGCCGGGATCCGGTACGCGGTCAACAGCGGAGCACAGGTGATCGACCTGCCGCTGGACCCGGGCCAGTCGCCGAACAACCTCCTCGCGTCCACGGCGCCGGCCCCGGTGCTGAACCCGGGCCAGACGCCGTCCCCTGCCGTCCTCGCCCAGCAGGCGGCGGCCGGCGGCAGCCCCGGCGAGAAGGCGGCGATCAGCTACGCGCTCAGCCGCGGAGTGGTCCTGGTCGCGCCCGCCGGCGACAACAACGACCAGACCGACGACCCGAACTTCCCTGCCGACTACCCCGGCGTGATCTCGGTGGGCGCGTTCGACAGCAACATCATCAAGGCCTCGTTCAGCAGCCACCAGTCCTACGTGAGCCTGACCGCGGCCGGGAGCGGCGTGACCGCCGCCCTCCCGACAGGCGGCTACACCCAGGTCAGCACCACCGCGGCGGCGAGCGCGATCGTCACCGGCATGGCGGCGCTGATCAAGTCGGTGTACCCGGAGCTCACGCCGGCGCAGGTGGGTCAGGCGCTCACGACGAGCACATCGATCCGGCCCGCAGGAGGGATGGCGGACGGATCCGGGCACGGGACGGCGGACGCCGCGAAGGCGCTGGCAGCGGCGGCGTCGATCGCCAGTCCCGCGCCGCACCGGGCCGGCGCCGGGGCCGTCTCCCGGCAGCTTCCCGCCGCCCCGCCGGTCCCCTTCGTCGACCGCGGGCTGGGGCCGAAGCTGGAGCGGGACGGACTGATCTCTGGTGCCCTGCTCGTGGTGCTGCTGCTGCCGGTCATCGTCTACGCGCTGGTGCGCCGGCGGCGTGTCCGGTCCAGGAAGTTGTCCCGGGCCGACCGGGACCCGGCAGGCCGCCCCGCCTACGCCCCGGCCGGAACCTCCGCCGACCAGATGCTGGAGTACTTCGCCGCGGCGCCCAGCCAGCCACGAGCCCTGGGCGCACCCGCCGGCGCGGGCCGGCCGGGGGCTGGGCGGGCGAGCGCGTTCGGCGCGGGGTCAGATTCCCGGGGCGCCGAGGAGCCCGCGACCCGGCGCCTGGCCGGTGCGATCGGGCGGCTGCCGCTGACGCCGATGAACCGGTCCAACTCCGCGCGTCCGCCCAGCGTCTCCGGCACCCCGCCGTGGGAGCCGGCGCCCAAGCCCGACACCGAGCTCCCCTGGGCGACGAGCCCGCCGCCCGCCCTGGCACGGCGCACCCCGATGATGCCCGCCGGACCGGTCGGATCGATCGGGTCGCCGGGGGCAGGCGGGGCGGCCGGGCCTGCGGGGTCCGGCGGCCCGCCGAACCTGTCCGCGTCGGCATCCGGGTCACTCTGGGATATCGCGCAGGCCGCTCCGGTCCCGCCGGTTTCGCCGGCCCCGTCGGTTCCGCCGCCCATGCCGGGCATGGCCGACGACGATGAGCCCGAGCCCAGCCGGCCGATCTACGTCTGGAACCCGAGCGCGAACACCGAGACGTTCCCGAAGCTTCCTCGCGACGGCGGCTGACCGCGTCGCTGGCTCAGGATTCCCCGGCGTGTCCGGCGCCCCCGGCCGGCCGCGCGCCGTTGGTCGCAGCGAGTTCTTCCTTGCGGACCGACGCGTACATCGGAACGTATTCCTGCCCGGACAGGACCTGAATCGACTGCATCACCTCGTCGGTGATCGCGCGCCGCTGCCGGGACGCGGACGGCAGATCCTGGTACTTCTCGAAGGTCAGCGGCTTGCCGATGGTGATCCCGATCTTGGTCACCCGGGGGATCTTCTGCCCGGGCGGCAACACCCGGTCGGTGCCGGACATCGCCACGGGCAGCACCGGCAGGCCCGAGTTGAGCGCCAGCCAGCCGATGCCGACCCGGCCGCGGTAGAGCCGCCCGTCCGGCGACCTGGTGCCCTCGGGGTAGATCCCGAACAGCTCCCCGCTCTGCAGCAGGCGCAGCGCCGCCTCGAGCATGTCCTGCCCGGCGCGGGCCTCCGCCCGGTTCACCGAGAGCTGCTTGGTCGCCCGCAGGTAGGTGCCGGCGACCCGGTCGATCATCCGGGTCCCGGTGAAGTACTCGGACTTGGCCGCGAACGTGACCGGCCGGTCCACCATCAGCGGCAGGAAGATCGAGTCCACGATCGACAGGTGGTTCGACGCCAGGATCGCTCCGCCCGAGGCCGGGATGTTCTCGGAGCCGATGACCTCCGGCCGCCACAGCAGCCGGAGGACAGGCCCGGCGACCACCCGCGACATCTGATACTGCAACCTGGCCTCCAGCCGGTACTCCTGCGCGGCAGTCACAGGTTAGCCCGCGTCTCGAACGTCTGGCTCTTGGCGGCTATAGGCGACTCCGCCGGTTTACCGTACGTTATCGGCTGATGCGTTCGTACCCCGGACGGAAGGCCGGGTGTTTTTTACGCCCCGTCAGGGCTCGACCCAGGTCAGCAGAACGGTTGACCCGGCGCGGCCGTCACAGCCGGCCCCTTATTGCCCGGGCCCCTGGCTGGCTGCCCAGGCTCAAGCAGTACATCCGCTCCGTCGGCACCGTCGCCGCCACGGCCCTGGCCACCCGGTGCACCACGCGCTGCAGGGTCCGGGTGCTCGGCCAGCATCGCGCAAACAAACACGGGCCTTCACGGGAGCGGCTCGCGTACTAAGCGGCGTCGGCGGCGGCAACGGTCAGTTCTGGCGGATCCGGCGCGCGGGCAGCCGGGCACGGGTCAGGCAGCAGGGTCCCCGGCCCGTGCCCGGCGTGGCCGGGTTCGCTACCCGGCCGGCTGGTGTTGCCGTACCGGCCGCACGCGCAGGTAGATCACGCTGGTGCTGCATGCCTTCAGCGGGATCGGAACGATCCTGGAAGCGGTCTGGCCCGGCGGGCGGACCCGCAGGCCGGCCGCCATCACCGGGTTGCACGGCCGCGGCCCGCTGTTGCTCGTCACGACGTCGCTGTATTGCAGCAGCGCGTAGGCGGTGGCGCCGTTGGCCAGCCTGACCGGCCGCGCCGAGGGCGGAGCCCAGGCGGCAGGACTGCCGATGCGCCGCCCGCTCAGGCTGACGGCCGACACCCCGGGATGACCCTTCAGCGTGCACGCGTGCCCGGACAGGTTAGTGAACTTGAGGGTGTAGAAGACGCTGCCCGCCGTGCCGTTGCCCGGCGTGTTCATCCAGACGACCAGGCCGGACGTCTGACAGCGCGGCGAGCGCGCCGTCGCGCCGGCGGCGGGCGATGCCGAGGCGGCGAGCGCGATCGCGGGCGTCAGGGCTGCGGCGCACGCTAACGCGGTCACGCCGGTTATGCGCCGAGCGGAGATAGTGAGCATGGTGTCCCCCTTTTTTTTACGTGGTGCAGGACCGATCCACTCGCTATATCCGCCCAGGCCAGCTGGCGGTTACGGCCTTGGGGAGCCCTCCCCGCGACGAGTTGTCCCGGCCGCGTTAGCGGCCTTGGGGGTTGCCGGTCGCGGGGAAGCTGGAGATGACCTCGCGCCCCCCCGTCAGGTCCTGCTGGCGCGCGGTCGCCGCCACCGCGATGCAGCCGGCAGGGCTGGGGCAGCTCAGGGGGAAGACCAGGGCAAGCGGCACCCCGTCCACCGTCGGCATCGCGATCGCGGTCCAAGTGGCTCCCGCATCGTGGGTTGCCTCGATCGTCGCGTCCTCGTAGCCACCCATACCGAAAATGCTGCGCATGGTGTTGGAGAACCGGGAGACGGTCACAAAGCAGTCGAGCGCCGCGGCGCAGCTGACCGTGATGGGGATGAGGCGGCCGGGCGAGCTGCTGACGGGAGCCGTGTCCCGCCAGGTCAGGCCGCCGTCGGAGGTGCTCATCGTGGCGCCGTGGTCACTGACGAGCATGCAATGCCGTGCGTCGCCGCACGATGCCATGAACAAGTCCGACGCGGGGGCGTGATGACGGTCAGACACCGCCCAGGTGCGGCCGTTGTCCGCGGACGTGACGGACGTGATGCCGCCATCGGTGTTCGTGCCAGTCGGTGCGAGCCCGATGCAGCGGCCGTCCGGGTCGCAGCGCAGGTACCAGAGCCTCGGCACGCCTTCGGGCACACGGGTGGCGCCGGTCCAGGTCCGGCCGCCGTTGACGGTGGTCAAGAACGTGCCGCCCGCCTGCACAACGCACCTCAGCGCCGTTGGGCAGGAGAGCTCGTTGATCGTGCCCCGGACCCGGCCCGGCGGCGCGGGCAGGGTCTGGATGCGCCACCTGGCCCCGCCATCGGTTGTCACGGCGAGGGCCATGCCTCCCGCCGCGCCGGCGCACATCTCGGCCGTGGGGCACGACGGCAGCCCGGCGTTCTGTCCGGCCAGGCTGCGGCCGCCGGGCAGCGCGGCGAGCGGCCGCCAGGTCGCGCCGCCGTCCGACGTCCGGTAGGACACGTCGCCCTCGCTGCCGGCGTCCCATAGGTAGCACACCGAGGCGGTCACGCACTCGAGCTCGACGCCCTGCTGTCCGGCACCGGAAATCCGGAAGGGCAGGGAAGCCGAGGCGACGAGACGCATGCGTGAGCTCGCCGCGGGCGCGGGCCCGGGGACCCGCGCACCCGCGTGCCACGGACCGAATTGCACGGCGGCGACCAGTAGCGCCACCGCCGCCGCAGCGGCGACCGCGGCCACCAGCGGGCGGGAGCCCAGTGACCGGCGCCAAATGCGCCGGCCGGTCCCGGCCCGGCGCCGCCCGCCACCCGCGCGCGTCGTCTCCCCGAGGCCTTCGGCGGCCGCCCGCGCCAGGTCACCATCGCGATGCCGCGCGTATGCGCCGTCGGCCAGGCGGTCGAGCACCACTGGCCTGAGGCCGTTCACGAGGTCAAGCGGGTCATTCGTCCGGTTCATGCTTGCTCCTGGGAGGTCGATGCGTCCGCGTTGCACGACGGGACGGCCTGCCGGGCGGCGCCCGCCGCGGGATGAAGTCTCTGCATGTCGTCCGTGGCACGGACCGCCTGGTCCAGCCGCCGCCGCGCCCGGTGCAGCCGCACCGTGAACGCACGTGGCGAGCAGCCGACCACCGCAGCCGCCGCCCGGACGTCAAGGCCGTACCAGGTGACGAGGGTGAGTGCCTCGACATCGCGCTCGGCCAGCGACCCGAGCGCCTCGAGGGCCGCCGCCCGCTCGACGACATATTCGCCCGCGTCCCAGGCGATCGTGTCGGCCTCGGTGGTCAGGGCGGCGATGCGGTCGGTGAGCTGACGGCGCCTGCGGCCGGCGTCAACCTGCCTGCGGACCAGGTTGCGGGCCACCCCGAGCAGCCACGGAAGCGGCGGCTCGGGGACGGCGGGCAGCTGCCGCCAGGCGATCAGGAAAACCTCGCTGGTCACGTCTTCCGCGGAGCCCGGCTCGGCATGCAGCAGGGCGTAGCGCAAGACGTTCCGGTAGCAGGTGTCGTACAGGCCCGTGAACCGGCCGAGTTGATCGTCCACCGGCTCCCTTCCTGTGCACTTGCTGATACAGCGTTCACCATGTAATCCGCTGGCCGAGGCCAGGATCACAGGAGAAGGTGCGAAGGAACCGGCTGCCGGGACGGCTGGCCCGTCAGAGGCTGGCGGGCAGTCCGAACGCGGCGAACATCGACGGCTGCTCGAACGCGGCGATCTCGGTGAGCCGGCCGTCTTCGTGCCGCAGTACGGCGAGAACGAACGGGGAGAACGCGGTCTCGCCGCGACGGCGGACGTAGCCGGCCGCGCCCGGCTGCCGGTTGGCCATGATCGGCAACATCCGCCACTGTCCGGGGCTGGTCATGTCAGCGCGGAGCGCGTCGCCGACCTGCCCCCGGCCGTTCCATTCGCCCACCTCGGGCGAGATGGCCAGGCGGATGTCGTCGCGCAGCATCGCGACCAGCGCCTCCGGGTCGGCCTCCTCGTGCGCGGCGATGAAGCGCTGCAGAAGACGCCGCTGCCCGGGATCTGGTTCGGCGGCCGGCGCCCACTCGAGCCGCCCGCCGGGCCAGGTATCGCGCAGTGTCGCGCGGGCGCGCTGGAGCGCGCTGTTGACCGCCGGGACACTGGTGTCGAGCAGGTCTGCGACCTCGGCGGCGGGCCGGCCGTCCACGTCGCGCAGGATCAGCGCGGCTCGCTGGCGCGGCGGCAGGAGCTGAATCGCCGCCAGGAAGGCCAGCGAGATCGTTTCCCGGCTGACCGCCGACGCCTCGGGGCCTGGCTGGTCCGCGCCGATCTCGTCGAGCAGCGTGTCCGGGTAGGGCTGGATCCACGGCATCGCGACGATCGACGGCGCCTCCCCGGCGGGCCCGCCGCCAGACGAGGCGGGCACGGCCCGGCGAGCCTCGCGGCGCAGCGTGTCCAGGCAGGCGTTCGTGGCGACCCGGTACAGCCAGGTTCGCGGGCTCGACTGGCCCTGGAAGTGCTCCCGGGAGCGCCACGCACGCAGGAGCACCTCCTGCACGTGATCTTCGGCCTCGTCAAAGGAGCCCAGCATCCGGTAGCAGTACACGTGCAGCTCGCGCCGGTACCGTCGGACCAGGTCGTCGAAATCGCCCAGCCCAGCCGAGCGTTCCGCCCCAGGTCCTCCGGCACGCACCCATGCACCCCACAGCGTCGGCGCTGACAGGTAGATCACAGTACACGCGCGTGCCGCAGCCGATGAGTTTGCCGGCCGGGCACGTCTGCATGGACGGCAACCCCCAGGCGCGGGCCAACAGGGAGAGGTGCAGCAGCATGAACCCGCCGATCCGTCTGTACATGTCGATGTCTCTCGACGGCTTCATCGCCGGGCCGGACGACCGTAAGGGTCAAGAACTCGGCCGCGGCGGCGGCAGGCTGTTCAACTGGCTGGACGACCGGATGTCCGACGGCCCCAACGGGCAGGTGTTCCGCGAGGCCATGGCCACGGGCGCGGTGATTTCCGGCCGGCGGACGTTCGAGTTGGCCGGACGCTGGCAAGGTGATCACCACGACGGCGTGCCGATCTTCGTCCTTACCCGCCGCGCCGACGAGGCGGACGTCCCGCCGGGCAGCGCCCGGTTTGTCACCGACGTCGAAGACTGCGCGGCGCAGGCCCGGGCCGCCTCCGGCGGCCGCGCCATCATGGTGCACGGCGCGGGCGCGGCGCAATCGCTGCTGCGGGCCGGGCTGCTCGACGAGATGGAGATTCATCTCGTCCCTGTCCTGCTCGGTGACGGCCGGCCGCTATTCGGGACGCTGGCGCAGGACCGCGTGGAGTTCGAACTGGCCCGGGTGCTCGACGGGCCCGGCGTGACGCACCTGCGCTACCGCCACGTCCAGCCATAACGTCAACGGAGGCTCGCATGCGACAGGTAACACTGCAAATGGGCATGTCACTGGACGGGTACGTGGCCAGCGACCGACAACATCCCGGTGCTGCCGTTCCCGAGGACGACGAGCTCGTCCAGTGGAAGCTGAACCGGGTGGCCAAAGCCGGAGCCCATCTCATGGGCCGGACGACCTACCTGGAGATGGCGGGTTACTGGCCGCACTCGGCGCATGCGTACGCCGCGCCGATGAACGACATCCCCAAGATCGTGTTCTCCAAGACCCTTCGGGAGGCCTCCTGGCCCGTCACCCGGATTGCCCGCGGCGACCTCGCGGCGGAGATCGCGGCGATCAAGGACGAGCCCGGCGAGGACGTCATGGTTCACGGCGGCGCGAGCTTCGCCGCGGCTCTCGCCGCGCAAGAGCTGATCGATGAGTACTGCCTGGTCGTACAGCCGGTCGCGATCGGCGGCGGTCAGGCATTGTTCGCCGAGCTGCCGGCGGCCCAGCGCCTGGACCTCGTCGAGGCCAGGAGCTTCGAATGCGGAGTCGTCGTGCACCTCTACCGGCCCGTTCGGTCACCGGCCTCCTAGCCGACGACGAGCGCGAGACCGACCTCAGCCGAAACGGGCCGGGTCCAGGAAGTCGGTCGCGGCATAGGGCAGCTCGCCGGTCACGATCTGGGCCAGCAGCTCGCCGACGCCCGCGGCGTGCTTGAAACCGTGACCGCTGTCGCCTCCGGCCACGACGATGCGAGGCTCGTTGGTCAGCCTGCCCACCAGGAACTGCCCGTCGGGCGAATCGGTGATCAGGCACGGAATGACCTTGGCTGGCCGGGAATCCAGGCCCGGGAATGCACGGGCGACGGCCGAGCTCAGCTCCTCGACGTCGGTGTCCAGATGGATATACCGATCCATTTCCTCGGGGTCCATGCGCGCGGGTGCTGAGGTCGCATTCGCAGGTTCCAGGCCGATCTTGACCCCGTAGTCCTCGGCGGACCCGTGACCCCACAGCCCGACGCCATCGGATCGTTCCCAGATAAAGGACGGGAACCGGTCGAGGATGAAGTCCTTCGACTGGGGATCCTGGGGCCGGAACCAGTACAGCGGTGTCCGCCGCGGAGCCAGGGGCAGGCCAGGCAGGAGCCCGCCAAGCCACGCGCCGACCGCGACGACCACCCGGGAAGCTCGCCACGCGACCGTCGGGGTACGCACCAGGACGCCGTCGGCCTCGGCGTCGATGCCCGTGACCATGGTGTGCGGGTAGACCTCGGCGCCCAGCCGCTGGCCGGCCGCCGTCTGCGCCCGGACGTTGCGTTCCGGGTAGCAGATCCCCGCGCCGGGATCCCAGACGGCGATGTCCTCCGCGCCCAGCCCTGCGTACTGGGGCTGCCGCGCGATCAGCTCCTTGTAGGTGAGCTCCTCGATCGGGACGCCGGCCGCGGCGGCGGCCTCAATCGACCCGCGCACCGGGCGGCTGTCCGGCGGTCCCACGCTCAGGCAGCCGCTCTGGCGGACCAGCCGCTCCCCGATCTGGTCGCCGAGCGAGGTCCACAGCTCGAGCGACTTCAACGCGATCGGGGCCAGGCCGGGATGCTCCTGACAGGCGATCCGGAACAGCCGGGTCGATCCGTGCGAGGAGCCGAGGTGGTGCCCGATGCCGTGACGTTCGATCCCGGCCACGTCAACGCCGCGCTGCGCCAGCCGCCACAGCGCGGCGGAACCGAAACCGCCCAGGCCAACCACGACCACGTCCTTGCGGAGGATCTCCATAAAACGCGGACACTACTCCCGCCGCCGAAGGCGTTGCCGCTTGTCAGGGCACCTGGTGTTCTGCCTGCTTCTCGGCGTGTGGCCCGCGCGGTTCGCCAGGATTCGCCTGTTGACGCGTGCCGCTCACGAAGGTACTGCGGAACTTCCCCGCCGCCGGCCATCAGCTAGCTCACGGCCTGGTGCCGAGCTGAGTTTGCGGGCCGACCGACGCCCAGCGCGCCAGGCAAAATGTCCTTCTGATATTGACATCAGATTATAACTTTAGTATCTGTTGGCCATGGCGCCCGAGGTGGACGGCCCTCTGAAAGAGCTGTCATTGTCG
>Ga0335074_10017886_pt1 | contig 10005 bp, 5 predicted proteins | sample Lox_Sample_23_FD_206715 | JGI IMG/M metagenome (GOLD analysis project Ga0335074, IMG submission 206715) | Soil microbial communities from Loxahatchee National Wildlife Refuge, Florida, United States - Lox_Sample_2.3 | ecosystem: Environmental > Terrestrial > Soil > Wetlands | place: USA: Florida...
CCCGGCCAGCGCCGACCTAACTGCGGCACCATTCAGAAGCCGACCCGCGCAAGCGGATACTAGCGCGCTGGCCGCGGACCCGCCCCAGTCACCGAGCGTGATCCGGCTTCGGGCCCGGAATGCGACCTGCCGAATATTTCAGATTCTAGAGACTAGCCAGGTCGCTGTGGGAGTTGCGCCAGATCATCTATTATGGCACGGTGGCCGCTTTCTAGAGTCCGCTCATCCCATGCGACGGGCGTCACCGGCGCAGCAGACATGATCACCCGGGACAGGAATTCCTACGGGTTGGCCGGCGTCGGCTCGACTCCTGCATCGATGCGGAGCGGAATTACGAGTAGAAAGACTTTTGGGAATGGAGAGTATCGAAGATCGTCAGATCCGGGAGTAGTTCTGCGGCCAGTCCTGTCAGAGCGATCGCAATCTCTGGTTCTGAGTATCTGATTCTGCTGCCCCCTTGTGTCCATTCAGGGGCCTGTGATTGGGTTCGCTCGTTGAGTGAGTGAGCTGCTCCCGTCTGGGCAAAGTTTGCTGACCCTCACGACATCGGTTGTGGACCGCGCGTGCTGATCGGTCCGCGTCGGCTACGACCTGAGTCGGTTGTCGGTGCCCGAGCCCGATTCGTGGCTGGAGGGGGTGGCGGGGGGTTCGTTCTGCCTGCCTCGCCCGCCGTGCCAGACATGCACTAGATGCAACGCCTGGTACGGCTGAACCGCCCCGATACATCCCAAGCCGGCTCCGGTCGGGATGAGTCCTCACGGTGACGGGCGGGATGCTTGGTCAGGCTGGTGATCCGATGCCGCCTTGAGCTTGTCGTCGAAGAACGCCAGCACCCGGTCGATGCCTTCCTGCTGGCGGTGCTCGGTCAGCGTGGCGTGCTTGCGTCCGGGGAACTCCACCGCGATGAAGTTGCCGCCCAGTTCGCGGCGAAGGGTGTCGAAGCGGGTACCGACCGCGGGGTCGCGCTCATAGCGCAGGCCGAGCACCTGGCATCCGGCGGCGACCTTGGCCTTGACCGACTTCAGGTCGCCGGGGCTGAGACCGAGGTCAGCCTTGCGCGCCTTACCCACGGGCGCGGGCGATGCCGGCTGGGCGAGCACAGGTGCGGCGACGGGCGCGTCAGCGAGCATCGCAAGCGCGAAACCTCCGGTCAGGCACATGCCGACGGCCCCCACGCCAGGCCCGCCAAGCTCGGCGTGCAGCTCGCGGGCCAAGGACCTCAGCCATGACGCCACCGGGCTGGTCCGCCCGAGCGCGAACAGGCTGAACTCCCTGCTGACACAGACCCGGGCAATGCTGCGCAACGACTCCCGTACGGTCGCGGGAGCCTCCTCGCGGCCGAAAAGCGACGGCAGCACGACGGTGAACCCTCGCGCCACCACCTCCTCGGCGAACGCGATGACCGCGGGCGTAATACCGGGGATCTCGTGGATCACGATCACGCCCGGCCCGCTGCCCTTGCGGTACGTCGGATGCGTGATCCCGCCGGCCGTGTGGCTGCCGGGAGTCCAGGAATCGAGCAGGCCCATGGCATTGAAGGCTATGCCCGCCGAGCACCCGGCGACAGGCCACGGCCGTGCCCTCCAGCTGCCTGCCGGCTGAACTCTTGGACAGGCCGTACCCAGCCCAGAGGCTTCCCCTGCGTTTGCCGGATACAGCCCTTCGGTGCTTGAAACTTTACTCGGGGTTGAGCATGATCGGGGCTTGTGTCCGATGCGCCCGAGTCGTCTGCTGAAGCCGGAGAGCTTCGTGCGCTGCTGGCCCGGTTGCGGGATGTCGTCGAGGCGAAGGACACCGAGATCGCGGTGCTGCGGGAGCAGTGCCGGCTGCTGGAGCTGAAGGTCGCCGAGCTGGAACGCCGGCTCGGGCAGGACAGCACCACGTCGGGGATAGCGCCGTCGAAGGACCCGATCGGCGCGCGGGAGCGGCGCAAAGCCGAGCGGGCGAGGGAGAAGAAGGAGCGGCAGGTCTCGGAGCGGGAGCGGAGCGAGGACCGTAAGCGCGGCGGGCAGCCCGGTCATCGGGGTGCCGGCCTGTCGCGGGATCCCGATCCCGCTGAGCGGAAGGAAGTCCCGCCGTCGGCGGAGTGCTCCGGGTGCGGGGCCAGCCTGGAGGACGCGGATCGCGCAGGGGCGTGGTGGTCGCAGGTCTGGGACGTGAAAATCACCCGGTTCGTCACCGAGTACCTGCTGCCGCTGCTGGCCTGCCCGTGCTGCGGGAAGGTGAACGCCGCCCGGCCCCCGGCCGGGGCGTACCCGGGCAGCATCTGCTACGGGCCGGGGATCAACACCGCGGCGGTGTTGCTGTCCTCCTACGGGAACGTGCCGTCCGAGCGGACCGCGAACCTGATCGGCATGCTGCTCGGCATCCCGGTCTCGCCCGGGTTGGTGGATCTGGCCAGCGAGCGGCTGGACAGCCGGCTGCAGGCCGCCGGGTTCGACGAGGCGATGCAGGCCGCCTTGCGGGAGGAGCCGGTGCTGGCGGCCGACGAGACCCCGGTGAACCTGCTCGACCCGCGCGCCGGGCTGGCGGAGGAGGAGGACGCGGGCGCGCCGCACGTGCTAGTGGTCCGCACCCCGCGCCGCGGCCTGACCTGGCTGCGTGCGCTCGGATCCCGGCAGCACGCGGCGATCACCTCGATCCTGGCGTTCTTCACCGGGTTCTTGATCAGCGACGGGTACGGCGCCTACCAGGACCTGCTGCCCAAGCTGGCCGGGATCCAACAGTGCTGCCAGCATGTCATCCGCCGCTGCCGCGCCGTCGCCAAGCTCGGGCCCGGCAGCCCGCAATCGTGGGCCGCCGACATCATCGAGATCCTCCGCGAGGCGCACCAGGCAGTCGAGGAAGCCCTGGCCAGGGGCGACCCGGCACTTGACGCGGAGCTCCTGGCGAAGCTCCGCGAGCGCTATGACGATTCCGTCGCTTTCGGCATCACTCATAACCGGCACCGGGACTGGGACACCGGCAACCATCCCGGCTACGCACTGGGCTGCTGGCTGCGCGACTACAACGACCAGGTCTGGCTGTTCACCACCCACTTCGCCGTCGAGTGGACGAACAACTGCTCCGAGCAGGCCGTCAAGACCGCCAAACGCCACCAGGCGGTCTCGGGGTACTGGCACACCCCACGGACGCTCGCACGCTGGTGCCGTATCCGCAGCTACCTCGACTCAGCCGCGGACCACGGCCTGACTGCCCTGGACGCCATCACCCGGGCACTCGCTGACGAGCCCTGGCTGCCAGTTCCCGCGATCTGATCCGCCGGCCGAAACCGCAGCTCACCGCCCACCCCTGAATGGACACGCCCCCTTTTGTCCTTGATAGCTGTCGTGAGCCATGGCTGGTCAGCGGAAAACATCCGCAGAGCATTCCCCAGATCCGGCGCGTTTTGTCTCTGTGTCCGAGGCGGGAATCTGCTGAATCGCTATCAGCAGACAGCTGCCATATGCCGCGGTGAGGTCTTCCGGGAGGCGTCCCGGCTGGATGCTCCTTTCCGTGAGGCTAACGTCGGGATCACAACGGCATCGATATTGACCTGCATCACGGACACTGAAATATCACCCAAAGAACCAACGACAGGCAGATCTGTGATGTCGGGAGGAAAGTCAGGTGAATAGCCTCCCGATAACGCATATGATGGGCGTCAGGTCGCGTGATTTATCGCAATTTAGGACCGTCACATTTTTCGTGCCCGCCACCGCTGCAGCTCTCTTGCCCCAGCGGGCCGATCAACAGCTTACGCCGTTTCGTCCAATTGGCCGAGCGCCCGTTCCGTTGCGTCTTTCCACGCCATCCAGGGTAGTAGTACGGCCCTGATCCTGGACGGATACTTCAAGAGGAGCGCGAATGCGACTGCATCGCCGAGCATGTCCTCGTCTGGCTCGGTGTTGCCTTGGGACAGCATCAGTTTTTGGAACGCCTCGTAGATGTCCATCGCCTCGCTGATGGTCTTGCCGATGATCAAGTCGGTCATGACGGAGGCGCTGGCCTGGCTGGTGGGGTTTTCGGCCGCCTGATATGACACGTCGGCGAGCACTGGCTCGCTGCGGACATCGCTCAGCGTCACCCGCATTGCTACCTCGTAGCTATTGAAGCCCCGGCTCATGGGGTTAATGTCGGGCCGGTCTATGTGTATGTGGTTAACCTGGGCGTCGAACGGCTCCCGCAGGCCCGCGTGTAGCGGACTCCTCTGGTGTTCACGGATGATCTCCCCGTAGAACGACTCTAGTTCTGACACGGCGCACCTTTGGTCTCTCAGGTCCCGAGGGAGTCTGTACCTTCTGGCACCTCCGGCCACCTGCGATCTGGATCGGCAGGTCCTTCGCAGATGAAACGGTGGCGGCTTGGGTCCATGCCGTGGCGCTCTTCCCTCGGATTGCTAGCCATCTACGATTGTTGCAGGCTGTCTGTTGAGAGGATAGGTATGCCGGGGTCTAGCGAGTTGACCGGTTCTTTGCGTTTGGCGGACTTTCTGGGTGATCTGCGAGACGAGCTTGATGAGGCGAGGCTGCGTGCGGAGCGCCGGTCGCTGCAGTTGGAGGTGACGGAGATCACGGTCTCGCTGGATGTCCAGGTGACGATGGAGCGCCGGCGCGAGGCGTCTGCGGGGCTTCGCGCGCAGTTCTGGGTGCTGGCCGGTAATGCTGGCGTGAAAGGATCTGCCTCGGCGGAGCGCGCCAACTCGCAGCATCTGACCCTGACCCTGAGACCGCGGGTCGACGAAGTCATTATCGACGCAGACGGGCATTCTCGGGTGGCCAGCCGCGGGCTTGACGTCGTCGGCTCGTTCACACCGAATGAGGAACTTCCTGACCTGCCGTCACCTGATCAGGAAGAGCGATGAGGCGTTGCCGATGTTACTGAGCAGCCAAAGGATCGCGAGTTGAATCATCCGGCGCAACGGCACGTGGCAGAGGTGCTGGTCATGCGGGCCAGCGAGCGTCGTCGTGGTTCTGGTTACCTGGTAGCTCCGGGGTGGGTTCTCACAGCGGCCCACGTGGTCGCGGGCGCCGAGGCGGCGGCGGTATGGCTGGGCGCGCCGCCAGCAATGGACCCGGCCTCAGGTTCAGGGGTGGACCCGCGGCGGATCATGTCGTGCGAGGGCGCGGACTTGGCCTTGATTCCCGTCGGCCCTCCGGATGCGCAGGTAGATAGGGCGCTGTTCGGGCAGGTGGAGCGGACAGGGCCAGATCCCGTTCCGGCCGCGGCGGCTGGCTGCCCGCGCTTCAAGCTCAGGCCTGACCCCGTACGGCCCGGTATCGAACTGCGCGAACTGACCCTGGTCGGCGGGACGATCGCGGCAATGTCAGACGCCAAGGCAGCCACACTTGAGCTTGCCTTGCAGATAATTCCCGCCGATGATCCCGAACCGGATAAGCATTCGCCCTGGGAAGGCATGTCAGGTGCCGCTGTATGGGTGTCTGGCCGCCTGGTCGGGGTAATCGGGCAGCATCACCCGCGGCAGGGAAATGGCGTACTGACCGTCCGCCCGCTTACCGGGCTGTTCGCGGCCCTGCCGGCCGATGAACTCGATGCCTGGCAGCAGGCGCTGCCGCAGCTGGGCGCCGGTCCCGGTGACTTGCCGCCAGCCGCTTCCCCGCCCGCAAGGGAATTGGTGGTACGGCGGGCACAGCGGGACGCCGGGCGCCTCGCTCCTGGCGTCCTGATCGCGCGCGACGAGGACCTGGCTCGTCTGGCGGCCTTTGTCCGATCGCCGGAACGGTGGCGGTGGGTCCAGGGACCGCCGTTCGCTGGCAAGACCGCGCTGCTCGCCTGGTTCGCCTTGCACCCCCCTGAAGGGATCGACGTCGCTGCCTGCTTCCTGCGCCGCACCACTGGCCAGGCCAACGCTGACTATGCGGTGGACGTATTGACCCGCCAGCTCGCGCACATTGCCCAGCGGCCGGACTACCGGTCGGCGCCGCACCTGGTTCAGCAGGTGGGTGACTTCACCGATTACCTCGAGGACGCCGCCGCGGCGTGCCGGCAGCAAGGTCGGCGCCTGCTGGTCCTGGTGGACGGGCTCGATGAGGACCAGACGGTGGAGCCTGGCCTGGCAGTGGCCCGATGGCTACCCGACGCCGAGACGCTGCCAGAGAACGCATGGCTGCTGGTTGCCAGTCGCGACGGCGTCCACGTCCCGCTACCGGATGGCCATCCGCTCGGTGCCAGCACTCAGCTGCTGACACCGTCCCTTGCTGCGAGCGAGATCGAGGGCCTCGCGCGCGATGAGCTCGCCGGGACACGCAGAACCGGGGGCCTAATTTACGACCTGCTCGGCTTGTTGTGCGCCGCCTTCGGCGGCCTGACCGTAACCGATATCACTGAGCTCCTCCAGAGTTACCGGCGGGCCGCGATCTCGTCGGTGGAAATCATGGACACGCTTGAGGGCTCGTTGGCGCGCAGCGTGTCCGTTGTGGCTGATGCAGCGGAGCCTCAGGAGCCAGTGTGGGCATTCGGTCACGACGCGCTCCTTGACCATGCCAGGTCGCTGTATGCCCGCGACCTTCCGCGCTACTACGCGCTGCTCGCCAGCTGGGCGCTGGAATACCGCCAACGAGGCTGGCCGCCTGCGACCCCCCAGTACCTGCTCCGCCCCTACACGGGCCAGCTCACCAGCCAGGCGCTCGATCCCGCAAGCACTCCGGAACAGCGCCGCCAGGCATCAGAAACTCTCTACCAAATCGTGGCTAATCCGGCCCGGAGAGCGCGCTTGCTTCAGCAAACTAGTAACCCGGCTATCCCGGACCAGGAGATCACCGAGGCACAGCGCGTCCTCGTCGCCGCGCGCGACCGCGGAAATACGAAGGCCGAGGCCGAGCTTACCTACCGGCTGGCCATTCTCGCCCTGGCCCGTCGGCCACTAGGCGGCACGTTCGATGACGTTATAGCACTTGTCGCCTTTGTCTGGGCGCAAGCAGGACGTTCCCGCGACGCCATTGCCATCGCCGCCAGTATCGAGACGCCGAGTCAGCGGGCGCGAGCGCTAGCCGACGTGGATGGGATTTTGGTCGGCAACCCGCGTACCTCCTCCCCGGTTCACCCGGTGGGCCAGGTCTCTGACGTCCCGCGCCCCCGGCTCCGGGAGCAGGAACTGGGCGCAGCGGCGGTCAGCATGGCCCGTGACGGGCACGGTGATCTCGCGGTCCGCGTCGCCGACGGCATTCAGGACCTCGGGCAGCGGGTGCTGGCACAGGCGGAGGTGGCGGTCAGCCTGGCCCGCGCCGGGTACGGCGACCTAGTCGGTCACATAGCCTTCGGCACCGAAGATCCTGACCAGCGGGAACAGGCGCTGCGCGAGCTGGCGGTCAGCCTGGTCACGGCCGGGTACGGCGACCACGCCCGTCAGATAGCGTCCAGCCTCAAGGATCCCTGGCAGCGCGCGCTAGCGCAAGTAGAGGGGGCGGTCAGCGTGGCCCGGGCCGGGTTTAGCGGCCACGCCAGTCAAGAACCCTCTGGCATCCGAGGTCGCGTCGAGCACGGGTGGGCGCAGGGCGCGGTCATCCTGGCCCGGGACGGGCACAGCGACCAGGCCGCGGCCATTGCTAACCGGATTCGGGATTCCGGGGCGCGCATGCAACCGCAAGCCGACGACCTGGCCGTGGCAGCGGTCGCGCTGGCCCGCTCTGGGCGTGGCGACCAGGCCATCCACATTGCCGACGGCATCCAAGATTTCGGGCAGCGGGTGCTACAGCAGGCGGAGGTGGCGATCAGCCTGGCCCAAGCCGGGTACAGCGGCCGCGCTCGTCAACTGGCCTCTGGCATCGAAAACCCAGGCCAGCGCGGACGGGCGCTGTGCATGATAGCAGTCAGCCTGGCCCGCGATGGGCATAGCGATCAGGCCATCGATATAGCCGGAACGATCCAGCACCGTCGGATACGATCAATCGCCCGAGCCAGGCTGGCGGGCATTCTAGCTGACGCCCAACTGGCCGACCAAGCCGTCAGCGATGCCATTGGCGTCCTCGACTTCGGCCAGCAGCGGCTGACGTTGGCGGAGATAGCAGGCATTCTGGCCTGGTCGGGCTTGAGCGATCACGCCAAGAGGGCCGTCGCAGCTATCGAATACCCCCAAGACCGGGAACGGGCCCAGGCCACGGCGGGACACATCAAGGTCTTTGACGGGCAGAAGGATCACGCCAGCACAGGCGCCACCGGTATCGAAGACCACGGGCCGCAGCCATGGGCGCTGGCCGAGGCGGTTCACGTTACGGCCTTTGACAGGGAAAGGGATCGGGCCACCGGGGCCACCGTCGTCAGTCATCCCGCTGGATCGGCGGCAAAGGGGCTGGCCGAAGCGACGGCAATCCTGGCCGGCGGCGGACTGGTTGAAGAGGCCGTGAGCATCGCGTCCAGGATCGCGGACACAGGGCTGCGTGCGCGGGCGCTAGCTGACGTAGCAGGCAACCTGGCGCGGGCAGGCCAGCTTGCCCAAGCCATCAGCATCGGCTTCGGGATCGATGTCCCCGGCCCGCGAACACAGGCGCTAGCTCACATAGCGGGCAGTCTGTCCCCAGCGCAAGCCAGAGATGCTGACGGCATCGCCAGCCAAGCTGAGCAGACCGCCGCCGCCATCGAAGATCCCGCAGCGCGGGCGCGGGCGCTTGCCAAGGTGGCGGTTAGCCTCGCAGACGCCGGGCACCCTGAGCGAGCGGCAGACCTCGCTGCTCTCGCCGCGCAGATTTGCGCCAGCTTCCAGGACCCAGAGGCATGGCCGAAGGCGCTTGCCGAGATGGCAAGCAGACTGATCAAGGCCGGGAAAGACGATCCGGGAATTAACCTCGCAGATCGCGCCATTGGCGTCGCTGCCAGCATTAAGGACCACGCTATCCAGAAGCGGGCAGAGGCGATAGTGGCAGCCATTCTCGCCCCTGCCGGGGATAGCTATCAGACCAATCGCGCGGACGTGACTGAGATTCTGGTGCCGGCTCGGGAAATGGCGGTTTCCGGTCCTGGCCAGCGACCGGCTGCCAGCGGTAAAGAACGAAGAAAGAAGGCGCTACGGCTCGCTTCCGAAGCGAAGGCCGACGAGGCCATCAGCGTCGCCATCGGCATCACCAATCCCGAAATGCAGACGCAAGTGCTGGCCGAAGTGGCGGCCATCTTGTCCCAGGCAGGACTAACGGCCCAAGCATTGTACGCTGCCACCAGGATCGCCACTCCGCGGGCGCGGGCGCGGGCGCTGCGCAAGTGGGGGGGCTTCCTAGCCTATGTTGGCCAGGATGCCCGAGCCGCCAGAGGCCTCCTGTTCAATGGTGAGATCAATGTACCAGACCCGGAAATAGCCGCGGACAGGCTTGCCCAGCGCGGGACGTCCAGGCCGAAGGATCAGGGAAAACTTGCTAATCTGCTCGCCATGGCAGAAAGGGCCGACGAAGCCATTAACGCTGCCGCCGCTGTCGCTAATTCCGCAAAACGCGCTGAGGCGCTGGCGGAGGTAGCGGGCGTCCTGATTCAGGTTGGCCAGCCTGGCCAAGCCGTTAGCGCCGCCGCTCACATCGAGAATCTTCGCCAAAGGACTCGTGTCCTTGCGATGATAGCACTCTCGGTAGAAGGAGAAGACGATAATGTCTTCATAGATGCCATATGCGAGGTCATGCTAAGCCCGTATGCACGGGAGAACATGGCTGCTCTTCCGGTTCCGGTAATAGAGAGGCTGGCCGCAGAGGGCCGCCTTGAGTGAAGGGCCGCGCACACGTATTTCTTCGTGGCCGCTAGAATTTAATCCCGGCTGAGGTATCGATTAGGTACCTTAGGAGTGCAGAAGGGTTCGTTCATGCGCGGCACGAACTCTGGTCGACGATAAGCATTGTCACGCAGACCGGCTAGTTATGGGCCGCCAGCAGACCGGCTGAAATCTCTGCCCAAGGCGACCATATCGGCGGCTATTTTGCGCTCACGATCCTCGCGGTCCATCGCGAAGGCCATCGGCGAGCGTGTCCCAGAACGCGACCTCGTACGCGTGCAGGGCCAGGGCCGCCCGTACCGCCTCCTGCGGATCTTCAC
>Ga0335074_10017887_pt1 | contig 10005 bp, 8 predicted proteins | sample Lox_Sample_23_FD_206715 | JGI IMG/M metagenome (GOLD analysis project Ga0335074, IMG submission 206715) | Soil microbial communities from Loxahatchee National Wildlife Refuge, Florida, United States - Lox_Sample_2.3 | ecosystem: Environmental > Terrestrial > Soil > Wetlands | place: USA: Florida...
GTCCGGGTGATCTCGTGCTCACCGGCCCCGACCTGCCGCACACCTACGCCTCTGACAGTCTCAGCGCGGGCGCCGAAGCCGTCGTCATCCAGTTCCGGCCCGATTTTCTCGGCCGGGCGCTGTTCGCCGGCCCCGACCTCGCGCCGATCGGCCGGGTTCTGGCCGACTCATCTGCTGGCCTGGCCTTCCCTGGTGACCGCCCGCCCGTGATCGACGAGAAACTCAGCCGTATCTGCGACCGGCCAGGCCCCGAACGGACCCTTGACCTCCTCGAGATCCTGCTTCAGCTTTCTCAGTCGCAGGGCCGCCGGCTGGCGAGTCCCGGTTACAGCCCCATCCACAATCACGCCAGCCGTGACCGCCTCGACAGCATCTGCCGTTTCCTGCACGCGCGATATGCCCAGCCGGTGACGCTGGCCGAGATCGCCGGCGCCGCCCACCTTTCCCCGGCCGCGTGCAGCCGGTTCTTCCGCCGCGCCATGGGCCGCACGCTCACGGCCTACCTGACCGAACTGCGCATCGGCGCCGCATGCCGGATGCTGCTGGATACCGACCGCCCAGTGGGCGAGATCGCCACCGCCTGCGGCTACCAGAATCTGGCGAACTTCAACCGCCGTTTCCGCGAGCTCAAGGCGACCACGCCCATGGTGTACCGGGTGTCCTACGGCGGTGCGCGCGTGTAGTCTTCCGCTCAGTAGAAGGTGAATGCGATGGCCGGTAACAACACGAGTGCTCCGGGCGCGTCGGTCACATCCCGCGTGCTTGCGCTCCTGGGCGCCTTTGATTCCCGCAGCCGGTCGCTGACGCTGAGCGCGCTGGCTCGCCGGGCCGATCTTCCGCTGGCCACCGCGCACCGGCTGGTGGGTGAGCTTGTCGCCTGGGGGGCACTGACCCGCCAGCCGTCCGGGGAGTACGTCGTCGGACGGCGGCTGTGGGATCTCGGGCTGCTGGCTCCTGACCGAAACGGCCTGCGCCAGGTGGCTTCGCCGTTCCTGCATGACCTTTACGCGACCACGCTCGCGACCACCGCGCTGGCGGTGCGTGACGGCACGCAGGCGCTCAACATCGACCGCCTGTCCGGGCGGGCGTCTGTAGCGATCCCCAGCGACGTGGGGTCGCGTGTCCCGCTGTATGCGACCGGTGTCGGGAAGGTGCTTCTCGCGTACGCACCGCCGGATGTGCAGGCCGACGTGCTGTCCAACCTGAAACGGCTGACTCCGTACACGGTCACGCAGCCCGGCCTGCTGCGCCAGCAACTGAACCGGGTCCCACGTGACGGTTTCGCCCAGAGCAACGAGGAGATGTCCATGGGGGCGTGCTCGCTGGCGGTGCCGATTCGCCGGGCGGACGGCTCGGTGGTCGCTGCGCTCGGCGTCGTTGTCCCTGACCTGCGGCGAAACCGCCCGAGGATGATTGCCGCGCTGTCGGTCGCCGCCCAGGGCATTGCCCGCAGCATCGACCAGCACTCCGTCATGGTCTGACGGCCGTCCTCGCGCGTCGTTATTGCCCGGGCTGCCACTCGGCCGGGTACGTGACGAAGCTTGGGTCGAGATCCAGCAGCGATTCGCAGCCAAGGAAGGCCATGGTGTTGTCCATCCCGCCCCGTATGACCTCAAGGACGCGCCCGACACCCGGACCGCCCGCCGCCATCAGCCCGAAGACATAGGCGCGCCCGATCAGCACGGCCCGTGCCCCCATGCAGATGGCCTTCACGACATCGGCTCCACGGCGGATCCCGCCGTCCATCAGCACCTCGGTCCGGTCACCGATCGCCTTGGCGATCTGCGGGAGCACAGTGAGCGTCGCTGGCCGTCCATCCAGGCCATTGCCGCCGTGATTGGAAACGACGACGGCGTCAGCGCCGGCGTCGACCGCCCGGCGAGCGTCATCAACCGTGACGATGCCCTTTACCGCCAGCGGACCGCCCCAGAGTTCCTTTATCCAGGGGATGTCGGCCCACACCGGTGTGCGCTGGTAGATGGCATCGAGCATATTGAAGATCGTGACCGGTTCACCGTTCATCGGCGGAGCCATCGGGAGGTCCAGGCCCCCCGGCCTGCGCGCAAACGCCATCAGCCAGCTCGGCCTGGTTACGATCTGCGGACTGGCCTTCATGAGTTCGCCTATTGCCAGGGATGTCGGGGCGAAGGCCTTTTCCGGGACGGGGCGCTCGCGCGCAGGCGCACGACCCTGAGAGTCGACAGTTACTACGAGCGCCCGGCATCCAGCCCGTTTCGCACGGGCGATCATCGACTCGGCACTCTCGCGTCCGCCGAGGTAGTGGAGCTGGAAGAACATGGGGCCGTTCGCGGCCGCGGCCACGTCCTCGATGGCGCTGCCACTCGACGAACTCATCACCGCGACGGTGCCTTTGGCCGCCGCGGCCCTCGCGACGCCGGCTTCGCCGTCGGGATGGCCGATGCGGAGGACACCGACCGGAGCGCAGAGCACGGGAAAAGCGACGGGTGTGCCCAGCACCGTCGTGCTCAGGTCCCGTTTCGGCGCGAACCGCGCCGCGCGCGGCACGAAACCGACCTCAGCGAACGATGACACGTTCCTGGCCGCGGTAAGGCCCTGGGCGCTGCCTGCTTCGTAGCGCTGATAGAGAAACCGGGGCAGTCGGCGCTGGGCGTAATGCCGGGCGTCCTCGACCGAATGGATCTTGCCGATAACGCGGGATTGCCGCATCTGCTCGCTACCTCCTTGGCACCGGTATGCCGGGAATTTTGAGCGTTACCTGCGACAGGCTCCCGCGAGTGACGATGAACAACGTCCGCCAGTCGCGGCCGCCCCACGCGAGGTTCGTGTGATGATGGGGCCCGGTGGAGATGATCCCGAGCAGTTCGCCGGCCGGGTCGATGACCCACACGCCGCCCGGCCCGGTTGAGTAGATGTTGCCCTCAACATCCACCTTCATGCCGTCGGGAACGCCGGGTCCCCTCGCTGTGTCGAAGGCGTAGAAGGGCACCGGATCACGGTCCGGGAGCGCGCCGGCGGGACCCGTCGCCACGACGTAGATGGCCTGCCGCTTGCTGTCATTGACGTAGAGCACCGACTCGTCCGGTGACAGCGCCAAGCCGTTCGGAAACTCGATGTCGCGGGTGAGCAGGGTCGGTTCGGCATCTCCGGGCGCCACAAGGAAGACACCCGGGTACCCCCGCTTGGACTCATAGTCGGGCGAGATGGGATCGGTGAAGATCACAGTGCCGTCCGAGGCGACGATGACGTCGTTAGGCGCGTTGAGCCGGACGCCGCCCCAGCGGTCGGCGACCACTTCGCTGTCACGGCCTGCGCTGAGGCGGACCACTCGCTGCGTGGCGCGCTCGCAAACGTAAAGGCGGCCGTGCCGGTCGAGCGTCTGCCCGTTGCCCTCGTTGGTGCCGTCCGCGACGAGCGTGACGCCGTCAGCCTGCGTCCAGCGGTAACGCTTGCTGGCGCGGTAGTCGCTGAACAGCAGGCACTGCTGGTCCGCGACCCAGACGGGGCCCTCGCCGGCGACGAAGCCGTCGCCGAGAAGGACCAGGCCGGTGCCGGCGTCGACGACGCGCCCCAGGGCAGCAGACACCATCTCGACAGCACTCACGGCGCCTCCACGTCAGTTTCGGCCCGGTGGCCGGCGGCTTCGGCTGCCTGCTCTCCGGCGAGCAGGCCGAAGACGAGTGCGGGTGACAGGCCGCCGACGTAGCCGCCCGTGTCACAGCCCTGCAGGCCGCCCGCGCTGCCGCCAGCGGCGAGGAGCCCCCGGATTGGCTCGTCCTGGAGGTCGAGGACACGCGCCCGGTCGTCGATGTGCAAGCCGCCCATCGTGAACGTGATGCCCGGTGTCAGCGGGATGGCGCGAAATGGTGCGCTGGCGACTAGTTGTGTGGCCTGCGTCCTTGGCACCGGCAGCGAAGCTGCCTGTTGCGACGCGATGGCCGCGTTGAGATCGGCGATCTCCCTGGTCAGGGTTTCGGCATCGACGCCCATCGCCTGCCCGACCAGGACGGGTGAATCGCCCTCCGCGATCCGCCCGCGCCGCTCCCGCATCGTCAGTACCGGCGTGGGCACATTCCGCTGGTCCCGGTGCGCTTGCTCGGCCAGCAGGGCTCGCTGCCACGCTTCGGCGTCCAGGACCAGCCAGGCGCCGGTCGGATCTTCGCTGCGCGCCAGCGCGTTGGCCGCCGCGATACCGCCGCGCCCCTCGTCCAGGAGGCGCCGGCCGGCCCCGGTCACGACGGCGGCGCCCGGCAGCAGCGAGTCAAACGTCGGGAACGGCCAGAGCCGGTCATCGCCGAGCGCGTCACGGTGCAGCAGGTGACCATAGAAATAGGGCATTTTCGTCGTCGCGGCACCGAAAGCCGAGGCCATCCGCAGCGCGTCGCCCTGCCCGGACGGCGACGCGCGCAATTTGATGCGCGATGCCCGGCGCCCGATGAACCGGTTGACCAGCGTGTCGTTGGCCTGGAAACCGCCGTCGCAGAGGATCACCGATGTGGCGCGGACCGGATACCTGCGGCAGCGGTAGCTGACGACCGCTCCGCATGTTCCGGCATCGGGTGAGGCGAGCAGCCGGTCAACGCCTCCGCCACAGGCGATCACGCCGCCGTGACGGCGGAACTGCCGCTGCAGCAGCGTCAGCGTACGCTGCGGGCCACGGTCCGGCCAGGCGTCGACGTCGCCAAGATCGCGCCACGGAGCCAGCAGCCGGAACCCGCTGCGCGGATCCCGCGGCTCGAAGCTGGCCCCCCATCCCAGCAGCCAGCGCAAGGCGCGCCCGGCAGCGGCGGCGAACGCATCGCGCAGCCGCGGCTGGGCTTGTCCCTCGGTCACCGCGTCGATGCGCGCGGCGATCTTCGCGGCGCCCTCGTCCAGGAACAAGCCGGCGGCGTGCAGTGCGCCGCCGGACAGCCGGGTGTTGCCGGCGGCGGTGCCGTCCGGCGCCTTGTCCGCGAGCAAGGTACGGCAGCCGAGCTGCTGCGCCCGCAAGGCCGCCACCGAGCCGGCCAGCCCGGAGCCGATGACAACGGCGTCGAACCGCTGCTCGCCGAGCAGCCCCTGCAGGCCAGCAGCGGCCCGTTCAGCTGCCGATTTCACGGATCGGCGAGCCCTGCTGCCAGGCGGCGATGCCCTCGACCGCCGCGGTGAACGCCTGCCGGTAATTCTTCTCGGTGACATACCCGAGATGCGGCGTGAGCAGCGTGTTTGGTGCCTTGAGGAGCGGGTCGTCAGCGGGCAGCGGCTCGGTATCGAAAACATCCATGGCCAGCCCGGCGATCCGCCCGCTGGTGAGCGCCTCGATCACCGCTGCCTTATCGACGATCGGCCCCCGTGAGGTGTTGACGAGCCGCAGGCCGGGCTGGCAGGCAGCCAGTTCGGCAGCGCCGATGAAACCGCGCGTCGCCGGGGTCAGCGGCATGTGCAAGGTCAGCACATGACAGCGTTCAATCAATTCATCTTTGCTGGCGGCTGTGGCGCCGATCTCCGCCGCATCCGGCTGCGTTACCGACCTGGAGTGGACCAGGACGTCCATGCCAAAGGCGACGCCGATGCGGGCCACGGCTTTGCCGATCCGGCCGAAACCGGCGACGCCGAGCACTTGGCCGTTGAGGTCCACACCGAGCGGCCCCGACTGCCAGTAGCCGTCGCGCAGCGCTGTCGTCGCCCCGGGGATGTCACGGGCCATCGCCGTGATCATCGCCCAGGTGAGCTCGGCCGTCGGATACCCCAGCATGCTGGTGCCGCAGACGGTGACGCCCCGGGCTTTCGCCGCCGCCATGTCGATCACCGGATTGCGCATCCCGAACGTGACGACCAGCTTGAGCCCTGGGCACCGGTCGAGCAGTTCAGCGGTGAGTGGCGTCCGCTCGCGGTTGAGCACCAGCACGTCGGAGTTTCCGATGCGCGCGGCCAGCTCATCGGCGTTCTCGATGTGCTCGGTGATCGAGCGGACATGGCTCTGTTCGCCAAGGACGCTCCAGTCGGCCATGGCCAGCGCGACACCCTGGTAGTCGTCGAGGACTGTTATCTCGGTCATGGTCAGTCGGTGGGGACCAGCGCGCCCCGGAGTTCCTCCACCCACCGGCCGGTGAGTTCCATCGGGGACTCGGCGGCGAGCAGGAACCGGCGGCCCAGGACCTCAGGCCCGGGCATCTTCGCCCGGACGTGCTCGGGCGCCCGGTCGGTCGCGATCACAGCGCCGGACATGCTGACAATGCAGATGTTCGACTCCTTCAGATCCTCGCCGAAGTAGCGGGTCATCACGTACAGCGCGGTCTTGGAGGCGAAGTACGGGCAGCCGCGGGAGTTGTTGAGCGAGGTGGTGCCCGGCTTGTACGTCGGCTTTCCGCTGTGCAGGTTGATAATGTGGCCGCCGCCCTGGGACAGCATGTGCGGGACGACGTACTTCATGTACAGGAACGAGCCGTGCACGTTCGTGTCGAACACTTCTTTCCAGAACCCGAAATCCATGTCCTGCACCGGCGGCCAGATCTCGGTGCCCCACATGAAGTGCGGGACGATCGCCGCGTTGTTGATCAGCACGTCGATGCGGCCGAATTTCTCGGCGGTCTGGGCGACGAATGACTTGACGCTCTCCTCGTCGCGGATGTCAGAGTGCTTCACGATGTGCTCGCCATTGGTAATCGGTGTCAGCTTCTCGTCGACCTCAGCCAGGCCGTCGTCGTCGATGTCGCAGAGCGACACCTTGGCGCCCTCCCCGGCGAACTGCAGGGCGCAGAACCGGCCCACGCCCAGGGCTCCACCAGTGATCAGCACGACTTTGTCATTGACGGACATCCGGTTTTTCCCTTCCGTTTCGGTGCCAGCGCCGCGGCCAGGGCGGTCGCGGCTGACATGGCTGCTTCGTTGGGTCTATGGCTCAGTGGCGCGGCTCCTCAGCCGTGCGTTGAAAAACTCGAAGGCGAGGTTCCAGCGAGCTGGTGATGATCTCAGCCGCTCTTTCGGCGATCATCACGGTCGGCGCGTACAAGCCGCCCGAAGGCAGGTCGGGCATGACCGATGCGTCAGCAACCCGCACGCCCTGCAGCCCCCTGACCCGCAATGCCGTGTCAACGACCGGCCCCATGGCGCACGTGCCGCCGTAATGACGGCCTGAGCTGACCAGGCGGCGCAGCGCCGAGTCCCAGTCGTCATCGCTGCGGACGTCAGGTCCTGGCGTCAGCTCACCCACGGTGAAGCGCGAAAGCGGCGGCGATTGCGTAATCGCGCGCGCCTGCCGGCAGGCGGCCGTCATCCGCGCGACGTCCCGGCTCCCGCCGAACGCGGTGTAGTGGATGGCGGGCCTGTCCTGCGGGCCCGCCGGGCGCAGCCGCACTGTTCCCCGCGAGTCCGACCCAAAAAGCTGAATCCGCAGCGTGATCGCGTTGCCGGGCATCGGCCGCGCGAAGCGCCGCATCGCGCCGCTGCCCGGCTGGGTGACGGCATAGGCGCCGTAGGAGATGCTGCAGCCGGGCCGGTCCCCGTCCGCGCTGCCGTAGACGATGACGTGCGAGGGCGCGGTCGTGAACAGGCAATCCCGCCCGGCGAGGTACCGGCCCGCCTCCGCGAGCAGGTGCGGCAGCGACGCCTGCATGTTGAGCGTCGGCCGCGACACCTCGAACACCATGGCCATCAGCGGGTGGTTCCGCAGGTTGCCGCCCACTCCGGCGATATCGGCAACTACCGGTATCCCGCATGCTGCGAGGTGGTCAGCGGGTCCCAGGCCCGAGCGCATGAGCAGCACAGGCGACCCGATCGCGCCCGCGCACAGGATCACTTCGCCGCTGCAGTGCGCGCGACGGACGCGCCGGCGGTGCTCGTATTCGACCCCGACGGCGCGCCCGGCCCGGACAATCAGGCGAGACACCTGAGCGTGGCGCTCAACCCGGAGGTTCGGCCTGCGGCGGGCCTGGGCCAGGTAAGCGGAATAGGTGCTCTGCCGGAAGCGGCGGCCCCTGGCTATCTGCATCGGCGCGGCGCCGAGACTCTGGCCGTCGTTGTAATCCGCGTTGGCGGCGTGCCCGGCGGCTCGCGCGGAGTCGAGGAACTCCCGGGCCAGCGGCTCCCGGCAGGCGGACGTTGTGACCCGCACCGGCCCGGCGGCCCTGAGAAAGGAGCGAAGAACGTCGTCATAGGCCCAGCCGTCCAGGCCGTCGGCGGCCCAGGTGTCATAGTCCGCCCGCGCCCCGCGCGACCAGAGCATGCCATTGATCACGCTGGTGCCGCCGAGCGCGCGCCCGGCGGGCCACACCTCGCGCGCGCCGCCGCGCGATTCGTCCGGGGCGACACCGTACTGCCAGCTGTGTCGGCGGTAATTGATGCCCATCAGCCCGAGCGGTACGTGCAGGCACGGGTCGAGCGGCCAGCCACCCGCTTCGAGCAGCAGCACCTGCAACTCAGGCCGTTCACTGAGCCGCGCCGCGACCACACAGCCTGCCGTGCCCCCGCCGATCACGATGTGCGTCCATGCCCGGCTGCCGGCGTTCACTGTCCTTCCGCCCAGAACAAGATCCGCTGGCGCGCGAACGTCGCCGCCCGGAGCAGCACCACCCCGACGATGCTCAGGAAGATCACGACAGCCACGGTGACTGTCGCCTGGAGGTTGCTGGTGGCGCTCAGCAGCATCGCGCCCACACCGCCAGAGCCGACCAGGATTTCGGTGGTCACGACGGCGATGAGGCTGAACGCGACAGCGTTCGGGATGACGGCGAAGAGCCAGAGCACGACATAACGCATCCGCACGTGCATCATGACTTGCAGGGGTGATGCTTTCATCACGACGGCGTTGGCCAGTACCGCCGGAGGCACGTGCGTTCCGCCTTCAAACGCACTGAAGAAAGTGATGAAGAACACGACGATCACTGCCGAGAGCACCGATGAAGCCGTTCCAGGCCCGGCAATCAGGATGATCACCGGAACCAGCGCGATTCTCGGAACAGAGTTCAGCGCCACCACATAGACCTGCAGGACGGCGTTGACTCGCGGCATGTTGCTCAGGACCAGCCCGGCGACGAAACCAAGCGCGGTGCCGACCACGAAGCCGATCAGCGTCGCCTCCATCGTGCCCCACAAGGAAGGCCAGATCGCCTGCGACCCGGCCCGCGGGACAGCGAATTCCCACATCTGCTTCGCGACTTGCTCTGGTGAGCTGATAAAGAACGGGTTCAGGAAGTGCACGTGCTCGCGCAGCGCGCTGACGTCGGGCAGCCACTGCCAGCAGGCAAGGAACGCCGCGAGAACAACGAGCCGCCACAGGTACAGCGAAACGCGGTTCATCGCTTCCCCCACCGCGGGAGGCGGGCCTTGCTTTGCTTGCCAGCCTGAGGCATGTCAGTGAGCGGGGAGGTATTGCGAATCTGCGAGCTCAGGGCTTCCCAGAGCTTGCCGTATTCCTCCGCATACTCGGGTGTGTTGCGCATGGCCAGAATGTCGATGGACCGGTCCAGCACCGCCACCTGCATGGTGTGGACCCTGGCCGGCCGCGAGGAGAGGATGACCACGCGGTCGGCAAGCGAGATCGCCTCGGCGAGATCGTGCGTAACCAGCAGCGTCGTCATCTCCCACCGCTCGATGACTTTGCGCACCTCAGCGTGGATCTGTACCCGGCTCGGCTCGTCGACCGACGAGAACGGCTCATCGAGGAGAAGCAGTTGCGGGTTAGGCGCGACGCCGGCCAGAAACGCCAGCCGCCTGCGCATCCCCCCGGACAGCTGATTCGGGTAGGCGTCAGCGAACTGCTCGAGACCCACCATCGCCAGCAACTCGTCCACCCGTGAGCGGACAGCGGCCTTGCTGATCGCATCCTTATGGAACCGGAAGAACAGCCCGGCGTTGGCCCGCGCGGTCAGCCACGGAAGCAGTGTGTCTTCCTGGAACACGAACGACACCGGGTGCCGGTCGGGCTGGCGGTCGAAATCCGTGCTGACCGAGCCCGATGTCGGCTGCAGCAGGCCGGCCACGATCCGCAGCAGCGTCGACTTACCGCAGCCACTGGGGCCGACAATCGCAGTCGTGCTGCCGCGAGTT
>Ga0335074_10017888_pt1 | contig 10005 bp, 8 predicted proteins | sample Lox_Sample_23_FD_206715 | JGI IMG/M metagenome (GOLD analysis project Ga0335074, IMG submission 206715) | Soil microbial communities from Loxahatchee National Wildlife Refuge, Florida, United States - Lox_Sample_2.3 | ecosystem: Environmental > Terrestrial > Soil > Wetlands | place: USA: Florida...
CTTGTCCGGCTCCTGGCCGCGGAAGAACCGCTGCGGGTCCAGCATCTCCAGCAGTGCCTGCCAGGACCACGAGTACCCGTTGTGCGGCGTCGCCGACAGGAACAGCCGGTGCTGGCTGTGCTGGCTTAGCCGCCGGACCGCCTGGGTCTGCTTGCTGTCGACGGGGTAGCCGTGCTGCTTTGGCGGCTCCGCCGGAGCGCAGTGATGCACCTCATCCACGATGAGCAAATCGAAATAGCCGGGGAAGCGAGTCTCTGCCGTCAGCACCTCATCCAGCATCCGCTGCACCCGCGGGGTCCGCAGCCACTGCAGGCTGATGATGATCCGCGGATAGACGCCGAACGGATTGGCCTCTAGGCCGTGACTGCGCCTCAGTTCGCGCAGTGCCTCCGTGTCGAGAACCCGGAAGTCCAGGCCGAACTTCGCGGCCATCTCCTCCTGCCACTTCAGCGTCAGCGACGCTGGGCACACCACCAGCACGCGCCGCGCCCGGTGCCGTAGCAACATCTCCTGGACGACCAGGCCAGCCTCGATCGTCTTGCCCAGCCCCACGTCGTCGGCGATCAGCAGGTTCACCCGCGGCATCGCAAGCGCCCGGGCCACCGGCTCGAGCTGGTATTCCTCGATGCTGATCCCGGACCGGAACGGCGCCTGCAGCGTGCGAGTGTCGGCGCTGGTCACCGTGCCCCAGCGCACCGCGTCCAGGAAAGCACCGAGCCTTTGCGGGTCATCCCAGTTCGTGGCGGAGACCTCGGGAAGCTTGGTCGCGGGGACGATTTCCCGGCCAGGCTCCACTTCCCAGACAACAGTCAGCTCCTCGCCAAGGTCGTCATCGCTGACGCTGGTGAGCTGCACCAGTGTCCGGCCCGGGAGCCGGGTGGCCGCGAGCTCGTCGGCGGGCTGGTGACTGCGGTGGACGCCGCTGACTACCCACTGCTGGCCGCGGACCCTGACTAGTTGCCCGGCTTCAGGCACGCCCAGGTTTCCGTTGCCGGACGTCTCGACCGAAACAGCTGTCATCAACCGATCCCCTCGACTCCAAACCGACACGCTAGCGGCAACTCACAGTCAGTGTCTATGGACACTGAGCAATATCTAAGCCGCAGAACGGGCGGAATCATCTTCTGTAGGACGCAGGGGGAGGCGCAATGGATGACAAGCAGCCTGACCCGCACTTTCCGGGAATTGGGAAGGTGCGGGACATCCAGGCCGGCGCAACCCAGATACCAGGCAGAATTGCAACAGCATCCGCGCATGCGAGATGCCCGTGGGCGCGTGCCCGAGCATAGATAGCGCTTCCGGCAGGCAACCAGCGTCGCGCAGTTCAACCGTTATGGCGGCGTGCGCTGACTGGTCCTGCCGACGGCGTTAGCCGTGCGTGCCTTGGCGATGACGGGGTCGGTCAACTGTTTCCGCGGTGGGAAGGGCCGGAGTCAGCGAGGGCTTACCGTCCACTTGCCGCTTCGTATTTGGCAACGATGTCGGCGGGCACGCGACCGCGATCTTTGATGCTGATGCCCTGTTCCCTAGCCCAGTTGCGCACTGCGGTGGTGTCGATGGCGCTGGGGCTGCGGCGGCCGCGGAGGGTTCGCTTGGATGCGCCGCCGACCTTACGGGCGTGGTCGACGTATTTCCCCAGCGCCGTGTGCAGTTCGTCGGTGTGCTCAGCGTTCAGGTCGATTTCATAGTCAACGCCGTCTAGGCCAAAGCGGACAGTGCCCGCAGCCTCGCCACCGTCGATGTCATCGATGTACAGGGTCTGTACTTTCTGAGCCACTGAAATTACTCCGTTCGCGGGATGGTGATGTACATGTAATACTAAGCGATCGAGGTTATAAGTGAGCTGAATTAACCCTGGCTTTCACGAGGGCTGATGGCTACCGATGACGGTCGTCTGGATGGGTTTCCTGGCCTGGATTCCAGGGCCGAGGTCGGACGGTGGCCGGGCTGTCGGGCCGGATGGCCGGGGTTCCACTAGTCCTGGGTGCTCCTTCCTGTGTACTAGGAAGGATTTCGTCTGGTCAGACAGGGAGCGGGATGGCGTGGATGTGCTGCCATGTGATGACGATCTTGTCTGGCCAGGGCTAGGCTGCGGCGATCTTGGGGGTTTTGCCGCGTCCGCTGCGGACAAGGCGGGCGGCGTGCAGGAGCCCGTAACGTAGGGTCTTCGGTTCTGCTTTCGCGAGGTCGGCGTCGAGGCGATGAGCTTCAGCCAGGTCGGTGATCAGTCTCGCCGTCGTCGTGATCGCCATGACAGTGCTCAGCAATCACGGCGTCGGCAGTCGCGCCCTGGCCACGCGACTCCGGCACCACCGCTGAACGACGTGATTGAGAGCGCCGGGCGGGCTGTTAGGGACCTCCGTCCAGGTCCCGTTGCACCGGCCCGTAGAAGCGGCCTGGAACGAACGCAATGAGCTGGCCGACCGGAATCCATTCCACTGCCTCCAGTTCCCCGGCGTCAGCTACATGCGCCGTTCCCGCGACTACTTCGCACGCGACGTACTCAAGTGGCGGCCGCTGTCCGGGTGGTCGCGCTCGCCGAGGACCCGGCCGACTTTCACGGTCAGCCCGGTCTCCTCGAGGGTTTCCCGCACTGCCGCGGCTTCCGGGCTCTCGCCGGACGCCGGGAAGGACCCCATGGCGGGGCTCCGTCATCGGCCCTGCGGCTCACTAGCAGGACGCAGCCATGCCGGGTGATGACCGCGACGGCAACGTCCTGGCGATCCGGCTCCCGTCACGGTGCCTGATGTGCGCTGTGCGCTGCCTGCATCGATGACACACGACAATGCCATCCGTGCACACAAAACCAGGGATTTCTAGGCGGTCCGTTCAACGAACCCGACAACCTCGACCAGGTGGCTGCCTCGGCTAGCGACTCGCCTCGCGCCGCAGATACACCGTGATGTCCTCGGCCTGCCTGGCGCCGTCCATCAGGAGAGCGGGGCGGGGCAGAACCACGGGCGGACTGTCCGCGGACTCTCGGCCGGAGAGGCTCATGTTCGCGCGGTTCGGCGACGCGGCCACCTCTGTCCGCGTCCGCCAAGGCAGGTAACCGACCCCGTCCAGCCGACACGCCACCGCCACCTGGCTCAGCCGGTGCGTCGGGTCTATCCGCTCCAACAGCCACCCGGCGTAGTGGATGGCGTCGGCGATCCGCTCGCGCACGTCCTCCTCGACGAGCGACGCGATGCCGACCCCGACCTGTCGGCCCGAGTCACGAGCCGGTTGGGTCACCCGGACGCTGCCCTGCGCGTCCAGGGCGATCTCGGCGTTCCGCTGGCCGATCGTCAGCGTGGCACCGCTGACAGTCGCCTGCACTCCTTGGCTCCGGTCGAGGACGGGGCGGTCCCCGTAGACCGCCTCCCGCTCCAGATCCCGCTGCAACGCCGGATCGTCCAGCGCCCCGGGCCGCAGCACCTGCTGTACCGGTGCCCCGGCAACCGCCACGTGCAGCAGCGGCGATCCCGGTGAGTACGTCGTCCTTTGCGGCAGCAGCACCGCGCGGGTTCTCAACTCCTCCTCGTTTACCGGCCCGGCCTGCTTGTTCACCTCCCACCGGTGCAGCGCTCCGGTTACCGCCTTCCTCAGGGACTCTGGCGTGTCGAAGGGCTCGCGGTACTGGCCGCCCTCCCACCCGCTCACCTCGTCGATGAACGTCGCCTCGCTGGGTTCGGGGGTGACGCCGGTCTGCACGAACACGAGCACCGGCTTGGTCCCGCGGGCCTCGCGGTACTCCTCGTGTGTCGGCGACAGGCCGGATCTCTGCGGCGAGCCGTACCGCGCGCCGAGCAAGAGCACTATCACGTCGGCGTCGCGCACGCCCTCCAGGCACACCTGCTGCGGGCTGCTCGGCGACGCTCGGAAGTCCTCGGCTGCGATCACGGTGTAGCCCAGGCTCTCGGCCGCGGCGCGGGCGGCGGCCCGGTGGTCCCCCATGCCTGCGATGACCGAGCTGATGAACACCTTCATGCTGTTCTCCCCTGTTCCCGCCACGACTCTGACCGCGCTACCACCGCGGGGTAAACCTCCCCTGCTCCGGCTCGCAGTCCAGATGCCGCGTACCGGGGCCTCCGAACGCGAGGTCGATCCGCGCGGCGAACCGCAGCGCCAACTCCTCAACACCCTTCTCGTCCGGCCACTCCGCGACGTCCTCGATCAGCAACACCCGCGACTCGATGGCCGTCGGCGCACCGAAGATGCTCGCCGCCCCAGGCTCGTTCCACCCCGCACCGAGCTGGCCGAGGACCGCGCCGACCGTGTTCGCCATCGCGACGATGGCGCGGAACGGGCCGGCCACCTCGTATCGCTCCACCATCTGGCGCTGAAGGTCGAACGCTGCCCACGCCCACCCGACGGACCTGTGCAGGAAGAACACACGCCCCCGCGTCTGCGGACCGAGGTCCCACTCACGACCACCCTCGACGCCAAGGAAAGCATCCACGCCGCCGTGCCAGTGCACTGCGGCGAAGTTCTGCCACTGGCCCTCGTTCCTGGGGCTGTATCCCACGTAGCCGCTCGACGCGCCGCGCACGATCCCGTGGTACGGCAACTGGCGACCCCCCACCGCCATCACCTTCGGGATCACCGCTTCGGGCTTCTCGGCCGGTACCGGCTGGGACGATGGATCACCCGGCAGGACGGCGATCCGCACCGTTGGATCCACGGCGAAGGCGGCGAGCCCACCGCGTGCGAACTCCTCATCCGGCGTGCCCCGGTTCAGACCCAGCAACGCCTGCTCGCGCATCCATCGCCCGATCAGGGCGTCGTCGTCCACCATTACATCCTTCGCTCGATCGTGAGACCCATCCCCGTATGCCGAGCCCAGCCTACTCGCACAGACATGCGAACGCGGGCTGCATGGGCTGTAGTCTGGGCTCTTGTCCAGGGATCGATCAGCTTCGGCTCCCGGTCCCTCCGGACTCCTGACGGGAGTTGACAATCTTGCTCAGTCCATTGGTGCCCGGTCTGCGGCAGGACAGGGCACCGGTCCGGTGAATGGGTCCGCCCCGGCGTCGCCGCTGGCGAGCTGATGGCTAGGCTCGATCCCCAGCACCGTCACGGCTGCTGGGACATCATGCCGCAGAACGGGATCGCCCCGGGGACCTTCACCAAGGACGCCGGCGGCGGCCAGAGATTCGAGGCGTTCCCCCGCCCATCGCCGTGTAGCCGAGGCGTCACGACAGGCCGGAGACCGGGCTCACGTGACCCGAGAACTCCCAGGAGCACGCTCAGCCGCAACAGGCGCTTGATCTGCACCCACGCCTCGTGTCGATGCTGTGAAAGCACACATGACACTGGGATTTTCTTGGGTGACGGTCCACGCCTCGGTCCACAGCCGAGGTGTTCTTGATAGCACTGCGTGATATCGGCACCGGGCACGCACGAGATCGTGGCCTCGCTACGCCTGGGCGCTCGCGGTCAGCACTGCGGCTTTCCTTTTCGCAGCAGGAATGCCGGGTGGAGTGCGATCCTCCCGGCATTCCTGTCGGCGCGGCCGGAAAAGCAGGGGAGATCAAAAGGACGCCCCCCCCGCAGTTCAGCGGTTTACTGGGTACCGTACTCCCAGAACGCCTTCCAGTTGAGCAGGCTCTTCTGCACCGAGATCTCCGGCGGTGCCTTCGGGTTGTTCGGCGGCTCGACTACGTACACGGGGAAGCCGCCCTTGGGCGCGGTCCCCGCGTAGTAGTAGCGGACATCAGTGAACGTTACCGAGTGGAAGTTGGGCAGGGGGGTGAGCGGCGTGTCGAAGACCGCCCGCTCGACCACCGTCTCAGCGTGCCCCGGGTAGCCGGACGGGATGCTGACCGTGGAGCCGTAGGCGACGCACGCCGACGACGGGCAGTCCAGGGTGTAGTCCCACCTCTCCGAGATGTTGGCTAGGTACAGCGTGTAGGTGTCCCCGGCGCCGCCACCGGTGTAGTTGATCTGCGCGTAGACGTAATCGCCCGGGTGCACCGGGTACTGGCTGCTTGACAGGTATACCGGCGGGTACGAGAAACCCGAGATGTAGACCTCCCACCACGCCTGGTCGTATTGCCCGGACAGGCTGCAGAAGGTGTCCACTCCGGCCTGCACCAACGCCGGATCGGAGCCGACCCCGCCGAGGCCCGCCCAGAAGGACGCGTGCGCGGCGGTCGCTTCCTCGTAGACATTGCAGGTGACTGACGGCACCTCCCACTCCGACTGCTCCTCGGTGAACTTTCCGTGCGCGTGATAGCCGACTACGTGCCCGGCCCAGTTCGTGTCGCGCATCACCCCAGCGGCAACCGGGGCGGACGAGGCGGAAGCGGGTATAGCCGTTACCCCTGCAGCTACACTGGCCAAGAGCGCGGCCAGGCCGCCCGCGATGACTAGCTTACGAATCATGCGATCCCTCCCCTTCCTTCCAGCCCAGACGGGCCGGACGGGTGTAATTTCCTCTTCTCCTCTTGCATGACCTGTCCAATCATGGGTTCCAGTAAGGAAATCGTCAGGCCTGATCTTAAGCTGCCACTATCACTAAACAGACGACTGCGATAAACAGTAATGAACTAGAGCCTACATACTCTTTCTTTTTGAGCCGTCGAGCCAACTGAACCCCCATTGACGCGACTGCACTCGGTGTCAAGTACGCTGGCGACCGGTCAAGGACAATATCTGTCAGAACTATCTCTTATGGCAAGAATTACATTCATGGAATTACCTTCCCGTAGGGGATTTTGGCAGGCCGATTAAGCATCGATCCATCACAAGCTAGCTATAATGTGATCCAGGTGCGCCGCTGTCGGCTTGGGGAATCCGAGCGGTCCGCTGACTGCACAACTCGGCCTGCTGCTGAAGGCCTTTGCGAGTGAGCGTGAGGGACCGCGTGTCACAGGAGCTAATGGCTTCGGGCTGAGGGTTCACACGGTTGTTACTGGCTTTGCTGCGCTGCTGGTGGAGGTTGATCCGCTTTGGGGACCTCATAGGAGTGACCAGGTGGCGGCAGTGCCAGGTCCGCTTCCGGTATTCATAGGGTTCGTCGCATCAGCAGGAGCATGTCCAGCTCGGCATCGTCGTACTTCTGCTGGCGCTCATGAAAGTCAGGGTCATCCGGATCGTTGTGTTTTCCGAACTGGCCCCAGGACCGCGCGGCACTATATGCGGTCGAGGCGGCGGTCGCTGCTGGTCGGTCAGCATAGAACTCCAGGCGCGCCAGCTTGGCAAAAGCGTCGTCGTGGGTCGACACTGTGGATGACGCGGCGAAGCTGCTTCAGGCACTTGCGCCGGTGTCGTGGGCGCCAACAGAAGCCACTTCCGGCTCGAAGCAGCCGTAAGCCTTGTTAGCCGGAGATCCCGCATCGACAGGCTCCGCGGGCCGCGCTGAATGGCTATGGGAAGGGTCGTTCCCTAGTTCAGGGGCTCGGCATTGATCATGTGGGCGAGCGCGTTCAGGGCCTCGTTGGAGCCCTTGACTCCGCCGTTGCGCAGCGCTCGCCGTGACACAGGCTTTCCTGCGTCGGCCAGCTCGCGAGCCACGCGGAGCGCCTCCTCCTTTCGCAGGTGTGGAGGATCGACGACACGATGCTGGGTCCTGCTGGGCGGCACCGGGCCGTGCTGTTCAACGGGCTCGTCCGCGCCCGAGGGAGGATCGGTCCGGGCCGTGATCCTGACCATCTGGTCCCGGATCGACTCGCAGGCGGGCTGGTCCTCGGCGAACCATTGCGGGGACCGCTCGCTGGCTGGTCCTGCGGACCGGCTGTCCAGGGTGTCTTCAGCCGAGGCGTCAGCGCGCAGCATGTGGGCCAGCGTGGTCCCCATGGCCAGGACCAGAACCGGCAGGCAGGACACGATCATGGTGATGGGCCACGGTGCCCGGGCGGCCCCGGCTTGGGCCAGCAGGTGGTAGGTGACCTGCCCGGCCATGCCGAGCGCGAAGGAGAAGATCGCGGACCACTTGGCGAACCGGCGAGTCCGGGCGCTGACCACGTGCTCGTCAGACAGCCAGGCGCGCAGCGCGTACGCCGCGTAGGCCTCCACGCCGACGGGAAGGGTGATGGAGGTGTCCAGGTGCAGCGAGGGCCAGATCCCGGGCAGCGGGGAGACCAGCCCGAACCCGGTTCTCTGCGCGATGCCGACCCATCCGGACCACACCTCGGCCGCGGCCGGGGCGGCCAGGACCAGCAGCGGCCAGGACCGCACGGTCCGGCCCGGCCGGGCAGTCGCCGGGGACCGGTCCGCGGCGGCTGGTCTGGTGGTCCGCGCCGGGACCGGACCACGCAGGCCCGGGTCCATGGCGGGGGACATGCCGGCGGTGATAGTAGCCATGCCGGTCACCATCCTTCCGTCGTGGCGAGCGGGTGGGGCTCGCCGGTCAGCGCGGCCAGTGCGGCGGCGACTTCGGAGATGCTGGCGCGGACGTAGGTCGACGTGGCGCCGGTCTCGTTGCCGCCGTCGGTGTGGCCGGCGTAGGCGCGGGCGACGGCGTAGCCGAAGTTCCGCTCGACCCAGGTCAGGGTGGTGTGCCGGATCCAGTGCATGCTGATCTGCTGGGTGCGCACCCAGGGCAGGTGCCTGCCGATGCGGGTCCAGAGGTGGTCATACCGGCGGTAGGTGATCGGGCGGCCGCTGGCATACCGCAGCAGCTGCCCGCCAGGCGGGGCGTGCCGCTGGCGGCCGTGCTCGGTCAGGCGGCCCATCAAGGTGGGCGAGACCGGCTGCCAGCGCACCGTCTCGCCCTTTTCGCGCAGCAGGATCAGGCACTGGTCCGGGTCGAGATCGTCCGGGCGCAGCGCGAGGGCGCCGCCGCGGCGGCAGGCGGTCTCGGTGTGCAGCCGGAGCAGCAGCGTGTCCAGCCCGGGATCATCGCCCGTCGTCGCGGCGGTCTCGTTGATCTGCGCCAGCCGGGTGTCCGGCACGGCCCGCCGGGTGGACGGCAGGCGGCGCGGCTTGGCCACCTTCCGCGCCGGGTTGTCCGCCTCGGCGATGAGGCCGTCGTCGACGGCCCGCTGGTACAGGCAGCGCAGCGCCGCCACCAGGTGCTCCTGGGCGCTGCGTCCGCCCCGGGCGTTGCGGCGGGCCACGACGTGAGTCTTGACGTAGGTCATCAGCTGCCGGATCTCCGATGGGGTGGGCTCGTCCAGGCGGCGGCCGCCCCAGTGCTCGGTGACCCGGTTCCAGTACGAGCCGTAGGCCCGGCGGGTGCCGTCGCTCACGGCTGCCGACACCACCGGGACGTACTCGGCGAAGGTCGGCACCGGTTTGCGGGGGTGCGGGATAGCGGTCAGGTCCGCGGGGGAGAGGCCCATCCGTTCCAGCAGCAGCAGTGCCGCCTCCACAACCGCCTGCTGGGAGGCGTCCTGGTTCACGGTGGTCATGGCCGCCTCCCCTCGCCGGGGACCGGGGCGTGCCCTCGCAGCGCCTGGTCCACCACCGCGAGCGAGTACGCGGCCAGCGCGTCCCGGTCCGGGAACACCGCCAGCAGCACCCGGTCACCGGGCCGCAGCCCGCAGCGGCGCCGCAGCGCGGCCGGGATCACGAGGTATGGCTTCGACGGCATGGTGACCATGCCGTCCGGGTCGCGGCGGGCGATGACCACGCCCGCGGCGGCGGTGAGAGTCAGCCGGTCCCCTGGCTGCCAGCCGAGCGCGCTGGTCATGGCCCGGTCGGCGACCCGGCCCGAGGAGTCCATCCGGCCGAACCCGTACACCACGTCATCCGGAACCGCCGGCACTTCCGGCGCGGCGGCGACCGGCAGGCGGCGCGCCACAGCCGTCCTACCTTGGTCCCGGCCGCCCGGCCGAACGCGCGGGGGAATCAGGGGAGCGATCAGGGAGGCGGTCATGGCCGCCTCCCTGCGGGGAGGAGCCGAAATGGCTCGGCGGCCAGCACGCAGCGGGGCTGCGTGTTCAAGCGATGTCTGTTTTGCGGGAAATTTCCCTGGTTTGGGTGTCCGAGGGGGGACTCGGTCACCGCTCGTGGTGCTGCATCACCGAAACGGTGATCCATCACCGCTCCAAGCTAACACGGCACGGGACGGCCGGGCCC
>Ga0335074_10017889_pt1 | contig 10005 bp, 5 predicted proteins | sample Lox_Sample_23_FD_206715 | JGI IMG/M metagenome (GOLD analysis project Ga0335074, IMG submission 206715) | Soil microbial communities from Loxahatchee National Wildlife Refuge, Florida, United States - Lox_Sample_2.3 | ecosystem: Environmental > Terrestrial > Soil > Wetlands | place: USA: Florida...
CGGCGTCTCGCTGAATACGCTGTTGAGCGCCCAAATCAACGTCAACAATCCAGGGATCGTCTATACAGGCACCGTCAAGTTCGGCGGCCAACCCCTGCCGGGAGCCACAGTGATCGCCACCCAAGGCGACCACCGTGCGGTGACCACAACCGACGAAACGGGCGCATACGAACTGCCGGGCCTTACGCCCGGAACTTACACCGTGGAAGTCCAGATGTTCGGTTTCCAGACAGCTCGTAAGCAGGTTCAGATAGGGACCACGGCGCCGCAGCCCACCGCGTGGTCTCTCGAATTGGAACCCCGGCAGAGAGAGCCGAGAGAATTCGCGCAGCGTCCCCAACAACAACAGCTAGGCGGCTTCCGGGCCGCTCCAGGCATCACTGAGAACGAACTGGACCAGCTGGCGGCAGCTCCCCCGCCGGACATCAGCCCCCAGACATCGGCAAACGCCAATGAGGCTTTCCTGGTCAACGGATCGCTGAGCACCGGATTGCAGAATGGCCAGAACGATTTCGGGCTCCGGGGGCCGATGTTCGGTCTTCAGGGCCCGGGGGGGCAGCTCGGAGCTACGGTGGAAGGCCAGGCTGCCGGTCTACCGGGCACGCCGGGAGCCCCGGGTACGGGAGCAGGTCCCGGATTTGGCGGACCCGGTGGCGGAGGGTTTGGAGGTGGACGTGGCGGCGGATTCGGCGGGGGGCGGGGTGGATTCGGCGGGCCAGGAGGCCGCAGGCGCCGCGGGAATGGCGGCTATTTTGGCAATCGCGCCAATCGCGGCCGCCAAGGAATTCACGGCAATGTCTCATTTCTGTGGCAGGGCTCCGATACCAACGCCAAGCCGTTTTCTTTGAGCGGCCAACCAGTACCACAGCCCGGTTATAACAACTACCGCTGGAGCGGCGTACTGGGCGGACCTTTGCGCATTCCGCATTTGCTGAAGGGTGACTCGACGTTTTTCACCGTGAGTTATTACTCCACGCGTGGCCAAACCGTCGCCTATAACGTCGGCACCGTGCCAACGGCGGCGGAGCGTGCCGGCGATTTTTCACAGACGCTCATTAATGGTGTCGTTCCCACCATCTATAGTCCAGCCACCGGAGCTCCATTTCCCGGAAACGTGATTCCGAACACTCTGATCAATCCGGCAGCCGCCGGGTTGCTGCAATACATTCCATTGCCGAATCTTCCCGGCGTCGTGCAGAACTATGAGTTCGTCACCGCTGTCCCTGCCGATACCGATAACGTGAGCATTCGTCTCAGCCAGAACATTACCAAAAACGACCGCTTGGCGCTCACCGAAAGCTTTCAACGCCGTAAGAGCGACACCGCGCAATTGTTCGGATTTCTGGATCCTGGCTCCGGGTTCGGCGACAACACGAATCTTAGTTGGACGCACAACGTCGGCTCGAACGCGCTCAACACCGCACAGGTGACTTTCAATCGCAATCGCACTACGCAGGCCTCCTACTTCTCGTACGGACCCAATGTCGCGGCCGAACTCGGCATCCAGGGCACGTCGCAGGAGCCCATCAACTATGGCCCTCCCACGCTGAGCTTCACCAATTTTTCCAGCCTCACCGACGCGATTCCATCCAATGCCGCCGTGCAATACGTTTCGGAGGGCGACTCCTACATGTGGGTAAAGGGGAAGCAAACCATGACCGCTGGGGGGGACTTCAAGCGTTCCGATCGCAACACGATTACGGATCAGAATGCGCGCGGCACTTTCACCTTTAGCGGAATCGCCACGAGTGCGTTTAATTCAGCCGGGCAGCCTTTGCCTAACACCGGCCTCGATTTTGCCGACTTCCTGCTGGGCTTGCCGCAGTCCAGCTCAGCTCAATTCGAAGGCGACAGCACCTATTTCCGCCAGAATGCCTGGGACGCATACTTTAACGACGACTGGCGCGTGAATCCGAAACTGACGATCATGCTCGGACTACGCTACGAATATTATTCCCCGCTGTCGGAAAAATACGGGCACCTTGTCAATCTCGATATTGCGCCCGGGTTTACCGCCGTCGCTCCGGTCCTAGCGGGCGGTACCGGGCCGTACTCTGGTGCGTTTCCAAGCGGACTCATCGAGCCGGATCGCGACGGTTGGGCGCCGCGCGGCGGACTCGCCTGGAAGCCGTGGGAAAAACACTCCACTGTGGTGCGGTTAGGTTATGGCATTTACTACAACCCAACAGCGCTCAATAATCTTGCCACGGAGCTTTCCGAGCAACCCCCCTTCGCCTTAACTCAAACGCTGACCACCAGCACCGCCAACGTCCTGACATTGCAAAATGGGCTCGCCACAGCGCCCACCAACCAGACGGTGCGCAACACCTACGCAGTGCAAAAGAATTACAAGATCGGATATGCGCAGAGCTGGAACGTCAGTGTGCAGCAGAATTTAACCCGCTCTCTTTTCTTTGAGCTGAGCTACATTGGAACCAAAGGCACCGACCTCGATACGGAAACAGTTCCGAATCGCGCGGCGCTCGGCTCTTCGCCCCTTTCATCGCAACAGAATCTGTCCATCTCGAACGCGGAACAGTTCATTTACGACAGTTCATGGGGCAATTCGATCTATCATGCCGGACAAGCTCGAATCATGCGCCGCTTCTCGCGAAACATGTCGTTCAACATCATCTACACCCTGTCGAAATCCATTGACGATAGCTCCACGTTTGGCGGCGCCGGCAATGTCGTGGCGCAAAACGCATTCGACCTAAGCGCCGAGCGCGGACTGTCAAGCTTCAATCGAACCCACGTGTTGAATTTCAACTACGTCCTCAGCACACCCACGGAAGCAAGCTGGTGGAAGCGCAACTGGACGCTGAGCGGCTCGCTGTTGCTCGAAAGCGGTACTCCGCTAACCGCCCGGCTGCTCGGCAACCAATCGAACGTCGCCGGCACGGGCGTGGTCGGCAGCGGGCGTGCGGAAGCCACCGGTCTGCCGGTAACCGACGGGACCGGGTACTTCAATCTGGCGGCGTTCACGCTCCCACTCCCGGGCGAACTTGGCGACGCCGGGCGCAATACGATCCCGGGACCTTGGACCTGGGATCTCAACACCGCTTTTGGCCGGTATTTTACGATTGGTGGTGAAGGCAGCCGCAAGCGCCTCGAGTTGCGGCTGGAAACTACGAACACTTTGAATCACGTGAACATCACTAACATCAACACGGTGGTTGGTTCGGCGCAATACGGCTTGCCAACCACAGCCGGCGCGATGCGAACCGCGGACATCAATATCAGGTTCCGCTTTTAGGGAGGCAACTGCGATGTCTACGCGCGCAATTCGGATATTTTCCGCAACGCTCATTTGCGGCGGACTGCTGGCGCAGGACCAGCCGACCCCGACCTTCCGAACCAACACCAACCTGGTCATCGTCAACGTTGCCGTCAAGGATAAAAGCGGTAAAGCCATCGAGAATTTAAAAAAAGAGCAGTTCACGTTGCTCGAGGACGGCAAGCCTCAGCAGATTTCCGTTTTCGAGTTGGAGCACCTGAATGGCGGCACGTTACCCCCGCTCGAGGTGCCCGCGCCAACGCCAACGCTCAAGACCCGGGGGCCGGCCGAAACAAAAGCTGTGCCCACGCCGGTGGCCGCGGCTCCCAGCTTGAAGTCGGACCAGCTCAAAGATCGGCGGCTAATCGCGATGCTCTTCGACCTCTCCTCCATGCAGCCGCCCGAGCAGATCCGCGCTCGCGAAGCCGCCAAGAAGTTCATCGAAACGCAGATGACTGCCTCGGACACCGTGTCGATCATGACGCTCACCAACGAACTTCGCGTGGTGCAGGAATTCACCAACGATCGCGAGACTCTACTGTCCGCGATTGAATCGCTGCGCGTGGGCGACTCAAGCGAACTGGCGGCAATGGCGGCAACCGGCGCCGATGCCACCGACACCAGCGGAGAGTTCACCGCCGACGACACCGAGTTCAACATCTTCAATACCGATCTCAAACTGAGTGCGCTCGAAGATGCCGCGCGTAAGCTCGCGCCCTTCCCCGAGAAAAAGGCGCTGGTCTACTTTTCCAGCGGGATCGGCAAGACCGGTGTCGATAACCAATCGCAGATTCGCGCCACCGTCAACGCCGCCGTGCGCGCCAATGTGTCGTTTTATCCTATCGATGCTCGAGGGCTGGTGGCCATGGCCCCGGTTGTGGACGCCACACAGGCGTCTCCGAAGGGCACCGGCGTCTTCACTGGCAGCGCGCAACTGAGCGCTCGTACGTCCTTCCACGATACCCAAGACACCATTTACACTTTGGCCGCGGATACCGGCGGACAAGCCCTGCTCGACAGCAACGATCTCACGCTCGGCATCCGGGCCGTGCAGACGGACATCAGCAGTTACTATGTTCTCGGTTACTACAGCGCGAATCCGGCGCAGGACGGCAAGTATCGCCACGTGACGGTGAAGATTGCTTCCCTTCCCGAATCGGCGAAGGTTGATTATCGGCGTGGCTATTATGCCGGCAAGGTCTGGGGCAAGATGAGTTCGAACGACAAAGAAAGGCAACTCGAAGACGCACTCACCCTGGACGATCCGTTTACCGATCTGCCGCTCGCGCTGGAGGTGGATTACTTCCAAACCGGCCGCGACAAGTACTTCGTGCCGATCACGGTTCGTATCGCCGGTTCGTCCCTCGGCCTTTCGCCAAAATCGACCACCGATCTTGATTTCATTGGCCAGATTCGCGACCTGCACGGAAAACTACTGGGCGGCGTCCGCGACGAAATCAAACTAAAGCTAAGCGAGGAAAATGCGGCTCAACTTTCGCAGCGGCACGTCGAATATGACACCGGCGTCACGCTGCCCCCCGGCGATTACAATCTTCGGTTCCTCGCGCGGGAAAACCAAAGCGGCAAGATGGGCACGTATGAAATGAAGTTCACCGTTCCTGACTTGAGCAAGGAATCGTCCGTGCGAATGAGTTCGGTGGTCTGGAGCAATCAGCGCGAGCCGCTCTCAGCCAGCATCGGCACGGCCGGTACGAATAAAAGACTGCTGAACGAACATCCACTGGTAGAGAACGGCATCAAGCTGATTCCCGATATTACCCGCGTATTCCGCAAGAATCAGAAGCTGTACGTCTATTTCGAAGTTTACGATCCCGGAACGCTGTCGTCGCCCAGTGTTTCAGCCGAGTTGATGATGTTCCGTGGCAAGTCGAAAGCATTCGAATCGGCGCCAGTGCACGTCACGAAGCCGAAATCGGGCCACCCGAACACGCTAGCATTTGAATTCCAGATGCCGCTCGCCAACATTCCCTCGGGTCGTTACACCTGCCAGGTGAGCGTCATCGACGAACAAGCGCGCAAGTTCGGGTTCGCCCGCGCACCCTTGGTTATATTGCAGTAAGCCGTATTGCAGTACGCCGCCGCGCCTATCTCGAGTTATATTTAAATGCGAATTGCAGCCGAATCTGCTGGCCCTTGAAATCGCTCGGCAGCGGCGGGAACGGTACCGATGCGCTGATTCCGGCCACTGCCGCTCGATCCAAAGCCTCAGAACCCGAAGGCGTCGCAATGACGAGCTTCGGCACTTGCCCATTACGATCGATGATGAACTGGAGCTGCACTACCCCGTGATTGCCCATCCGCGCGCTTTCCGGAATCACCGCAAACCAGTTTTGCCGAACCAGCGCCAGTATCCGAATAAGGTACGGCTTGAAATCGACGCCCATGGGATCGCTCATCAGTTCCAGGCTGCTGCCTGTACGCCCTAGCGAAGGCGAAAGACGAGCGCTTGGAGGTAGCGGCGGCGGCTGATCCAAATCGCCTACTACGACGCTGCCCCCTCCGCCACCTCCGCGCGCAATTTCACGAATCGCTTCCTGAACGCTCGCATTTGGCGGCGCCAGTTTGGCTTTCCCCTTGAACTCGCTGGGCCCGCTCTGTCCCGGCGTTTCGAAGGCCAGCTTGGGTTGTTCGACAGGCTGGATCTGCGGGGGTGGCGGAGCCTTGGGCGTGCCGGCCAACGCGGGCAACGCTGGTGGAGTATTTTGCGCAGTGAGGGGCGTCGCGATTTTGGGAGGTTCGACGATACGCGGAGCAGCTGCCGTTTGCTGCGGGCCCGGCGGCAGGGGATTGGGCGCTTTGAATGCTCGTATGGCCGGCGCGGGAGGCAACCGCTCCTGCGACGCTGGACGCGGCTTCAGATCCTCGACATTCACTTCCTTGGCGACCTTTCCCTTATTAGGCGCCTTTTGGGTGAGATCGGCGGGTAACACCAAGTGAACAGCCTGATGGAAATCGGGAATAATTTCGGTGGCTTCCCGGGTCGGCGGTCCTTCCAAGCTACCGAGCAGAAACACCAGTGAAATTATCCCGGCGTGCACCACCAGAGAGCCGACACCGGCCCGCCAATACCTGCGGGAGTCAGTGGATTCGTGCCAATCCAACAGCAAAGAAGGGCCGGGATCCGCGCCAGAACTCATGACGGTGAATAAGAGACGTTAATTGCGGGCCCGACGTTGCGAAAGTTGATGCTAAGTAAGCGTTTGGAGCCGCACGTTGACTAACTTCGTATGCTCCTCGATTTTATCAAGAATCGCCAGTGCCACTTCCAGCGCTCTCAGTCCCTCTTCACCCGGCACGAGCGGACGGGTGCGATTCGCCACAGCTTCCAAAAACGATTCGATCTCCAACCGTAGCGGTTCTTCTTTGACGATAGCGAGCGGCTGAAATCCGATCTGCTGATTTCCGCTAACGGTGAAAGCGACTGCCTCCTGTTTCTGATAATCGAGCGAAATATATTGGTGTGGCTGAAACAGGCGCAGCTTACGGACCCGCTCGGTCGAAACGCGGCTGGCCGTTAGATTGGCGACGCATCCACCGGGGAATGCCAGGCGTACGTTCGCGATGTCTACTTTATCGGACAGGATGGAGATACCTGCCGCGCGAATTTCTTCGGGCAGCGTGCCTGCCAGATCAAGCACGATATCAAGATCGTGAATCATTAAATCCAACACGACGTCCACGTCGAGGCTGCGCGGACTGAAGAGGCTAAGGCGGTGAACTTCAAAAAAAAGCGGGATGGTCGTGATTTTCTTGAGCGCCGTCACCGCCGGGTTGAAACGTTCCAGGTGACCAATCTGCAGTATCCGCTCATATTCGGCAGCCGTGTCCACCAAACGCCGTGCGGACGCGAGATCGGCCGCGATGGGCTTCTCTACCAGTACGTCGATCCCAGAGGCGAGCAACTCGCAACCGACGTCAGCGTGACGCGATGTGGGCACGGCGACCACCGCCGCATCAACGTTGTCTTTGAGTTCGCCGAGGGTAGCGAACGTCAAGCAGTTGTGTTCAGCGGCGGCTTGGGCGGCGCGCTCCGAATCGGAATCCACCACGCCAACCAGCGTGGCGTTGAGCGATTGATTCAGTACGCGCAGGTGGTGTCGTCCGAACACACCCGCGCCGACGACGGCAACACGAATCTTGTTCAAAATCTAACTTATCACGGGCAGTACTGGTGAGCCATGACCCGTGCGTGTGACGTCACGGCGCACAGCGCAATCAGGCCGGCAGCGCGACGCAGCATTTTTGTGCTTAGGAATATATTCCTGGCGCCTCATGCCCGGTTTTCTGCACATATTCGGAGTACGAACCCAAATACACATGAGGGTTTCTCTCTTGCCCATTTTCCCCGCCGAGTTCTAATACGCGTGAACTCAGTCCACGCAGGAAAGTGCGATCGTGCGACACAAAGATCATCGTACCTTCGAACTCCCGCAGCGCTTCCACCAGCATCTCCTTGGTGGCCAAATCCAGATGATTGGTCGGTTCATCCAGGACCAGGAAATTCGGCGGGTTGTAAAGCATCCTCGCCATTGCCAAGCGCGACTTCTCGCCGCCGGAAAGCGCCCGGATGCTTTTGTCGACGTCGTCGCCCGAGAATTGAAAGGCGCCGGCCAAGGTGCGCAGCGAACCGAGTCCGTCCTGCGGAAAATCCTTCTGGAGTTGTTCGATGATCGTCAGTTCGGGATCCAATACGTCCAGCGACTGCTGCGCGAAGTACCCCAGGATCAAGCTCGCTCCCAGCCGCACGGTTCCCGCGTCCGGATCCAGGGCTCCGGCGATCATTTTGAGCAACGTCGATTTGCCTGCTCCGTTTTTACCCATTACCGCCCAGCGCTCCCCGCGCCGTACCGTGAGGCTGAATCCGTCGTAAATCACGCGCGATCCAAAACGTTTGTGAAGGTCTTCGATGACGGCGACTTGGTCGCCCGAACGCGGCGGCACGCGAAACTCGAATTTCACGACATGACGTTTTTTGGGCAGTTCCACCTTTTCTATCTTGTCGAGCGCTTTGATTCGGCTCTGTACCTGCGCGGCTTTTGCGGCGTGCGTTCGGAAGCGATCGATGAAGCGTTGCTCCTTGGCGAGCATGGCCTGCTGGCGCGCGAAGGCGGCCTGCTGATTCGTCTCTCGAATGGCGCGCTCGCGCTCGTAAAAGTCGTAGTCGCCTGAGTAGGTGACAATCTCTCCAGAATCGATTTCGGCGATCTTCTCGACGATGCGATTCATGAATTCGCGGTCGTGCGACGTCATCAGCAGCGCGCCCTGGAACGATTTGAGGAACTGCTCGAGCCAAATAATCGATTCGATGTCCAGGTGATTGGTCGGCTCATCCATCAAGAGAACGTCGGGCCGGCCCAGCAGTACGCGGGCCAGCGCCACGCGCATCTTCCAGCCGCCGGAGAGTGCGCCGACGTCGCCATCGATGGGGTCATCTTGAAATCCCAGGCCGTGCAGCACTTCGCGAGCTTGTGCTTCCAGCGCGTACCCGTCAAGGTGCTCGTATTCTTCCTGCACCTCGCCGAAACGTTCCAGGATGCGATCCATCTCCTCGGCACGTGCCGGATCCTCCATGGCGCGCTGCAACTGCTCCAGTTCGTGGTGAAGATCTCCGGCACGCCCGCTGCCCGCGATGGCTTCATCCAGCACCGAGCGCCCCTTCATTTCCTCCACGTCTTGGCGAAAATACCCGATGTGGAGCCGCTTGGGAACGGTAACCGTACCTTCGTCGGGTTCCTCCTCGCCCACGATCATACGGAAAAGAGTGGTCTTGCCCGCTCCATTTGGGCCGACCAAGCCAACCTTCTCGCGGGGGTTCAACTGGAACGAAGCGTCGACAAAGATCAATTGTTTGCCGTATTGTTTATTGATATTGAAAAACGAGATCACGCACCACTAAGCTAGCATCTGCGCGCCCCCTGCTCCGCCGATCCACGGAGTGGAGCGCGGCATGCGAGCGTGTGGGTTTGCTCAATCCTGCGGCGTAGTGGTCCACTAACAAATTGGAGGATGGATGACTCAGGAACAAGTACGCGCGCGGATCGAGGAAATCGCGATTATCCCGGCGGTCCGTGCTTCGAACACAGAGGACGCTCTGTTTGCGGCCGAGGCGGTTTCCCGGGGCGGAATTCCGATTGTGGAACTGACCATGACGGTTCCCAGGGCGAACGAGCTCATTGCGCAATTAGTAAAAAAGCATCCGCGCATGGTGGTGGGAGCGGGGACGGTATTGGATCTGGAGACGGCGCGCGCGTGTCTGGCCGCTGGAGCGCAATTCATTACGAGTCCGGGCCTCGACGTGGCGCTTGTCGAATTCACCGCGAAGGCCGGCGTGGTCGCGATGCCGGGAGCGCTGACTCCCAGCGAAATCATGTCGGCGTTACGGGCGGGCGCGGACTTCGTCAAAATATTTCCTTGCGCACAGGTCGGCGGTGTGGACTACATGCACGCCTTAAAGGCTCCCTTCCCTCAGGTGAAGTTTATTGCAGCCGGAGGGGTCAACCAGCAAACCGCCGGGAAATATTTGGCAGCGGGTGCAACCGCTGTGGGAATCGGGGCAGAGCTGGTGCCACCACGCGCTATCGCTGTTCGCGAGCCACAATGGATCGAAGAGCTGGCACGGAGGTATCTGCACACGGTCAAGGAGGTGCGGGAAGGAAATTGAGCGATGAATTGATAGCGCTGTCGGGGTTGGAACCCTTGGTGCCACT
>Ga0335074_10017891_pt1 | contig 10003 bp, 9 predicted proteins | sample Lox_Sample_23_FD_206715 | JGI IMG/M metagenome (GOLD analysis project Ga0335074, IMG submission 206715) | Soil microbial communities from Loxahatchee National Wildlife Refuge, Florida, United States - Lox_Sample_2.3 | ecosystem: Environmental > Terrestrial > Soil > Wetlands | place: USA: Florida...
TCGTGATGAGCGACCCGGAGGGCAACGAGTTCTGCCTGGTGCAGTACTACGACTGAGCTGGCCGGCGTAGCCCGGCAGGAACCGGGGAAGGGTGGCATAAACGACGGCGGTGCCATCGCGCCCCACGGCCCGGTCAACCGGGGCGGGCGCCGCTGATATCTTCTACATACTTGTAGAAGTCATCTGGGCAACCCGCTGGAGGACCGACCTCGCATGTCGCTCTCGCCATCGCCCCGTTACGCCGTCGCCGGCCGGCCCGCGAGCACGTGAGCATAACCCACCTCATCGCCGTCTACGGCTACCTAGCGCTGTTCGCCCTGGTCGGCGCCGAAAGCCTCGGCATTCCGCTGCCCGGCGAGACCGCGCTGATCATCGCGGGCACGTTCGCCGGGACGACCCACCGGCTGTCCCCGTGGCTGATCTTCCTCGTCGCGGCCGCCGCGGCGATCGTCGGGGACAACATCGGGTTCTGGATCGGCGATCAGGGCGGGTACCGGCTGCTGCGCGCCCACGGCCGAAGGATCCGCCTGGACCAGCACAAGCTCAAGATCGCCCGGTACCTGTTCGACCGGCACGGCGTGAAGGTCGTGTTCTTCGGCCGGTTCGTCTCGATTCTGCGCACCTACGCGGCGTTCCTGGCCGGAACCAGCAAGATGCGCTGGCGCAAGTTCCTGCCCGCCAACGCCGCCGGCGGCATCGTCTGGGCCGCGATCTACACCCTGGTCGCCTACCTGGCGGGACGGGCACTGCAGCGGGCCTCCGACCTCATCGACATCGTTCTCGCCGTCGCCGCGGTCCTGGTCATCGTCGCCGTGATCCTGATTTTCCGGCGCCAGATCGGCAAGCTCGGCGGCCGCGCCGAGGCCGCCTACCCGGGCCCGCTCGAGTTAACGAGCCGCTCAGCGCGCGTCATTGCCAGGCGGCGTCGAAGGCCTCCGGGTCCAGCGGGATCAGCGCGCACTCCAGGATGAGGCCGTCCCGGGCGCGGTACAGGCCGACGGTCGACCATGAATACCTGACGCCGTCGCGCTCGGCGGTGCCGTCGGTCAGGGCCGCGAAATGCGACGGCCCGGCCATGACCTCCCGGCGGTGCATGCGGAAGGTGGCGTTGGCGAGCGCCCGCCGCCGCTGCATGTAGTCGATGACCTCGTCGATTCCCCGGTATGTCCCGGCGATCTGGTTGCGCCCTGGCACCCGCCAGACGATCTGCGGGTCGAGCAGCCGTCGCACGCCCGATGAGTCTCCGTCGCCGTAGAGGGCGGCCTGCGCCTCGTGCAGCGCATCGAGCAGCTTCTGCGCGTCCTGAGCAGCCCCGGCCGGCGCCGGGATCAGCCTCCGCAGCTGGTCCGGAACCGGGCTGCGGCGGCCGTCGCGCACGGCGACGTAGCCGATCGACGCCGTGGCCAGCAGGTCGCCGCCGCGCCGGATCTCGAACTGCGCGGTCAGGGCGGACTGCGCCGTCGTCTCGCCGGTGACGGCGATGAGCAGCTCGTCGTCGAGGCGGCCGGGCCGCCGGTAGGAGTACCGGGCATCGGAGATCACGAGGTCGACGCCCAGGGCGCGCAGGCCCGCATAGGGCAGACCCAGGTGCTCCAGCCAGCCGAGGAAGGCGTCCTCGCAGAACTCGTGGTAGCGGCCCGCGTACACCATGGCCTGGGCGTCGCAATGGCGCGGGCGCACCGGCTGGGACAGCACGAACGGTGAGCTGCTCATGTTGCCTATCTTCCGGCGTCGGGGCCGGCGACGCAGAACGCGTCCGCGTTACCGCCGCGTCGTGGTCCGGCCGGTTAGTTTTTTTTACGCCCCGGCTCCGGTGCCGGCGAGCGGCAGCGTGACCTGGGCCGGGCCGCCGCAGCCTGTACCAGGTCTGGTGGCCGCGGTTAAGGTGGCCGCTGTGGAGCGGTCTGCGGTGGCCGACGGCGCGGGAACCTTGCACGGCTTCCCGGCCGAGCTGACCAGCTTCGTGGGCCGGGACGGCGCGGCGGATGAGGTCGCCGGCCAGCTCGGCACTCACCGCCTGGTGACCGTGACCGGGCCCGGCGGGGCCGGGAAAACCCGGCTGGCCGGCGAGGTGGCCAGGCACATGGCCGACCGGTTCGCCGACGGCGTGTGGCTGGCCGAGCTGGCCGCGGTGCGGGATCCGGCCCAGGTCGCCGCCGAGGTGGCTGCCGCGCTGGGGATCCGCGAGCTGCCCGCGGCGGCGGCGGCCGATGAACTGGCCCGGGCCCTGGCTCACCGGCATCTGCTGCTGGTGCTCGACAACTGCGAGCACGTGATCGGGGCGGCGGCGGAGTTGTGCGGGCGGCTGCTGCTGGGCGCCGATGACGTCCGGGTGCTGGCGACCAGCCGGGAGCCGCTGCGGATCGCGGGGGAGGTGCGCTACCGGCTGGGTCCGCTGGCCCTGCCCGATCCGGGGGACCTGGCGGCGGCAGGGCAGTGCGAGGCCGTGACGCTGTTCGCCGACCGGGCCTGGCTGGTCGACCCGGGCTTCGCGCTGGACGAGACCACCACCACGGCGGTCGCGCAGCTGGTGGCGCGGCTGGACGGGCTGCCGCTGGCCATCGAGCTGGCGGCGGCGCGCGTGGACGTGCTGGGCGTGACCCAGTTGCTGGAGCGGATCGACGACAGGTTCGGGCTGCTTGCGGCGGGGGACCGGCTGGCCGAGCAGCGGCAGCGGTCGCTGGAGGCGGCCGTGGCGTGGAGCTACGAGCTGCTGGATGAGAACGAACGGCGGGTGTTCCGGGCGGTGTCGGTCTTTCCCGGGCCGTTCACGCTGGAGGGAGCGGAGGCGGTGGCCGGGACCGGGGCCGGCCCGGCTGTGCTGCGGCTTGTGGACCGGTCACTGCTGCTGCCGCCCCGGGTCGGGCCGGATGGCCGGTCCCGGTACCTGATGCTGGAGACGCTGCGGGCCTACGGGGCCGGGCTGCTGGCGCAGGCCGGCGAGGACGGCGCGGCCAGCGCCGCGCTCGCCGCCTTCGTGGCCGAGGTGGCCGAGGAGGCCGCCGTCGGGCTGCACACGCGCACCTGGGAGATGGCCGGCCTGCGGCATCTCGACGCCGAGGACGTGACCTTGCGCCACGCCCTGGCCTGGGCCATGGACCACGATCACGCCATGGCGCTGCGGCTCGCGCTCGCCCAGGCGCTCTGGTGGCAGCTCCGGGGACGGCTGACCAGTCAGGCGTCGCTGCTGGCGGCGGCCGCCGAGCATGCCGAGCCCGGCAGCGACCAGTGGTGTGCAGCGCACATGTTCCTCGCGGGGACCGCGGCCAGCCAGGCCGGCGACCCGGATCTGGCGCTCGAGCGATACACCGAGGTCCGCGACGTCCTCGAGGACCCGCGGCGGCCCGCATCCTGGGCCGGAACGATCATGCTCGCGATGTGCATGGGCGGCCGGGCCATGGCGCTGGTCCATGCGGGCCGGATCGCCGAGGGCGCCGACGACGGCCGCCGGGCACTGGACCTCGCCCGGGAGTCCAGCTTCCGCGGCCTGGAGGCGATGGCGATGGCCTGCCTCAGCATCATTGCCCGGTACAACGGCGACCGGGATGCCGCGCTCGGGCTCGCGCGCGAGGCGCTGGGGATCACCGACGAGTTCGCCGGAGGGCTGCAGCGGGCGCTCAGCCACGTTATCGCGGGTGCGCTGACGGACGCCGGCGATCTGTCCGCCGCCGACCAGGCCTGCACGGCCGCGCTGGCCTCATGCCGCGAGGCCGGTGACGTAGCGACCCTCGGCGGCGTGCTCTGGCAACTGACGATCCTGGATCTGCGAGCCGGTCGCTTCGACGACGCGGCCGCGCATCTGAGCGAGCAGCTCCACATCGCAACGCAGACCGGCATACGGCCGATCCTGCTGGCCGGCCTCGACAGCTGCGGCCACGTGTGCGCGGTGACCCGCCGCCCGGCCGAGGCGGTCACGGTGTGGGCGGCCATGTCCGCGCTCGCCGGCTCCGGGCGGTTCCCGCACGAGTACCTGAACCGGGACCAGCGCGACGAGCTGCAGCACAAGGCGCGCGCGGCGCTTGGCCCGGCCGGAACGCGAGCGGCGCAGGCCCGGGGCGCGGGCATGGGGCTGGCCACCGCCACCGAGTACGCCCTGATGCTCGCGGCCGGGCCGGTGCCTCAGGCCGCGTGCGGAGCGCCGGGGCGCGGGGCGGCCGGGGCGGCGGCGCCGGCTCTGGCCGGGCTCAGCCCGCGCGAGCGCGAACTGGTCACCCTGGTCGCCCAGGGCCGGACCGACGCCCAGATCGCGGCCCAGTTGTACATCACCGTGCGCACGGTGGGCTCGCACCTGGACCGGATCCGGGACAAGACCGGATGCCGGCGTCGCGCCGACCTCACCCGCCTGGCCCTGGGCGCGGGCCTGGTCTGACCCGTCCGCCCGCCCGCAGCCGCGGTGTGGGTGATTCCACCCCTGCCGCCGGCGGGCCGTGCGGATGAATCTGGTAACCGCGAGGCCGAAACGGCTCGCCGTTTGCCGGCCCGGCCGCGGAAGTGCAGACCTGAGGTGCGACGAACTCGCCGAGACTTCGCCGTCTGAATTACGGCGGCTCGATCCCGCCGGATTGGCTCACAGTACGGAGAGGGGAGACTCATGCAGACCCCCGATACCCTGGCGGGCGAACCCGGAGCCTCGGGGGCTCCCGGCTCCCGGGCGGAGGCTGCGAGCACGCCGGCCGTTGAGATCTCGCACCTGCGCAAGACTTACGGTCCGGTGGTCGCGGTCGACGACGTCTCGTTCTCGGTCACCGAGGGCGAGATCTTCGGCATCCTCGGCCCGAACGGAGCCGGGAAGACCACCACGGTCGAATGCGCCATCGGCCTGCGGTCCCCGGATTCGGGAACGATCCGGCTGATGGGCATCGATCCGCAGGCCGATAAGGCCCGGATCCATGAGATCACCGGAGTACAACTGCAGTCGGGGGCCTTTCCGGCCAAGCTCAGGGTCGGCGAGATCATCGACACGTACCGGTCCTTCTACCGGCATCCGGCCGACGCGGGCGAACTGGCCGGCGCGCTCGGGCTCGCCGATAAGCGCAACTCCTATTACCGGTCCCTTTCCGGCGGCCAGCAGCAGCGCCTGTCCGTGGTGCTGGCGCTCATCGGCGCGCCCAGGATCGCGGTCCTGGACGAAATGACCACCGGACTCGACCCGCAGGCCCGGCGGGCCGCCTGGGAACTGATCGAGCACGTCCGTGACCGCGGAACGACGGTCCTGCTGGTCACGCACTTCATGGAGGAAGCCGAGCGACTGTGCGACCGGGTGGCACTCATCGACTCCGGGCGCATCGTCGCGCTGGACACTCCGGCGGGCCTGGCAACGCGGGCCATGGGCGGCAAGACCGTCCGGTTCCTGCCGTCGGCCCCGTTTGACGCGAACCTGCTGACCAGCCTGCCGGAGGTGACCGCGATCGAGCATGACGGCCACCACATCGTCGTCACCGGCACCGGTGAGCTCGCCACCGCCGTGATCGTCGCCCTGCACGAGGCGGGCGTCGAGGCGCGGGACGTGCGGATCGACGCATCGACGCTGGAGGACGCCTTCGTGCGGCTCACCGGAAGGCATCTGCACGAAGCCGGAGAAGGGGAGCCGTCATGACCACGCTCGAGCTGTCACAGTTGCGGTCGCAGTCGGAGCCGCGACCGCCGCTCGCCGCGTTCGGCAACATGGTGCTCAACGAGGCCAGGCTGGCCTGGCGGCAGCCGGCCGGGATGATCGCCGGCGCGGGGATCGCATTGCTGCTCCTGATCATCTTCGGCGAGATCCCGGCGTTCAAGCAGGCTTCGAGCAGCCTGGGCGGCTACTCGACGTTCGACGTCTACATCCCGATCCTCATGGGGTTCTCGATCGCGATTATCGCCTTCCTCTATCTCCCCGGGCCGCTGGTTTCCTACCGGGAGCTCGGCATCCTGCGCCGCCTCTCGACGACGCCGGTGCCCGCGTACTGGGTGCTCGCCGCGCAGATTGTCGTCCAGGCCTGCCTGATGGCGGTCACGCTGGCACTGATCGTCACCGTGAGCATCGTGTTCTTCGGGATCAGTGCCCCGCAGAACCCAGCCGCGATGGTGCTGGCGATCGCGCTCTGCATGGCCGCCCTGTTCGCGATCGGACTGGCGATCGCGGCCCTGGCCCGGACCTCGGGTGCCGCCCGGGGCCTGATGGCGGCGGCGCTCTACCCGCTGATGTTCTTCTCCGGGCTGTACTACCCGGTACAGCTGATGCCGGCCGTGATCCAGGACATCAGCGACTACACCCCGCTCTACGCGGCCGTGCAGGCGATCGGTGCCGCGTGGGTGGGCCAGTTCCCTGCCACGCGGTCCCTGCTGGTCATGGCGGGATACGCGCTCGTGTTCGGGTTCCTCGCCAAGCGCTTCTTCCGGTGGGAATAGCCGAGCCTGCCAACGAGAGTGAGAGGACAGAGGCCATGTCTACCGTCACGGTTCCCCGCCCGGGTCTGACCACCGAGGAGGTGGTCGCGCTGCTGCGCGACGGCCTCGGGAACGGCTACAACGTGCTGCCGGGGATGGCCATGGGCCGGACGGCCCTGCAAGGTCCGCACAAAGGACGGCCGAACACGATCGTGGTCGGCACCGGCGACAACGTCATCATCAAGGCGCAGGTGACGATCATCCCGCGGGACGGGCAGACCGAGTTGCGGATCAGGCCCGGCGGTCTCACCGCGGACCTGCTCGTCAACACGTTCGGCATCGCCCGCAAGGTCCGCCGGGTCCTGGCGAGCTCACCGGGCCTGTCGGCGCCTTAGACGGTGTGGCCTGGAAGAGCCGGGCCCCGGTCCACCTCCTCGAACAGCGCGGCCGCCCGCGCGGCGGTGCCCGCGGCCCGGCGTCCGGTGCTGAGCAGGCCCAGAGCCAGGATGCCGGCGCCGAGCCCGGACACCAGCCACCACACGCCCCGCTCCGCGGCGGTGAACGCTGGCCCGCCCCGGAGCAGGGCAGCGCCCACGATCGTGCCCGATATCGCGACGCCCAGCGTGGTGCCGGTCTGCCGGCCGGCGGACGCCAGCCCGGTCGCCACCCCGGCCATCGAGCGGGGCATCCCTGAGACCGCCGTGTTGGTGATCGGCGGGTTGACCGTGCCCAGGAAGACGCCGAACAGCAGGTAGACCGCGAGCACCGCCGGCAGCGGGGTGGCCGGCCCGAGCCAGAGGGACGCCACGCCGCCCAGGGCCAGCGCCGCCCCGGAAACGACCAGCGGCAGCCGCGGGCCGCGCGCGCCGACGACCCGGCCGGTGCGCGGTGATGCCACGAGCACCAGCGCGCCGACCGGAAGCAGGCACAGCCCGGCCGAAAGCGCCGACATTCCCCGCACCTGCTGCAGATACTGGGTGGTCACGAACAGGAACGCGCCGAACCCGCACAGCGCGAACAGCGCCATCGCGATCGCGCCGGTGTACGGCACGCTGCGAAACAGGCGCAGCTCCAGCAGCGGGTCGCGCCGCAGCGGCTCGTAACCGAGGATGCCCGCGGCGCCGAGCACGGCCACCGTGAGCAGGCCGACGATGACCGGCGACGTCCAGCCCAGCCGGCCAGACTCGATGATCGCGCCGACGATGCCGCCCAGCACCATGATCATGAAGGCCTGGCCCGCCGGGTCGAAGCGACGCGCCCGCGCCGCGCGGGACTCGGGCACGAACAGCCCGGTGCACACGAGCGCGGCAGCGACGATTGGCACGTTGACCCAGAAGATGGCCCGCCAGCCAAGCCCGTCGACCAGCGCGCCGCCGAGGATCGGCCCGAGCGCGAGCGCCAGGCCGGACATCGAGCCGAACACGCCGATGGCCCTGGCCCGCTCGGCCGGATCCGGAAAGGTGTTGGCGACGATCGCCATCGCTACCGGGTTGAGCATCGTCGCCCCGACGGCCTGCAGCCCGCGCGCCGCGATCAGCCAGCCGATGCCAGGGGCCAGGCTGCACAGCAGCGAGCCGAGCCCGAAAGCGGCCAGGCCGACCTGGAAGACCCGCCGCCGGCCGATCCGGTCGGCGGCCGACCCGGCCAGGACCAGGAAGCTCGCCAGCACCAGGGTGTACGCGTCGACCGTCCACTGCAGGCCGGACACCGACGTGTGCAGGTCACGCCGGATCGCCGGCAGCGCGACGTTGACGATGGAGATGTCCATCACCACGACGATGATGCTCGCGCAGCAGATCGCGAGCACCAGGCGCCGCCGGCGGCGGCTGAGTTCGGGCCCGCCGCCCGGCACCGGGCGGCGCTCGCCGTCCGCTGGTTTCGCTCTCGTTGGAATGCTCATGTCTTCGACGCTAGGATTTAGAGCGTGCTCGAAGTCAAGAAACGAGATCGGCTGTCCGCTGACCTGGCGCCTGGCCAGGGCGTGAGCATCGCCGAGGCCGCCAGGCGCACCGGCGTGAGCGTGCACACCCTGCGCTACTACGAGCGCGCCGGCCTGGTCATCACCAGCGTCGACCGCACCGTCGGCGGACGGCGCCGCTACCGCAAGCTCGACCTCGACTGGATCAAGATCTGTACCAGGCTGCGCGCCACCGGCATGCCGATCAAGGCCATACGGCGTTACGCAGACCTCGTTTCCGCCGGGCCTGGCAACGAGCAGGACCGGCTGGCTCTCCTGGAGTCCCACCGCGCCGACGTGACCGCCAAGCTGGCTGAGCTGCAGGAAAACCTCAAGCTGATCGACCACAAGATCGACGTGTACCGAAGCCGCGTCGCGGCAGGCGACGCCGACCAGCTCTGGGCGCCGACCGGCTAGCGCGCCGCCGGTGAACGCTCACCGCGCCTGGAGCACGGTGCCGGCGGCGTCTCGGCAGGCTTGGACGAACTCCCGCACCGCGGGCCTGCGGTCGCCATGCCGCCAGGCGATCGCGAGCCGGGCTGGTTCCAGGCCGGTGACCGGGATGCAGGCGATCCCCTCGCGCGCGTAGATGCCGGCGTTGCCCTCGGCCAGCAGCGTTATCGCCGCGCCGGACGACACGATCTCGAACTTCTCGTCGGTGGAGCTCACCTCGGCGGCCACCCGTGGCGGCTGGCCCGCCCGAGCGTCCATGGCCAGCCAGAAATCGCGCTGTGCGCCTGCCGAGGCAGGCAGCGCGGCCACCGGCTCGCCGGCGATCTCGGCGAACTCGATGGCCTGGCGCCCGGCCAGCGGGTGGCGCGCGCTGATCGCGACGAACCGCCGTTCGGCCGCGAGCACCTCGGTATCGATCTCCGCGGCGTCCATCGGCAGCCACACGAACGCGGCGTCGGCCGTGCGGTCCCGCAGGCCCGCCGTCGGGTCGCCCCATCCGTAGCTGTGCAGCTCCACCTGCCAGCCCGGCTGCCGCTTCGCGAACTCGTCGGTGATCGCGGGATACAACCCCCGCCCGATCGAGGTCAGCGTGCCGGCCCGGAGCACCCGGGCATCCGCCGCTGCAGCGTCGCCGACCACCGCGACGCCGTCGTCCCAGTCACGGAGCAGCCCGACGGCCACGGCGTGCAGCGCGATCCCCGCCGCGGTGAGCTCAACCTGGCGCCGGTCGCGCCGGAACAGCTGGGCGCGAAGCGTCGTCTCCAGCCCGCGGATCTGTTTGCTGAGGGCCGGCTGCGACAGGTGCAGGCGCTCAGCGGCCCGGGTGAAGTTCAGCTCCTCGGCCACGGCCACGAAGTACCGAAGATCCCGGAGGTGGGCATCCATAACCAACAGTTATCACAGCTTGTCTTGGACGCCCGGCCAGCCGCCAGCTGATGATCATTCAAGGGATGCGAGCGCCGCAGCCCGCTGATGGACCGGCAAGGAGATCGGCACCCAATGCGTTACACGTTGCTCGGCAACTCCGGCCTTCGGGTCAGCGAGGTGGCCCTTGGCACCATGACCTTCGGCACCGACTGGGGCTGGGGGGCGTCGGCGGCCGAAAGCGCCAAGCAGTTCGAGCTGTTCGCCGAGGCCGGCGGCACCCTCATCGACACGGCCAACAAGTACACCGACGGCACCGCCGAGTCGATCCTCGGGGACCTGCTGGCGGCCGACCGGGATCAC
>Ga0335074_10017893_pt1 | contig 10003 bp, 10 predicted proteins | sample Lox_Sample_23_FD_206715 | JGI IMG/M metagenome (GOLD analysis project Ga0335074, IMG submission 206715) | Soil microbial communities from Loxahatchee National Wildlife Refuge, Florida, United States - Lox_Sample_2.3 | ecosystem: Environmental > Terrestrial > Soil > Wetlands | place: USA...
TTCAGGTGGAAGCGTGGGGCTTCAGCCCCGCGAAAAGCGGCAATTGCCTTCAGGGGTTTTAACCCCGGGCCTCGCTCCCGTTCGCGCGGCTCGAATGCTCGAAAGGAACGATCGATCATGAAACGATCTGCGCGGGTGGCAGCATTTGCAGCAGCTGGAATCGCGGCTTGGTTCGTGTGCTCGGGAGCAGCGCGAGCGCAGGGCACGCCGCCGCAAACTCCGCCGCCCGCTGCAGCTCCCGCCGCCGGCGCGAATCTCTCGCAGGGCACGGAAACCGGCATTGCCACGTTTCTGCAGCACTGCATGATGTGCCACGGCAATCCCAAAGTGCCGCAGGCGCCTTCGCCAGACGCCATCCGCCAGATGCCCGCCGAGCGCATCTACGACGCGCTCACCACCGGCGTGATGAAGCCGCAGGGCGATTCGCTCACCGACAGCCAGAAAAAAATGCTCGCCACATTCCTCAGCGGCCGCCCGCTCGGCGCCGCGCAGCAGGGCGACGCGAAGTCGATGCCCAATCACTGCGCGACGAATCCGCCCTTCGACCCCTCGGCCAGCCCTGAATGGAACGGTTGGGGCAATAGCCCTGCCAACACGCGCTTCCAAACTGCTGCAGCCGCGGGGCTCACCGCGAGCGATGTCCCGAATCTGAAAGTAAAATGGGCGTTCGGCTATCCCGACGGCCTCTCGGCCTTTGGCCCGCCCTCGATCGTTTCCGGTCGCGTCTTCGTCGGCACGGATATCGGCTACATCTACTCGGTCAACGCCGATACCGGCTGCGTCTACTGGTCGTATCAGACGAAGGGCTCGGTGCGCACGGCCATCACGGTCGCGCGCGTCACGGGCCACCCCGGCACAAAATACGCCGCGTACTTCGGCGACGCCCACGCAAACGCCTACGCGATCGACGCGCAAACCGGCAAAGAGCTCTGGGTCACGCGCATCACGCACGATTTCATCGAGCGCATCACCGGCTCGCCGACCGTCTACGGCGGTCGCGTCTACGTCCCGCTCTCGAATTCGGAGGAATTTTCCGCATCCTCTCTCGACTATGCCTGCTGCACGTCGCGCGGCGCGATTGCGGCGCTTGACGCCAATACCGGCAAGCTCATCTGGAAGACGTACACCGTCCCGCCGCCCAAGCCCAGCCGCAAAAATTCCAAGGGCGTGCAGCAGTACACGTCCTCGGGAGGCTCGGTGTGGAACGCGCCCACCGTCGACGTGAAGCGCCGCGCCCTGTATTTCGGCACCGGCGACGGCCAGAGCAATCCCGTACCCGACACCACCGACTCGGTGATGGCGATCAGCATGGACACCGGCAAAATCCTCTGGCACTACCAGGTCACCCACAATGATGCGTTTGTCGGCGGCTGCAACGGCCCCACGCGCACCGATAATTGCCCGAAGGTCAATGGCCCCGACCAGGACATCGGCAATTCGCCCATCCTCAAGAATCTTCCCAACGGCAAGTCGCTCGTCATCTTCGGGACGAAAAACGGCCGCGTCTTCGCGGTCGATCCCGATAACAAGGGCGCCAAGGTTTGGGAGACGAGTGTCGTCGACGTGCCGAAGGATCAGCAGAACTCCTTCTACGCGATGCTCAATGGAATCGTGTGGGGCGGCTGCGCGGACGATGAAAATGTCTACTACGGCTTGCAGAGCGGCGGCATCATCGCGCTGAAATTGGCCACGGGCGAAAAAGTCTGGGAGACGAAGTTCCCGGAGCCGGAGCACGCCCGCGTTTCGAATTCCGCCGCGGCCACGATGATGCCCGGCGTCGTTTTCGTCGCCGGCTCCGACGGCGTGATCCACGCCGTCTCGGCGAGCGACGGCCACATCCTGTGGAATTACGACACCGCGCACCCGCTCCAGACCGTGAACGACGTGCCGGCGCACGGCGGCGCCATCAATTCGATCGGCCCCACGATGGCGAATGGCATGCTCTACATCGCCTCAGGCTACGCCGTAGTCGGCAGCAATTCCGGCAACGTGCTGATCGCCTTCTCGGCGCAATAGTTTTCGGATCGGATCTCAGCGAGGCGGGATAGGGCTCAGCTCGCCCGCAGGGCCGCGCCGAGCTTCTCTTCTAGCGCGCCGACGATCCGCGCCGAGAAATCCGCAATCTGTGCGTCGGTCAGCGTGGCTTCCGCGCTCTGAAAGGTCACGCGAATCATCAACGAAAATTTCCCCGCCGGAATCTGCCCGCCGCGAAACAGATCGAGCGCCTCGACGCCGCGCAATTCCGGAATCTCCAGCGCGCGAATCGCCTCGACCACTTGCGCGAACGTCACCCCATCCGCCAGCACCAGCGAAAAATCCCGCTCCACCGCCGGAAACCGCGGTATCGGCGTGAACTTCCGCGTGACGCCCGCGGCTTCCATTCCCGTAAGCAGCAATTCCAGCTGCAACTCGGCGATAAATATTTCCTGCCGCAGCTTCAGTTGATCCGCAACTCGCCGCGCAAGCTGGCCGGCCTGGCCCAGTTCAGGGCCTGTGGCAGCGACGACTCGGCCCTCGTTGCCGGAATACGTCTTGCCCAAAGGCCATACCCCAGCCGATTGCGAGCTGCTTAGCCAAGTCATCGACTCGCGTAGCCACGTCAGTCCACCGGCGAGTTCACCGATACTGTCGAGATCGCCTTTCAAATCCGCGAAAGTAAATTCCCGCGCGGCCTCATGAATCGTCTTCTCGCGCGCAAATCCCGTCGCGCCGAGCGTCAGCACCATCTTTTCGACCGGCTCACCATCCTGCAGCGAATACGCCTTGCCAATTTCGAACAGCCGCAGATCGCGCTGCCCGTGATTCAAATTCCACTCGAGCGCGTCGATCATGCTCACCACGCCATTCGACCGCATCACCGACGCATCTTCCGCCAGCGGATTGCCGATCACCGCCGGCGTCACGCCCTCCCCGCGGAACAGCTCATCGCGCCGCGCATCGACCAGCGGAATCGCCACAATTTCCTGATAGCCCAGCGCGATCACGCGCTCGCGCAAACGATCGAGCGCCGCCGCATGCGGCAATCGTTGCGCCGGACGCTTCGCCGGAGGCAGCCGCGGCGGAAATTTGTCGTAGCCATAGTGCCGCGCCACCTCTTCGATCAAGTCGATCCCGCGCGTCACGTCCTGCCGCCACGAAGGCTGCTTGCACTCCCAGGCCGCCAGCAGCGATCCGTTGCTGCCGCGCTGCGCATCGCGCCGCACCGGATGAAACCCGAGCGCGCCCAGAATTTCCTCGATGTCGCGGTCCGGCACGTCCGCGCCCATCACGCGCAGCAGCTCTTTGCGCGAAAGCTCGATCGTCGCGCCCGCCGCGCGCCCCGGATACACGTCGACCACGCCCGACAGCAGCTCGCCGCCCGCCACTTGCTGGATCAGTTCCGCCGCGCGCCGCGAAGCCAGCTCCGCCATTTCCGGATCGGCGCCGCGCTCGAATCGGTACGACGCCTCCGTGCGCAGCCCCAGCGCCTTCGACGTCCGCCGCACTGAAATCGGATCGAACCACGCCGACTCGATCAGAATATTCCGGCTGCTGAATCCGATTTCGCTTTCCGCGCCGCCCATCACGCCCGCAATCGCCACGGCGCGCGCCGCGTCCGCGATCACGCACATATCTTTCGCGAGCGTCCGCTCCACGCCATCGAGCGTGCGGAATTTTTCGCCCGCCCGCGCGCGCCGCACCACGATGCGCTTTTCGGCAAGTTTATCGAGATCGAAAGCGTGCAGCGGCTGCCCCAGCTCGAACAGTACGTAGTTCGTCACGTCGACCACGTTGTTGATGGAATTCTGCCCGATCGCTTCGAGCCGTTGCCGCAGCCAGTCCGGCGAAGGCTGCACTTTCACGCCGCGCAGCACGCGCGCCGTGTACCGCCCGCACAATTCCGGCGCCTCGATTTCGACGCGCGTCGCATCCGCCGCTTTCTCGCTCGATTCCTTCAGCTTCGGCTTCGGCGGCTTCACCGCCAGCCGGTAAATCGCCGCCACCTCGCGCGCCACTCCGTAATGTCCGAGGCAATCGGGACGGTTCGCCGTAATCTCCGCGTCGAGCACAGGCCCTGCCGGCGTCTCCTCGATCGAATCGATCGCGATGCCCGCAAGCGAAAGCTTCGTGCGCAGCTCCGCCGCAGCCGCCGTCGCGTCCACAAATTCCTTCAGCCAGTTGTAAACAATCTTCATCTTGGTTCGTGTGATTCAGTGGCACAGAAAATCCCGTCTGTGCTCCTACGCAGTGCTCTTATATTCGATCCCGCGTTCAACGCGACGCCCCGTCGCCGCCCGATTCCACAACGCCAACCTTGCGAGGGCCGTCATTCTGAGGGCCGCGCTGTTTGCGGCCCGAAGAATCTCTCTAGCCTGCGGTCCGCAGCGGGACAGCTCCGGCGTCTCTCCGCCTCTTGCCGCGGTCGTCGTGCGACTACTGCGACGGCAGGCACTGATTTTGCGACGGCCCGCATTCGCGCCTTGTGCGAATGCAGGCCCCTTCTTGCCTTTCAGGGGGTCGGAGCTTTAGCTCCGACATAAAACCGTCGCGCGAAGCGCGCACCGTTGTGCAGCTTGACCCGCAACATGTAGTCGAGGCGAGCGCCGCTCCTGTCTACCGCTCACCCACCCGCCTCCAGCCGCCCGTAGTAAACATGCGTCTGATACTCAAACCGCACGCGCCCATCCACCGCATGCCGGTCGAAAATCTCGCGCAACGCCGCCAGCATCGGCTCATGCTTCGGATGCCCGGATCGCGGCGCATACGACGAGCTCAGCAGCCTCCCGCGCAGCCCATCGAAATCGAACACCTGCGCGTTAGGCAATAATTTCTCGGCAAAAGCCCCGCGCCCGAAAAACTCGCTCAGTCGCGCGTACTGCGGATACGTCTCCGCCACCTTCGCGTAATCGTCGCAGTATTCGCGCAGCAGCGCCGCGTACTCGCGCTGGAAAGCCGTCCGGTCACTCACGCGCTCGTTCCAGATCACGGCCACCCAGCCGCTGGATTTGAGCACCCGAATAAATTCCGCGCGCGCCGCCCTCAGCTCAAACCAGTGAAACGCCTGCCCCGCCACCACAAAATCCGCGCTCGCATCCGGCAGCGTCGTCGCTTCCGCCGATCCCGCCACGCTGCAGAAGTGCCGATACTTCTCGAGAAATTGCTCGCCCGCGTCGCGCATCGCCGCATTCGGCTCGACGCCATACACCAAATTGCCGTTCTCGAGAAACAGCTGCGTCAGCAGCCCCGTGCCCGACCCCACATCAGCAACCACCGATTCCGCCGTCAGCCCGCATCCTTCGCGCAGCACATCCAGCACCTCGCGCGGATACCCCGGCCGGTACCGGACATAATCCTCCACGCGATTCGAGAATCGTTCTTTTGAATCTGACGCGATCACTTGCGCTCGCTATCTGGGCTCAACGCAAACCTCGATTGCGTTCCCTTCCAGGTCCCGAAACCGGAAAAATTGGTTGCCACCGGAGTCAGCCGTGATGGGCTCGACCGTGACACCACGTTGTGCCAGCCACTCGTGCGCCTTTTCGAGTTTCTTCGCGTAGAAGATGGCATGTTGTTTGCCCGGAGTTGCGCCCGGTTCCAACTCCACAAGCGAAACAAAGGCGCCGTCACCCTTGGAAATGCACAGGTCCGCGAATGGTCTCCCTGAGTCGTCCTCTGTTCGATCATGCGATTCACGAAGACCGAGCTTCTCTTTGTACCATTCGCGCGCAGCAGCCAAATTTCGTACGTCAACGACACAATTGCCGGGAATCGAAAATGGCGGGCTGCCCCACATTGTCTCTCTCCTCGACTTCCAGAGACTGCCGTAGAAATCTCACGTCGCTCTGAAGCAGCGATCACTTCCGCCGCGCGCCACGCGCCAGAGTACGCAGCGCGTCGCGATATTTCTTTGCCGCCTTCGCCGCGATCTTCAACGCGCGTTCGGTCTCTGGATCGTACTGGCGCCTTGCAGTCTCTTCCCCGGTTGACTTCGCATCTACCATAGTCAGGCCTGTAGGGGCGCTGCTTGCTGCGCCCAGACTCGACCGCGCATTCGCCGATGAAAAATCCTTCTGCCCGGCCCACACCGCCGTGCGCCAAGATGACGATCCTCGTCGGATCGTCACGGAAACTGACGTAAAAACCGCACATCATTCTGAAACAGCAGCGGCAATTCCGTGATCCCGTACTTCATCATCGCCAGCCGGTCGACGCCCATGCCGAACGCGAACCCCGAAAGCTTTTCCGGATCGTATTTCAAGAAGCCGTAGACCGCCGGATTCACCATGCCCGCGCCAAAGAGTTCGATCCATCCGGAAAATTTGCACACGCGGCAGCCCGTCCCGCCGCACACGTGGCACGTCGCATCCACTTCCGCCGAAGGCTCCGTAAACGGAAAATAGCTCGGCCGCAGCCGCGTCTTCGCCTTTGGCCCCAGAAACTCGCGCACGAAATATTCGACCGTGCCCTTGAAATCGCAGAACGTGATGTCCGTGTCGACCGCCAGCCCTTCGATCTGGTGGAACATGTACCCGTGCGTCGAATCGGGATTGTCGCGCCGGTAGACTTTTCCCGGCACCACGATCCGCACCGGCGGCGCCTGCTTTTCCATCGTGCGAATCTGCATCGGCGAGGTGTGCGTGCGCAGCAGGTATTTGCCCGCCGTAGCGCGCTTGTCCGCCGCGGCGGACGAGCCTTCGATGTAGAACGTGTCCATGTTGTCGCGCGCCGGATGGTGCTCGGGAATGTTGAGCGCCTCGAAATTGTAGTAGGGAGTCTCGATCTCCGGCCCTTCGACCACGCTGAACCCGATCGAGAGAAAAATCCGCAGCAGCTCGTCGAACGTCTGCCGGATCAGGTGCCGCGTCCCGATCGCCCGTTCCACGCCCGGCAGCGAAAGATCGATTTGATCCCGAGCCGCAGCCGCCTGCTCCGCCGCCGCTTCGATCTCCTTGCGCTTCTCTTCGAGCGTCGCCTCGACGTGAGCCTTCAGCTTTTGAAATTCCTGGCCAACGACCGGCTTCAGCTCCTTCGGCGCCGGTTTCAGCCAGTTTTCGCCGATATGCGTCAGCGCTCCGGACTTTCGCCCGGTCCACTGCGCAAGAAACGCAGTCCATTCGCTCGGATCGATTTGCCGCGAAACGTCGGCATCGAAGCGCGCGCGCACCTCGGCGAAGCGCGCCGCCACTTTCTCGGGCGTCGTGTCGCCAAGCTGCGCCAGCGTCTGTGTTGTGGGATCAGTCGTCATCGACGGGCAGTATACTCGGTGAACGGGCCGGTGGGACGCCGGCGTTACGTAGCGCCGCCGTCTCGGCGGCGTTTCTTGGTTTTCCGGGTGCCCCACCCTTGGTGTGTAAGGGTGGGACGCCTCGCATGAAAATTTCGCCGCGAACGAAAAGCAGTCTACGCCGCGGGCCTGCCCGCCGGTCAGGCGGGCTTCGGCGCGGGAGCCGCTTTCATGTGCTGCTTCGCCGCAGCCACAAGCGACGTAAATCCTTCGGCATCGCGCACCGCCATATCCGCCAGCACCTTCCGGTCGATGTCGATGCCGCCGGCCTTCAGCCCATGAATCAACTGGCTATACGTCGTGCCATTCGCGCGCGCCGCCGCGCCGATGCGCTGAATCCACAGCGTGCGGTAATCCCGCTTGCGCGTCCGTCGGTCGCGATACGTATATCGCAGTGAACGGTTCACTGCTTCCTTCGCCGACCGGAAGAGCTTTCCCTTGGTGAGAAAGAATCCCTTCGCGTGTTTCAGCAGCTTCTTGCGCCGTGCGCGGCGCTTCGTTCCGCGTTTCACTCGAGGCATGGCTCTGGTTCTCCTGTTTTGATTTCCGAAAGTCGGTTACGCGGAGAGGATGCGCGGCAGCGCGCGCGTGCCCGAAATCGGGCCCGGCACAGCGCAAAAGCGCTAGTCTCCGCGGCGTGTTCGTTGGGCTCCCGTCGCTTCCGACGTAAATCGGAGGCAGGAGCAAGACAAGCCGGAAATTCCGGCTTGCGGCCCTTCGTCCAATTTGCGGACGCAGGGCAGGCCGGCAGGCCCGCCGCGGCGGGTTACGCTCTGCCTGACCGAAAAAGTTCAGCCACTATCTAACTGTGCCGCCTAAACCGAAGCGTCGTCATTCTGAGGCCGGTGTGTGGCCGAAGAATCTCTCTTCGCTTTCATTCACGAGGAGAGGTAACGTTCGAGACGGCGTCCAAAAGCAATCGCCGGCCGCTAAACCCCGTACGGCAACGCGAGACGAATGTTGTGCACGTCCGCCGGATTCACTTCGATCTTGCCCGCGAGTTTCCGCTGGCGGCGCGGCAGCTTGGTGCCCAGCAGGTGGCGCTTTCCCGAATGCCACCGCATCACTTTTCCCGTCGACGTCATCTTGAACCGCTTGGCGGCCCCACGATGCGTCTTCAATTTCATTTTCTTGTTCTTTTTCACGAATCCCTCTTCTGCCGCGAATTCTTCACGCAGTCGGCTGCGCGGGCCGCGCCGGAGCCGAAGCGACGGCTCCCTTTTTCGGCGCAAGCAGCGCGAGCAAAATATTCGCTTCCATGCGCGGCCCGAATTCTACTTGCGCATGCTCGTTGATGTCTTTGAGCAGCCGCTCCATCTTCGCGCGGCCCACGTCCTGGTGCGCCATCTCGCGACCGCGATGGAAAATCATCGCCTTCACTTTGAATCCATCGCCGAGGAACCGGATGATCTGGTTCTTCCGCACCTGGTAATCATGCTCGGCGGTCGAAGGACGAAACTTCACTTCCTTGATGTGCGAGCTCTTCTGGTGCTTCTTCTGCTCGTGCGCCTTCTTGTTCTGCTCGTACAGGAACTTGCCGTAATCGACCAGCTTGCACACCGGCGGCACTGCGCTCGGCGAGATTTCCACCACGTCGAGCCCCGCGTCACGCGCCGCTTTCATTGCGTCGAACAGGGACATCACGCCCAGCTGATTCCCCGCTTCGTCAACCACACGGACCTCGCGAGCGCGAATGCGCTCGTTTACCCGGAGACCACCCGAACCTCTAGGTTCTGCGATAAACCCACCTCCGACCGGCGAAAGATCGTCTTCGCCGCCCGTTTTCTTGTCGCCCCACTCCGCAAATCGCAATCTGAGGCGACAGGCCAAAAAGTATAGCACGCCGGGCCCGCCCACCCGCAATAGGGTTTGCCCTGTAACTATATTAAATGTGCCGGGCGCAAACCGCTGCGATCGGCACGTGATCGACGCGCTCGCTGTTTTCGAAACGCAATCTCCAAACCCACTGGCGAAAACAAAACGTTCAGCCATAATCAAACGCAAATGCCGCTCATCGATCTCATCGGGACCGTCGCTGCCGTGTGCACGACCAGCGCCTTCATTCCGCAAATCGTGAAAATCCACCGCCAGGGCGGCCGCGACCTTTCATATCCGATGCTCTTTCTCTATTTCACGGGCATCGTCCTGTGGCTCGTCTACGGCCTTATGATCCACGCCGCCGCCGTGATCTGGGCCAACGCCGCCACATCGTTCCTCGTCGGCGTGGCTCTCGTCCTGAAATCCACCCACCCGCAGCGCTAGCGCGGCCCAAAGAGGTCGATCCGGCCCCCGAAACTCTTCGCTAAATTTTCGTCTTGACAAGTAGCAGATTGCGATATACAAATTGCGCATTGTAATACGAGGCCACCATGAAACTCGGCGACAAACTCCGCTCTCTCCGCTCCGTCGAAGGCCAGCTCCGCGGTTTCGATCGCCCCATGACTCAGGTCGAAGTCGCCAAGGCCATGAAGCGCGAGCTGGGCCGCAGCCTCAGTCAGGCCTACCTCTCGCAGATCGAGGGCGGCTTGCGCCCCCATATCACCCACACCACCCGAGAGCTGCTGGCGCGCTTCTTCCGCGTCTATCCGGGCTTTCTGGTCGACGATCCCGAGGGTTACTCGGCCGACCTGCAGTCAGATTTGCGGGCGCTCGATGCGAAGGTTGATTCCTGGCTCTTCGCCGGCGCCGAGCAGTTTTCGTCCGACGCCGACTTGCGCGACACATTGCTCGACCTCGCTC
>Ga0335074_10017894_pt1 | contig 10002 bp, 8 predicted proteins | sample Lox_Sample_23_FD_206715 | JGI IMG/M metagenome (GOLD analysis project Ga0335074, IMG submission 206715) | Soil microbial communities from Loxahatchee National Wildlife Refuge, Florida, United States - Lox_Sample_2.3 | ecosystem: Environmental > Terrestrial > Soil > Wetlands | place: USA: Florida...
TGTACTACCTCTACCGGGAATTCCTAGGGTTCGGTCAGACCGATCCGATCCTTCGCGATCCCTTCCTGGAGGACATCAGCTGCCTCGGACCCAACGTCGCGATGTACGTCTTCCATCGTGTCTTCGGTTCCCTGAGGACCAATGTGGTCTACGAGAACGAGCTCGATCTGAACCGCTACGTCTTCCGCCTCGCTCAGATCTCGGGGAAGCACATCTCCGTGTACCAGCCCATCCTGGACGCGACGCTCCAGGACGGGAGCCGGATCAACCTGACCCTGGGCACCGAGGTCACGCGGAAGGGCTCGACGTTCAGCATCCGCAAGTTCTCGGCGGATCCGGTCTCGCCGATCGACCTGCTCCAGTTCGGGTCGGTCTCCTCGCTCGAGCTCGCGTACTTCTGGACGCTCGTGGAGTCCCATCGGTCGGTCCTGATCTCGGGGGGGACCGCCGCCGGAAAGACCACGTTCCTCAACGCGATCTCAATGTTCATTCGACCGGAAGACAAGATCGTCTCGATCGAGGACACCCCCGAGATCCAGATCGACCACGAGAACTGGATCCAGTCGGTGTCCCGATCGGGGTATGGATCGACCTCGGGGGCCTCCGGTGTCGGCGGAGCCTCAGGCGTTTCGGGCCTGTCGTCCCAGGGGGGCAAGACTGCCGGGACGGTCACGCTCTTCGACCTGCTGGTAGCGGCCCTCCGTCAACGCCCCGAGTACGTGATTGTAGGGGAGGTTCGGGGAGCGGAGTCGTTCACCCTTTTCCAAGCGATCTCCGTCGGACACGCGTCCATGTCGACGATCCACGCCGGCTCCATATCCGAACTGATCCACCGTGTGGAGAACGAGCCGATGAACATCCCGAGGGTCTTGTTCCAAGCACTCGACTGCGTCGCCTTCCCCTCCCAGGTGGTGGTCCGGGGCAACCGGGTTCGTCGGATCGCCGCGGTGACCGAGATCCTGGGCGTGGACAACACCACGAACGAGATGTTGACGAACGACGTGTTCCGCTGGGATCCTCCCTCGGACACCTTCCAATTCCTGGGTCGAAGCTTCGTCTTCGACGAGATCTCGGAGCGAACCGGCCGAACGGTCGACGCCCTGACCGCCGAGATGCAGCGGAAGTCCCGGTATCTCGACCTGATGACCCGGCTCGGGATGACCTACTTCCGAGACGTGAGCCGGGCGATCGCCGCGTACTACACGGCGCCCGCGGACGCCTTTCGGGACCTCGAGAAGAGAGCCGGTGGGTGAGCCGCGTGTTTGAGCCGACGCCGACGGCCGCCGGGGACAGTGGCAAGTCCGGGGCCCCCAAGAAGTCCGCAGGCGCGCCGCCAGTGTCGCGCTACCGCTCGTTCTGCTACGGGCTGTTCGGCGAGCGGTACGACCGGGAGGGACGGGGGGCGGCTCTCGGCGACCGCCTGAAGCAAGCCGGGTTCAACACGACACCCGGGATGCATCTGGCCGTCGCGACGATGACGACCGTCATCGCGGCAGCGGTCGTGTGCACGTTCAGCTTGGTCCTGTTCCTGATCCTCATCCACGGGGTCGCGTATTGGTACGGCTACGTCGCGCTGGTCACGCTGGTCACGGTGGGAGCGGTCCAATTGGGCTTTGGATCGATCATCACGACCCGGATCGCCAACCGGAAGGACCAGCTGGACCGTGAGCTTCCGTTCACGTTGAGCGAGCTCTCCGTCCTCGCGAGCACGGGGACCTCCCCCGTTCAACTCATCCGGAGAATGGCCTCCCGCGACCACGACCTCGCGATGACGGGCGAGTTCAAGCGCGTGGTGTACAAGATCGATCTCGAGGGGAAGGATCTGATCACCGCCCTCGCGGAGACCGCGAAGGAATCGCCGTCGACGTCCGTCCGCGAGGCGTTCTGGGACCTCGGCAACATGATCCACCAGGGCGGAAACCTCGACGAATATCTGCGGGCGAAGTCCGACGACGTGCTGAAGCTCAAGCGGGCGGCTCAGAAGCAGTTCATCGAGCGATTGCAGGCGTTCATCGACATGTACGTCTCGATGGTGCTGGTCGGAGTTCTGATGCTCGCGGTCGCCGCGTTTCTCCTCAACTCCCTGGGACAGACCGCCGCGGGGCTGAACGCGAACGAACTCCTCCTCCTCCTCACGTTCGGATTGGTTCCGCTCGCGGTGATCGTGACGGTGGTGATGATCTCGATAGCCTACAACCGGGCGGAGTGAAGGAATGCGTCGGGCGCTCCTGGCCGGCCTCCTCGTGCTCATCGTCCTGCTCCCGGCCCTGGCTGTGGCCTCCCCGAGGACCGATCAGACCCCCAGCCCGATCACGATCACCCCCGTCAACCCGCTGCCGGGAAGCCAGACGGCCGATCGTACCCCGACGATCAAAGCCACGCTCTCGGACACCGCCGGCAGCGTCTACGCTGGCTCGATCGTCCTGTACATCGATTCGCTCAACTGCACCGGTTTCCAAGGGTTCAGTGCGACGGCTACCTCGGTCACCTGCGCGGTTCCCTCGATCCTCGCCCTCAAGAACGGCCTTCACAACGTAACGGTCTCAGCGTACGACACGGGCGGCAATTTTGGTACGTTCACCTGGAACTTCACTATCAATCCCAACGCGACCGGTCCCGGCGCTCCCGTCTTCTCGATCAGCGCGCAAACGATTCTCCTGTACCTTGGCGTCGCCGCCGGGGTCGCGGGTGCCGTCTTCTTCGGCTACATCCTGTACCTGCGTCAGACGACCCGGTTCGCGTTCCGCAAGTACTTCGCGACCCACCCGGTCCAGCGATCCTACCTCGTGCTCTACATCCCCTGCGCGGCTGCCGTCGTGTTCCTGATCGTTGGTCTCGACTACGTCACGGGTACCCCTGGCCTCCCGTTCTACGCGCTCGATCTCGTATTCATCGGCGCCATTTTCGTCGCGCTCACCGCGTTCGGGATCGATTCCCGCTACCAGCTCGCCCGGCTCCGGCTGTACGAGCGCGCCTTCGCGCAGTTCCTATTCGAGATGGCGGACGCGATGCGCGGTGGTCTCGATCCCGCGAAGTCGATCGTGGAGCTCTCCAAGACGCAGACGAACATCCTCGCGAAGCCCCTGCGGATCGCAGCCGATGGAATTCGGATCGGTCGACCGTTCGAGGCCGTCCTCGAGGACATGGCGCGCCCGATCCGGAGCGCGCTCATCTCCCGCTACGCCGCGCTTATCGCGGAGGCGACGACCGTCGGCGGCGACACCGCCACGGTGATCTATCGGGCGGCGAAGGACATGGACGACTTCGTCAAGATCGAGCAAGAGCGAGCGAACCAACTCACGTTGCCCGTGGCGGTCATCTACATCTCGTTCGGTGTTTTGATGGCGGTTCTCTTCGCGCTCTTGTTCATCGCCCCGACGCTGGGGACCCTGAACATCGGGTTTCTCACTCCGGGCAGCAGCGCGTTGAAGGGGTCGGCCGCGCCGTCGATCCCACGGCTCACCGTCAGCGAGCTCCATGAGCGCTTCTTCGAGCTCACGATCATCAACTCGATCGGTACGGGGGCCATCATCGGAGCCTTCACCGAGGGCCGTGTTCGCTACGGGATCCTACACGGCCTAGCGCTGGTTGCGGCCACGACCGTGCTGTTCCTGTTCATCTTCCCCTGAAGCCGTGGTCGCGGGGCGAGCTCGCCACCCGGTGCTCTTCAAGGGCACTTTATCGAGGTCAGGCGGATCCCCGCGGCGTGGGCCGGCCAAGCTCACCCCTCCCAACGAGCCGGTGAACCGCGACGAAGACGACACGGGCGGACGGTGAGGTCCTACCCTTCGAATCCATCGTAACCGACGCTAGATGTGCCGAACAGCCCGTCGCTGTCCTGTACGGTCAGCGTTACATTGTACGTCTCTGGGCACGTCGGGCTGAGATTCGGCGGAACGCACGTAGGGAAGTCCGCCTGAGCAACCAGGACCTCCTCTCCGAGGGGAGGAGATGGGAAGGCCGACGACAGCGTCGGGGTCATCGGGGTGAAGGTCCACTCCCACCAGACGGCAGTGGCGTTCGGCCCCGGTTGCGATCCCTCGCCATCGAGCACCAGCATCGGCACTTCGGGGTTGCCTGCGCCGTTGAACTCGTTCGTCTCGGAGAGCTGAATGACCGCGGTTGGGGCATAGAATGCCCGAGCAAATTCGTTCCCGAGGAGCGTGTACACTCCCACGTCCACGTACTCATCGAACGGCAGAGTGTACGCACTGAACAGGCCCCCGGTCGGATTCGTCACGGCGTTCCAGATCTGGAGATTGAACGATAGGCTGACCTGTTCCTCCGGGGCCAGCTGGAAGTCGGTCACCGTGCCAGGAGCGGCACAGAGGAGGCAGACCGTCAGCGTGTTCGCCGAACCCAACGGGGTCTCGCTGTACGCGGCGATCGGCTGGCCGTTGAGGGTGATTTCTTGAACCGTCGTGTTTTGAACGTCGAGGCTGCCGAGGATCGTGCTCACGCTAGCGTACTGACCCGGAGTGGAACCCACCACCGGGTCGATGCTGATTACCTGCACATTCTCGAGCGACTTGTCGTGAGCCGAGGCCTGCTCGGCAAGGTATTGGCTCTCGTATCCCGCGACGAATGCGGCCAGCGCGATCGCGGCCGCGACCACGATCAGAATGAGCATCAGGGTGCCCACGATCTCCGCAATTCCACGGGCCCCTCGGCCCGGGGCGATCCGCCGGCGTCGGTGCACGATGGTGCGAGCGGGTTGAGCCGCCATAGCGGCACCCTACGGAGACTCCGTATCAGAACGGAGTGTGCCGTCGTCTCCCGCTGTCATCATTAAGCGAGAACCCGCGTACCGAAGAGCATGGGACTCCCTGTCGAGGTGCCGGGCCTCGACACGATCATCCCGCAGGTCGGCGAGGGAAGGATCGTCGTCGTGGAGAGCGGCGCGGACGAAGCCAAGAGCTTCTTCGTCCGTCGGCTCGCACGGACCGCGCTCGGTCTCACGTGGCCCGTGACGTTCCTCACGTCTCGGGATGGCTCCGAGCTCTCCCACGCCCTCCTCAACGGGGGAGCGGCGACCCCTTCTTCGGCGAGGAATCTGCAGGTCACCGAGCGGGACTCCCTGCGAGGGTGGGAAGGCCTCGAGCGGCTGCGAGGGTTCCTCGCCATCGATTCGTTCTCGTTCCTCACGCTCGACCTCCCGCCCGATCAGCTCTCGGAAATGTTACGACGGCTGCGCGCGGCTGCGCACGCGACGGGCCTCATGGTGGTCCTGGCGACCGACCGGGGAATGTTCGATCCGAGGTCCGAAGCGATCGTCGCGCACCTTGCGGACGGCTTCGTCCAGTTCCACGCGAAGGAGGGAACGGAAGGGCTGATCCGGTTCCTTCGCATTCCGAAGTGGACCGAAGGGACGTTCGTAGACCGCAACATCTACTACGAATACGACGGCAAGCGGCTCGCGATCGACCTGAGGAAACGGGTGCTCTGACCGTTCGGAAGTTTCCATGCCGGGCCCCTCCTACGATCGATTCGGACTCACCAGCAACCCGTTCCGCGAGCTCGCGAGCGAGAGCCTCGACGACATCGAGGTCTACCACGTGAACCTGGACGTCGACCGAAGTCTCGAGTCGATCAAGGAAGAGGTCCTCGCCAAGGAGAACCGCGCGTTCGTCGCGCTGGTGGGTCTCCACGGCGCCGGTAAGACGGAGCGGCTGCTCGTCGCCCAGGCCGAAGCGAAGGAGCGCAACGCCTTCTGCGTCTACTTTGACATCACGACCAAGACGACGTGGGTGACGAAGGGGATCGCCTACGCGATCGACAAGTCGGCGAAGCTGGGAGGGTTCCAACGGGTCTTCAGCTCGCCGAAGTGGTTCCGGGACGTCGTGGCCCTCGAGAAGATCCGGGATACGGGCTACGATCCGGTGAAGTCCGGTCGTGCCCTCGCCGAGGCCCTGAACGCGAACGCCCCGGCGTTCCTCCTCCTGAACGATCTCCACAACATCGCCTCGTCCGCCGAGCTCCAGATCTTCTCCAAGACCCTGCAGGAGCTCGTCGACACGATCCGGCCGGGCGTTCTCGTGATGTTCGGGGCCTTCCCGAGCTTCATGCTGCAATTGGCCACCGACCAGCCCCCGCTGTCCAGCCGCATCAATCGGACGCTGCTCCTCCCGCGCGTCAGTAACGAGGAAGCATCGCTCCTGGTCGCGAAGAAACTCCTGGCCAAGCGCCTCGTGGACGGTCTCGATCCACTGTTCCCATTCGACCCGGGGGCGATCGCACGGTTGAATCAGCTGTCGGTGGGGAATCCCCGCCGCCTCCTGGAGATGTGCGACGTGGCGCTCGAGTACGCCGCCGTACATCGCTCGTATCGGATCGATGTGGAAATCGTCCGCTCGGCGATTATGGAACGCCAGGTGAAGGACATCCAGTCGATGGTGGAGAACCGGATCGATCCCTGGGAGGAGGAGGGTGCGCCCCCGGTCGTTCGACCGAAGGATCCCTCCACCTCGCCCCCCACGGTGACGGGCGGGGGAGCCCCACCGGCGCCGCCTCCGGCACCCCTGGTCCGGTGAACTGGACCGATCTCGGTCGTGGCTCAGCGTCGCGCGGCCGGAGGCTCGTTGACCACGGCGAGATTGATGGCCTGCTCCGCGATGTCCGCGGCGTAGTTCGCGATCCGGCCCAAGCTGTCGACCGCTCCCCCCAGGGCGAGCAGTTCCTCCCCCTTCCGGGTGGCGATCTTGTGGGTCAACTCGTCGATGAGCTTCTGGTGGCGGCCCCGATTGTCGATCGCCTCGTTCGCGGCCTCCATGTCCCCCGCGATGAGCGAGTTGAACGCGCGGTCGAGCATCGAGAGGGCCGAATTCTTGGCTTCGATGAGATCGGCCGCGAACTTCGCGTCCACGGCGTGTTTCTGGCAGAGGACGGGAAACGTGCCAGCGACCCGCGTCGCGTGGTCGCCGATCCGTTCGAGGAGTTTCGCCACGAGTTGATGGGCCTGGATCGCGGCGGGCGAGCGCGCGAACTCGCCGACGCCTTGCACCGGCGACACGTACCGCTTCGCGACCATCCAGTAGAGCCGGTCGACGTCCTGATCGCGCAACTCGACATCGTGAGCCAGCGACCCGTTCCCGTTCTGGAGGGCCAGGATCGCGTCCTCGAGCATGGCCCGGACGATGAGGTGCATCCGTCGTAGACACTTCTCCGCACTGAGCTCCGAAGGGTCCGAGAGATCCTGGATCGTGAGGTTCGTGCGCCCCTCCTCGATGACCTCGGGACCGATGACCAGACGGCAGAAGTCGCGGGCGACGTGACGGACGAACGGCCCCTTGTCCGGCGTGAACTGGACCTCGATGAGACCGAACCCGCCGATGTACGCGCCGATCAACTTCCGGAGGAGGTGGTCGCGCGAGTCCTCCCCCCGCTCTTCGAACACCTTCTTCCGAACCGGGGGTCGTTCCTCGGGCTTGTGACGCACGGACACCGAGCCGTCGGATTCCGAGTCGACGAAGAGCGTGTCTCCCGGCTTGAGACCCGCGTCCAGTACCCATCGCTTGGGGAGTGAGACAAGGTAGGTGGATCCGCCCGCCAACTGCAGCTTCCGTCCCTCCACGAAGCTCACCCGGGTTCGAAGGGAATATGTAGGCTTAAAGATGAATTCCATAGATTCAGTAGAACTATACTTTGCATGGTCTAGACGGTGGAACGACCTCGTAGCTCACCGGAAAGTTACGGCGCTCCTGACAATCTCCGAAGAAATGTTGATGTGGTCCCGGAGGGAAATCCGGGTCGGCCAGTCGGGGCCGGTGGTCTTCCGGATGGTGAGCGCTGGGCAACCGGATCGGGGGGAACCTCCACCCCCGAATCGGACCCCCACTCCCCCGCTCGAGCCTACGGCGACGGGAACGGCCGCCGGCGGCTCCGCGCCCTCCCATTCGGCCCGCCGTTGGAGGTTCGCGTACGTGGCGATCGCAATCGCCATCGTGGCAGTAGTCGTGGTGGCGGCCGTTATCGTCGTAGCCCACCGGTCGACCCCAAACTCCCCGTACGTCCTGATTCCAGGACTCACCGTCACCGCGCTCACGGGCGGTCAGTTCTACGCGATCAACTTCGTTACGTCGAACCCCGCGGTCCTGAACGGGACCTACTCCACGAACTCGTCCGTGCAGTTCTACGTCATGACACCTACGGAGTATCAGTACATCATCGCGCAGAACAAGCTCTCCGGTTACGTGGACGCCTGGTCGACGCAGGGGTTCGTCGCGCTCGCCTATCTGGAACAACCGGTCGCCGTGGGACAGTGGGTCTTCGTGATGGAGAACCCGAGTGCCACGGTCGGAACGGACATCGGATGGTTGACCCCACTCACCCTAGCCACCGCGTGAAAGAGTTCCGTGACTACCGGCGTGGGGGGCGCACCGATCGAGGGGATGCTCCCGGCGGGATTCGAACCCGCGTTACGGGGTCGAAGGCCCCGAATCCTTGACCGGACTAGACTACGGGAGCTTGGCCGGGGCCACAGGGCCGGACCGCGCTAATGAACTTGGCGCGCGGCGTCAGTGGACGTGGCCCGGAGGTCGGACCCCCGACGTCACCCGGTGCGCGAGCGCGGGGAAATACTCCGGACGCCGCTCGCCGGTGATCGCGTAGATCGCCTTCTCGGCGATCTTGCACGCGTTGTCCCCCACCCGCTCGAGATGCCGGCCGGCGATGAGATAGCGAGCGAGCCGTTCGCTCGCGGCACCGCCCTTCTGCAGGAGCTGAAAGACGCGGTCCTGCAGCTGGTCGTAGAGATCGTCAACGTCGTCGTCGAGCGCGAAGATCCCCTTCTCCTCGTCCGCGTCGCCCTTCATGAACGCGGCGATCGAGGCCTGGACCATTCGGCGGGTCTGGGCGTCCATCTTCCGCAACAGCTCCGCCGGGGCAGGGTCGGACGGCTCCGGGGCAGCGGTCAGGTTCTTCGCGAGGTCGAAGCCGAGTCGGCCCACTCGGTCGACGCAGTTCGCGATCTTCAGGACCGCGCCGATGGTGCGCAGGTCGCCCGCCTCGGGTTGCATCGTGGCGATGAGGCGCATCGACTCCGTCTCGATCGCGATGTCGAACCGGTCGAGCGGGGCGTCGCGGTCGGTGACGCTCTTCGCGAGCGCCGCGTCGTTCGTCAGCAGCGCGCGGGTTCCGTCGGCCACCATGCCGACCGCGAGCTCGCTCATTGCGGCGACATGGCCCTTCAGGACCTCGATAGGGTCGTCGGCCGGGTTCGGGTCGATCTCTTCCATGTTCGGGGTCGCGCTCATTGGAACCTTCCGGTGATGAACTCCTGGGTCTTGGGGTCGCGGGGCCGCTCGAGGATGTCGGCCGTCGGGCCGACCTCGATCAGGTTGCCGGAGTGGAGGAACGCGACCCGCTCGGAGATGCGGGCCGCCTGTCCGACGTTGTGCGTGACCAGCACCAACACGATCTCCTCCTTCAGACGCCGGAGCGTCGCCTCCACGCGCTGCGTGGCCATCGGGTCGAGGGCGCTCGTCGGCTCGTCGAGGAGCAGCACGCGGGGGCGAACGGCGAGCGCCCGCGCGATGCAGAGCCGCTGCTGTTGGCCGCCCGAGAGCCCGAGGGCGGAGCGGTTCAGCTCCCCCTTGACCTCGTCCCAGAGCCCAGCCCGCTGGAGCGCCTCGGTGACGGCCTTGTCGATCGCGTCCTCGTCCTCGTGGACGAGGCGGAGGCCAAAGGCCGCGTTCTCGAAGACCGACATCGGGAACACCGTCGGCCGCTGGAAGACCATCCCGATGCGACGGCGGACCAGCACCGGGTTGACCCCCGGATCGTAGATGTTCTGACCGAGGTAGTTGACGACGCCCTCCACGTGGAGGCCGCGCGTCATCTCCACCATCCGGTTCAGCGTCCGAACGAACGTCGTCTTCCCGCACCCAGAGGGACCCACGACCGCGGTGAGGCTCTGCCGGGGGAATTCGAGGGAGACGTCGTGCAGGAGGTAGCGCTCCTTGGCGAGGACCGAGAGGTGCTCGACCGAGAGGACGGAAGATCCGT
>Ga0335074_10017895_pt1 | contig 10002 bp, 8 predicted proteins | sample Lox_Sample_23_FD_206715 | JGI IMG/M metagenome (GOLD analysis project Ga0335074, IMG submission 206715) | Soil microbial communities from Loxahatchee National Wildlife Refuge, Florida, United States - Lox_Sample_2.3 | ecosystem: Environmental > Terrestrial > Soil > Wetlands | place: USA: Florida...
TGGCCTCCGAGGTCAAGCCGGTCGTCCCCGGCTTCAAGATCATTATTCCGTCGGATTCGTCCTACGCCTCCTACTACGACCAGGCGATCAGCGCGACCGCGCCGGACCCGGCTGCCGCCCGGCTGTGGGAGGAGTACCTCTACTCGACCACGGGCCAGAACCTGTGGCTGGCAGGCTTCGCCCGCCCGATCGAGCTGCCCACGCTGGTCGCCAACGGCACCGTGGACAAGACCGCGTACGCGGAACTGCCCGCGGCCCCATCTGGTGCGCTGACGTTCCCGAGCACGGCCCAGGAGGCCACGGCCGAGAACGTGGTCACCCAGAACTGGGCGACGCAAGTCGGTAGCTGATGGCTGATCCCGCGACCCAGGCCGCGGCCCCGGAGGCAGTTGCCTCCGGGGCCCGGCCCAGCCGGGTCCCGGCGTCGCTGCGCGGCGCGCTCAGGTGGCTGGGAGTTGTGCCGTTCGGCGTGTACATCGCCCTGGGCCTGATCGCGCCAGCGATCGCGATCGCGATTGCCTCGTTCCAGAGTTCCAGCGGCGGGTTCGTGAAGACCAGCAGCGGGTTCACCTGGAGCAACATAAACACCGCGCTGCACGGCACCTATCTGCTGGGCCTGAAGACATCGATCCTGCTGTCGATCGCCACCTCGATCATCCCCGGGATCTTCGGGCTGCTCATCGCGTACGCGATCTTCACGGCCAAGCGCGGCAACCTGCTCCGGCAGGTCGTGATCACGGCGTCCGGCGTGTTCGCCAACTTTGGCGGCGTCCCGCTGGCGTTCCTGTTCATCGCGACGCTGAGCACCACCGGAATCGTCACCGGGTGGATCAAGGCCATCTTCGGCGTCGACATCTGGGACCACGGGTTCACGCTGTACAACGCGACCGGCGTGTTCTTCGTGTACATGTACTTCCAGATCCCGCTCATGGTGCTGGTCATCCTGCCGGCCCTGGAGGGCCTGCGGCCGGCCTGGCGCGAGGCGGCGCAGAACATGGGCGCGGGAACCTGGCAGTACTGGCGTTACGTGGGCGGCCCCGTGCTGTTCCCGTCGTTCCTCGGCTGCCTGCTGCTGCTCTTCGGCAGCGCGTTCTCCGCGTACGCCACCGCCGAGGCGCTGTCCGGCGGCACGATCGCGCTCACCCCGATCCAGATCGGCGCGCTGCTGAACGGCAACGTCCTGGCTGGCCAGGAGAACCTCGGCTACGCCCTTGGCCTGATCATGGTGGTGATCATCGCGATCGTCATGATCGTTTACACCGTGGTGCAGCGGAGGGCGGCGCGATGGCTGAGGTGACGATTACCGAGGTAGTGGGGGCTCAGGCGCCGACCCCAGCGGCCGGATCGCCGGGCCGGTGGCGCACCTTCCCGTACTGGCGCTGGGTGATCCTGCTGCTCGCCGGGGCCTACTTCCTGATCCCGCTCTACGCGGCGCTGCGCTTCGCCGGGGTGAAGGCCTTCCCCGATATCTTCAAGCAGTCGGGGTTCTTCTCCGCGATCGGGCTCTCGCTGCGCCTCGCGGTAATCACCACGATCTTCACCCTGGTGCTGATGGTGCCCACCACCGTCTACGTGCACCTTCGGCTGCCCCAGATCCGGCGCCTCATGGAGGCAATCACGATCTTGCCGATCGTGATCCCGCCGATCGTGCTGATCATCGGCGTGCTGAAGGTCGCGCCCAAATTCCTGCTCGGCACGCCGTACCTGCTCGCGCTCATCTACGTGATCCTGGCGATGCCGTTCGCGTACCGGTCGCTGGACGCGGGCCTGCGCTCGTTCGACCTGAGGACCATGGTCGAGGCGTCGAACTCGCTCGGCGCTGGCTGGCCATCCACGCTGTGGCGGGTGGTGCTGCCGAACATCAGCACCTCGATCCTGTCCGCCACCGTTCTCACCGTCGCGCTGGTGCTCGGCGAGTTCACCATGGCCAGCCTGGCGCTGTACGTGACGTTCCCGGTATGGATCGTGCAGTTCGAGCAGAACAGCGGTCCGGTGTCGGTAGCCGCATCGCTGCTCGCGCTGTTCGTCACGTGGATCCTGCTGATGCTCATCGTCACGATTGGCGGGCGAAGCGCACGCAGGCGCGGCGGCTCCCAGGTCGCCCTCTTCACCGTCACCCGTCAGGACTTCAGCCAAACCGTGGGGGAACCGGAATGACCACTCGTGCAGCGGCAAGCACCGAAGCTACCGGCGGCGTGGTTCGCGCCACCGGTGCCGGCGCGGGCGCGCCGGTCGCCTTGACCGGCCTCAGCCGCCACTTCGGCGCCGTGCGCGCCCTCGACGGACTCTCGCTGGAAATCGCGCCGGGCGAGCTCGTGGCGCTGCTGGGGCCGTCCGGCTGCGGCAAGACAACGGCGCTGCGCATCCTGGCGGGCTTCGAGGCAGCCGACTCCGGCTCGGTCAGCGTCGACGGCAAGGACATCTCCCGGATCCCGGCGGCCAGGCGGGACATGGGCATGGTGTTCCAGAGCTACAGCCTGTTCCCGAACATGACCGCGCTGGACAACGTGGGCTTCGGGCTGCGCATGCGCAAGCAGCGTGGCTCGGAGCGCGGCCGTCGCGCCGCCGAGCTGCTGGACATGGTGGGCCTGACCGACCAGGCCAAGAAGTACCCGCACCAGATGTCCGGCGGCCAGCAGCAGCGCGTGGCCCTGGCCCGCGCGCTGGCCATCGAACCGCGGGTGCTGCTGCTGGACGAGCCGCTGTCGGCGCTGGACGCCAAGGTGCGGCTGCAGCTTCGCGAGCAGATCCGCGCGCTGCAGCAGCGGCTCGGCACGACCACGCTGTTCGTCACCCACGACCAGGAAGAGGCCCTGTCCATGGCCGACCGGGTCGGCGTGATGAAGGACGGCAAGCTCGAGCAGGTGGCCGAGCCCAGCAAGCTCTATGACCAGCCCGCGACCGCGTTCGTGGCCGAATTCGTCGGAACCATGAACCGGATACCGGGAGAGCTGCAGGACAGCAGCGACGTCAGCGCGCTCGGCGCGGTCGTCCCGGTTCACGGCGAGACCGCGGCCGGGCTCCCCGTTGACGTGGACGTGCTGGTCCGGCCCGAGGGCCTGGAGATCGTTGTCCAGGCCGGCGGCAACGGCATCGTCACCAGCAAGACCTTCCTTGGCTCGGTGACTCGCGTCAGCGTGCTGCTGTCCGGGGACGTGTCGGTCAAGGTCGACCAGCCGAGCACCGTGGCCGCCGGCATGGCGCCTGGGACGTCGGTCCAGGTCAGCCTGCCGCCGGTGCCGGTCATCGTCGCCGAGCGCCGGTGACGGAGGACCCGCTGACCACGGCGCGCCAGCGCCTGGTTTACCCGGCGGCCACGCGGTTCAGCGGGAACGGCGGCGGCAGCCGGAGGTCGGCGTTGCGGTCGCCGCTCATGCCGGGCCGTGTGGAGTCGGCGCCGATGACCGGCATGTTCGCGGCCAGTTCCCGGTGCAGCGCGGCGAGGTCGGCTATGGTCTGCGGCTCCGGGCCCGCCGGGCCGAGCGGCGAGTCGTGGTCGACCATCGTGCAGATGATCGACAGGTACCCGCCGGCGTCGATGATCTCGACGAGCCGCGCCTGGCACGGCCAGTCCACGACCGAGCAGGTGGTGACCTCCCAGAACCCCCGGGCCGAGTCGCCCGGGTCGTGCCGGGCACGGACCGCGTTGGTGTGCGTGTGGCCGTTCAGCCACAGCACCACGTTGCCGAACCGGTGCAGCAGGGCCAGCAGCTCGGCGGCACCGAGGTGCGGCTCGCCGTTGTGGCCGCACGCGCTGGTGTTGTTCAGCGTGCCGACCCCGTGATGTGAGAACAGGATGACCAGCCGGTCCTCGTGGCCCGTGCGAACCTCGCGCCCGTCCGGGCCGCGGTAGGACGAGTGCACCTCGGCGAGGCGTTCGGTGAGCCAGCGCGCCTGGTCGGTGTCGACACAGCCCGCCGCTCCCCCGGCGGAGCAGCTGGTGTCCAGCGCGATCAGGCGGGCGGCCGCGGTGTCGTAGGCGTAGTACGCGGTGCCGTCCAGCCGGTTCCGCTCGGTGAACCCGTGCCCGGCCGGGCGCGCGGCTGGCCCGAAGTGCGCCCCGACGAACTCGCGCTTGGTGACCGGCCTGCGGCCGGGATCCGCGGTGATCTCGAGCGACGGGCCGGCCATGAACGCCTCTGGATGGTCGGTGAAGAGCTCGAGCGCTCGGTTGTGGTCGAAGTCGCTGGGCAGCCGCACCGGCTTCCTGCCGCCGACCAGCGCCGTGGCCAGGTCCGGGGTGACCACCCCCACTCCCTGGCTGAGCGCCTCGTGATTGCCGAAGCAGGATAGCCATGGCACGCTCAGCCCGGTGGCGGAGAACTCCTGCATCGCGCGCTGCAGCAGCCCGGGATGGTGCGGGAAGCCGAGCTCCCGGCGGAACAGGTCTCCCGCTTCGGCGCCATCCGGCTTCCAGAACACGTCGTCGGGCCAGTCCAGAGACTGCACGCCGGTGTAGCCTGGCGCGCCCGAGCCCGGCCGCACCAGGCCGCCGTCGAACAGGGCGAGGAATGCCTGCGTCTCGTTCCACTGCGCGTTGTCGATGGCGTCGCCGGTGGTGATCGCGAGCTGCGGCGCGACCCCGGTGACCGGGCCCCGCACCGCGTTGAGCGTGCGCAGGGTCGCGTCGACGGCGTGCGCCGTCAGCGCCTCCTGCGGCCGCTGCACGGGTACGATCTCGGCGTACCTGGGGTCGGCGAAGTAGCGGTTCAGGAACTCGAACCTGGCCGGCGACTGGACGTCGGCGAGCTGCAGGTCCGTGATGTGCGCCAGGCAGAGCAGCGGCCGCGCGAACGCCGTACTGAGCCCCTGCTCACTCCCGCGGAAGTCCTCGCGGACCAGGTGCGGCTCGCCGTCGATGATCCGCAGGGCACGGTACGGCGCGCTAGCGCCGTGGTGCAGCACCGCCCCGGCACCCAGGCGGCGATCGGTGGTCAGCGGCGGTTGCCGCCCGCTCACACCGTGCCCCCCGGCCTCCGGCTCACTATTCGGCCTCGGCGGCGGGCGCCGCGTCGGCGGACACCAGCACAGGATCCGGCCGGATCGTCAGCGATACCCTGCTGCCCGCGGGCAGCGCGACCGCGTCGGCGGTGGTGAGCTGGGCCATGATCGTGGTGTCGCCGAGGTCGACGGTCACCCGGCTGGTCGCGCCGAGGAACGTGGACGCGATCACGGTGCCGGTCAGCGGGCCGGACTCGCTCGAGCTGTCCGAGGCCAGCGTGACCGCTTCGGGCCGGATCAGCGCGATGGCCGGGCCCGGCGGCGTGGAGATGTCGACGAGCGGCAGATCGCGGCCGCGCACGGTCACCGTGGACCCGCTGACCGTGCCGGCCAGCCGGTTGGTGAGGCCGACGAACTCGGCGACGAACGCCGTCGCCGGGCGCGAATAGATCTCGGTCGGCGGCGCGAGCTGCTCGATCCGGCCGCCCTGCATCACGCCGACCCGGTCCGAAATCGCCAGCGCCTCCTCCTGGTCGTGCGTGACGAACAGCGTGGTGATGCCCACGTCGAGCTGGATCCGGCGGATCTGGTCGCGCAGCTGCGCCCGCACCTTGGCGTCCAGGGCCGACAGCGGCTCGTCGAGCAGCAGCACCTGCGGCTCGATGGCCAGGGCACGGGCCAGCGCGACCCGCTGTTGCTGGCCGCCGGACAGCTGGTGCGGGTACCGGTCGGCCTGTTCCGCCAGGCCGACGAGCTCCAGCATCTCCACCGCCTTCTTGTCCCGCTCCGCCGAGCCGATCCGGCGCAGCCGCAGCCCGAACGCCACGTTCTGCCGCGCGGTCATGTGCGGGAACAGCGAGTAGGCCTGGAACACCATGCCCATGTCGCGCTTGCTGGCCGGCAGCCGGGTGACGTCGGAACCGCCCACGGTGATCTGGCCGCCGTCGGCGTCCTCGAGCCCGGCCAGCAGCCGCAGCGTGGTGGTCTTCCCGCAGCCGGACGGGCCGAGCAGCGTGACGAGCTCGCCGGGCTGCACGGTCAGGTCGAGCCCGTCCAGCGCGACGACATCGCCGTAGCGGCGGCTCAGCCCCTCCATGCGAACCTCGACGGCGTTCCGGGAGGGGGCGCTGCGCGTACTGGTCTGTGGCGAAGTCACGTGAGCTACCTCATCCCGCGCCGCCGGCGGCGCCCCGCGTAGGAAATGATCAGCAAGAGCAGGAACGTGAAGATCAGCGCGGTCAACGACGTGGAGAAGATGACCGAGGCGTTCGGCGTGTTCCGGTCGATCGAGTACAGCTCGACCTGCAGGTTGTTGTACAGCAGGGTGTAGGCGATGGTGAACTCGCCCAGCGCCAGCGCCGCGGACAGCAGCAGCGCGTTCAGGATCGCCTGCCACATGTTCGGCGCGATCACCCGGAAGATCACTGTGAACCAGCGTGCTCCCAGGCTGCGGGCGGCCTCGGAGAGCGTCTTGACGTCGATCGCGTTGAGCCCGGCCGCCAGCGCCCGGTACGCGTACGGCAGGGCCAGGATCACGTAGGCCCAGAACAGCATCAGCGCGGACAACTCGTAGTGCCTGATCCTGTTGTAGACCGGTGCCAGCCCGACCACCAGCACGATCGCCGGGATCGTGAGCGGCAGCAGGCAGAGGAACTCAAAGGCCCGGCTGATCCACTGCACCCGCAGCCGGATCCAGATCATGGTCGGGACCAGCAGCGCCAGCGTGACCACGCTGGTCAGCACGCCCAGTTCCAGGCTGATCTCGACGGCGGACAGCAGCGGTGGCGGCCCCTGGTAGGACACGATCTCGCTCCACGCGCTGGCCGACCAGGTGCCGAGGGAACTGCCCTCGAACGAGAACCTGAGCATCGCCAGCAACGGCAGCAGGAAGAACAGCGTGAAGAACGTGAACACCACGTACCGGAAGGCGTTGAGCCGCCGCCGCCGCCCGGCCTGCATCCCGCGCGGGCGCCTGGCCGAGGCGGCCAGCGGCGCCTCGCCGACGGACGTTACCGCAGCCATCGCGCCGCCCGGCGCTGCAGGAGGGCGTAGCCGGTCATGATGATGGCCACCAAGATGATCATCCCCAGGGCAAGCACGTCGGCCTGGTTCACGTTGCTGAGACCGACTTCACTGTTGATGGCGAGGTAGATCTGCTGCGGAACGATGTACGCGATCTGGTTCTCCCAGGCCACGATCGTGGCGAAGGCCGACAGCGCGTTGGCGAACAGCAGCAGAGCCGCGCCCAAGAACGCGGGTGCGAGCAGCGGCCCGCCCACGTACCGCCAGTACTGCCACGCGGACGCGCCCATGCTCTCCGAGGCCTCCCGCCACTGCACCTTCAGCCCGTCGATCGCGGGCAGGAAGACCAGCACCATGAGCGGGACCTGGAAGTACGTATAGATGACCGCGATCCCCCACGGGAAGGTGTAGAACCAGCTCGCGTGCATGAGCAGGCCGACCGGCCCGATCAGCACCACGAACGCGAACGCCAGCGTGACGCCGCCGAACTGGGCCAGCACGCCGGAGACCGCGATGTAGAGCCGCCGCACCGCGCCATCGGGATCGCCCGACGCGATCGCGTACGCCAGGATCGCGCCCAGCACGGCCCCGAGCACCGAGGAGATCAGGCATAGCTGGATCGAGCCGGTGAAGAGGCTGCGATCGGGCGACTCGAACGGCGCTTTGAGGCCGGACAGGTTCAGCGCCCCGCTCGGGCTCCGGAACGCGTTGACCACGACGATCCCGGTCGGGAGCAGCAGGAAGATCGCGACGTAGGCGAGGAACGGCGTGGTGCCGAACCAGGCGGGAAGCCGAAGCCGGCGCCGAGCCCTCACGGGCCGGGCGCCGGTCTCGGTTGTCGCGGTGACGGCCACCATCCCTCGCTAGCTGACGGCCTTGGCCCAGTTGGCGGCCAGGTAGTTGGCCGCGTCGGTGGCCTGGGACTGGGTGAGGAACACCGGTGTCCCCGATATCGGCGGCAGCTTCGACGCGTCAGCGGAGTTGATCGAGCCGTTGGAGGTCATGGCCTTTTGCTCCACAGGCCGTGCGCCGCCCGCCAGCCACAGGTTCTGCCCGCCGTCGGGGGCCTGTGAGTAGAGGAACTCCTCCCACAGCCTCGCGGCCGCCGGGTGCGGGGCGTTCTTGTTGATGGCCTGGGCGTAGTAGCCGCCCAGCGGGACGCCCGCCGGCACGAACACCTTCCAGTTCGACACGCCCACGTAGCTGGGCAGGTTCAGGTAGTCCCAGTTGAACACCACCGGGGTGGTGCCCGCCTTGATCGTCGCACCGGTCGCCTGCACCGAGTCGAAGTTGCCGACCGACTTGAGCTTGCCGAACCAGGACACGCCCTTGGCGATGCTGCTGGGTGATCCGCCCGCGACCAGGTTGGCCAGCATCACGCCGTTCAGCGCGGCGTTGGCCTCGGTCGGGTTCCCGTTCAGCGCGACCGCGCCCTTGAACTTGGGCCCGAGCAACTGGCTCAGCGAGGTGATCGTGCCGAACTTGGACGAGTAGCCAATGGACATGTAGCCGCCGTAGTCCTGGTACCACAGGCCGGCCGAGGACTTCTGCGCCGTGGGGATGTCGGACCAGGTGCTGACCTTGTACGGCGCGAAAAGGCTCGTGTTGGCCGTCGCGACCGCCATGCCGACGTCCAGCACGTCAGGCGCGGCAGCGGTGCCGTTCTCCTGCTTGACGGCGTTGACCTCGTCCTGGCTGCTGCCGTCGGGATTGGCCGAGTTGACCTTGATGCCGTACTTCTTCTCGAAGGTGCTGATGATCGTGCCGTAGTTGGCCCACGTCGGGGGCAGCGCGATCACGTTCAGCGTGCCCTCCTTCTTGGCCGCGGCGATGAGCTTGGCCATTCCTCCGCCCGCCGCTGCCGAGGTGACCGTGGCCCAGTTGGCCCCGCCGCTCGAGCTCGGTGACGAACTCGACGAACACCCGGCCGCCAGCAGCGCGAGAGCCGCGAGCGCGGCGAGCGCGTACCGATGTGGCGATCTCACGCGAATGCCTCCTGTTGCTTCCCGTCCCGATGACGCGAGCGCGGCCGCAGAAAGCCGCGCGTAAATGTCAGGAAGTGAGCGGACCCTCCCCGGCGAAATGCATAGGCCCTGGAATGCCTAAAACGTTTAGCATCGGTATGCTCGCCCAGCCCTGTGTGGGTGTCAAGAGTCGTTACCGAGTTGTCGCCGCGGGCCGCTGGCCGTCTGTCCGGCCAGGTAGCTGCGCTGCTGGCGGCTGCAGGGAGGCGCGCTCCACGAGCTGAACGGCGGCCGTGTAGTCGTCGGCGGGCCCCGGCTCCAGCAGCCGCTGCATCAGCGCCACGCCCACGGCCCGGTGGTCCATCCGGATGGTCGCCAGCGGCGGGTCGAGCAGCTCGGAGGTGGGCAGGTCGTCGTGGCCGACGACCGAGACCCCGGGCCCAACCGGCAGCGAGAGCTCGCGGGCGGCCTTGTACACCGCGTGCGCCGTGTAGTCGGAATTCGTGATGATCGCGGTCGGCGCGCCCGCCTCGGCCAGCAGCGCCGCCGAGGCCTGCTGCACGTCGGCGATCGTGAGCAGCGAGTACATGACCCGCGGCCGCACCCCGAGTTCCGCGGCCAGACGCCGGAAATGCCGGAGCCGGTCCGGGTCCGCCATCAGCTGGCGCGGCGCGGAGAGGAACGCGATCGATTCGTGCCCCAGCTCGGCCAGCCGCCGCATCGGCAGCTCGACCGCTGACGCGTTGTCCGGGCAGACCCGGCAGACGCCGGTGACCCCCTCCGCCGAGGCGTTGAGCGCCACCGCCGGTGCCCCGGGCCGCAGTATCTGCCAGAGCCGTATCGACTCGCCGGGCCCGACCGGGGCGATCGCCAGTCCTTCCACCCGCTGAGCCGCCAGTTCCTGCACGTGGCGGCGCTCGCGCTCGATCGAGTAGCGCGAGTCGAGAACGAGCAGCGTGGCCCCGGCGTCGGCGGCGACCTGCTGCGCGCCGCTGAGGACTTCCAGGAAGAACGGGTTGGCGAAGTTGCGCACCACAAAGCCGTAGGTCATGGTGCGCCCCCGCCGGAGCGCCTG
>Ga0335074_10017896_pt1 | contig 10001 bp, 10 predicted proteins | sample Lox_Sample_23_FD_206715 | JGI IMG/M metagenome (GOLD analysis project Ga0335074, IMG submission 206715) | Soil microbial communities from Loxahatchee National Wildlife Refuge, Florida, United States - Lox_Sample_2.3 | ecosystem: Environmental > Terrestrial > Soil > Wetlands | place: USA...
CATCGCTAAACGGCAGATTGACTAGCCCCGGCAGCAACTGCGACGCGACGTCATTCACTGGAATGATCAGGCTGAACATGAGCCCAAGCGCGATGCCGGGCAGAGTGAGCTTGTCCGGAAGAATCTTCGTTGCGGCATCCGTGAAGATCAGTCCCAGTAGCAGAAATGCGAAAGTGCAGTACTTCAGCGTCGACAGAGAGAGGCCGAAGTACCAATAACAGACCACGAACAAGACGCCAGTGAGCAACTCAATCAGAGGATAGCGTGGGGAAATTCTGACCTTGCACTGCCGGCAGCGGCCGCGGAGAATCAGCCAGCTTAAGACCGGCAGATTGTCGTAAAACGCGATCGGGTGCTTACACTTCGGACAGGCTGAGCGAGGTGCGACGACCGACAGCCCCAAAGGCAGACGGTAAATGCACACGTTCAGAAAGCTGCCAAAGGCCAGCCCAAATAGAAAAATCGCAGCTGCGAAAAATGGATCCATTTGTTTCGATCAAGCCAGTTCCTGCGCGAACAGGCGAATGCTGGGCGCAGAGCAATCCTGTGCCGCAGCTCCAACCTGTCGTCTTTCAAAGAACGGCCAAAGTTGCTGATCTTGAGGGGATTATAAGTCGCTACGTTGGCAGACACTAAGGTACTGAAGTCACTGGCCGGAGGGACGATTACTTCACATGAATCCGTCCTGGTTGCCTGGAACTCGTGCGGAATGAGCACGTCCACGCGCTCACGGATTTCATGGGGTAAAACAAACAGAGAACGCGGGCGCCGGCAAACTCCAGGCCAACGCCCCGAGCGTAAAGCCGAAGACGTGATCCACTCAGCCGATTACTTCGTTTGCAGAGTCTCTATGTACTGCACCAAATTCGTTGTCCTCTGTTGAACTTGGGCTTCGTGACCCTGGCTGATGCTGGAAAACAGAGGGCCCCAGATCGGCATTTCTTGCGTTCCATGCGAAGGCAGATTCGCCTGGCCGCGAATAACTGACGCAACATGCGCTGCCGGATATTTACCTCCATTTTTCTGGGCCAGGGTTGCCAAATCCGTCGGGGTAGCTTTGAGGGCGGAAGCGGCAGGCCCATTGCCCTTGCCATCTAGTCCGTGACAGACCGCGCAATAGCTGTTGTACATCTCCTTGCCCGAGTTGGATGGGGTATTGGTAATCGGAACATGTTTAACGGTGGTAGAACTCTGCGCTGGCGCGGATTGAGCCACCGCCATGGCTGCAGATAACACAAGAATCAGCGCCAGACTGATGAATTTCATTACACGCATGGGATCCTCCTGGGTTTGCCAAACCCGAACTGTCCACAACAGCGCAGTCTAGGCGCGGGGTTGGCAAGCAACTGTGATTCAGATCACTCGAGCCTGTGACGAATGAGGCATCAGTTCGGAGGATCGAGTGGGCTAAGGGAAGGCAAAGCGGAGAAGATCCCCTTCGAGAACGACTCCAGAAGGGGCTTCCGCGGGAAAATTACCCTGCCAGTGGCCCCAATTCTTCGAGACCAGACGAGGTAGGGGAGATTTGTGGCTGATCCAGCCATCAGCCGTTTCTTCCCGCAGGCAAATCGAGAAGCAGCCCTCACGGTGGGTTTGCGCCTTCCATTCGTAAAGTGTTGCCGCCAGCGCTTCGGTCATCGATTCGCGCGGATCAAGGCAAAAGATCCATTCCGTGGCCAGCCTGGAGAGGACGGATCCTGGTTCACGATCGGTGACAATTCGTGCTCCGTACTCATGAGCGACACGTACCGTCCTATCTTGCGAGTTGTGATCCACGATCACAACGTCATCGCAGGCGTATAGAGTTTCCAGACAACGGCCTAGCCGCAGAGCGTCGTTGTTGGTGTGCAAGAGAGCCGTAACCTTTGCCATAGGAAAGTGTGTTTAAGTTTACGCGAAAAACTGCCGGCCTGCCTTGCAAGGAGAGGTAGAGCTGCATTCCTTGAGAGAAGCGATGAGAGCAGTAGCCGCCGAACAACAGCCGTCGCCCTATTGCGAGTCGCTCAGCTTCTGCCGGTTGGCATCTGGCGATTGCGCTTGCACCACAGTGATGGGAGCTTGCAATGTGAAATTCAGCACGGTTTCCGTAGGCAGCTTGATCTGCTGGCTTTTGCTGGCCGCCTGAGCACCTCCTCCAACACCGGCCCCGGCCGCTGCGCCGATGGCTGCTCCTTTTCCGCCTCCAGCCAGCGCGCCGATGATGCCGCCCAAAATCGCCCCGCCGCCCACTTTTTCGGCCGTGTTCTTGCTTCTGTTACTGCCGGTTTTCTTGTACTGATCCGTTTGTAAATTGTAAGTTTGTCCGCCCGAAGTCAAACTATCGAGCTGCAGGATCAATTCCGATTGCCCCGCAAACTTGCTGGCGCTCTTCGCCTCAACGATATGCCCGCTCAGTTCGACTCCGGCCGGGACGGCTTGCTCGCCATCCGAAGTCAGGGGCGTTTTCAGCGTAGCGTGAAAGGTGTCTCCTGTTTGATTTTTTTCGCTGTCGATAGGATCCATAAGCCGGACGGTTAATTGTGTTCCTTGGTCGATGATGAACTTTCTCGGGGCGGGAGGCGGGGGAGGCGGTGTTGGTGGTGTCAAATCGGCTGCAGGAGCAGGCGCAGCCGGTGGATTGTTATCCGTCATCTGGTCGGGAGGAGAAGCTGGCGAACTGGTTGCCGGGTTCGCGTACGGACCGCGAGACCTGCGCGCGATCCTCGCTGCGGACGGTTTGTTCGATTCCGGTGGCGGAGTTGCTTGAGTCTGGGGAGTCGTTTGCGCCGAAGTATCGGCCGAGGACGGAGGGGGCGCGTTGCCGATCGTCAGATTGTTAACGACTTCCTTAACTCCCGGAACTGATGCCGCTTGCCGGCTGGCTGTGTCTCGTTGCGCCTGGTCGTCGACATGTCCGCTGAGCGTGACTACTCCACTTGACGATTGCACGCTGAGTTGCTTCGAAGAAAGCCCCGAGTCCTGACTGAACTTGTTTTGAATATCGCTGGAAATCTTGGCATCGTCGGGCCTTTTCGCGCAGCCCGCGGCTAAGCCCAAGACAAGCACAAGCGCAATGCATGCCAGCAGTGATTTCGTGTTCATACCCGACTCCGCGCAGGAGAATCCCCAAGCAACAGTTTACTCGCAGTCGCCAATGCTTTGGGATTCGCGTTTATGGGGGCGAAGTTGCTCAGATGGAGATCACGCCCATCCGAATCAAGACCAGCGAAAGCACCCCAACAATGGCCCACAAGAGAATTCCTTGCAACAGGGGCCGTATACCCACCTGTTTGAGTGTGGACTTGGAAATTCCGGTTCCGATCAGATACAGAGTGACTGTCAACCCGGCTTTTCCAAGAGTATTCAATTTGGGATAGACGGGGCTGAACACCGGAACGTAAGTGGTCGCGATCGCCGCCAAACAGAAGAGCACAATGAACCACGGCCACTTGATCTGGGTCTTTTCTTTCCTGAAAAGTGCAACGGCAAAAGCTAAGGGAACAATCCAAAGGGCGCGCATCAGCTTGATGGTTGTCCCTACCATGAGCGCTTCCGAACCATATTTTGCGGTTGCACCCACCACTGAACTGGTGTCGTGGATCGCGAGTGCCGACCACAGACCGAATTGATTCTGAGACATGTGGAGCGCGTACCCGATCGCAGGGAAGAGAAACAGCGCGATCGAGTTCAGCACAAAGACGGTCCCAAGAGATATCGCCATCTCTTCGTCGCCGGCATTTATCACCGGGCCGACGGCTGCAATCGCACTTCCTCCACAAATGGCGGTTCCGGCACTGATCAGCAGGGATGGTTTGTATTCCACGCTGAACAGCCGCCCAAGAATAAGACCAGCTATCAGTGCGAACGTAATACTCGCTGCGGTATAAACGAATCCGCTCCGGCCTGCTCGAATCACATCCTGTAAATTCATGCCGAAGCCGAGACAGACGATCGACGCCTGCAACAAGAAGCTGGAGAGTTTCTTGCTGTCTGCGGTGTACGGGTGCACGAATGACAGTCCGTAGATGAGCCCAATCAGCAGCGCTACTGGTGGAGAAATGAAACCGCTGGCAGAGACGATGACGCCTACAAAGAACAGGTTTTTGGTATTCATCAAATATCAGGAAGAATTTTTGAGGGAATCTTGCTGCCCACCAGTTTACCAGCGGAACAGCTCTCCCGTGCCGTTAATGTACTTTGGACGACGGGCGCGCATCCCACTTTCGTAATTTGAAGCGACTGCGAGCCGGCCCCATAATGCGGGAGAATGGCGGAGAATCAAAACCAACGACGTTGGGATCGGCTCCCTGTCGATATCCAGGTTCGCGTGATCACTTTTAAGGGAGACGAGACTACCGTGGTTCGCGGGCGTGGCACGGAAATGAGTGAAGGCGGAATGATGCTTTACGCCGGTCTGCTGTTGAATCCCGGCGACACGCTGGAGATTGAGTTTGATACTCCCGTCCCTTCCCGTATTCCCGCAGTTGTCCGCTCGAAAAACGGATTTTGCTTCGGTTTGGAGTTCCTCGCTCCACTGCCTGCCTAAAGGCTCTCTCGATAGTCCTCGAATGGCGTTGCCCGCTAATTTGTTCTAGCATCAACTACGCATGAACTCTCATAAGCTCGCTCATACTTTTCGTGTCGACAAGGGCAAACACTTTCGGCTGAAAGATTTCGATCCCGCAGACACCGGACACTGGCATTCCAAAGAACACGCCACCGACGCCCTGCAGAAAAGCGTCGAGCGGATGGCCGAGCTGCAGGACATGCTTTACGCGCAGGATCGCTGGGCTGTTCTGCTCATTTTCCAGGCCATGGATGCTGCCGGAAAAGACGGAGCGATCAAACATGTAATGTCGGGAGTCAATCCCCAGGGATGCCAGGTCCATTCTTTCAAAACACCATCCGCGGTTGAGTTACAGCACGATTTTCTCTGGCGGACAACCTGCGTCTTGCCTGAACGCGGCCATATCGGTATTTTCAACCGTTCGTATTACGAAGAAGTGCTGGTGGTGCGTGTGCATTCTCAGTTTCTCGCGGCCGAAAATATTCCGCCGTCTTTCGTCGGCAAAGACCTATGGGGGCAGCGCTTCGAAGACATCCGTGCCTTTGAGCGCCACATGGCGCGCAACGGAACCGTAATCCGCAAGTTTTTTCTCCATCTTTCCAGGAAGGAGCAGAGGGCGCGCTTCCTGGCGCGCCTCGAAGAGCCGGAGAAAAATTGGAAATTTTCGGCTTCGGATATTCACGAAAGAAAGTATTGGGACGATTATCAGAAGGCTTACGAAGATATGATCCGCAATACGGCCAGCGACCACGCTCCGTGGTACGTGGTTCCAGCAGATAACAAGTGGTTTACGAGATTGGTCGTATCGGGCGTGATTGTCGATACGCTTGAGTCGTTAAAGCTCGCATATCCCAAGGTTGACGGCGCAAAGAAGAAAGATCTCGAAGCAGCGAAGAAAGCGCTTCTGGCAAAGAAATAGACCATCGCGCAATTACGTCATAATTTTTCGTACCCTGCGGCCAGCGCGACTCGAAGCTCCAGGCACGCCGTCAACTGATCGAATCCCGCATTCCAATCCTTTTTTGCGATCAGGCCCTTTGCGGGATTACCATAGCGAATCGTAAATTTTCCCAGGGGAACCACGTCCATGCACGTTGATCGTTTTCGCAAGAAAAGTGTGTCGTTTGTTCGGATCATGTTCACCACAGTCGCTGTTCTTGCCTTACTAACCATCTCGCAAGCTCAGACCAAACCGGAGCGGCAATCGAAAGCCGCAAAAGCCACGGAAAATGCGCAGTCACAGCAAGCCTCACCTGCAGCGGCCGCTGATGCGGACGCGGAAAAGAAAGAGGACAAGCTGTTCAAAGGCATGAAGTATCGGCTGGTTGGGCCTTTTCGTGGAGGACGATCGCTGACCGCAGCCGGAGTCCCAGGCGATCCTTCAACCTACTATTTCGGTGCCACCGGCGGCGGCGTGTGGAAATCGACAGATGCCGCCATGACATGGTCTCCCATTTTTGATCATGAAGGTACGGCCGCCATCGGCAGCATCGCCGTCGCGAACTCGAACCACAACATCGTTTACGTGGGAACGGGCGAGGCCTGCATTCGTGGCAACATCACGCATGGAGACGGTGTCTACAAATCGCTCGATGGCGGCAAGACATGGAAGGACATCGGCCTGAAAGACTCACGCGCGATCGGCAAAGTCATCATCAATCCAAATAATCCTGACATCGTCTTTGTCGCCGCTCTGGGCCATCCTTTTGGGCCAAATACCGAGCGCGGCATCTTTCGCACCACGGATGGAGGTAAGACCTGGGAGAAAGTCCTCTACAAAGACGAGAACACCGGTGGAATCGACGTAGCCTTTGATCCGCACAATGCAAACATTCTTTTTGCTGCCCTCTGGCAGGCTCGCCGCACCGCGTGGAGCCTCGACAGCGGAGGTCCTGGAAGCGGGATTTATCGCTCTGGCGATGGCGGCACAACCTGGAAAAGAATTGAAGAGCACGGTTTGCCCAAAGGGCCCTACGGAAAGATTGGCGTGGCTGTGGCGGCCAATTCCGATCGCATTTACGCGCTGATTGAGGCTCACAATCCCGACGGCGGTCTCTACCGTTCCGACGATGGGGGCGAGAATTGGCAACTGGTGAATCCAAGCCACAGTTTGTGGCAACGGCCCTGGTATTACATGCACATCATCGCCGACCCGCGCGACGAGAATGTCGTCTACATCATGAACGTCGAAGCCTATAGGTCCACTGACGGAGGTCATCTCTTCGACAAGGTCCCTGTTCCACACGGCGATAATCACGGTCTGTGGATCGATCCCATGAACACCCGCCGCATGATCGCTTCAAACGACGGCGGAGTCACCGTCACTATGGATGGTGGAAAATCCTGGAGCGCGCAGGACAATCAGCCGACGGCGCAGTTCTATCACGTGATAACAGACACGGCCACGCCTTATCGCATCTACGGGGCACAGCAGGATGCTGGTACCGTGGCGATCGCCAGCCGCAGTGATAACGGCTCCATCGACCGCACAGATTGGTATGACGTTGGCGGCGGCGAAGCGGGCTACATCGCTCCCGATCCCCGCGATCCTGATATCGTTTACGCGGCTGATTATCAAGGCAATATAACTCGCTATGATCGGCACATCGGGCAGGTGAAGTCGATCACGGAGCAGCCTGAACTCTCTGACGCTCATGGTGCAGCGAATCTTGAGCATCGTTTTCAATGGACCGCGCCCGTCATGATTTCGCCGCATGACCCCGACACTCTTTATCACGCAGGGGAAGTCCTGTTTAAGACGACCGACGGCGGAGTCCACTGGCAAGCCATCAGCCCAGATCTCACGCGGAATGACAAGAACAAGCAGAAAGTTTCCGGCGGCGACATCACACTCGATGATTCCGGCACGGAATACTACGACACCATCTTCGCGTTGGCCGAGTCGCCGCTGAAGAAGGGCCTTCTATGGGCCGGCACAGATGACGGTCTCATTCAGCTAACGCAGGATGAAGGGAAGAACTGGACGAATGTGACTCCTAAAGACATGCCGGAATGGAGCCGCATCAGCCAGATCGACGCCTCGCCGTTCGATGCTGAAACAGCTTACGTTGCCGTCGATCGCCACCAGTTCGACGACCTGCGTCCGTACATTTACAAAACCAGCGATTACGGCAAGACCTGGACCAAACTGGGCACGGGCATTCCCGATAATGCGTTCGTCCGCGTGGTACGGGAAGATCCCAAGAAGCGTGGATTACTTTATGCCGGGACGGAGAGTGGCATCTACGTTTCATTCGACGATGGCGCGAACTGGCGTTCCATGAAGCTGAACCTGCCAACAGTTCCGGTTCACGATCTGGTCATCAAGAACGATGACCTCGTAGTGGCGACGCATGGCCGCGCATTCTGGGTGCTGGATGACATAAGTCCACTTCGCCAATACACCGATGAAGTCGCGCAGAAAGATGTGTTTCTATACGCTCCATCGACTGCTTATCGCATTCAGGCCGGCGCGAGCGGCGAGCAGCATGCTTCCAAGCTTCGTGGGGAAAATCCGCCTGCAGGAGCTGTGTTTTACTACTTTCTGAAAGATGCTCCCAAGGCAGACGAGGAAACCAAGATCGAAATCCTCGATGCGTCCGGAAAAGTGATTCGCAAGTATTCCAGTATGGAGACCGATCCCCTCGAGGAACCTTTGGGGCCGGACGACAAGAAACCCGAAAAGCAAATTAAGCCGGAAGTGGGCTTAAACCGCTTTGTTTGGGATCTGCGTTATGACGGGGCCCATCGCGTGCCCGGCTACTATCTGTGGGCGTACGGCAGCGGCGATCGTGGGCCAGTGGCCGTTCCTGGGCAATATCAGGTGCGCCTAACAGTCAATGGGAGGTCGTTCACCGAGCCTTTTGGCCTAAAGCTCGATCCTCGCGTTCATGTCAGCCAGGCCGATCTGGAGTCTCAATTCAAATTGTTGCTCGACACGCGCGATGAATTGAGCCGCGTCTACGACACGGTAAACCAGATCCAGGATGTGCGCGCGCAGTTGGATGGTCTTAAAAGACGTCTTCCGCAGAACGCCAGCTCCAAAACGATCATTGGAGCAGCCGATGATCTCGAAAAGAAGCTGGTCGGCGTCCGGGACGACTTGATCAACCTGGATATCACCGCCAATGAAGACTCGCTGGCCTATCCGCCCCAACTCGATGCCAGGTGGGCCTTCCTTGCGATCGATGCCAGCAGCGCAGATGCTGCACCGACCGAAGCCGAGCAGCGAGAGTTCTACAAGCTGAAGCGGCAGAGCGGTGAATTTATCGCGCGATGGGAAGACCTGCAGCGGCGTGATTTGGCAGCCTTCCAGAAGTTGGCCGCCGAAGGCAGTCTTTCCACGGTGATGGTGCCGCCAGCCGGGCGAGCCGTGAGCGACGAGGTCCCGGCACACTGAAACAGATAAACAACGGGCACGAGGGAGCTGCCAGGTGAGCTTGCTTGCCTTGCCCCGTGCCTGTTGCGGTTGATTCCTTGCACGTGCATGAACTTTGCACGCTGCTCCGTTCTTAGTTGATTCTCTCTATTACTTCCGTGCCACGGTGATGGCACGCTCGTGCCTTGTTCACTCGTCCGCTCGGCGGTATTGTCCCGGTAGAGCTGTTTGATGTGTTCCTCCCCTGGGGATAACGAGCCGTCCTGGCGGAGGTGTTGCATGCGAATGATGCATCTGTGTTACGCGGCGCTTGGCTTTGCGGTGGCCCGCTGGATTTTCAAGCGGCAGGTCATAGTCGATCCGGTGGTTCGTTTCCGGTCCCAAGGGCTTTTGTAAGAAAAACTTTAGAGTTCGGGCGCGCGCCCCGTTGCGCCTCCATTTCGTCAGCGCGCGCCCAGCGCTTCACTCACTTTAGCTTCTGGCCAAGCTTCCTCAGTACCTTGGTTATTTTCGTCTGCCTGCGGTAACTCCATAGAATTACGTTTTGGGGGGTTGGATTGTCCCCAGTTCTTTATGCGGCGAATTTACAAAATTCGGCCTGTCCCTGTGTTGCCCGCATTGCTCTTTGTGATGCTGCTTTTGAGCGCAAGCGCGCACGCACAAGATGCCTCTCCCGACGTTGTGCCCGACGATCAGAACCAAGTCCCGCTTGGCGACGTCGCCCGTAACTTGCGCAAGACGAATCCTCAACCGCAGCAGGTGATCGATGACGATAATCTTTCGCAGGTGATCGCTCACGACGAGCTGCAACACAAATCGACGCCCGGATTACGTTATGTGATGGAAGGTGGGGACAAAGATTTTCACATGTCGGCTCCGGACGTCACCTGCAGCCTTGCCTTCACAGCCAACGCGAGATCGTTGCTCTCCAGCCAATATGCACAGATGGCGCTACCGCCAGCCGATCTACCAAAATTGCACGGCCCCGCCACAATCGAAGGAGATGCGCTGACGGTTTCGCTGTTCAACGGCACAGATTGGCATGTCAGTGAGATTTCGGTTGCGGTGACGGTCGTG
>Ga0335074_10017898_pt1 | contig 10001 bp, 7 predicted proteins | sample Lox_Sample_23_FD_206715 | JGI IMG/M metagenome (GOLD analysis project Ga0335074, IMG submission 206715) | Soil microbial communities from Loxahatchee National Wildlife Refuge, Florida, United States - Lox_Sample_2.3 | ecosystem: Environmental > Terrestrial > Soil > Wetlands | place: USA: Florida...
CGGCTCGGTGATCCCAAGGAATATGCCGAGTTGGCTCTGCAGATGATCACAAACGGCTACTTCAACGGCGAGGACGTGCGCCTCGACGGTGCCATTCGCATGGCTCTCCGCTGAGGCCCGGAATCTCACTTTGTGAAATGGGCTGTGTTATTGTTATCGCGAAAGGGCAAGCGCTCCAGCCAAATCGGTTGCCATTGCGGGTAATTCCCAGCGAACTGGGCCAGGTTGCGCAGGGATGTGACGACGGCATCGACGGCGAGGCTGGTCTGTAGAACCGCGAAAATCCAGCCCAGAACTTGAAAGCTTGCCATGCCGACATGCGCGATGATGTATCTCGCCAGAAGCATTCCAAGCAGGTTCAGCAACATGACCACAAGCAATATGCCGATGACCATCGCCAACATCCTCGCATTGGCAAAGGCGAGGTTGGCAAAAAATAAAATCGCTGCGACACCCGGGGGGTGACGATGATCGGAAATCGTCAACGGCGTGACAGCCGGTGCCAAAGCGCGGCACATCGCCGAGTGAGCGTCAGCTGATCGACGTGGTGAAGCAGCGCAAGGGATCGACGCATGCGCCGAAGCAGGTCAAGTTCGTCAGCGAATTGCCGCTGACCGGCGTTGGCAAGGTTGACAAGAAAGCGCTCAGGACAAAATTCTGGGCCGGACGCGGGCGCTTGGTAGGCTGACGCGCGGTCGCCATCGGTCGCGCAAGCGAGAAGTTTTCGCGGCCATTCCTTCTGCGGGGATCCACCAGTAGGGATGGGCCAGTACCTGCCACCGAATGTTTCGGATTCTTATTTCTGATTGTTGTTCAAATCCGTTACCTCTGTGAGCTCAAGGCCTGCTTGGCCACGCTCAACGGACCCTGAGCCCAAAACTGCTCAGGTCGCACTCGGTAGAGTCGAGGATGGGCGCGGTAGCTTGGGGCCGATGGCCAACGCGCCGTTTCCCATCGCCGAGTAGGCGAATTTCACCCCGAGCCTCTCACAGATTTGGACGTGAGACTCTCGCCTCATCCGGCTCGTGCCACTCAACGAAGGCTGGCGCCTTCCGGCGAGACAGCCGGGTTCCTCCGGTCGCCCGTTGACCCAACAAACGCCGTGAGTGGCCCACCCCCTTCGCTCCACAGGCATTACCCCGCTTCGTCACTACTATGGGGCGGTCCGCACCTGACTGGCCCATCGGTACTTTCGGCCTCGCAGGTCCACTGCTTGAGCCTTTTCCCTTTGCATGGCTGTAAATTCGCGCGCGATAGTGACCCCCTGATGGAGTGGGCCCCTCGGGGTGGACAGATTGAGTTAAAGTAATTGACCGGAGCTGCCGGGCTTTCAGAGGATGGAAGCCATGGCACGACACCGCTCTCACAGCATTGCGTTCAAGCGCCAGGTTGCGCAGGAGTTCGTCGCCGGCGAGACGCTACACGGACTGGCAAGCGTCACGACCTGTCACGGAACCTGATCCGCCTCTGGGTGCAGAAGTATGAAGCCGGGGCCTTCGACGAGGACGCGACGGCCGCCGACATGATCCAGGAGTATGAAGCCAGGATCGCAGCGCTCGAACGGCTCGTCGGCAAGCAGGCGCTCGAGCGCTTCGCCGAGACCGGTCTTGAGATGCCCGTGCGCGGCCTCGACCGCACCGTTCTCGTGGCTGACGCCGACGTTGTTGCGGGTCGGCTCCATGCCGTAATGGCGGCAGAACTCGGCGTAGCGCGCCGCCTCGTCCTCCTGGTTCGAGAGATTGCGATAGGCCGCCGAGAGTCGATCGGTGCGATGCTCGCGCGGCATGCCACCCAGCTGCCAGAGCGCCTCCTGCACACCCTCGGTGAGCGCGGTGAAGCTCTCGCCACCGCAGATCGCCTTGACGTATTGCCAGCCGCTGAAGGCGAGCCAGAAATGATAGAGGAGATGCGGGAACGGCGCGCCGGCGATCGTCACCGCGAGACCGCCGCCATCAGTGAAGTCCGAGAGCGCCTGCCGGCCGGGCGGGTGCTCCTGGCGGAAGATGAGCTCGCGCTCGGGTCCCTCGGTCGCCCGCCAATGCGCGACCCGCCGCTGCAAAGAGCGCAGCAGGCGATCGGGGTAGCGGCCGGGATGACGGCGCTGCAGCTCGCTCAGGATCGTCGTCGCGCGCAGATGCGGGATCGTCTGCAGCATCGGCACGACCTCCTCGCGCCAGGCCTCGACGAAGGGGTCCTGCCGCGTTCTATAGCGCCGCGTCCGATCCCGCTGGCTCGGCAGGACCGCAGTCGCGTCGATGCGGCGGCCGGTGCGCTCGCTGAATCCGGCTCGGGCCGCCGCGGCGCCTTGGCTGTATCCGTCCTTGCGTGAGTCCATGTACCGCCTGACTTGGTGGTCGGTGGCATGCTTGCCCGGCATCAATGTTCCCCCCGCGATCGCGGGGGGAACATTGCCCGCGCCGCAATCAGCGAGCCATCACACCGGCCACCGTAGTTGTCGTCATGCGGTCATCGTAGTCGTCGCCGCGCAGGCATGGTGCGGTTCGCGGAAGGGCGGTCCCCGACTTCCGATCTTCTTGGGTCTGGTGATCGCGCAAGCGATCCCCAGCCGCGTCCGCGGTGTGACAGCGCCAGTTCTTACCGCTCCAGCGAGCGTAAGCGGCGGGGGACTTCCGCCGAGGCGGAGGGCGGTGCCGTTCGGCCGTCACGTGCCTTCGTCGGCGTCCTCCGACGGAACGTCGTCTTCAGCCGCACCGCGAAGACGCGAGTTGATATCCTCAATCGCCCTATTCGCGTCCGGAGGTCCCCATTTCGCGTAATGCCGTCTGGCGGTGTCAGCTGTGTCCTGGATCGCCGCCCCGGCCTTCTCGAAGCTCTGGGTGAGCTTCAAGACGTGGCTGGCCTTGAGGTGCCGCACGTTGTAAGGGCCAAATGCCTCCACTCCGGGAATGCCGGCTCCCGAAAGGCGATTGTAGGCCAGGTGGTCTGCTGTCAGCTTCGTGAACATCTGCCTGTAGGCTGCCTCCGTGAGCACGCCATCTGCCCGCGTCTCGCTTGGAAAGGCCACTGCGGTCTTCCGACCGCGGAGCAGAACGGGCCGCGCGCGCCGAAACCAGTCATGCAGCGAGGGCGTGAGGCTCGGGTCCAGCTTGAATAAGTAATTCATCCGCTGATTCGCCGGGCCGAAATAGGGGGAATGCCAGTTTTTGAACCTCTGATGGTGGATGCGGATGCAATACCGCCCGGGCGCCGGCGCGAAATAGATGATGCGCATCTCCTCATTGTCGTCGCGCCACCGCGCAACCTCCTCAGGACGCTCGACGTACAGCAGCTCCACCAAGTTCTCCGGCCGGAGCGCTGTGTCGAGATGCACTTCGATGATGACGTGTTTCAGGACGGCGCGAGCGTTCGTCCACGCCTTGGACGGCGGCGGGATCAGCGACCGGAGCGTGCGGGCGAGGTCGTACATCGGCTTCATCGGAGCGGGGCTGTCGAGGAGCGGCAGGATCGGCGCGAACGGGTCGCGCCCTTTTCTCTTCTTGACAAGCTCCAGGAGCTGTTGCTGAAAGGGCAACAGCGTCTCATGGCTCCGGCGGCAGAATGCGAGCCAGTCAGAGCACGCCTCCATCTTGGTCTCGGCGCCTATCACCCCGTCGATCAAGGGCAACCTGCGGGCCGTATGCGCGAACCGACGCGCGTAGCGCCCTTCGGGGTTCATCAGCGCGAGCGCGCGCGCGAACAGCATTGACACCGTTCCATGGCCCTTGGGGTTGCGGGCGAGGTACTGGTCGCGAATCCACAGGACGGCCGACGGTACGGCAAGGAGCGCGAGCGTGAACCGCGAAGGCTCCAGGCCGACGCCGCCGGCGCTGATGTCGAGCGAGAGCAGCCCGATAAAGGCGCGCAGCAGCAGCTCCTCCCTCTCCTGGGTCTTCGCAGTCCATTTGCGGGGCGGCTGGCGCCGCCTTTCGCCTGGCGCGGGGGGTCTCTGGTCGCGGGGTGTCAGCTCCTCGCCACCGATCCGGCACATTAGGGCGAACTCCTCAGCCGCCATTTCGGGGAGCGGGCCCGTGTGCTTGTATCTCAGCTTCTGAAGCTGTCGCGCCCGCTTCCGGTACTGGATGTCCGTGGCGCGCGCCTGCTCCAGCTTCTCCCGCGCGTCGGCATGGCGCTCGTCCTCCTTCAGGGACTCCCAGCCGTCCGGGAGGTACCGCTGGATTGCGCGCCGATCTCGCGCCGTGAACTCCTTCGGAAAGAGCTCTCGGTCGATCTTCCGCGCCGCGCGCTGGCAGAAGGTGATCCTGCCGACAATCGCACCCTCGGGAAGCTTGAAGTATCGCTCGACGCGGTGGAGATCCTGCTTGTAATGTTCCTCGGGAACGGCCGTGCGCGCGATCCACTTGTAGATCTGCTTGCCGAAGGCCCGCGAGCAACCGGCCCTCCTCGCCAGCATCGTTCCTCCGATGGCGTTCTCGGACATGAGCTGCTCGATGACGTCAATGCCGTCCGACGGCAGGCCCGCCTCTGCCGCCGCCGTACGGAGGTGCTCGGGCCAACGCCGCATCTCCTTTTCGAAGCTCCTGCGGCTATCCTTGTTTTCGATGCCGCTCGCGATGCCCTCCAGCGTGCGCTCGAACCCCAGCCCGAGATCCGAGCCAATCCGGCAGGTCGCGTCCTTACCCAGCGCCACCATCCACTTGTTCAGGGCGGAGCGGGCGTTCGCCAAGTACTGCTTCTCCATCGCTTGGCCCGCCACCTCGCGGCGGCGGAAGTCGGTGCCGAGCTGCTTCAACTCCCCGTAGGTCAGCTCGCTGAATTGGTCCTCTGCGGTGCGCGGCCTCCACTGTTCCACCGGAACGTCCCGACGCAGCTCCGTCACGCGGTGCTTCTTCGTGCGCAACCAATCGAGCGGAACGCCCGCCTCTTCCGCCAATCGGCGAAAGTCGACGCTACCCTCCTTGGTCTGCGACGCGGGAAGCTGACCTCCTTCTGCCTTGATGTGGTCGAAATACGTCTCTAGCCTTCGCGCGCATTCGGCCGGAGCGAGCGGCGCCGGCACCTTCGCCGGAGGCAACACACCGGCCTCCCGCGCTTGGCGGAACCGTTCGAGGACCAGCTGGTAGGTCCGGGTATGGGCCCGGGAGACCTTGTATCTAGGCAGGCCCGCGCGGTAGGCGATCGCCGACCAATCCGGCGAAGGACCCGTTCGAGTCATGACGACCGGCAAGGTCTCAAAACTCGCGAGCGCCGCCCGGACGCGCTCGAAGACCACCGCCCCGTCCGTTGGAGGAATGATCCTGCCGTCCAAGTCCACCTCCGTTCGAACCGACTAGGAGATGGAGCTGATCGCGGAAAATCGCTTTCTCCAGGGCTGCCACAGTCGACAAAAAAATTAGGCCGGTGTGGGCTTGCCTGGAAAAAGAATGAACCCAGCACGGTCATTTCGTCGACATCCTACTTCCGCCGCCCTCGCCGGCACGAATATGCCCATCGCCACATCACTCCATTTCGGAGTTTCGCCGATCGCCGTCCGAATGCGTTCTTCCCGCGAATCATCGGGGCCGATCGGTCTGGGTCCGCCCGGAATGAGCGAAGCCTGGTCTCGGGCGCGAGCGGCGTCGGGCGGCGGTCGAGCTAGGCTGGGGTGCCGCCGAGTTTCCATGACGATCCTACTGCGTAATTATCATCCCTGAAAGAGTTTTCTTTATTTATTCATGTATAAAAATAATGCACCGTGAGTTCCGTTGAAGGACCGTTCCGTGCGGATGGCTGCCTCGCCGACACGAAACGGAGCCCAAAACGGGTTGCCTATGAAGCCGAGACGCCGAAAGCACTCTGATGTTCTGCGAAGTCCGACTGCGCCTGTGCCGCGTGTCACGCGCCGGACCGGGGGCGCAGCACGCGGGGCGAGCGGCCCGCTTCTACGCGCGCTCATCCGCAAAACCAATTCAAAGCAGCCGTTGGCTACCCTCGCGAAAGCCCCTGAAGCAATCTTGAGACTCCTTCGAGGTCGAGCATGGTCAGGATCCGCGTGGTGTCCGATTTGCACCTCGAAGCCGGCGACCTTGAAGTGCCGAACGCCGGAGAGAATGTTGTCGTGCTCGCGGGAGACGTCCACGTCGGCATTCATTCGGCGCGATGGAGCCTCGGGCTCTCCGCGAAGTCGGGTCCATGGCCGTTGCTGTCGACCATTGCCGGGAACACCTTGCTGGCGTCAAGCGCTTTCCGAACCCATTCGAACGCTTCTTCAGGGCCGGCATCTCCCGACGTGGAGACCGGGCCGCATTCCGTGCTGCTGGCAGCAAAGTCCATGGCCATTCCTTTCTTCGCGCAGAGGATATGGTTTTAAGAACTCGTTTTCGCCGCGGCCGGGCGTGAATGGTGTTATGACCGGACCGTCGAACATAATTAACAACCTCAGTAGAAGCAAAAAAAATCTATAAAAGAGTTTTTTTGAATGGATTAGTGCGTCGAAATGGCGCACTATGGGCGTTGACGATTTAGCTCGACCGGCCGCCAGCGCACCTTGCCTCTCGCCGGCGAGTCCCGGAGCGGGTGCCGGAGCACCGATGAGGCCCAAGAAGGACGGCATGTTCCCGCGTTTGGAGCCAGCGCTCGGACCCCGCTGGCATGGATGCCGATTCACACGTCGGACCCGAGGCACGAAGAAAGTATCCGACCAGCGGCGTCGGGCCGGCTCACACTTCGTCGGAATCGAACCCATAGGCGTGACGAGCGGGCGGCGGCGCCCGCGCAGTCAACGGGTCGCTTGTGGTGGATTCGAGAAAAACAAGACGGCCGGAAGGATCACTCGCTGGCGGCGACCTCAAGGTGTCCGAGGTGGCTGAGGACATCGGAGTGGATCCCGGCACTGTCTATGAGCACATCCGGAATGGATGGCTTGACGCCTACCGGCTGGGCGGTGGCAAGGGGCGCGGGAATCTTCGGGTCACCCGCGCGGCCCTCGACGCCTACAAGGCGCGGGGCGCCGTCCGGCCAGAGCCGCACTCCGCCAGTCCTCGTCCGGTGAGCCGCTCACGGAGCCCCGCTCATGACGCGGCGCTCGCCCGCCTGCGCGAACTCGGCGTGTAGGAGCCGGCATGGCGGTTTGGCTCGACAAATCGAGAAAGAAGTTCCGATACGACTTCACGGACCTCGGGGAGCGGCACCATGGCTACTGCGTCGACCCGGAAACCGACGAGCACGCCAAGAACCGGACGGACGCGCGGCGCATCGAAGGCTTGATTCGAACCGCCGTGCGAAACGCTCGCCTAGCGTCCCAATCTGTGCCGAAGGCTGAAACCGCGACCACTTTCACGCTCGCACAGTCCCTCGCCGAATACATGGAAAAGGCGGTCGAGAAGAACCGCTCTTGGAAGAATTCGATCGCAATCATCCGCGAGATCAGGGATTTCTTCGGCGAGGATCGCACCCTGGCATCGATTTCCGATGCCGACATCCAGGCATACAGGAAAAGCCTGATCGATCAGCCGGTGAAGATCAATGCCGCCGGACCAAACAAAGGCGGAGAGGCGCGCCCGACGCGGAACGGCCGCAAGCGCTCGAAGAGCACGGCGAACCGGCATCTGAACGTGCTGCGGGCGGCCTGGCGGCTCTCGTACAGAAAGCACGCCGCCGAGATGCCGGGCTTTCCACGCCCGCCGTGGATCGAGGAATACGACGAGCCGAAACTTCTGCCATGCCCGGTGCGCGACGGCGACATGCAGCGGATGGTCCAACTGGCGGCGCGCAAATGGGCGCATCTCTTCGCCGCCATCATGATAGCGATCCACGCGGGACTGCGGCTGCGCGAGGTCCTGGGGCTGCTCTGGGCGCAGATCGACTGGGACGCGCGCACGATCACGCTGCCGAAGACCAAGAGCACGCCACGCGTCGTCCCGATGAACGACACGTGCCTCGGGGTCATGCGCTGGCTGCGCGAGCGCGCTCCGAATCCCGACGACATGGACGCACGCGTCATCCTCTACCGCCACTACGGCGTCGGCCCGGCGCGGCCGGTCAACAGCGTCAAGAGCGCCTTCAACAAGCTCCTCGACGGACTCGAGCTGCGCGGCAAGTACACGTTCAAGAGCCTGCGCGCCAGCTTCGCCACATATCTCGCCGAGAAGGGCGAGGATGTGCTGATGATCATGGAGCTGATGGGGCATGCCGACGTCAGGACCACGAAGCGGTACGTGAACATCGCCAACCCCGCCAAGGCGGAGGCGGTCGCCCGGATCACAGATCGGCCCGGCACGCGGGGCGCCCTCGAGCTGATCGCGGCGATCCCTTCAGGGCCCGCGCAACCGAGCGACCATGTCGGCGTCTACGCCAAGAAGGGACGCTACGAAGCGAAGATCGCCGAGACCGTCGAAGGCAAGACCCGCGTGCGCTACCTGGGTCTCTTCGAGACCGCCGAGAAGGCGGCGCGGGCGTACGACGACGCCGCACGCGGCTATCCGGGCCGCAGGCTCAATTTCCCCGACGACGCGGCGGCGACCCCGCCGCCGAGCGCTCGCGACGAGGAGGCGGCGTCATGCGCGGCTGGCGCGGCCCCATCGACACCGGGCGGCGCGCTCTCGCCCCCGGCTGCCAAGACCCTCGCCCTGATACGGCCCCTGCCGTCCGCCGCCGCCGGGCACGGTCGACCCTGAACGTTGGCATGCCGACGCACCGCAGTCGACTTTGCCATCCCGTGCGGCTGGGGAGGCTCCTCCAAGCCACGGCCTGGTCGCGCCGTTCCATCGCCTCAAGGTCGAAGCGGTGCGCGCGGCCATCAACGATGACCGTCGCCGCGCGGAGAACGGCTGTAAGCTCCAGCCCAGCGGCTCGATCGTATCGGAGACGGACGAAGTGCCGCTTTCGCTTCGCTTCGACGTCGGTTGCGAAGATCGTCGACTTCCTGACCGGCGACTCCGCGTGATTGACTCGGCGCCCGACGTTTCGCCCTTCTGGCGGCCCGTGCAGATGAAGTTGAACCGTCGCACGCGGGCGGTGGTCGTCTGTGATCTTCCCGTGCCCGACTTGCCGGCCCCCTTTATTCTGGCCCGGATCGACGCGCATTCTCGAAGTGCCGTCGGCTGGATGAGCGGGATGCTCCATGCATCCCGGAGGGGGTCGTCGAAGCTGGCCGATTACCTGGGGGGCGCGGTCTCGACAATTCATTCCGACGAGGCCCAGGCGCGGGCCGCCGCGATCGACTTCATGGACGCGGGCTTGAGCGCGCACCAGCGCGCGTCTCTGTCACGCGCCTTGACTGACCTGCGCCATGCCCAGGTCTCGGCTTGGCAAGCGGCGGCCGCTCACCCGCCTTGCGGAGCCATCTCGAGCGGATGCGCGTCAATGCGCGGCAGGTAGTTGCGGACGTCTTCGGCTCGGTCGGGCCGGCTTCAGCACTCCCGGCTGACCGGCTCTCCCGCCGAAATTGACCCGATGAGCGCCCAGCATGAGCCGCCCGGTGAGGTGCCTCTTGCCGCGTAGGGGGGGAGTGACCTTCCGCGGTTTTGCGCGGCTTCACGCACGGGCACCGAGCACCGAACAAGACGCCCGTCGACGCAAGCTGCGGGCCTTGGCTTTCGCCCCGCGGACCAAACCTCGGGCGATGCCTCTCCCCGGCCGGCTTCGCCGGGCGTCGAGAGACGCGCAAGGCGCAGCCGCGGGCATCACCCAGCCGCGTACGGATCCATCCGTGCCGAACCGGAAAGAGAGCCTGAATTCGTCGGCGACGGCGGAAGCATTGCCAACGCAAAGGTCGTCCGCCAAGAGGCCAAGCCCGCGGCGGAGCCGAGGTGCGACTCGACGCCGCGCCCTCCGGCCGGAGCGCGAATGGGGGGGCGACTCGCCGCGAGCCCCACACGGCGAGCCCCGCACGGGGGGCCGCGCGGCGGGTGGCGTCGTCCTTTTTTGGCCGAAAAGCTGGCGCGCCCGAGAGGATTCGAACCCCTAACCCCCAGATCCGTAGTCTGGTGCTCTATCCAGTTGAGCTACGGGCGCAATCGGCGGCGCCGCCGGCCGCCGGGAAGGCCGGAAGCTAGCGGCTGTAC
>Ga0335074_10017899_pt1 | contig 10001 bp, 7 predicted proteins | sample Lox_Sample_23_FD_206715 | JGI IMG/M metagenome (GOLD analysis project Ga0335074, IMG submission 206715) | Soil microbial communities from Loxahatchee National Wildlife Refuge, Florida, United States - Lox_Sample_2.3 | ecosystem: Environmental > Terrestrial > Soil > Wetlands | place: USA: Florida...
TCGGGGAACTTGGCGCGCGCGCTCGGCTCGGTGACACAGCACCACAGGGTGTTCATGTGGATGCACGGCATCGTGTGCCACTCCCAGAACAGCCCGTCGGCCGCGGTGTTCGACAGCAGGACGTCGAACCGGCTGTTGATCAGGCTGGCGGGCAGCGGGTCCAGCGAGTGGACGATCTCGTGGATGGTATCCGGCACCACGGTGCGCGTGCATTCGGCACGCAGCGGTGTGGCCTCGGCCAGCCGGTACAGGTGCTCGCGCTCGGCGCGGTCCAGCCGCAGCGTGCGGGCCACCGCGTCCAGCACCTGCATGCTCGCGTTGATCTGGCGGCCCTGCTCCAGCCAGGTGTACCAGGTGACCCCGACGCCGGCCAGCAGCGCCAGCTCCTCACGGCGAAGTCCCGGCGTGCGCCGCCGCGATCCGGCGGGCATGCCGAAGTCGCCCGGGCTCAGCCGCGCGCGCCGTGCCTTCAGGAACTTCCCGAGCTCGGCTCGCCGCTTCTCCCCCGGTCGCGGCGCCTCTGTTGCGTTTCTAGCCTGGTGATCCCTAGCCTCGTACGTGACCAAGAGCTCTTCCCATCACCTCTCCGCTCAGGATCAAACTTAGCGGGACCCAGTGACATTTCTGGGGGTTGGGCGGGTCCGGGAACGGGCTAGCTTTCGGAGCGGACGTCGTAGTCGTCCTCTTCTACCACGTGCACAGCGGCCTCCTCGGCGGTCGCGGCGCCGCCTGAGATGCCGACGTCGCGCGCTACGAGATCCTCCTCCTCATCGGGATGGGCGCCCTCGTCCTCGGCGACCAGGCGGCCCGCGCGGGGGTCGGGGCCGTCATCGAGCAGCAGGCCGTCGACATCCTCGTCACCCTCGTCCTCGTCTTCGTCGCCTTCGTCGTCCTCGTCCTCGTCGTCGTCCCAGTCATCGTCCGGCTCCTCCTCAGCGAGCAGCTGGTCGAGGGACTCCCCCTCCTCCTGCTCCTCGGCGGTAGTGCCGGACCTAATCCCGGCCGACCAGCGGTCAGGCGCGGCGACGCCGCGGTCGAGAGGATCGTCGCCGAGGTTGCCGTCCAGCGTGTCGTACGCGTCCTCGACCTCGTAATCCTCAAGGTCCTGCGACTCGTGGCGCTTCTCGTCGGACATCTGCCAGCTCCTCTCGACCAGGGACCCGTAGTAACCTTACGACGCCGTGCGCGCGGGCCGCCCCGAGGAGGAGCAATGGACAAGCTGCTGCCAGGCGTCAACTCGGAGCGGGTCGCGACCGGCCGACTGAGCAGTTGTGTCCTGTCGGTGACCGGCCGGGACGGCCCGGCGGTGCTGTTCGTCCACGGTAACGTCTCGTCCTCGCTGTTCTGGCAGCCGACCATGCTGGCGCTGCCGGCGGGTTACCGGCCGCTGGCGATCGACCTGCGCGGGTTCGGGGAGACCGATCCGGAACCGGTGGACGCCACCCGCGGGCTGCGCGACTACTCCGACGACCTTGGCGCCGCGATCGACGCCCTCGGCCTGGACTCGGTGCACCTGGTGGGCTGGAGCATGGGCGGCGGGGTGGTGCTGCAGTACCTGGTGGACCGGCCGGGGACGCATCGGGTCGCGTCGCTGACGCTGGTGGATCCGGTGTCACCATTCGGGTTCGGCGGCACCAAGGGGATCGACGGCATACTGTGCGACCCGTACGGGGCGGGCTCGGGCGGTGGCGCGGGCAACCCGGAGTTCGTGGAGCGGCTGGCGGGCAAGGACCGCACCGGCGACAGCGTGCTCTCGCCGCGGCAAGTCCTGCTCGCGCACTACGTCAAGCCGCCGCACGTGCCCGATCACCTGGACATCTTCGTGGAGTCCATGCTGTCGACCCGGCTCGGGGATGACTTCTACCCGGGCGACTCGCGTCGCGTGGACGCCTGGCCGGGCTTCGCGCCCGGCGACCACGGCGTGCTCAACACGATGGCGCCCACCCATTTCCGGATCGCCGACCTGTCCGGGGTGGAGCCCAAGCCGCCGGTGCTGTGGCTGCGCGGCGCGGACGACGTCATCGTCTCCGACACCTCCCTGTACGACCTGGCCTACCTGGGCTCCCTCGGCGCAGTTCCCGGCTGGCCCGGCGATCAGACCTGGCCGCCGCAGCCCATGGTGGCGCAGACCCGGGCCGTGCTCGGCGGCTACGCGGCGGCCGGCGGACGGTACCGCGAGGTGGTGATCGAGGACTCCGGCCACGGGCCGCACCTGGACCAGCCGGAGAGGTTCCGCGCCGAGCTGGCCGGCCACCTGGCCGAGGCGTAGACCGGGGAAGAGTGGGCAGGGTGGCATCCATGACTGCCATACCGAACATCACGCTGAACAACGGCCAGCAGATCCCGCAGCTCGGGTTCGGCGTCTTCCTCGTCAAGCCGAAGGACACCGTGGCCGCGGTCAGCACCGCGCTGGAGGCCGGCTACCGGCACATCGACACGGCCGAGGGGTACGGCAACGAGAAGGAGGTGGGCGAGGCCATCAGGCGGTCCGGCCTGGACCGCTCCGAGGTGTACGTCACGAGCAAGCTCGGCAACGACGCGCACCGGCCGGACGACGCCCGCCGGGCCTTCGACGAGTCGCTCAAGGCGCTCCGCTTCGACTACCTCGACCTGTTCCTCATCCACTGGCCGCTGCCGACCAGGTACGACGGCGACTACGTATCGACCTGGAAGACCCTGGAGGAGTTCTACCGCGACGGGCGGGCCCGGTCGATCGGCGTGTCCAACTTCCAGCCGCACCACCTGCGGCGGCTGCACGGGGAGACCGAGATCATCCCCGCGGTCAACCAGATCGAGGTCAACCCCTACCTGACTCAGGACGAGGTGCGCGCGTTCTGCTTCGAGCACCAGATGGCGGTCGAAGCCTGGTCGCCGCTCGGGCGGGGCAACGTCCTCGGCGATCCCGAGATCGGGGTGATCGCCAAGCGGGCGGCCAAGACCCCGGCCCAGGTGGTGCTGCGCTGGCACCTGCAGCGCGGCGACATCATCTTCCCCAAGTCGGTCACCCCGGAGCGGATCAGGGAGAACATCGACCTGTTCGACTTCGGCCTGTCCGCCGAGGAGGTCGAGGCGATCAGCGCGCTGAACAGGAACGAGCGGACTGGTCCCGACCCGGACACGTTCGACGCGATCTAGGCGGCTAGGCCGCGGTCCAGGCGACGGGTAGCCTTTTGACGCCGCGCTGGAAGTTCGAGCGCAGGTAGGAGGGCTGGCCCGCGTAGCCGATGGATGACGTGCGGGCCAGCACCTCCTCGAACAGGGCGCGCATCTGGCTGCGTGCCAGGTGGGCGCCGAGGCAGAAGTGCGGGCCGTGACCGAAGACCAGGTGCGGGTTCGGGTGGCGGCGGATGTCGAACCGGTCGGGGATGGCGAAGACCGCGTCGTCGCGGTTGGCCGAGGTGAACGAGACGACCACCTTCTCCCCCGCGCGAATGGGCTGGCCGCCGAGTTCGCAGTCGCGGGTCGCGCTACGGCGGAACGTCATGACCGGCGTCCACCAGCGCAGCATCTCGTCCACCGCGACCGGCAGCAGGGCCGGATCGGCGCGCAGCGCCTGCTGGGCCTCGGGGTGCTCGAGCAGCGCGATACAGGCGCCCGGCAGGCCGTTGCGCAGCGTCTCGTTCCCGGCCACGGCGAACAGCCAGAACATGTTCTCGAACTCGGCCGCCGACACCCTGCCGTCGCCGTCGTCCGGCTGGGCCAGCAGGATCGACATCACGTCGTCGCCCGGTCGGCGGCGTTTCTCCTCGGCCAGCAGGTGGGCGTAGGCGTACAGGTCCGGCATTCCCTCGCGGGTCCGGGGGTCGGGCATCCGGCCGTCACGGTCGGGGGCCGGGCGCAGCGCGAGCGCCTCGGCGGCCATCGACGTGCCCGCCGCGGGGTCGAACTCGGCCGAGGACGCGTAGTCGGGGTCCTGGTAGCCGATCACCCGGTTGGACCAGTCGAACAGCAGCCAGCGGTCCTGTTCCGGCACGCCGAGCACGTCGGCGAGGGCGAGCAGCGGCAGGTCCGCGGCCACGTCCTTGGCGAAGTCACATTCCCCGCCGGGACCGGCGAGGACCCGGTCGCAGATCGTCCTGGCGTGCCCGCGGATCCCGTCCTCGAGCCGGGCGACCGCCCGCGGGGTGAACGAGCGGCCGAGCAGCCGCCGCAGCCTGGAGTGCTCGGGCGGGTCCATGTTGAGCATCATCCGGCGGACGTAGTCGAGCGCCTGCGGCGTCGCCGGGTCCCTGATCTGCGTCGCGCCGAGCGCGGAGGAGAACAGCTCGGGCCGGCGCAGCACCGACTCGACGTCGGCGTGGCGGAGCACCAGCCAGAACCCCGGTCCGGCCGGCCAGCCGAGCACCGGGACCTCGGCCACCCAGACCACCGGGGTGTCGCGGCGCAGCCGGGCCAGCGCGTCGAAAGGGACCCCGGCGGTGTAGGCGGCCGGGTCGAAGACGACCTCGGTGTCGGGGCGTCCGGTCATGCCTGGCTGAGGAACTCCTCGATGGAGGTGGCGAGGACGACGGGGGATTCGAACATCGGGTAGTGGCCGGCGTCGGGCAGGATGGTCAGCTCGGCGTTGGGGAAGAAGACCCGCCAGGTCTGCTCCATCACGTCGGCGGACAGGGCGGGGTCGTTGACGCCGACGATCAGCTTGACCGGGGTGACCGGGTCGGTCTTGAGCTGGGCCGAGAAGTCGCTCTTCGCCCACGCCTGCAGGTAGGCGGCGAACGCCTCCTCGGCGGAGTCATCGAGCGAGTGCTGGACGACCTGGTTGATGAAGGTCCTGGTCAGCTTGTTCCCGGTGGTGAAGTCGACGATCGCGGCCCGGTTGCCCGCGCTGGCGGCCGCGCCGTAGAACAGCGCCCAGCCCTGCTCGTCGAACGGCACCTCGGTGGCGGGCACCGCGCTGATGCCGACGAGCTTGCGCACCCGGTCCGGCGCCAGCAGCAGCGCCTGGTGGGCGATCTTGCCGCCCATGGAATGGCCGACTATGGAGAAGCGATCCCAGCCCAGGTCGTCGGCGACCGCGATCGCGTCGGCCGCCGCCTCCTCGATGGTGTAGTCCCCGGCGACATCCCTGCGGTCGCCGTAGCCGCGCAGGTTCATGAACGCCCAGGTGTACTCCGACCGGTCGAGGAAGTCGGGCAGCGAGCCCCAGCCGCGAGCCGAGCCGAACCAGCCGTGCACTGCCACGACGTGATGGTCTCCGGCTCCTACGGTCAGATGAGAACTCGCCACGCCGACCTCCTAGTTGCGGTGCCTACGATTCAGTGCCCTCGATGCCTGCTGCCGACTCTAGCGAGAGGCCGCGGCGCCCGCCACGACGTGTGCCGAGACCGTGCCGCGGGAGGCGGCCGGGTCGCGCAGGACGAGCGCGGCGTAGGCCAGGACCGCGCCGCCGACCGCCACCAGGGCGCCGGACCCGCCGAGCGTGGTGGCGAGCACGGGGGCGACCAGCGATCCGGCGACGATGCCGCCGAGGGAAGCGGGGATCGCCAGGCCGTAGGCCCGGCCGAAGACGTCGTCGTCGAGCATCCGCTGCAGGCCGGTCTCGGTCATGATCTCGACAAGCAGCGCCCCCATGCCGGTGAGCCCGGTCAGCACGATCGCCGCGGCCGGCCAGTGGGTCACCGCGAGCAGCATCGTGGGCAGCCCGGCGGCGAGCAGCGCGCCGGCCAGCACAAGGCGCGGGCGGGAGACGCGGCCGGCCCTGCCTGCCAGGCCGGTGCCGAGCAGGCCGCCCACCCCGATGGCGGCGAACAGATACCCGTAGCCCTGCGCGCCAAGCCCCAGGCCGCGGGCCACGATGAGCAGCAGCACGGTCTGGGTCCCGTACAGCGTGCTGCACATGATGTCCGCGCCGACCAGGCGCAGCGCGGCGGGGTGCGCGCGGAGCGCGGCGGCGCCTTCCGCTATCTCGCGGAACAGGCTAGCGGGCTGGCCGGAGGCGCGCCGGGTGGCGAAGGCACCGTCGGCCCTGACGGCGAGCAGCGCGAGCGCCGACAGCCCGAAGGTCACCGCGTTCAGCGCGAAGGCGAACGCGGGCGAGCCGAGGAGCAGCAGCAGGCCGCCTAGGGCCGGACCGACGATGATGCCCAGGCCGGCCACGGCCGACCGTGCCGCATTGGCACCTGGCAGGTCGGCGTCGTCGACGACACGCGGCGTGACCGCGGCGACGCAAGGCAGGTACGGCGCGGACGCGGCGGTCGCGACGGCGGCGATCAGCGGGGCGAGCAGGATCGGCAGCCGGGCCGCGGCCACCACGGCCAGCAGGACCATGAGGCCCATCCTGGCCAGGTCCGCGGCGATCATGAGGCGGCGGCGGTCGAACCGGTCGGCGAGCACGCCGCCAAGCGGGCCGAGGATGACGACAGGTACCACCCGGGCCGCGGTCGTGACGCCTGCCCACGCCGCCGAGTGGGTGCGCTCGTAGACCAGCACCACCAGGGCAAGGTTGTAGAGCCAGTCGCCGATCTGGGACACGGCGAGCGCGGACAGCAGCCAGCGGAAGGCCGGGTACCGCAGGGCCGCCCTGATCGTCCCTGACGGAGCATTCTTGATGGTCATCGAGATCACGCCTCTTTCGCCTTCGTGGGTCTTCCCTCGTGACCTCCACGATCCGGCTAAGGGCCTGACCTGCGCATCGGCCCGCTGCCGTAGCCGGCCCCTGCGAGGCGCTTAGATTTTCGCGCCGGTACCTTAGTCCCCCTGCGATGAGGCCTTAGCCGGCCACGCCAAGGCGGTGCGCCACCGCGGCGGCCTCCATCCGGCTGGTCACCCCGAGCTTGGCCAGGATGTTGGACACGTGCACGCTGGCCGTCTTGGGGCTGATGAACAGCGCCTCGGCGATCTGCGGGTTGGACCGGCCCGCGGACAGGAGCGCCAGGATCTCGCGCTCGCGCTCGGTGAGCCCGAAGCGGGCGAGCGGGTCGTGCGCCGGCGGGGCGGCGGTCTCTTGTCCGGCGGGCTCCTCAAGGCTCAGCCTGGTGCGCCGGGCCAGCGCCTCGGCCTCATCCGCTATCGGCGCCGCACCGACCCGGCTGGCCAGCGCGTGGGCCTGGCGGACGCCCTGGCCGGCGGTCTGCCGGTCGCCCGCCGCCGCGGCGGCCTCGGCCAGGCGCAGCCAGGCGTACGCCAGCGGATAGGGCTCGGCGGCCGCCTGCCATGCCTGCACCGCCGCCTGCCACGTGGCGACGTCGTCGCTCCCGACGGCGCGCGCGAGTTCCGCGGTGACCAGCGCCTGGTAGCCCCGCGACGCGGCGGTCGGCGCGGCCGGGGCCGCTGCGAATTCGGCCACGGCGCGGCATCGCGCGGTGACGCTGACCGGGACCTCCTCTCGCCGGTCGCGGGCGAGCGTGGCCTGGTCGGCCTCGATCCTGGCGGCCAGCCACAGCAATGGCCAGATGTAACGCCCGGACAGGGGCGAGTCGTAGTCGATGAACCCGTCCGCGGTCAGGCGGCGGGCCGCGGCCAGGTCGCCCCGGGTGAGGGCGGCCAGCGCGTCGGCGTACTGCAGTGTCAGGGCGTACTGCTCGTCGCGGGACTGGCCAAGGGCGCGCCGGGCGGCACGCACGTCAGCGTCGGCGTCTGCGGGCCGCCCGGTCATCGCGGCCAGTTCGGCGCGCAGGAGCAGGACGGTGCCGGCGAAGATGCCCTCGGGCATGGAGTCCAGTGCTCGGGTGGCCAGTTGCTCCGCTTCGTCCCAGCGGCCGAGGCGGAGCAGGCTCTCGGCCAGGTTGCCGGTCAGGAAGACACCCCAGGTCCCGGCCAGCCCGACCCGGTCGGCCAGCGCGATCCCCTCCCGGGCCGCCTGGACCGCCTCCTCGTGCCTGCCGACGAACTCAAGCACGTCGGACAGGTTCACGTAGGCGCGCAGCGCGCTGACGTGAGCGCCGATGTCCATCGCCAGGGCCAGGCCCACGCGGAGGTCGTCCAGGCCATCGTCGGACGCGCTCAGGTAGCTCCGCGCCGAGCCGAGGGTGATGGACGCCTCGGCCTCCTGCTGCGCCGCGCCCGCCTCGCGGGCGGCCCGCACCGCGCGCGGGGCCAGGCTCATCGTGGCGGCCATGTCGTTGGCGCGCCACACGGCAGAGGCCAGCGAGGCGAGGACGACCGCGTGCGCCTTGGTCACCTGGTCGACGGGCAGCAGGGCGAGCGCTTGCTCCAGGATCGCGACCGCCTCGGCCTCCCGGCCGGTATCCCGCAGCGCTCGCGCGCGATGGTCGAGCAGGAGCGCGCGCCGCACCGCGTCGCCCCCGGCCGGGAGTTCGGCCAGCGCCTGGTCGTAAAGGGACAGTGAGCGGTCGATGGCGCCGGCCGCGTAGGCGGCCTCGCCGGCCAGGACGGCCACCTCGGCCTGGTCCAGGCCGGTGCGCTGCTCGGCGTCGGCCACCCTGGGCCAGATCTCCAGGGCGCGCTCCAGATGGCGCTGCGCCTCCGCGGGGGCGAACGAGGCCAGTGCGTGCCGGGCCGCGGTGATCGACGCGGGCAGCGCTCGCGGCAGGTCCAGTGCCGCGTACCAGTGATGGGCCAGCGCGGCGGGAACAGCGGCGTCGTCGCCCGCCAGGCCGGGATCGCGGGCGAGAGCCTCGCCGTAGGCGGCGTGCAGGCCGCCCCGCTCGCCGGGCAGCATGTCCTCGTAGACCGCGTCCCTGGTGAGCGCGTGCCGGAACGCGTAGGCCCGGCCGGTGTGGTCGACCACAAGCAGGTGGCTCTCGACCGCCTCGCGCAGCCCGGCGTAGAAGTCCGCGTCGCCGACGCCGGCGATCTGCGCGAGCAGGCCCTCCGGGACGCTGCGCCCGGCCACCGCCGCGGTCCGCAGCAGCCGCTGGGCGCCCGGGCTCAGCGAGTCCACCCGGCTCAGCAGCACGTCACGCAGCGACGGAGGGAGGTCGGCCGGGTCCCCGCCGCCGCGCACCACCCCGGCGAGTTCTTCTACCAGGTAGGCATTGCCGCCGGACCGGTCGAAGACCAGGTCCACAAGCCCGGCCGCGGGTTCGGCGGTGAAGATCGCGCCGAGCTGCGCGGCGACCTCCGCGTGATCGAACCGGCGCAGCTCAAGGCGCTCCACCGAGCGGAGCCGCTCCCAGCTGGCGACCAGCGGGCGCAGCGGGTGACGCCGGTTGAGTTCGTCCGACCGGTAGGTGACGAGCAGCAGGACGCTGACGCCGCGCAGCGACCTGACGAGGAACGCGGCGAGTTCCCTCGTCGACTGGTCGGCCCAGTGCAGGTCCTCGAAGACGAGCATCAGCGGGCGCCGTGCGCTGAGCCTGCCCAGCAGGCCGAGGACCAGCTCAAGCAGCTGGGCCAGCTGGATTCCGCCCGTATCGGATCCCGGGTCCTGGCCGGGCGCCGCCTGCGGGTCAAGCTCGGGCAGGAGACGGCCGAGGCCGCGGCGGGCCGGGCCGAGCACCTCGGCGAGCTCGTCGGCTGGCGTGGTCCTGGCCAGCGTCCGCAGCGCGTCGATGAGCGGTGCCAGCGGCAGGCCCTCGGCGCCGAGCTCGACGCAGTGTCCGGTCAAGACGGTGAACCCGGCATTGGCCGCGTGCCCGGACAACTCCCCGGCCAGGCGCGTCTTGCCCACGCCCGCCTCGCCCGCGATGATCGCGACCCCCGGCTCGCCGCCCCGCGCCCGCTCCAGCAGCGCGACGAGCGACGCGACCTCGTCGCGCCGGCCGACGAAGACCGGGCTCTGTATCCCCTCGCTCATGATCCCCACGCTGCCATAAACGGCGGCGGTTATGCCTTCCGGGGATCGATCGACGGCTGCCACGCGGCAGGAGCCACCGGCGGCGGGCGACGCACCACCGACCGTTCTGAATAAAAAAGATCTTTGGGCGAGTTAGCCGGGTAGTCGTAACACCAGGATCAGCAGGCTCTCACCACGCAGGCGGCCTCGGACGCAGGCTCAGAGTATGACTACGACAACCGATGCCCGGGTGCGAGATTCGGCGACGGCGGCGCGGGGGCGCTGGCTGATGCTGATCGTGCTGCTCGCCGGGCAGTTTATGGCG
>Ga0335074_10017900_pt1 | contig 10001 bp, 10 predicted proteins | sample Lox_Sample_23_FD_206715 | JGI IMG/M metagenome (GOLD analysis project Ga0335074, IMG submission 206715) | Soil microbial communities from Loxahatchee National Wildlife Refuge, Florida, United States - Lox_Sample_2.3 | ecosystem: Environmental > Terrestrial > Soil > Wetlands | place: USA...
TTCCGTATAATTTAACGGAATTGTTTTAAATATCAAATATTCGCGCACAGCGCGAATGCTAGCTTCGTTAGGTCTCACGCCTGGTGGTTGCATCAAAGCGACACGCATCCATTGGTCGTTATCTCGCCAACGCGCAACTGACCGCTGCGTGCCCTTACGAATTTGTCCCAGTATGAACATTGGCTGTGTGGCAAGGCTACACTTTTAGAAAGCTGCGAGAGCGACGGTAACCGACGGCGGCGAGCGCAATGACCACCATGAGCGCTGCAGGAATGTCGCCGACGCGGGCATAGGCCGGTGCCGCAACCGGCTGCGGCAGCGGCGCATCGAGTACGCCTTCGCTGCCGAGCGGCAGCGAGTTGACGATCCTGCCGAGCGGATCGATGACGGCGGATATACCGGTATTGGCCGCCCGCACCACCGGCAATCCTTCTTCTATTGCCCGTACCCGCGCCTGATGGAAGTGCTGATAGGGACCAGTGGAAATGCCGAACCAGCCGTCGTTGGTCACATTGACTATCCAGCCCGGGCGCGGACCCCTGGGGCTAACGTCGCGAGGAAAAATGATCTCGTAGCAGATAAGCGGCAGCGCCATGGGAGCGCCCGGAACCGCGATGAGCCGTCGCCGGTCGCCGGCGAGAAAGCCGCCGCGTTGTTTGGTCAGTTGTTGCAGGCCGAAACTTTCAAGGAGGTTCTGGAACGGCAGATATTCGCCAAACGGAACGAGGTGGACCTTGTCGTAAAGGGAAGCGATCGAGCCGTCGTGGTCGATGACGTAGATCGAGTTGTAAGCCTTGGGGTCGGTCGGGTTGACGGGCTCGGCGAGCCGCACCGCCCCGGTGATCAAAACTGTGCCGCCGTGCAAAAGCTTCGCAATCTCGGCGAGTGCGTCGGGTTCGCGCGTGAGAAAGAACGGAAACGCCGACTCGGGCCAGATGAGATGGGTCACATCGCGCAACCCATGCGATTGCGCACTGGTGACGCGATCCGAGAGCGCGATGTAGCGACTGAGAATCTGCTGCTTCGCCGCGTAATTGAAGCGCACATCCTGCTGGATGTCGGGCTGCATGATGCGCAGCCGCACGCCCTCGACAGTCTGTGTCGGCATGCTTGCAAGCCGCGCGGCGCCGAATCCCGCGAAGGCAACCAACGCGGCAACTGCGAGCGCGACCGGAAGCCACGGTCGTGCAGTTTCACTGCGGTCGTCGGCAAGCGCGGCGGGGCTGGCGAATATGGCGACGGCAAGGAAAGTCAGACCCCAAATGCCGATCAAGGCCGCGCTTTGCGCCAGCGCGAGCGGCGCGGTCAATGCATAGCCCAATGCGTTCCAGGGAAAGCCGGTTAGCAGGTGGCCGCGCAACCATTCGGCCACGGTGAGCCCCACGGCCAAAGACAGAATGCGCACAGCGCCCCGCAACCACAACAATCGGGCGAGCGCAACGCCAAAAGCCATGAACAGCGCAAGCCCGGCCGGCAGCCCCATGACGGCGATTGGCAGCAGCCAACCGAAGGTCTGCGCATCGACGAGAAAAGCGTAGCCCACCCAGTAAAGCCCGGCGAGAAAATAGCCGAAGCCGAACCACCAGCCGACGACCGCGGCGCTGACCATTCCTGCAGTTGCGCCGGTGCGCGCGCCATCAATCAGCCAGATGAGCACCGGAAAGGTGACGAATAGAAGCGGCCAAGCAAAAAACGGCGCCATGGCCAACGCCGACACCGCGCCAGCCACGAAAGCAATGAGCCAGCGGCGCCATCCCCACGACAATATGATTGCGTCGATCAGCGCCGCAGGCTTCACGGCTGCCGCTGAGCGTTTGCGTTTGTCCGGTTGCCGTCCTCGAGAGGCGACGCGGAGCGGGCGGCCGCCGCACGCGCGCCCGGCATTTCGCGCGCTTTGCCGGGACGATTATTCTTACTGCGGTAGATTTTGACGCGCTTGACCCGGCGCGGATCGGCATCGAGGACTTCGGCTTCGAACGGCGGCGGCATGGGCACAAGTTCGCCGCGTACGGGAACGTGCCCGGCGCGCATCACCAGATAGCCGCCCAGCGTATCGACCTCCTGCGCGGCCTCGCCGACGTCGAACTCATCGCCGATTACGGCACGGACATCCTCGAGGCTGGCGCGGCCGGTGGCCACAAATGAGCCGTCGCTCTGCCGTGTCACCGCCGCCGTTTCCGCCTCATCGTGCTCGTCGGCAATGTCGCCGACAATGAGCTCGACCAAATCCTCGATCGAAACCAGTCCGTCGCTGCCGCCGTATTCGTCGATGATGAGCGCGAGATGGATTCGCGTCGCCTGCATTTTGGCCAGCAGATCGAGCACCGGCATGGACGGCGGCGCATAAAGAAGTTCGCGCACGATCTTGGTTTCAACGAGCGGCATGGAAAGATCGATCTTTGCGAGATCGAGGTCTGCGGCAGGAAGCGGCGCTTGATCGGTGGCCGGCTCGATTCTGGCGCGCCCGGCCATGAATGCGAGCAGATCGCGAATGTGCACCATGCCGGTCGGATCGTCGAGCGTGTCGTTATAGACCACGAGGCGGGAGTGGCCGGCGCCGGCAAACACCATCACCAACTCGCCGATGGTGATGTCCTGTTGCACGGCCACGATGTCGGCGCGCGGGACCATGACGCCCTCGATCCGGCGCTCGCGCAGGCCCAAGATGTTCTTGAGCATCGCCGCCTCGGTCGGCGAAAAGCCGGATTCGGCGCGCTCGGCGGTCAGGACGAGTTCGAGATCGGCACGGGTCGCAGCCGCTTTCCAGCCGAAGAGAATGCGCATGATGCGCGACAGCCAGCCTTCATTCAGTTCGCCGGGCTGCGGCACCACCATGGGAAGACCCCGGTGTTCGGCGTCGTCATTCTCGCTGCGTGTTGGCGACTGACTCATGGTGCTTTCAAATAAGATCGCAATCGGGTCTCAGGTAAGGCTTTATGGCTCTGCCGATAAGGATCGGGAATGGCGACGCGGCGCAATATCTCGCGCTCGAGGCGTTCCATTGTCGCGGCGTCTCTTGCGCGCCCGTGATCGTAGCCCAACAAGTGCAGGAAGCCGTGCACGGCCAAATGCGCCAGATGGTGCGCGAACGGCTTACGTTCCTTGCGCGCCTCCGCCGCGACAGTTTCATAGGCGAGCACGATGTCGCCGAGCGACGCAGCTTCGCCGCCGATTGATCGGTTCGGGAATGACAAAACGTTTGTAGCTGCATTGACGCCACGCCATGCCCGGTTGAGTAAACGCATTGCCGCATCGTCGGTCAGCACGATAGCAAGCTCTGCGGCCGGTGTTGAGAGCGTCGCCACGGCTGCGGCAATCGCCCGCCGCATGACCTTTCCAGCGTCTTTACCGGTTTTCCAGCGTTTCGATTTGACAATCACTTCAATTTTCAATGAGGGCCGGGTGATGCGCGCGGATTGCTTCGTCGGAGCACTACGATCGCTCGCGTTTGCTCGTCGCCGCCTTGTCGTAGGCTGCGACGATGCGCGCGACCAGTTCGTGACGGATGACGTCGGCGGCCGTGAAGTTGACATGAGCAATTCCTTCGACGCCTTCAAGGAGCCGAACCGCTTCGGCAAGGCCCGAAGTCTGACCGGACGGCAAATCGACCTGACTCGGATCTCCCGTCACCACCATGCGGCTGTTCTCGCCGAGCCGGGTCAGCAACATTTTCATCTGCATTGCGGTGGTGTTCTGCGCCTCGTCGAGAATTATGGCCGCGTTTGACAGAGTGCGGCCGCGCATGAAGGCGAGCGGCGCGATCTCGATTTCGGTGCTTTGCAGCGCGCGTTCGACAATGCGGGCGTCCATCAAATCGTAGAGGGCATCGTAGATGGGGCGCAAATAAGGATCGACTTTCTCGCGCATGTCTCCCGGGAGGAAGCCGAGCCGCTCGCCGGCCTCGACGGCCGGACGTGAAAGAATGATGCGGTCGACTTCTTTGCGCTCGAACAATTGCACGGCTTGGGCGACGGCGAGCCAGGTCTTCCCCGTTCCGGCCGGTCCGGTGGCGAAAACGAGTGCGTGGCGCTTTAATGCGCGCACATAGGCGTCCTGCGCCGGCGTGCGGGCCCGCACCCGCCGCTTGCGCAGATTAATCTCCTCAAAATTCTCTCGCGCGGTGGCCGGATCGAAATCGAACAGCGAGCCCTGTGCCAGCGCCAGCCGTATGGCGCCGTCGACGTCGCCCTGCGCGAGTTCATCGCCATGCTTGAGCCGCTCGTAGAGCGTCTCCAGCACCCGCCGCGCTTGCTCGCACGGCTCCCTTGGGCCTTCCAGGTTAACGTGATTGCCGCGCGACGTGGCGACGACGCCAAGCCGCCGTTCGATCAAGGCGAGGTTCTGTCCGTATTGTCCGAACAACGCGGATGCAAGGCGATTGTCTTCGAAGGTCATGGCGATCTGCGCAGTGTCGGGCGCCGCGATCAGCGATTCCTCGATCTCAGGTGTGCGCATTCAGACTCCCGCGCCGGCCATGACGGGCTCCAAGGCCGGCTCTTGCGCCAACCTTCCGAACAAACTGTTGCTGCCAATATCGGTGATCGTGACCGGCGCGATTTCGCCGATCAGCGAAGCCGGCGCGTCCGTTTGCACCGGCTGCAAATAAGGCGACCGGCCGACGATTTGGCCGCTATGGCGGCCTCGCCGTTCAAACAAGACGGAAAACGTTTGGCCAAGGCAACGGCGATTGAATTTCGCCTGGTTGCGATCAATGACGTCTTGCAGCCGATGAAGACGTTCTGATTTTGTCGCCTCGTCCACTTGGCCGCCCATCTCCGCGCCGCGCGTGCCCGGCCGCGGCGAGTATTTAAACGAAAAGGCGCCGGAATAACCGATCTCGTCGACAAGGCTCAGCGTTGCAGCAAAATCCTCCTCGGTTTCACCGGGAAACCCGACGATGAAATCGGACGTCAAGGCCATGGCCGGCTGCGCGCGCAACAGGCGGGTTACTATGCCGATGTAATCCGCGCGCGTGTGGCGGCGCTGCATGGCCGCAAGGATCCTGTCCGATCCCGACTGCACCGGCAGATGCAATTGCGGCATCAACGCCGGCAGATCGCGGTGAGCGGCGATCAACGCGTCATCCATGTCGCAGGGGTGGCTCGTGGTGTAACGCAGCCGCTCAATGCCCGAAAGCTGCGCCAGCCGTTCGAGCAGCCGCGCCAGCGGCCAGGATTGGCCGTCGGGTCCGGTGCCGTGATAGGCGTTGACGTTCTGTCCGATCAGCGTCACTTCGCGCACGCCGGCAGCGATGAGCCGCTCCACCTCGCCCATGATCTTGTCAACCGGCCGCGATATCTCCGCTCCGCGCGTGAACGGCACGACGCAGAACGTGCAGAACTTGTCGCAGCCCTCCTGCACAGTGACGAAAGCGGTGACCCCGCGGGCGCGCGTCGCCGCGGCACTCGGGGCGGCCAGGTGATCGAATTTGTCATCCGCCGGGAAGTCGGTATCGACCGCATGGCCGTGGCGTTCGGCGTGCGCGATAAGATCGGGCAAGCGATGATAGCTTTGCGGTCCGACCACGAGATCGATCGCCGGCGCGCGGCGGATCATCTCCTCGCCTTCGGCCTGGGCGACGCAGCCGGCGACCGCGATGAGAAGCTTGCGGCCATCGGCGGCCGCAGCCTCCTTGAGACGGCGCATGCGGCCAAGTTCGGAATAGACTTTCTCGGACGCCTTTTCGCGAATATGGCAGGTGTTGAGGATGACGAGGTCGGCGTCGTCGGCGGCCGCTGTCTCGACATAACCTTTCGGCGCCAGAGTGTCCGCCATACGCTGCGAATCGTAGACGTTCATCTGGCAGCCGAAGGATTTGACGTAGAGCTTGCGCGAACCTTTCATTCCGACGGGTCTAAACCTTTCTCGCCTCTATATATCGTGTTTGTGACTGTGCGTCAGCCGAGGTCGCGGCGCAGCACGAGTGCCGTCGCGCCACTGTCATAATAGCCTTGCCGCCGGCCGACTTCGCGGAATCCCGCGCGACGGTAAAGCCGGCAGGCCGGGGTATTTTGTTCGCCAACCTCGAGAAAGACAGTTCGGGCGCCGAGCCCCGCCAAGCGGCGAAGATGCATGTCGAGCAAGGGCCGGGCAAAGCCGCGTCCGCGGTAGGACGGCGCAATCGCGACCGACAGGATTTCCGCTTCACCCGCGACGAGCCTCGATAGAATGAATCCGGCGCAGGTGCGGCCGAAACTCGCGCGATGCGCTACAGCATTGCGATTGGCAAGAAGGCGCTGAAATTCCTGTTCGCTCCAGCCGCGCTGGAACGATTGCGCGTGCACAGCCGCAAACGTTGCCGCATCGGACTGCCGCGCCTCGGCGATGACCGGGGCAGACCGCGTCAACAGGCGATTCATGATGCCCATCATCGGCGCGGAAGATGCGCGGCGTATTGCGGCTGCGCGTCGGGCGCGCGCAGGTATTGCGGCACCGGCGGTGCGGCGCCTTCGGCCGAAAGCGCGCCAAGCCGGGCAACCCATGCGATGTCCGGCGCGAGACGAGGTTCGACTGAAACGGAAACGGCGCCGCTTTCCGACAATGCCGCAGCAACCGTCTGCGCGGCGGAGCCGACAAGCCGGGCCGGTGTTGCCGCGGCCGCCTCGGCCGCTTCGCGCAGCGGCGCCAATCGCGGCTCGCCGCGTGGGTGGCCGCCCGGCGCAAAAACCTGGAAATAGACGTGGTCATGCCGCGCATCGATGGCGGCAACGGTCGGGAAGCGCGCTTCGATCTGGTACGGCGCGGCGTAGGCTAAAAGCGTGGTTATCCCGATGGCCGGCTTCTCGGCGGCGAGTGCGATGCCGCGCGCGGCGGCAATCCCGACCCGCAATCCGGTAAAACTTCCAGGTCCGGTGGTCACTGCGATCCGGTCAATGTTTTTGAAATCGGTGCCGGCATCCGCCATCACCCGTTCGACGAGCGGCATCAGCGCTTCGGCATGGCCGCGCGTCATCGGCACGCTCTGGTTCGCCAAGATGCGGTTCGCATCGCTGTCGAAAACCGCCACCGAGCAGGCTGCCAAGGCGGTGTCGATGGCGAGCACGCGCACGAGTGTTTACGCGGCGAAGGCGCGGCTTACACCGGCCGCACTTCAACAACGTCGGGGATGAAGTGGCGCAGCAAATTCTGAATGCCGTGCCGCAGCGTCGCCGTCGACGAGGGACAGCCGGAGCAGGCGCCCTTCATGTTGAGATAAACGACGCCATCCTTGAAGCCGCGGAAAGTGATATCGCCGCCGTCATTGGCGACCGCCGGACGCACCCGCGTCTCAATCAGCTCCTTGATGGTGGCGACGGTTTCGGCATCGGCCGTATCGAAGAACTCGTCGCCGCTCTCGTTGTTTTCGGCGGTAGTGTTAAGGAGCGGTGCGCCGGAAATATAGTGTTCCATGATGGCGCCAAGGATCATCGGCTTGAGCTGCGGCCACTCGCCTTCGCCCTTGGTCACGGCGATGAAGTCGGAGCCGAAGAAGACTCCGTTGACGCCGGCGATGTCGAAAAGCCGTTCGGCGAGCGGCGACTGCGCCGCTTCCTCGCGGTCGCGCAACTCCAGCGTTCCGGATTCGAGCACCATCTGGCCGGGCAGGAATTTCATGGTGGCCGGGTTCGGCGTCGCTTCGGTCTGGATGAACATCGGATTCTCCGTCAGGGCCCGGTCGGTCTGTACGGCCGGCTAGTGGTCCAATTCTAGCATTCGCATCCTGGTTCGGCAGGCTATCATGCGAATGTCAAATCCGCTCCACTGGTATCTCCTAATGCACTCTACTACATGGCGAATTTCCTTGGAAGTTCAAGGTGCGTCTCCCTTCGCCAGGGGCCGCCACCACGGGCAGTGGGCCAGTGGCCCAGGCAAGTTAGCGAAACCGCGCCGCCGGGCCGCCTAAGACAGCGCATCGATTTCCTCATCGGAAAGATGCCCGGGCACGATGGCAAGCGGAATGGGATAATCGCCGGCGGTACGGCCGAGGGTCGTGACCAACGGGCCGGGGCCTTCAGCGCCCGTGCCGGCGGCAAGGACGAGAATGAAAATGTCTTCGTCCTCGTCGATGATCTTTAAAATTTCCTCGGCCTTGTCGCCTTCGCGCAGCGCGCATTCAGCCTTGATCCCGGCAATCCCTTCGGCGCGCGCCGCGTATTTGGCAAGCTCGGCGCTGGCTTCGTCGTGCGCTTCCGCGCGCATGATGTCGGCGACGCCGAGCCATTGCTGGCTCTGATCGTGTGTCTCCACCACGCGCAACATGACGACGTTGCCGCCGATGCGCGCCGCCCGCCGGCTGGCGAAATACACCGCGCGGTCGCATTCCTCGGTGTTGTCGATGACGACCAGAAGTTTCGGCTTGTGGCCGGATTCGTAGCTGCGGCGCCTGCGCGACATCTAGCGGTCCGATTCTAACATTCGCATCCCTGCCATGGCGGCCCGTGGCTCTACAAGCCGGTAGGAATTTACGCGCGTACCAAGCCGACAATGTCCTTGACGGCTTTCATGGTTTCGCCGGCGATTATGCGGGCTCGCGACGCACCGTCGGCCAATACCGCGTCGATCGACACCGGATCACGGAGCAGGCGCTTCATCTCCGCGCCGATTGGGCCGAGCTTGGCGACGGAGAGATCAACCAGCGCCGACTTGAATGTCGAGAACTGCGCATTGCCGAACTGCGCGAGCACTTCCGCGCGCGAGGTATCGGCAAGTGCAGCGTAGATGCCGACAAGATTATCGGCTTCAGGCCGCGATTTGAGTCCGGCTTCTTCGCTAGGCAACGGCTCCGGATCTGTCTTGGCCTTACGGATTTTCTGCGCAATGGCGTCGGCGTCGTCGGTCAGATTGATGCGCGAATAATCGGATGGCTCCGACTTCGACATTTTCTTTGAGCCGTCGCGCAGCGACATGACCCGCGTCGCTTCTCCGGTAATCAGCGGTTCGGGGAGCGGAAAGAACGTCTCGCCGTAGCCGTGTTCGTGGATCGAGTGGCCGAAATCGTTGTTGAATTTTTGCGCGATGTCGCGCGCGAGTTCGAGATGCTGCTTCTGGTCTTCGCCGACCGGAACGTGGGTGGCGCGATAGACCAGAATGTCGGCCGCCATCAGCGACGGATAGGCATAGAGGCCAACGGACGCGTTCTCGCGGTCCTTGCCCGCTTTCTCCTTGAACTGCGTCATGCGATTGAGCCAGCCGAGCCGGGCGACACAATTGAACACCCAGGCGAGTTCGGCATGTTCGGCCACCTGGCTCTGGTTGAATACGATGTGCTTTGCGGGGTCGATGCCGCAGGCGAGGAACGCCGCGGTGACTTCGCGGATGGTGCGGGGCAATTCGGCCGGATCCTGCCACACCGTGATGGCGTGCAGATCGACCACGCAATAGATGCAATTATAGCGGTGCTGCAGCTCGACGAAGCGCTTGATGGCGCCGAGATAATTGCCGAGATGCAGATTGCCGGTCGGCTGCACGCCGGAAAAGACCCGCTCCTGAAACGCCATCAACGATCTCCCGCGAACAGCGAGCGTCCCATGCCACGCGTAACATGGCTGTGCAAGCCGCCACTGAACCACTCGCCGAGCGCGGGCGTCAGTTCGAGATAAGGAAATGGCGTTGCGCGGCTGCTTGCGATCGTTTGGCCGGCTCTTGAACCGCGCCGCGGCGGCGATCTTCGATTATTGCCGCGAGGGTTTGCGGGTCGATTATACTTCCGTCGGTGGCCGTCAGGCGGCCTATGGCCAGCGCCTTGGCGTTTGGGTCGCAGCCGTAGCGCGCTTGCCGCCACATGCGCGTCAGCCCAAGCGCGTCTGCCGCGAGTTCCTTCTCGCGCTCGACGACGAGCGCCGTTTTTACGGATTTAACATTGCGAATGGTCCGCCAAGGGGCGAACCAGTTGCCGGCGGCGCTTTGGAAAAGAACGCCGTCGGTCCGGATGACAAAGACCCCGAGAGACGTGAAGAGCCGCAAGATCACAGCGCAAGCGACGCTCAGAAAAAATAATCCGGCCACAACAAGAAGGACGATGC
>Ga0335074_10017901_pt1 | contig 10000 bp, 3 predicted proteins | sample Lox_Sample_23_FD_206715 | JGI IMG/M metagenome (GOLD analysis project Ga0335074, IMG submission 206715) | Soil microbial communities from Loxahatchee National Wildlife Refuge, Florida, United States - Lox_Sample_2.3 | ecosystem: Environmental > Terrestrial > Soil > Wetlands | place: USA: Florida...
CGAAGCTGACCTGCTGGCTGAAGCCGTTCGCCGGCGTCACGGTCAGGGTGGAAGTCCCTGTGGCTCCAGGGCTCACGGAGAGCGTTGCTGGACTGGCGGCAACGGCAAAGTCCGGAGTGGCAGCTGCCGCTCCCGTGCCGGAGAGTGCAACGGCCTGCGGACTGCCACTGGCGTTGTCGGCAACAGAAATGGACGCCGTGAGCGCCCCTGCGGCAGCGGGGGTAAAGGTGACGCTGAGAGTGCATTTTGCTCCCGCTGCGACGCTGCTGCCGCAGGTGTTGGTCTGCGCCCAGGACGAGGCGTGGCTGCCGGTCAGCGTGATGCCGGAAATGGCCAGAGCCGCGGTTCCGGTGTTGCTGAGGGTGACGGTCTGCGCAGCGCTGGTGGTTCCCACGGTCTGCGACGCGAAGGTAAGGCTGGTGGGCGAGAACGTCACGCCCGGCACGGCAGCTGCGGCGCCGGCGCCCACGAGCGTGCTCGTTTGAGGACTCCCGGCCGCGTTGTCAGCAACGGAAATGGACGCAGTCAGGGTGCCAGTGGCTTGCGGCGTAAAGGCAACGGCGATTGTGCAACTGGAGCCTGCGGCGACAGTCGTTCCGCATGTGTTGGTTTCAGCAAAATCGCTGGCGTCAGCGCCCGTCACGCTGATGCCGGTGATGCTCAGGGAGGCGTTGCCGGTATTGCTGAGCGTGATGTCCTGAGCCGGGCTGGTGGTCCCCACCGTTTGCGAGCCGAAACTGAGTCCGACGGCAGGCGCGAGACTTACGACAGGAGCGGCAGTGACACCCGTGCCCGAGAGAGCAATGGACTGAGGGCTGTTCGCGGCGTTGTCTGTGATCGAGACCGAGGCGGCGCGAGTGCCCGTGGCCGCCGGCGTGAACGTGACGCTGATGGTGCAGGTTGCACTGGCGGCCAGGCTTGAGCCACAGGTGTTGGTTTGGCTGAAGTCAGCTGCGTTGGTACCGGTGACGGATATGGCAGAGATATTCAGATCGGCGGTGCCGTTGTTCGATACGGTTACCTCCTCCACCGTGCTGGCGGTGCCGACCGCCTGAGAGGGGAAGGTCAGACTCGTGGGCGAGAAGGTGACAGTGGGCGCGGCGCCGCTGCCGCTGAGAGAGATTTTCGAGATGAAGGCGTTGCCCTCGCTCGAACTGGCTGAAGTGCAGGTCGTCCGATATGCGCCGGTCGTGACCGGGAAAAGGGTGCAGGCGGTGCCGGTTATATAGAGGTTCCCTGAGGAGTCAAATGTTGTGGCTGTTGTGAGTGCCTGGAAGACGGTCGAGAACAGGAGGGCTGATCCCGAGGGATTGAGCACGGCGACGGATGGGACCTGCTGCGGTTCAGGCGCCGTCAGAGAATTAACGAAGGCAAGTCCAGGGAACGCGCCGACAATAGCCGCGTCGCCTGCGCTGTCCACAGCAATTCCGGCGGGGAAGCTTCCATTGGCGCCGTTTGGATCCGATCCAATGAAGGTGGAGTAGGCAAGAGCGGACCCGGCGGCATTCACTTTGGTCACAAAGCCATCGGAGCAGCTCGACACTGTCGACGAGCAATTTGAACTCGTCTGCAGCGCGCCTGAGGTGACAGGAAAGTTGTTCGACGCCATGGTGGAGATGCTGATCTGGGTGTCTCCGGTGAGGTACGCGTTGCCCGTGCTGTCGAGGGCTAGGCTGCCGCCCCAGGAGGTTCCGCCTTCGAGGTTGGCAATGGTCCCGGCGGTCGTATCGTCGCCGCTGCCGCCAATCAGTGTGGAATAGATCAGGGCAGATCCGGCGGGGTTGAATTCGGTAAGGAAGAGATCCTGGTTTTGTCCTGTTCCACAGGTGCCGACGCAGGCTCCGGCGACGGGGTTGAGCGTTGGGAAATTGGGGGAGTCGGTATTCCCGGCAACAATGACGTTCCCGGAAGCGTCGACCGCGACCCCTGATGCCTGATCGTCCCCGCTGCCGCCGAGGAAGGTGGAATAGACGAGGGCCGATCCGGAGGGATTCACCTTCAGCAGGAACGCATCAAGCCCCACGGTGCCGCCTCCGCCGAAGGTGGGCTGATAAGCATCGACCGTGGGAAAATCTGCCGGCTCCCATACGGCGCCGGTAACGTACGCATTGCCTGCTGAGTCCACCGCGATGGCGCTGCCTATCGCGCCACCGATAAGGCTCGCGTAATCCAGCGCGGAGCCCGAAGCATTGATTTTGGCCACGAATGCGCCGCCATTGGTCTGGCAGTTGGCATCGCAGGCGCCGGCAATCTGGCCCGTCGTTGGGAAGCCCGGGCCGGTCACCCCCGTCACATAGGCGTTTCCGGCCGAATCCACGACCAGACCGGCAACGCACTGTGGCCCACTGCAGGGGAATGGGAGTGTTGATGTCTGTGTGCTTCCGAAATACGTAGAGTAGACGAGCGCGGTACCGCTGGGGTTCATCTTCGTGATGAAGCTGTTGCCGCTGCTCTGGAACGGTGAGGCGGTTGGGAAATTCGCCGACTGTGTGAATCCCCCGATGTACGCGTTGCCGGAGCTATCGACGACGATGGCAGTGCCTCCGTCGTAAACGCTGCCACCGACAAACGTGGAGTACACGAGTGTGGGATCCACGACCAGTTTCCTGGCCCGGTCATAGGGCCCCACTTCAAAGGCGAACTCGCTGCGGCCTTTCGATACGAAGCGTCCATCCACGGACTGTCTGCCATCGCCGCATTCCTGGTAGACCACTGGCTTGCGCAGGCGGATGTCGCCGCCGGAAACATGGATCACAAGATCGCCGCCGGAGTTCAGCTCGAATGCCCTGGCTCCCTCGACTTTGAATCGCAACCGGTTCGGATCGGCGCCGGGCGCGACCACCAGATCGAATTCCAATTGTTGTTGATTGCCGTAGTAAATGAGGTCGATGCCGGGATAGATATCGTGGTACGCCACTTTTACGTAGTTGGGAATCCCGGTGTGCCACGCTCGTGGATCCTTGCCGATCATGTAGTTGCTCTTGCCGGAGAGGAGATCCACGCCGGAGATGACCGGGCTGGGATTGGCTCCCACCATGCGCAGCTGAAGCGTGGCCTGGCGAACGGAGCACAGATGGGATTCAGCGGAGATCGCCCAGGACTTGCCCGGCGAATGCGGGCCACACTGGCCTCGGCCGAGAGAGAGAACCGCCTCCCCCGAGGTGAGGTAGAGAACATAGCCTTGGCCATGCGCAAGATATCGGACCTGCGGGTCGGTTTGCCCCTGGTTCTCCTCAAAGCTGAGGGGAATCCGTCCATAGGCCGCGGCAGCGGCGCGCGTTCGGGCCGGTTCAGGCAAGCCAGACGCGGTGGTAGGCTGATTTTGACCGAAGGAGCCCGTGGACGCCAGAGCGGTGAGCAGCAGCAAGAGCCCACGCCGGAGCACCCGGCCGCTTTCGCGTGACGAGCGGTTCTGTTGGACGAAGGGGACCTGGCACGCCCCGGCCTGGCCGGGACGAGGCGCGGAAAAAACCAGCCTCGACGAAACGATGGGACGAAACATACTCTGGGTCTCCTTCTGACAGGTCAACAAGGGTTCCATCAGCGAACCGGGAAAAGGCGCACCGGATCAAAGCAAGAGCAAGTTCATCGATATGCCCTCGTCGGGAGCTTTTCTCAGTCGAGCCCGGGTGGAATCCAGACGAAGTATCCCCGGTCGGGTCCGCCGTTCGCTGGGTCGTAATGTCCGGCCATCACCCCTTCGTCATTGATCCCGCCACCCGCCGTCCCACCCTGGCTCAGATTCATCGCGGCGCCGGGAGCGTCAATCTGATAGAACTTTTCACGCGGCGAAACGACGAAGCCATGCTCGTGACTATTCACATCCCAGAAATGCCCGGACATCCACCCACGCACGTTGATGCCCAGCAGCAAGGTGCCCAGCGGGCCGGCTCCCGGCGCGTCATAGCTGCGGATCGCCCCACCCGGCTCACGCACAAAACCATGCAGCGTGTTCGTGCCGTCGTACCACGAGCCTACGATCTCCCACAGGTCGTTGATGGCGTATGGATACGTGCCGGTTGAGCCGGGAATATTGAAGTTGGTGTCGATCATGCCGCCCACATTCACGTAGGGAACAACCGCGGAATAGGGCGGTTCCTCATAAAAGCCGCAGAAATCTCCGAAATCGTTCAGCCCATAAATGGTCGTGTCGGTATTGGCCGGCGTCCCCGGCACGTTGTAGGTTTGCCAGGTATCATTCCGGAGGACAAAACCAGAGAACTGGCCCGCCGCCGTATCATAGAAAAACCCCGCGACCGTTCCCCAATTGTTCAGCGTATCCGCGTAGGTGTAGGGTTGTGAACCGGTGCTCAGCGGGTTATTCAGGTCGATGACCTTTCCGTTGATATCCCGCCGCCAACCAAAATATTGGTACCCGGACACGACCTGAACGTAACCGGCGGTTTCGAACAGATCGTTGATATCCTCCACTCCGAGGACGTCGGTTCCCAGGGGTGTCCCCGGTACATCGAAGGTTTCGAATCGGAGGTTGGTCTTCTGACTGTGCATCGCGCCCCATGCGGGCAGGCAAACCGCCGCCGCCACGAGCCCTGCGAACATGCGGTTTCTCAAGGGTTTTCTTCCTTGAGGCATAGAGGAATGAAACATACGCTGGGGTCTCCTTCTGACCGATCGCCCTCGGGGAATGCGGAATGTGGGGCTGGGGATCAGCGTCCAGATGCTGGAATAGTGCGGGGCTGGGAATCGTGACAAAAGTCGGACTTTTTCCGGGATTATTTTTCCGGGACTGACTTTTTGGTATCCTCGGGGCCACCGTGTACCGCCTTGGTGATTTCGTCCTCGATGAGCGGCACCTGGAATTGCTGCAGAACGGCCAGCGCCTGAACCTCGCACGGAAGCCATGGCTGATCCTGACGTTCCTGGTTGAAAACCGCGATCGGGTCGTCACACGCCGGGAACTGCTGGACCGTTTCTGGGACGGCAAAGACGTTTACGATCAGACGCTTACCCGGACGGTTACCCGCATTCGAAGCGTTCTGGGCGATACGCGCGAGCAGCCGTGCTACATCGAAACCCGCTGGGCCGTCGGATACCGGTATATCGGTCCCTGCGAGTTCCTGAAAGAAGAAACGTACCTCGCGGACACAAATGAGGCCGAGGCGGCTACGGTGGCGATGCCTCCGGTTCGGTCCGAGCCCGCCGCGACCACCGCGCTCCTTCTATCGGCACCGGGGCGCTCCGCCGGCTTTTGGCGACCCGCAGCTTTGGTCCTCATTGTGACGGTGTGTCTCGCCGCGACCGGAGGGTGGCTGCTGACGACGAAACTCCGCGGATTCCGGGCCGGGAAGACGGGTGGAACGCAGATAGTTGCCGAACCCGTCAGGAAAAGCATTGCGGTAATCCCTTTTAGGGATCTCGGAGCCCGTGAGGAAAATGGCTGGCTTGGGACCGCGCTGTCGGAGATGATCTCAACCGATCTGGCTGCGGATGGCCGGGTTCGGGTGCTTTCCGGCGATGCAGTTGCCCGAGTGGACAGGGAACTGCACCTGGATCAGTCGCCCGCTCTGCCCACTTCAGTTCTGGCTGCTGTGAACCGCGATGTATACGCCGACGTCGTGATAACGGGATCCTACCTGGTGCTTGACTCTCGGCAGGGTGGTCGCACGCATGTGCGCATCGATACGGTGGCCCAGGATGCCAGGACCGGACAGCCAATGGCCGCGTTCTCTCAGACCGGCTGGTCCGACGAGCTATTTGCCATGGCCGCAGCCTGCGGGAGCAAAGTGTTGGCGTCGATGAAGCTTGCGGGCTCTCCGGCGCAGAACGGCGATTTGCCGGCCCTCGCTCCTGAATCACCGGACGCGATGCGGGAATATATCGCGGGCCTGGACAGCGCGCGGGATGAGGACCTGATCGCGGCGGTGAAACATCTCCAGGCGGCCGTCGATCGGGAACCTTCGTTTCCGATGGCGCACTTTGCCCTGGCCGAGGTCTGGGATCGCCGCGGATACCAGGACAATGCACGTGCGGAGTACAGGCTCGCCGCGGTTTCGTCAAGCGGGCTCGACCGCGAACATCGCCTGATGATCGACGCTCGCTACGCGTCTGCAATGGGCAATTGGGACAAGGCGATCAGCGAATACCAGGCGCTGTTCACGTTTTATCCTGACAACGTTGACTATGGGCTCGCGTTGGCCAATGCCCAGACTGCTGCCGGACGCCCGCGGGGCTCCGAGCAGACACTGGAGGCACTTCGCGTCCTGCATACCGCAGCCAGTCGCGACCCGCGCATCGACCTTGCGGCAGCTCGCGCCGCTCAGGCGCGCAGCGATTTTGCCGCAGCGGCGCAGTCCACGCGCTCCGCCATGGATCGCGCCAAACGCAGCGGCACCGTGCTGCTCTACGCCAATGCACTTTCCATGCATGCCGGGAGTCTCGCCAGCACTGATGTAAGGGCCGCCATCCGGGAGAGCGAGGAAGCCCGCAACATCTGTGCGCAGTATCACGATCCTGAATGCGAAGCGAACATCCTTCGCCGCCTCGGAATCTTTGAGGTGGACAGTAATCCCGAGGCAGCCGAAGCGGACCTGCGCGAAGCCCTCCGGATTGCGCAGAGGATCGGGAATCGCCTCGAAGCAGATAACGATCTGAATGGGCTCGCCGCCATTGTTTCCAACAGGGGCGACTATCAGACGGCCGATGGCATCTACCGCCAGCTCATTCAGCATGCCACAGAATCCAACTCCGGCTGGGGTCTGCAAATGGCGCTCAATAATCTTGGAGATGACCTCCTCGCGGAAGGACATCCGGATGCTGCGCTCGCAGCGGAGGAGAAGGCTCTCGCGATTTCCAGGCGCATCGATCTGCAGCAAGCGGCGGGCTATGCACTGGCGAGTCTGGCGCGGATCCACCTCGCCGAAGGGAACCTGGACCAGGCAGCGAACGAAGCAGAGGGGGCGATTGCCACCTTCAGCCAGGTTCAGGATCCGGCAATGAGGGCACTCGCGTTGTCGATTCTGGGCAGCGTCGACCGCGAGCGCGGCGATCTGGGACTGGCGCGAAAGAATGAGCATGAAGCCGTGGAGTATCTCACCAGGGTCGCGAGCCAGATGGACGCCGGAGACGCGGAGGTGGAGATGGCTCGCACCAGCCTCGAAAGCAACCAGCCGCAGGCGGCAGCTGGGCTGCTGTCCACCGCAGGAAATCAGTTTGCCAAACAGAAGCGACCCGCCAGGGAAGCATCGGCGCGGGCCCTTCTGGCGCTGGCCATGATGCGCCTTCACCAGCCGCAACGCGCGGAGGCCGAACTGCACAGGGCTTTGCAACTGATCGACAGGTCTCAGGACCAGGGACAGCGCATGGAAGTGGAAATCGACCACGCACTGCTGGTTGCGCGATCGCCGCCTCCGATATCCGACGTCGAACTGCTAACTGAGAGCCGGGGCATGCTCGAGGTCGGTCAACGGGCGCAGGCAAGCCACCTGACCGTTTTGGCGATGCGTGCGCTTCTGGCTAACGCGGAGATCGAGGCGCGCCTCGGTAAAGAGGAGGAGAGCCGGCGGCAGACACAGGTCGTCATCACCGATGCGCGCCGGAGCGGGTGCAGCCTTGTTGCAGAGGATGCATCGGAGTTGCGTTCCAGACTGGCCGAGCAGTTTTCTCCCGCGCGTGCCAGTCTTCGCGACTCCGGTTCCAGCCAGTGAAGTCAGCGCATTGACGGCTGCTCGACCCGCTGCAACAGATCATGGAACTGAACATCGTTTCGCAGAGGATCGAGGCGCGGATCATAGGGAAGAAAGATGATCCAGTTGGATCGCGCCTGGCATGCACGGGCGAGGAAGGCTTCCGCCTTTTGCCGGTCACCCACCGCCGTCCATGCGACGGCCAGAAAATAGTCGGGGACAAACGATTCGCCTTTCCTTGCCTGCAGCTCGGTGAGATCGCGCGCGGCCTCTGCGTGATGTCCGGCTCGGGCCAGCACGTAATCGATGGACAGCGGAGTCGTGGCACTGTCGTTTTCGATGGCTCCGGCGTGGCGGAGTTCGGTGAGCGCGAGATCGTTCATTCCCATCTGCTCATAGGTGAGGCCAAGCAGCTGGTGAGCCGGAACAAAACGGGGATATAACTCGAGCACATGCCGGCACTGGCTCACGGCCTGCTGATTGCGGCGCAGCAGATAGTCGACCCAGGCCATGGAGGTTTGAATGCTGGGCGAGACCGGATCGATTTGGGCCGCCTGCTGCATCGCGGCGAGCGCATCGTCTCCTCGTCCCATGCCAAGGAGCGTATAGCCGTAGTACTGATAGGCGACCGCATCCTGCGGATCGATGGCGATGGCGCTCCTGAACTCACGCTTCGATCCGTTCCAGTCCCAGTCGTAGTCGGTGAGGATCGAAAGCAGTGCGAGATGAGCCTCCAGCAGAGAGCTGTCCAGCGACAACGCTCGGGTAGCGGCTGCCCTCGCCCTCGGATAGGCCTCGCCGGGAGGGCCAAATTGATAGAAGCCCTCGAGCGCATAGCACTCGGCGAGTTCCGCGAAGGCCTGCGCGTAGCCGGGGTCGATCTCGGTTGCGTCTTTCAAAAGCGCCACGGCTTTGGCCAGCGACTCGCGCGTTCGCCTCGTGGCGAAGAATCGGGCTTTCATAAAGTCGCCGTAGGCTTCGAGGCTGGTGGTGCCAGGTCCCGAAGACGGCTTGAGTGCGGACGCGCCCGCCTGGGGTACAAGAGCGCGGGCGAGCCGCTGCGCGATCTGGTCTTCGGTGGCGAAATACTCGTTGCCGTGAGTGCTGAACCTTCCCGACCAGAGAACAGCTTTCGTCGAGCTGTCGAGCAGTTGGGCGCGTACCGCGACCCCGTCGTCGGTACGCTGCAGCGAACCCGTCACCAGCAGGCGCACCTGGAGATCCTTCGCAGCCGTAGACGGGTCGGGTTCGAGGCCGACAACCTGGCGAACCGTGCTGGCCGGTCGAACATTCAGCTGTGCGATGGTGCTCAGGCGTGCGGTCAGGGCATCGGCGATCTCCAGTCCGGCATACTCGTCCTCGAGGTCCCCGGCATTCGCGGTGAACGGCAATACCGCCACCGATCTGGCCCGTTCCAGCAGGGAATTTCGCCGTGCGTCCGCATGCCGCCGGAACAACAGGAAAACAGAAGTGGCCGCCACGACGATGCAGGCGACCAGAAGTACGTACACCATACGCGACGTGGGCCCAACCCGGGCAGCTGATCGAAGGCCGGCGGAGCCTTGCGAAGTCGACAACGCGTCCGTTTCGTTCGGGTCCCGAAAGACCGCTCGCACCCCGGTTTCCGCAGGCATCGTACTGGTGCCCGAAGAGGGAAGTTCTTCGCAGGGACCGATGTAACGGTAACCGATGCCCCAGCGGGTTTCGATGAAATTGGATTCCTCCGCGTCGCCAAGGGCTTTGCGGATGGTGGCAACCGCTTTGCTCAGGTTTTGATCGTAAACCTCCTGACCATCCCAGAACCGATGGAGAAGCTCTTTGCGGGAGACCACACGATGACGGTTTTCGATGAGATAGAGGAGGACGAGGTAAGGCTTTCGCTGAAGCGCGATGATCCGCGAACCGAGCGTAATGACCTGCTTCTCCGTATCGAGCCGGGTGGGCCCCAGGGCAAACATAGGAAAGAACCAGAGTCAGGTGACGACCAGTATACGGGAAACCTCTTTGCCGGCGAGATCGCGAAGATGCGTCCACCCGGACCATGCTCGCCCGCGCAAGCGACTTTCGCCCCCCGCGGGCCATTGGCGAATGGCGCGCCGGCAAGGTGGTCAGCTCAAGAACCGTCATGGTGACCGTATTGGGCAGGATCGGCCCTCCACAATACGTGGATCTACTCCTGCACGCATGGTGTCCGGTCCTGTCTCTTGCTTATCGTTCAGTCAACAAAATAACCTGCAGGTATCCCCTCAAGCCCAGATTTGTATCGAAAAATCGGCTTGGCGCACCTTTTCCGCTGAGACATCCATGGTTTTGGGCGAATCACCGGCTTTCCGGACCTTTCGACTTGACGGGCGTCC
>Ga0335074_10017903_pt1 | contig 10000 bp, 4 predicted proteins | sample Lox_Sample_23_FD_206715 | JGI IMG/M metagenome (GOLD analysis project Ga0335074, IMG submission 206715) | Soil microbial communities from Loxahatchee National Wildlife Refuge, Florida, United States - Lox_Sample_2.3 | ecosystem: Environmental > Terrestrial > Soil > Wetlands | place: USA: Florida...
AAGTAGGCTTTCCCGCCGGTGGCCGCGGTCATGCGGTCGAAGACCGCAGTGGAGACCGGCTCCAGCCGCGCGTCCTGCGTGCTGATCATGTAGATCGAAACGCCCGCCGACTGCGCGAATTCGGCGACGTCTTCCGGCGGAACGACGCTGGAGTTGTCCGGTCCGTTCGAGAAGACGACGACCACTTTGCGGCCCTGATTCTGCGCGGCGTCTTTGAGCGTGAGCAGAAGAGCGTTGTACAGCGCGGCCTGATCTCCGGCGACAGTTGAACGAACCGCCCGGAGAAGCTGTCCTCGGTCGGCAGTGAGAGAGGCGGCGCGGGAAAGGTCGCGGCTGTAGGAATAAAACGCGATGCGGTCGGCTTTGCCCAGCGAGCGGATGAATTCAGAGATGGCATCCTGAGCGAAGACGAATCCGCGATACATGTAGTCGCTGGTGTCGAACAGGACGAAGACGTTGGCGCCGCTGATCAGGGTATCGAGCGTTTGAACTCCGTCGCTTGCGTGGGGCGAAGGATCCGGCGGCGGTACAGTTGCGACTTCTTCTCCGCGCTCGTTGATGCGGCGGACGGGTTCGTCGCCCTCGCCGAAAGTGGCGGGCTTCTCGATGATTCCATCTTCGTAGATGGCGAAGTCGCTGGGGTGGAGGCCGGTGATGTAGCTTCCATTCTTGTCGGTGACCGCGACGTTAAGCTGGACCATGTTCACGACGACGTGAATGTCAGGGCCGTCCTGAGCCTTGGTGGACGTGTTATTCCCGAGTACGAGAAGAAGAGTCAGCGAGGTCGGCAGAAAAAGTTTGCGGATCATGACGTTGAAAAATTCCTCCAGCTCGGGATTACTTCGGTTGAGTTGCGTCGACCTGACTCCGAACGGCGCTGATTCGAAAAGCGGAATTCAGCTTGCCCTCGCGAAACTCGTTTCCTGTCTCGTGCATCGCGCGGAGAAGGGCCGGCCAGTCTTCAAAGTCGGTGGCGAAGATCTTTTGAATCATGGTTTGCGTCAACTGCGGCACAAGGCGATTCAGCATGACGGGGGATAATCCTGCTTCGTCGACCAAGCGGGCCCAGTAGAGGTTGGGCGAATCCCAGGACTCGGGAAGATATCTGCTGGCCGAGCCGGCGAATGGCGGCATGGGAGCGATGTTCAGCAATTCGGGGCCATAGCTTTCCGCCATGGTCGGATGGGGAGTACCAAAGTCGTGCGAGATGCGTTGCCAGGTGACCTGATCGGGATGTTGACGGCAAAGTTCCTGCAACTCCTGAGTTGCCGTGCCGGGGGCGGAAGGTTGGTCTGGAAATCGCTGCTGGAATTCTGCCGCGAGATAGAAGGTGTCGGCGGGCATCATGCGAGGAATCATGTCGGAGACGCGACCTTCCCGCATAGCGTCATCGAGCTGCTGAGTTCGCGGCGGGAGCAAACGAGCGGACAGGACCGCGAGAACCTTTGCCCGGAGGGCTTCGTCTTTCTCGGAGTCCTTCAGAAGCTCCTCGCCCGATTTCTGGTAAAGAGCGACGGCGTGCAGTTCGAGTGGACTGACGTTCCACCAGCGCGGGAGAACGGAGCTAGTCAGCATCTCGGGAGTGAGTTCGCTCCAGATGAGTGCCTGGACGGCATCGGGGGAAAGGAAATCCTGCTCGAGTTCGGCGAGAGCGTAAGGGAGGTCGGCGAGAGAGCCGACGAAGTGAGCGCCGCCCCCGGCGGGAGAGCCTTGACCGAGAAGCGTGGGCGCCTGCCAGAGCGTTTTGATACCGCTCACGGTTTCTCCAGCAAAATCGTGCGACCGAACGAACAGTGGATTGTTGTGAAGAGCTTGGGCGCCTGGTGGCTCGTAGTAGGCGTAGTTCAGGCCGACGAGCGTGTCGCGCAGGAAGGCGGCAAGCTGGCCGCGTGCATCGTCGATCTGTGACCTTGAGGCCGTGGACGATTTGAGCACTTTGGGCAGATCGGCGCGCATCTCGACATCGGTGTGATGGTTGTTGTAAATGCCGGCGGCCCATTCGGATCGTTCGCCATTGGTGAAGATCGGCCGCGGCATCTGAAATTCTCTGGTTTGAGAAGCGAGCATGACGGCGTAGTCTTCGGGGCGCTTGCCCTGTTCCTCGGCCGTCAATCCATCGCCCACGGCGAGAAGCGTATCGAGGGAGACGAGACGTTGATCATCGAGCACGGAACGAATGCGGTTCGCGATGTCGCGATGCATTTCCTTCCCATCGGGGGCTGTCTGAGGAGGGCCGGCGAGGAGTTCGATGATGTCGTCCTGCGAGCCGTGCGGCTTACCCAACGCGGAGCGGAAGATTTCTGCGAGGGAAGTGCGGCCGGCATCGTAGAGCTGCGCGGCAGACCGAACTGCCGCAAAGGGATGAATTACGCGCTGCCACGAATCGTCGAGATGAGCGTTCGAGATTTCTCCCTGGCGAGCGAGGATTTGCCAGATTCCGACGCTCGCCTGAAAAGTGCCGTAGGCATTGGCGCGGAATGACATCGGAATGTCGTTGAGCGATTCCGCAATGTTGATGAATTGCACGATCGAGTCGTCGCTCAACTCAGGAAACTCCGAAAAGATCCGGTATTGATCGCTGTAGTCGCTGTACTTGTTGGCAAGGAACTCGACGGCATCGGGTGAAAGGCGACGATCGGGAGGCCGCTTGCTGTCGAGTTCGCTAAGGGTCATATAGACCTGGAGGGGGGTATCTTCGCCGGGGGCGCGCGACAAGGCGAACATGATCCGAACAAGATCATCCGGACGATCTAACCGTTTCGGCTGCTTAGCCCATTTGTGAAGGAGGGCTTCATTGCGGCCTGCGAAGAGAATCTGCTTCCAGGCATCGAGTCCCCCGGGAACAAACGGTTCGCCGCGGCTATTGAATTGAAGGCGGGTGGCCAAAAGCAGCATGGCAGGAGCGGGGCGAAAGGTTCCGCGGGTGGCGGGGACGGTTGGATCTGGAGCGCGTAAGGAGTTATAAAAAAACCTAAGGCGTCGCGGACTGGTGAAATACTCCTGTTGCCTTTGACTTGCACGGGAAAGCACGTCGAAGTAAGCGGCAAGCCAACCCTTATCGCGGAGGAGCAATTTGGAGACGAAAGCGGCTGGATCGGAGGGGCTTGCTCCGACGAGGTCGCGCCAGCTATCTTCTGCGGCGGTTCCGCCGGGCACGACGAGCTTGCCGTTCGAGATATAAAGCGCTCTCCCGTAGAAGTCGAGGATCGCCGCGAAGGGAACTAACCTTCGAATTCCAATCGACTGCACGAGATATCTGGCGGTGCCAGGCTCGATGTGAGAAAGCGCCCAATAGAGGCGGGCGACAGACGGATCTGTGAGAATTGTGCCTAGTAAGTCATGGCTGTTCTCGGTGTAGTTCTTCTTGCTGGCCATGGTCCAGTCGCTGCCGGCAAAGAGCACGGGCACTGCAGACGGAGAGTAGCGGTACTCGAAGGGCTTGCCGCCCTGCAGAGTCTGCTCGAGAAGGGGAAGAGGAAATCCGGAATCGATCGCGAGAAAGGCGCGTTCGGGATCGCCGGTCAGCAAGGAAGTGTCAGGCTTGCCGCAATCGGGACGGGTGCGATATCCCAGGATGCGGAGAAGCGGCTCGGCATCATCACAACCGGAAACGCGGAGGACCATATCGCTGTGCGCAGCCAAGTCTGAAAGTTCCCTGGCCTGCACGACGTAACGGCGGAGCAGGACGAGAAATTCCGTAGGCCTGCTGGTGCCCTGATAACCATCGATGAAGACGTTTCTGCTCAGCAGCGGCAGGACTTCTTCGGGGCGAACTTGCTGGCTTATTCCCGCCATGCGAAGGAATGAGCGCTCCGGGCCGGGAATGTTGAAGTCCGTCGATGTGGGATTGGCTGAGGGAGGCGCATCCGAGGCTTTCGGCGCAGATCCCGACGGATTACCGGCAAGCGAAGAATGGGTGAGGAGAGAACACGCTACTACGAATGAGACAAACAGAGGAGGCTTCACGGCAGGATTCCCCTCGGAGCTGGCGAGACCTCACTTTACCTGTCATCGATCACGGAAGCCCAGGGTCGTCTTCGCGAGGTGACCGATTATCCCCAGAAGCAGGCTCGGCGGGTGCCTTGCCCCAACATGCAATGCGGGAAAGATACTCTATATTCGAGGTTAAATCCAACGAATTTTGGCGAAGATAACGAAGAGTTGATTGTATAGGTGAAGATTTGACAATTTCTTCGCAGTCTTTTCACCCGCTGACCAGGCCTTCTGCATGGCTGAAAGGGATGTAGAGAGAGAGTTTGAGGATGGAATTCCTGAGATGCAGGATGAAGCCACCAGACGGAAGACTGAAACGTTGCCGTACGAAGGGCTCTAGAATGGCGATCCTACAAAAGAAAGGATTCGAGTTGAGACGACAATCTCGCCTACTTTCCAGGATTGCAATCGTGGTCGTGCTTCAGGCTCTTGTCTGTTTCGGGGCCCCGCCTGTTGCTCTCGCTCAGGTAGATCCGCGTCTTGCCCAGTTGACTCGGTCATTTGCGCATCCTCCAGACGATTGCCGGATCATGATGCGGTGGTGGTGGTTCGGGCCGGCAGTGACCAGGCTCGAAATCAAGCGGGAACTCGAAGAGATGAAAGCTGCGGGAATCGGAGGGGTGGAGATTGCCACATTGTACCCTCTGGGTCTGGACAATCCTGAGGCCGGCTTTCGCAATTTACGGTTTCTGTCCGATGAGCACATCGAGGATCTTAGATTTGCTGCGGACGAAGCGGGGAAGCTTGGATTGCGCGTCGACATTACGCTCACTAGCGGATGGCCGTATGGCGGCCCGCATATTCCCGTGACGGAGGCAGCCGGGGCTTTGCGGGTGGAGACGGTTGTGGTTTCCTCTGGTTCGACTTCGGTTGCAATGCCGGCTATTTCGACGGGGGAGCGGTTGGAAGCGGTTTTTCTGCTGCCGAAATCCGGAAGTGGTTTTGATCTTGGTGAAGCCCGGTTGGTTGCGCAGCCCGTTGTCAAAAATGGGTGGCTCGAGATTGAAGCGAAGACGCAAAACCGAGCGGCACTTTTCTTCATTTCCAGCAGAACCGGGATGACCGTGAGGCGGCCTGCCGTCGGAGCGGAAGGATTTGTACTCGATCATTACGACAAGAGTGCGATCGAGAATCACCTGCACATAGTTGCGGACCGTTTGATGGAGGCGTTTGCGGATCATCCTCCATATGCCGTGTTCAGCGACAGCCTCGAGGATGAAGGATCGGACTGGACGCCCGACCTGCTGCGGGAGTTTCAGCGAAGACGAGGATACGACCTGACTCCGCATTTGCCGGCGCTGGTTGGAGGTGCGGGTCCGGAGACGGCTGCCATCCGCCACGATTGGGGCAGGACCTTGACGGAACTTGCCAATGAGCGTTATCTGCAGCCTCTTCATGCATGGGCGACGCGGCATCACACGCTGCTGCGGTCACAAACGTACGGCGAGCCGCCGGTGACGCTCTCGAGCAATCAGTACGAGGATCTACCGGAAGGAGAAGGCAAGGCGACGTTGTTGATGTGGCGGCAGTTTTCGGACACGCGATGGGCGGCATCGGCGGGTCATCTATTCGGAAAGCCGGTAATTTCGTCGGAGACATGGACGTGGCTACATTCGCCTGCATTTCGCGCGACTCCGCTGGATATGAAGGCGGAAGCGGATCTGCATTTTCTGCAAGGCATCAATCAGCTGGTTGGGCATGGGTGGCCGTATTCTCCCGCTAGCGCGGGAGAACCGGGATGGCGGATGTACGCGGCGGGTGCGTTTAACGAGCACAATCCGTGGTGGTTTGCGATGCCGGACTTGACTGGGTACTTGCAGCGGGTCAGTTTCGCTCTGCGCCAGGGGAAGCCCGCAAATGATGTCGCGGTGTTATTGCCGAATGATGATGCTTGGGCGAAGTTCACGGCGATGGGTCAAGGTGTTAAGTCGTCAGACGGCACGATCAGCACGCATGGAGCGGCCGTCAGCATTGATGAGCTCATGGGAGAACTGCTGGGAGGCAACGTTATTCCGCAGATTCTTGATGCGGGTTACAACCTCGACTTCATCGACGCGGATGCGATCGACAAGTTGGGAATTCCGTATCCGGTGCTGATTTTGCCGGGGGTTGAGCGGCTGCCGGTAGAGACGTATGGAAAGATCGAAGAGTACGCTGCGCATGGAGGGATCGTCATTGCGACGAGGCGAGTGCCGTCGACTGCTCCGGGGTTGATGAATGCAGAGGCCGAAACTGGGCAGATTCGAGCGATCTCTGCGAGCTTGTTTCAATCGAAAAATGCGGTCGGTCACTTTGTCGAAGATGAGAGCCGGTTGGGAGCCGCACTGTCGCAGTACTTGAAACCGGACCTGAGGATTGCTCCGCAGAATCCGGAGGTTGGGTTTATTCATCGCAAATTGGAGAGCGGCGATTTGTACTTCATCGCAAATACCGGGAACAAACTTCTGCACGCGTCGGTTTCGTTTCGCGCGCAGGCTCAACATGCCGAATTATGGGATCCGTTCTCTGGGAAAGTGTCAATGCTTCCACGGGCTAACAATATCCATCTCACGTTTCAGCCTTATGAATCGCGGTTGATTTTCCTGACGAGTGCCTCGGATGAGGTTGAGCCAGATCCGGGTGTTGGTGAGAAGGTGGACGACATTGACATCTCGTCAGATTGGGATGTGACTTTCAAAGGACTTCGTCAGACGATAAGAATGGCAAGGCTACATTCGTGGACTGAGGAGGATCGGTTCAGGTACTACTCGGGGCGGGCTGTGTACGACAAGACACTTGAATTGCCCGAGAAAGATGTGGGCGCGGGCAAGTCGGTGATTCTTGATCTTGGACAGGGGACGGTTGTGCCGAAGCCGGATCCTTTGCCGACATTCAACATGCGAGCTTACTTCGAGGGACCGGTTCGAGAAGCGGCGGAAGTCTATGTGAATGGTCAGCGGGCGGGAGTAGCGTGGCATCCGCCATACCAAATCGATCTGAGTTCGTTGGTTAAGGCGGGGAAGAATGAGCTTCGGATTGTCGTGGGCAATACCGCCATTAATTCTCTGGCCGGGACGAATCTGCCGGATTATCGGCTGTTGAATGATCGATATGGCGAACGGTTTGTGCCGCAGGGGATGAAAAGTCTGCAGCCCGTTGCGTCGGGTATTTTGGGATCCGTTAAGTTGAGCGTAGTTCGCAGGTAGTCATTTCACATGCGTTCCTGCATCCACCTCATCATCCTTACATCATTTTGGGTTCGAGAGCCCGAGGTAGTTTCCGTAGCCGACGATCACAGTTGAGGCGACGAGCAGGAACAGCGCAGCAGTGAGCAGAACTCCTGCGCGAGTGCCCGAGCCCTTCCATTCTTTGAAGCCGATTCCCCAAAGACTGCTGAAGATGATGATGCTGGCCATGTGCAGCGTCCAACTGGAAAAGCTGTAGCGGCCCATCTGGCTCTCGCCCATCGTGTAGAAGAAGAACTGGAAATACCAGGTCGTGCCGGCCAGAGCGCATAGCAGGTAGTTGCGCAGCATGGGAGCGCGCGTTACGGATTTCTCCTCGAGAGGTGCGACCATCACAGCAGACTTTGCCGACGAGTTGGCGATGTGTTCGACGACTTCGCGGCTGGGAGCGTCGAAGGCGGTTTCGAGAATCGGCTCGTCTTTCAGGCCGTCTTCGCGGATTTGTGATTGGAAGAATTGATGTCCAGTATGGTTGCGGCGGAGCAGGATAAGGCACCAGATAAAGTTGGTAAGAAATCCGCCGACTAACACGACAACTAAGACCGGCAGTCCTTGCCAAAGCTTGGCGGTGCCATGCTGGACGGTGAGAGTCTTGATGGGATCGCCGGCGGCGAGTCCGTAGGCGAAACAAGCGCTCATCACGCCGGAGAGGATGGCGACGCCGATTCCTTTGCGGAGGTCAAATTCCTCGATGGCGGCTTTTTGCTGCTCCGGCGACATAACGCGTTCTTTCGCGATTCCTGCCAGGCCGGCGGCTGCGATGCCCACAAGACAGACGAAAATTCCGAGCAGAATTACGCGGCCGGAAGTTGTTCCGACCACCTGAGTCATGAATACGCCGCGGAAGATCGGAGGCATTAAGGTGCCGAAGGCGGCGCAGAGTCCGAGGACGACGGCCATGCCGAGCGAGAGGCCGAGATAGCGCATTGTCAGGCCGAAGGTGAGGCCGCCAACTCCCCAGAGCAGCCCGAAGAAGAAGGCCCAGAACAGCGCCGAGGACGGAGCCTCATGGAGCACCGAAAAAAGATCTTTCGTGAGAAGCGAAGCGAGAATCCAGGGGGCGATGATCCAACTGAAAAATCCGCCCGCAAGCCAGTAGGTTTCCCATGCCCAATGCTTCACGCCTTTGTAGGGCACGTAAAAGCTGCCGGAGGCGAGGCCGCCGAGCCAGTGAAAGAAAACGCCGAGTGCCGGATTTGGATTCATTCAGTCCCCAGAAGTATTGACGGAATCTCAAAATTCAGGCTAGCGCATGAAGGCTTCGGGCAGGCCGCCATCCACGGGGATGACGTGGCCTGTGGTCTTGCCACTCTGATCGCCTACGAGCCATGCGATTGCGTTGGCGCAATCCTGCGGCAGGATCGGGCGATTGGTCAAAGTGCGCTGCGCGTAGAAATCTGCGAGCTTGCGGCGAAGGTCGTCAGTCGAATCCGTCTCCGAGAAATTGATCTTGTACTTTTGCAAGGACTGGATGACGCGATCGCGCGGGAACATGGTCGATCCGGCGACCACGGTTGCGGGGGCGACTCCATTCACGCGTACAAGAGGGCTCAGGTTAATGGCGAGTTCGCGGATTAGATGGTTCAACGCGGCCTTGCTGGTGTCGTAGGCTTCGCTGCCTTTCTTCGGCACCACGGCATTGGCGGAAGTGGTTAAAACCATCGTGGCGGGAAGGTTCTGCTCTTTGAGAACCAAATCCAACTCTCGGGCGAGAAGGTAATTTCCGGTGACGTTCAGGAGGAATGTTTTAGCCCATTGTGCATCGGAGATCTCTGGGCCGACTTCAGGGACGGGATAGATGGCTGCCGTGTTGACGATGATGTCGACGCCTCCGAACTTTGAAATCGTAAATTCAATGGCTGCAGCGAGAGATTCGGAGGAGCCGAGATCGGCCACCGTTGCGGCCACGAACTCGGGGGAAGAAATCATTCCAATCTCGGCGGCTACTCTTTTCGCTCCTTGCTCTTCCAGATCGGCGACGATCACGTGGGCTCCCTTGCGCGCGAGGAGCAGGGACGTTTCGCGGCCGATACCACTAGCTCCGCCGATTACCAGCGCGATCTTGCGACTGAATTCTGCCTCGGCGGGCATGCGTTGGAGCTTGGCTTCTTCCAGCGCCCAGTATTCGATTCGAAATGCTTCGGAGCGAGGAAGGGCTACGTAGTTGTGGAACTCGGTGAACTGCTGCGATTGGCCGGAGTGGCGTGCTTGCGGCAGCGGATGAGTAATTGGTCCGTCCTCGAGGACGTTGGCTCCTGCCATTACGTGAATTGCGTTGAGAAAAAATTCGGTCGTGACCCGTGCCTCTTTCTTATTCTTTCCGAAACCGAAGATACCTAAGCCGGGGACGACAACGACCGACGGGTTCGAATCGCGAAGCTTTGGGGAATCGCTAGTGGCCCAGTCTTGGTAATACTTCGTGTAGGCGGAGCGATAGTGAGCAAGCTCGGATTGGACACGAGCCTTCAGCGTTTGCACGTCCTCGCGGGACGGATTCCAGTCCAAAAACAGCGGACAGACTCTGGTTCTTAGGAAATGGTCGGGACAGCTTGTGCCCAGAGCGCTCAGTTCCTTCGCCCACCTCGATCCGGCGAAGGTGAGAACGTCTTCGTCGTCGGCGTAATGCGCGATGACGCGCCGATTCGACGAGACTGCGCCACGCAGGGCGGGGAGAATCTGCAGGGCAACTTTCTCGCGATCTGGCAGCGCGGCGTGCTCGATTCCGCCAAAGAGTTGGGCTTTCTTCTTCTGATGCGCTTCGATGAATTCGCCCATCTGATCGA